>Ga0302311_10001434_pt1 | contig 28278 bp, 31 predicted proteins | sample III_Palsa_N1_3_FD_200449 | JGI IMG/M metagenome (GOLD analysis project Ga0302311, IMG submission 200449) | Peat permafrost microbial communities from Stordalen Mire near Abisko, Sweden - III_Palsa_N1_3 | ecosystem: Environmental > Terrestrial > Soil > Palsa > Peat permafrost | place: Sweden... | reverse complement strand
TCGCGATCGCGTCGAATGACGACGTGCGCCAGCCCGATGCCAAGGATAAATTGCGCGAGGCCTTCGCCGCCGCGCAGGTCCCGGCCGAGATCGAAGTCTATGCCGACGCGCAGCATGGCTGGTGTGTGCCGGACATGCCGGCGCAGAACGGCAAGCCGATCTACAACCAGGCCGATGCCGAGCGCGCCTGGGGTAAATTGCTGGCGCTGTATCGCTCGACCCTGGCGTAAGTGCTCACCGACGACGTGTTCCCGCTCGATGGCGGCTGCGCCTGCGGGCACATCCGCTATCGCATGACCCAGCGACCGCTGATCGTGCATTGCTGTCATTGCCGCTGGTGCCAGCGCGAGAGCGGCGCGTCGTTCGCGTTGAACGCGCTGATCGAGGCGGATTTCGTGCTGCAGCTGACAGCGGATCCGCAGCTCGTCAGCACCCCCTCGCAAAGCGGGCTGGGACAACTCATCGCGCGCTGCCCTGTGTGTCGCGTCGCCGTCTGGAGCAACTACGCGGGCGCCGGTCCGGTGATCCGGTTCATTCGTGTGGGCACGCTGGATGCGCCGGATCATCTGCCTCCGGACATACACATCTACACGGCGTCCAAACAGCCGTGGGTCACCATTGCGCCACAGGCCGCAGCGGTGCCGGAGTACTACGACCGTGCGCAGTATTGGTCAGCCGAGAGTCTCGCGCGCCGTGTGCTGATATTGCCCAGGATCGAGGCGCATCGGGAGGCGACCCGCACGCGCTAGCGCGCGAAGCGCGCACGCCCCATGCTGTCGAGCGCAAAGTGCTGCGGCTTGCGCGGCAGGTTACTGTTCAGGCCGCTGAATGTCTCCGTGACCTTCGCGCCGTGAGCCCGGATTCTTTGCGCGCGCACCGGCAGAGCGCAGACCTTGCATTGCCCTTGATACAGCGCGTAGGCCAGCAATCGTTCGGCATGCAGCGGCGCGAGAGCGCAGTATTCGCCAACCAGGCTGAGGCGCTCGGCGTAATGGCGCGCGGCCGTCGCGTCCGCGAACGCGAAGCGATCATTTAAGCCGCCGTGTCGTTGCCAGGCCGGCACGGCGATGTTGCCTGCGCCGGCAAATACCGAGGCAAGCTTCGCCAACCGGAAGCTGTCCAGGTAGAGCAGATCCGGTCGCACAAACAGGAAATAGTCGAAGCGCCCGTGCTGCGGCTGCGTGCACGCGGCCCAGGCACGCTGCAGGCTCGCCAACTGGTGCAGCAGATTACGGCTCGCACACCAGTTGTCTTCGTACGCATCGGCCTGGCGTTGCGCTGCCGCGAGCGGCGCGGCGATCAGGGCATCGTCCTGCGGCGCGAGCAGATAAACATCCGCGTTCAGCAGGTAGGCATCGGCCGGATCGAGCGCCACATTGAGCTCGCCCGCGCGCGGATTATTCAGATTGCGCAGCAGGTTCAGGGAAGCAAACGTGCAGAAGGAAAACCCATCCGCGACGTTCGCGGCGTAGATGTTGCGCTCGATGCTCTGGATAGTGCGGGGCAGCGCGCGCGCCAGTCCGAAGAATACGATGGCGACCCGCATTGAGCGTTACCCCATAAAAAAAGGCCCGGGACTAGCCCGGGCCCTTCAGTGCGTTCAATGCGTTGCGAGCCGCTTACCAGCGGCCGCCACCACCACCGCCGCCGCCACCACCACCGCCATTGCCGCCGCGGAAGCCACCGCCGCCGCCGCCAGGTCGCCCACCGCCGCCAGTGCGTGGCTTGTCCTGAGCCTCATTGACCCGCAGTGGCCGCCCGTTCATCGAATAGCCGTTCAGACTCTGGATCGCGCGAGCGGCATCGGCCTGGCTCATCTCGACGAATCCAAAACCACGCGGACGGCCGGTCTCGCGATCGGTCGGCAGCGACACGACCTCCACAGTCCCATGCTGTGCGAACAACGTTCGCACGTCGGCCTCACTGGCCGTGAACGGTAGATTACCTACATAAATCTTCGCCATAAAAGTCACACTCTCCAGAACAGTTTGACCCTAGAGGGTCACACATGGCAGGAGCAACAACGAGGTCGGGGAGAGAGCGTCTCACGAGCCTGCGAAACGTAGATCCTGTCACCCTGATCGCAGGCAGTTCGGCTCGACGATCGAAACACGGACGCTCGACGATCGAGAGCTATCGTAGCACAAATGCCTGAAATACAAGCCGCAAAAGGAATGTAATACTTATGGGAACGGCTCATACCAGCCCTGCATAGCATTACCACTTTATGACCAACGATGAACCCGAGCGCCTGACGTTTCCTTGCGATTATCCGGTCAAGGTCATGGTGCGGGCCGAGCCGGGCGTGCGCTCTCGTGTGGATGCGATCGTCGCGAGCACGGCCGGACCGCTGGATCTGTCGAAGGTCACCGAGCGCAGCTCCGCCCAGGATCATTTTATCGGGATTACTTATGTCATCCGCGCCACGGGCGAGGCGCAGATCGCGGCGCTGTTCGCCGCGCTCAAGTTGTGTCCGCAGGTTCTGCTGGTGCTGTGAGCGCGACGAAGTCGCCGTCAAAAAAACCCGTGTCCTCCCCCGCGGCGCGCAGCCGCGCCGACACGGCGATCCTCGCCTTGCCTCGCCGCGCCAGCGTGCGCAGGAACTGCGGCCAGAGCGCGGCTTGCGTGAGGAAGGCGCGCGCGATGAAGTCCGCCGCCATCGGGCGTGTGAAAGTCATGGTGTTACGCTGTATGACGACGCGAACGCCGCGTGAAGACAGACCTTGATCCGTCAGACGGCTGCACAACAGCCCCCAGCAGGCGAGCATCGCCAGTGCGCTGGCGCTGCCGCCGAACACGCTGGCCTGATGGTTCAGATTGGGCGCGAGCGGCGCACGCATCACGACTACCTCGTCGCTCGACTCGAGCACCACGGCCTGCATCGCGCGCGCGAGCGGAATATGCGCATGCAGGTAGGCTTCGAGCGCCTCCGGCGACACTAGTGGCGCAATCTCATACCCGTGAGCCGGGGCGCCGCAACAGCGCGCTCGCCGCCAGGTTGAACAATCCCAGCAGCAATCCGCCCAGCAGCGCCGATTTGAATCCGTCCACGCTGAATCCAGGCACGATCGCAGCGGTCAGCATCAGCATCAGTGCATTGATGACGATCAGAAACAGGCCCAGCGTCAGAATGGTCACCGGTAAGGTCACGATGATGAGAATCGGGCGCACGAGAAAGTTCACGACGCCGAGCACCAGCGCGGCGAGCAGCGCCGAGCCGAATCCGCCCAGATGAATGCCAGCCACGATGTAGCTGACCAGCCATAGCAGCAGTGCGCTGACCACCAGATGCAACGCCAGGGCTCTCATGGCACAGAGCGCGACTCGTGCACGGCTGCCGCGAGCCTCTTCTCCAGCTGCACCGCATCGATCAGACCTCGATAGTATCGTGACACCCGACCACACTGCGCATAGCCGTGCTGGCAATAAAACGCAATCGCACGCGGATTGTCAGCACGCGCTTCCACGTGGATGCGCTCGATGCCGGCGACGCGCGCGGGCTGCTCGAGCCAGTCGATGAGCCGCGCCCCGAGACCGCGCTGCCGGCAGTCCGGATGCACCGCCAGCAGCGCCAGGTGCGCGCTGAACTCGCCATACTGCATGATGCCGAAGCCGATGATGGCGCCGTGAGCGCCAATCGCGATCGCGTTACTGCACGGATCGCCGATCGCCGCGCGCACGCGCCCGGTGGTCCAGCTCCAGCCGAGGCCATGCTCGATACAGTCGCGCGACATCTCCGCGATGGCGTGCGCATCCTGGGCGGTGGCGAACCGAATCAAGGGGATTGATAACACGGCGTCTGCATTGTGTCGCAATTACTCTGCGCGCGCGACGCGATTTATACGGCGTGCAAATTGTTGACATCGGCGCCCACGAGCCAGAAGTGCGCCAGTGCCCAGAAAGCGAGCAAGGACACGACCACGGCGATGATCGTCAGACCCAGAGCGCCGGCCACCGAGGTGCCGAGCAAATAGCGAATCGCGATGATAAAGCCCAGAAATGCCGCGAGCGGGCCACCGATATAGCCGCCGATGAGGCGTGCCGCGAGCTCCCCTGCCACCACACCGATCACGGCGGCGAGGCCACACCAGAGTATCCCCTTGCGCTTCGCATCGGCCAGATGCGCGCCGACTTTGATCGGGATCGCCACCAGGATAATCAGCGCCAGCAATATCGCGAGCGTCCCCAACAGGCCGGCTGAAAACTGCGCTGCCCTCATGCGTTGCCGTGCGTAGCCAGCCGCGAGAGCAATACCGGTGCAAACCCGGCAGCCACCTCCGCGACATCGTCCGGGCCGCCGAGGGCGGCCAGTTGGGTCATCTGCAGGCCGGCATGGCCGCACGGATTGATGCGCTGAAAGGGCTCCAGATCCATGTGGATGTTGAAGGCGAGGCCGTGATAGCTGCCGGCGCGCCGCACGCGCAGCCCGACGCTGGCGAGTTTGCGCCCCTCGACGTACACGCCCGGTGCATCGGGGCGGCACTGCGCCTGAATACCCATGGGTGCCACATAGTCGATGACGCTGCGCTCCAGAGCGGACAGCAGCGCGCGCACCCCGAGCCCGGCGCGGCGCATGTCGATCAGCGCATAGACGACGAGCTGTCCGGGGGCGTGGTAGGTCACCTGCCCGCCTCGATCGATCTGCAGCACCGGAATTTCCCCGGGCGCGAGCAGGTGCGAGCGATCCGCGTTCATGCCGAGGGTGAATACCGGCTCGTGCTCGAGCAGCCAGATTTCATCCGGGCAGTGCGCATCGCGCTGCTCGGTGAAGCGCTGCATTGCGCGCCAGGTTGGCTCATAGGCGACACGGCCGAGCCATCGCACCTGCGCCGCGTGCTGCGCGAGCATCACGGGTAGCCGCGCCCGGCCGCGGCCGGCACTGTAAGCCCGACGTTGTTGCGCGCGAGCGCCTGCTCGGCGCGATAGCTCGAGCGTACCAACGGACCGGAGACGCATTCACGAAATCCGCGCTCCAGGCCCCAGCCGCGATAAATCTCGAACTGTTCGGGCGTGACATAGCGCTCCACGCGCAGATGGTGCGCGGTCGGCCGCAGATACTGGCCGAGCGTGAGGATATCGACGCCCGCCGCGCGCAGATCGTCCATGCACTCGGCGATTTCCGTCTCGCTCTCGCCCAGTCCGAGCATGAGGCTGCTCTTCGTGAGCACCTGCGCGCGCTGGCCCTTGGCCATTGCGAGCACGGCCAGCGTCTGGGCGTAGCCCGCGCGCGGGTCACGCACCGGATGCGTGAGCCGGCGCACGGTCTCAAGGTTCTGCGCAAACACATCCGGACCGGATTGCACCACGGTGTGCACGTCGCGCGCGACGCCTTGAAAGTCCGGCGTCAGTGCCTCCACTGCCGTGCCCGGACTGCGCTGCTTGATCGCGCGTATGCACTTCGCGTAATGCGCGGCGCCGCCGTCAGCCAGATCATCGCGGTTGACCGAAGTCAGCACCACGTACTTGAGCCGCAACAGCGCGACGCTCTCGGCCAGGTTGGCCGGCTCGTCGGCATCAAGCCAGCCGCGCGGGTTGCCGGTGTCGACCGCGCAGAAGCGGCAGGCGCGCGTGCATACGGCGCCCATCAGCATGATCGTGGCGGTGCCGGCGTTCCAGCACTCGCCGATGTTCGGGCACTTGGCCTCCTCGCACACGGTCGCGAGTCGGTGCTCGCGCACCGTGCGGCGCACGAACTCGTAGCCGTGCCCGGCCGCAAGCGGCGCGCGCAGCCAGCGCGGCTTACCCAGCAGTGCGTCGCGATCGACACTGCCGTGCGCTTTGATGCCGTCCTTGATCGCGCTGAAACCCTGCGCGGTTCGATACTTCTCGCCGCTGCGCACTGGCGGCGCGGCGGCGCCCGGCGCCGTCGAAGCGCCAGCACGCGCGCTCGCATCGCTGATGATCGCAATGCCTTGGAAGCTGCTCATGGGGTCAGGCATGGGTGGTAAGCGCGCCCGCAAGGCGCAGGGCTGATTTTAGCGGATTGCCGGCGCCGGTGCCGCCCTTCGGCACTCAGCCCAGGGCGGCCAGGCGCTCGGGCGTGCCCACATCGCTCCACTGGCCCAAGTAGAGTTGACCACGCAGGCGCCCGGCCGCGCTGGCCCGCTGCAGCAGTGGCAACAGTGGAAAGCGGCCGGGCTTACAGCCGTGGAAGAGCTCCGGGCGATACAGCCCGATACCCGAATAGGTCCAGCGCGGAGTGCCCTGCGCGAGCACCTGGCCCTGCTCGAGCGCAAAGTCGCCGTCGGGGACGTGCGCGGGATTGGGTACCAGCAGCAATTGCGCCCACGCGTCGGGCTCGATATGTAGTGCTGCGAAATCAAAATCCGTATAGACGTCGCCGTTGACGACCAGAAACGGCGCGCTGCCGAGCCAGGGCAGCGCCCGCAATATGCCGCCGCCGGTCTCCAACGCCTCGGCGCCCTCGTCGCTGTAGTGGATCACCAGGCCCCAGGCGCTGCCGTCACCCAGCACGGCGCGCAGCCGTTCACCGAGCCAGGCGAGGTTGATGACCACTTCGCGCACGCCGCTGCGCGCCAGGCGCTCCAGATGACGCACGATCAGCGGCTGACCGCGCACGTTCAACAATGCCTTCGGTGTGTGATCGGTCAGCGGCCGCATGCGCTCGCCGCGTCCGGCGGCCAGCACCATGGCGCGCTCGGCTACGCCAGGGCTGCTCGCCGAGCGCTCCTGGCTCAAGCGCTCGCCCCGGACAGCGCACGAGCATTGGCGTGCGGCAATTGCGGTGCCAGCCGCGAGTCCACCCAAAGCGAGAATTCCCGCAGCTCCTCGAAGCCGCGCGCGGCCTCGCGCACATAGCACAGCGTGCGCGCCAGATCGCCGAGGTAGCCGCTCTTGCCATCGCGGTACCACAGTCGCGCGAAGATGCCCAGAACCTTGATGTGCCGTTGCAGACCGATCAGATCGAACCAGCGCAGAAACACCGCCTCGCTGCTGCCGCCATCGCCGCCGGCGGCGATGAGCTGTGCGCGATAAGCGCGCACCCACGCCTCGACGCGCGCGCGCGGCCACTCGATGTAGCAGTCCTTGAGCAGCGACACCAGGTCATAGCCGCAGGGACCGATGAGCGCGTCCTGAAAGTCGATGACGCCCGGGTTGCGCTGCTCGAGGCGCATGAGATTGCGCGAATGATAGTCACGGTGCACCAACACGTTCGGCTGCGCGAGCGCCTCGGTGATGATGAATTCAAACGTCACGCCCAGCAGCGTGCACTCGGCCTCCGCCAGTTGCAGGCGCAGGTGGCGCGCACAGAACCACTCGGGCATCAGTGCCATCTCGCGCCAGAGCACCGCGCGATCATAGGCTGGCAGCTCGCTTGCGGCTTCGCGCCCCCGGATTTGTATACGCAGCAGCGTCTCGAGCGCATCGCGGTACAGTGCATCGACCGCCTCACCGGCGCGCAATTGCGACAGATACTGGCTCGAGCCCAGATCCTCCAGCAACACGAAGCCGCCGCGCAGATCGCTCGCATGCACGCGCGGCACATGAACCTCGCAGCGCTCGAGCAATGCCGAGACCCGCAGATACTGTCCGATATCCTCCCGTTCCGGCGGCGCGTCCATGACGATGCGCGTCGCGCCATCGGCGCTCCAGACACGGAAATAGCGCCGAAAGCTCGCATCAGCCGAGGCCGGTGCCACACGCACGACGGCCAGGCGCAGCTCGCGGCGCAGCCAATCCTGCAGTTGTTCGAGGCGTGGGTCGCTGGCGCTCATGTGAATCATCAAGTGGCAGGCGATCATTATAATGACCGCACATGATGCCATCCTCGCACCTGCGCACGCTGTGCGCCGCGGCGCTCTGCTGTGCAGCGCCGTGCGTCGCGCTCGGTGCGGAGGCGTTGTGCATCGAGCCCTGGCAGACGATCCCACCGATATGGCTGGCCGCGGCGGCCGCGCCGAGCGATCTGTTGCAGTCGCTCAAGGGCCAGCACGGCGAGCTGCCGGGCGACGTCACCTACAGCGCCTTGCAGGCCAATGCGGCCGACGGCAAGGTTGAGCTGACCGGGCAGGTCGACGTGCACATGGGTCAGCGCGAGATCCAGGCCGAGCACGCCACTTACGATCGCAGCACCAATAGCATCGACGCGAACGGCTCGGTTCATTACCGCGATCCGGTCGTGCTGATCGCAGGCGATACGGGCCACTACGGCAATGAAGGCGGCCAGTTCAGCCATGCGCAGCTGCAGTTTCTGCAGCGGCCGGGCCACGCTACCGCGGATCAGGTCGCGCTGGCTCCGGGCAATATTGTCACGCTGCGAACGGTGACCTATACGAGCTGCCCGCAGTCACACGCCGACTGGCAGATCCGGGCGCGCGAGCTCACGCTCGACGTCGATGCCAGCCGCGGCGTGGGCCGTGGCGCAATCGTGGATTTCGAAAGCGTACCGATCCTCTACCTGCCCTGGATCTCATTCCCGTTGAGCAATGCGCGCGAAAGCGGGCTGCTGTTTCCGACCTTCGGCAGCTCGAGCCTCAGCGGCACCTTCTTCGGTGACCCCTGGTATTGGAACATCGCGCCAAACCAGGATGCGACCTTCACGCCGACGTACTACTCGACCCGCGGCCTGGATCTCGGCGGTGAATATCGGCTGCTGACCGAATCCGACCGCGGCACCCTCGATGCCGAAATCATGCCGCACGACCGCCAAACCGACTCGGAGCGCAGTTACGTGCACCTGATCGACCGCTATCAGATGGCATGGAACACGCGCATCGATGTGAATTTCGAGAACGTCAGCGATGACGAGTACTTCGAGGATTTCACCCAGGGCACGCAAAGCACGAGCACGACGTTCCTGACGCGCAGTCTCGCCGTCATGCATCGGGACGACATCTGGGATCTGCGCGGCGAGATCGTGGGCTATCAGACGATCGACGATACGTTGCCGGTCGCCGATCGCCCCTACATTCAGCTGCCGCGCCTGACGGCGGCGGCGCTGTGGTCGCCGCCGGACTGGACGCAGTTGCAGACCGGCTTCGACAGCGAGCTAGTTAATTTCACGCGCGCGGGCTGTCCGACGAGCGCGCTGGAGTGCGCGCAGGCTGCGGGTATCGGCATCCCCGCCGTGAACGTGAGCGGCTGGCGGCTAGATGCCAAGCCTCAGCTCGGTCTGGATTTGAGCGGCCCGGGCTATTTCCTGCGGCCCAATGCGGCCTGGGAGTTCACGCAATATTCGCTGCGCGATACGGATGGCGAGGCGAGCTCACCGCAGCGCAGCCTGCCGATTCTAAGCATCGACAGCGGCCTGCAGTTCGAGCGCCTCAGCGGCGCCGATGGCGTGCGCTACGTGACGCTCGAGCCGCGAGCCATGTATGTCTACATCCCGTATCGCGACCAGAATGGCCTGCCGGTATTTGATTCCTCTACGCCCGATCCGAATCTGATCGAGCTGTTCAGGCCTAACCGCTACCTGGGTCTGGATCGAATCGGCGATGAGAACGGCCTGACGATGGGCCTGACCACGCAGATCTTCGACTCCGCGAGCGGCGCGCGCTACCTCAGCGCGACCATCGGCCAGGCCGTCTATTTCCGCCAGCCGCGCGTGACGCTGCCCGAGCAGGCACTGGATTCGCTGAGCACCTCGAGCCTGATCGCCGAGATCGTACTGAGCACTTACAAGAACTGGAACCTGCAGGTCGACGTCGCCTCCAATCCGTCCGTCTCGGGCATCGAGCAGGACGAGGTGACGCTGCAGTACCACCCGAGCAACCAGCAGGTCGCCAATATCAGCTATCGCTATCGCAGCGGCGAGCTCCAGCAGATCGACACCTCAGTGGCGTGGCCGGTCGCGCAACACTGGGATGCCTATGCGCGCGCGGTGTACTCGTTATTCAGCGCGCCCAGCGCCACGCCCGTTCCGATTGCGCCCCAATCCATCGAGGATTTTGCCGGCTTCCAGTATCGCGGCGCCTGCTGGAGCATCCGCGCGCTCTGGCAGCGCTCGCTGACCACGCGCACCGGCCAGTACAGCAGCGGCGTATCCTTCCAGCTGGAACTCACCGGACTGTCCAGTGTCGGAAGCCAGGTCAGCACTTTCCTTGAGCAGTCGATTCGGGGATACTCGAGCTCGCCCGGCCGGGAACCGCTTTTCTAACATAAGCCATTGATACGAGTGAGCATTTCATGAAAGTCAGCCTTCACACCTATGTGCTTGCCGCCTCCTTAAGCGCGCTTGCCGCCGGCGGCGCCAGCGCCGTGACGGCCAGGAAGGAGCTCTCCAGCCATGGCCAGATGCTCGAACGCGTCGTCGCGGTCGTTAACGATGGCGTCGTGCTCGAGAGCGAGCTCGACGAGCAGATGCGCGAGATCATCACGCGACTGCGCAGCCAGAATGTGCCATTGCCCGATGAGGACGTGATCCGATCGCAGGTGCTCGAGCGTCTGGTGCTCGAGGAAATTCAGGCCCAGCACGCCGACCGCGCCGGCATCAAGGTATCGGACGAACAGGTCAATGCCGCGATGGGGGACATCGCCAAACGGCAAAACATTACGCTCGAGGAATTTCCCGCCAGACTCGCGACCGATGGCATCGACTACGCCGATTATCGCATCGAGCTCAAGCGCGAGATTGCGCGCCAGATCCTGCGCTCGCGCGACGTGGTCCAACGCATCAATATCACGCCGCGTGAGCTCGATCAGTATCTGGAGCGCCAGGTCAAGACGGCCTCAGCGGCCAACGAATATAACGTCTCGCATATTCTGATTGCGGTCGCACAAGACGCCACGCCCGCGCAGCTCGCGCAAGCACGCCAGCGCGCCGACGAGGTCGAGCAGCGTGCGCGCAAGGGCGAGGACTTCGGCAAGCTCGCGATCACCTATTCGGCCAGCGAGACCGCACTGGAAGGCGGCTCGCTCGGCTGGCGCAAGGGCTCGGAGTTGCCGACTTTTCTGGGCGATGTCATCGGCCGCTTGCAGCCGGGTGATACCAGCGACGTGATGCAGACCGCGAGCGGCTTTCACATCGTAAAGCTCAACGAAGTGCGCGCCGCGGGCGGCCCGCAGATGGTGCAGCAGGTCCATGTGCGGCACATTCTGCTCAAGCCCAACGCGATCGAGGACGACGCCACGGTAAGGCAGAAACTCACGCACATGCGCGAGCAGATCCTCGCGGGCAAGGACGACTTCGAGGTGCTCGCCAAGACCAATTCGCAGGATCCGGTGTCGGCGGTCGCGGGCGGGGATCTGGGCTGGGCGCAATCCGATACCTTCGTGCCGGAGTTCGCAGCGGTCGCGGAGAATCTCAAGGAAAAGGAAATCAGCGAGCCATTTCACACGCAGTACGGCTGGCACATCATGCAACTGCTCGGTCGCCGCGACTTCGACAATTCGGCCGATGCAGCGCGCGAGCGCGCTTTCGAGGCGTTGCGCGACAGCCGCGTGGAAGAGGCCACCGAATTGTGGCTGCAGCAGATCCGCGACGAATCCTTCATCGAGCTGCGGCTCTGAGGCCGAACGCTGCGATTGCGCTGACCTCGGGCGAACCGGCCGGCATCGGCCCGGATCTGTGCCTGGCGACGGCGATGCGCCCGCGCGCCTGGCCGCTCGTGTGCCTGGGCGATCGTGCACTGCTGGGGCAGCGCGCGCATGCGCTCGGACTGCAGCTGCAATTGTGCGACTACCGCAGCGCTAGCCCGGTCGAACACGAGGCCGGACGGCTCAGCGTATTGCATCAGCCGCTCGCGGTGCCTGCCGCGGCCGGGCGGCTCGAACGCGCCAACGCCGCGGCAGTGCTGGGGCTGATCGACCGCGCGGTGGATGGCTGCCTGAGCGGCGAGTTCTGCGCGCTCGTGACCGCGCCGGTACACAAAGCGCTGATCAACGAGGCCGGGTTTCCTTTCACCGGCCACACGGAATACATTGCGCGGCGCACCGGCGCCCCCTTACCGGTGATGATGCTGACCGCAGGCACGATGCGCGTGGCGCTCGCCACCACGCACCTGCCATTGCGCGCGGTGAGCGACGCGCTGAGCGCCGCGGGTCTGGTGCAGATTCTGGAGATCCTCACGACGGATCTGCATCGCTACTGGGGACTGCGCCGCGTCCACATCGCCGTGTGCGGTCTTAATCCACACGCCGGGGAGGCCGGGCATCTGGGCGATGAGGAACAGCGCATCATCGCTCCGGCGATCGCCCAGGCGCGAGCGCTCGGGCTGAGCGTCGAGGGCCCACTGCCCGCCGATACGGTGTTCGTGCCGCGCATTCTGGGCGCCTACGACGTCGTGCTGGCCATGTACCACGACCAGGGGCTGCCCGTACTCAAGCACGCGGGCTTCGGCGAGGCTGTCAACGTGACACTCGGATTGCCCATCGTGCGCACCTCGGTCGATCACGGCACCGCGCTGGATCTGGCGGGCCGCGGCACCGCCGAGCATGGCAGTTTGCTGGCGGCGATCGAGCTGGCGGCGCAGATGGCCGCCCGCCCGCGCGTGAGCACCGCGCAATTCGCGTAATGCGCGCCCGCAAGCGCTTCGGTCAGCATTTCCTGCACGATCCGGCGGTCATTGCGCGCATCGTGGCTGCAATCGGGTTACACCCGGGCGATGCCGCGGTCGAGATCGGCCCCGGCCATGGCGCGCTCACCTCGCGGCTGCTCGCAGCGGCCGGGCAGCTCGATGCAATTGAGATCGACCATGATCTGGCCGCGAGCTTGCGCGAGCGATTCTCGAGCGAGCCGGGCTGGCGACTGCACGAGACCGACGCGCTCGAGGTCGACTGGCGAGCGCTGGCAGCGGCACGCGGCGCGCGACTACGCGTCTTGGGCAACCTGCCCTACAACATCTCTACGCCGCTATTGTTCCGCCTGCTTGCCGCCTCCGACGTGATCCTCGATATGCACTTCATGCTGCAGAAGGAAGTCGTGGATCGCATCGTCGCTGCGCCGGGCAGCCACGCCTACGGGCGCCTGACCGTGATGCTGGCGCCGCGCGTCGCGGCCGCGCGCGTGCTCGACGTCGGGGCCGGCGCATTCCGGCCCGCGCCGCGCGTGAACTCGGCGCTCGTACGCATGCAGGTCATCGATGAGCCGCCGGTATGGTCTCGCAGTCCCTCGTACGGCGAGGTCGTCACAGCGGCATTCGGGCAGCGGCGCAAGACGCTGCGCAATGCCCTGGGGCGGCACCTGTCGGCCGCGCAGATCGAGTCGCTGGGAATCGATCCGGGAGCGCGGGCCGAGACGCTCGCGCCGTCACAATTTGGTGCATTGGCCGGGGTAGCCGATACGACGCGCGCGCACCGTGCTGCGATCCGTTAAGCTTTAATCATGTCTAATGTGCCTCACAAGATCAGCATCGAGGTGGAGACCTCTTATCTCGAGGAGCAGTCCGAGCCGCGTGAGCGCCGCTATGTGTTCTCCTACACGATCACGATCCGCAACGAGGGCGAGGTGCCTGCAAAATTGCTCACGCGGCATTGGGTGATCACCGATGCCAATGGTCGCTCGCAGGAGGTACGCGGCGATGGCGTGGTCGGTGAGCAACCCTACCTCAAGCCCGGACAGGGCTTTCGCTATTCGAGCGGCGCCGTGCTCGAGACGCCGGTCGGCGCCATGCAGGGCAGCTATCAGATGGTGGCCGATGACGGTGCGACCTTCGATGCTGCCATTCCGGCTTTCCGTCTCGCGATCCCGGGAATGCTGCATTAGCGCATGGCGCGCTGGGCCATTGGCGATGTACAGGGCTGCGCGGCTGAACTCACCGAACTGATTGCGCGCCTGCGCTTTCGCTCCGACCGCGATCAACTCTGGTTCGTCGGCGATCTGGTCAATCGCGGACCCGAATCGCTACAGGTGCTGCGCCTGGTGCGCAGCCTGGGCGAGAGCGCGCGCTGCGTGCTCGGCAATCATGACCTGCATCTGCTTGCAGTGGCGATCGCGGGGGCAAAATTACGTAAAAACGATACGCTGGATGATGTGCTCGCTGCCCCGGACCGCGATGCGCTGCTCGAGTGGTTGTTGCTGCGGCCGCTCGTGCACCGTGAGGCTGGCCGCGAAGAGCTGCTGTTGCATGCCGGGGTCGTGCCGCAGTGGAACGCGGCGCAGACCATCCAGATGGCTGCCGAGGTGCAACAGGCACTGCGCTCCGACCCGCGCGCATTACTCGCCGGGATGTATGGCGATCTACCTGATCGCTGGTCCCCCTCGCTCGCCGGACTCGAGCGACAGCGCTTCGTGATCAACGTGCTCACGCGCCTGCGATTCTGTACCGCCGAGGGTCGGGTCGATTTCTCGCAAAAAGGCAAGCCCGACTCGGCCAAGCCGCCGTGGCTGCCATGGTTCAAGGCGCCGCATCGCGCCAGTAGCGATGTGCGCATCGTATTTGGCCATTGGTCAGCGCTCGGCTTCTATTGCGCCGATCAGGTCGTGGCGCTGGATACCGGCTGTGTCTGGGGCGGGTCACTCAGCGCCGTGGATCTGGACGCAGGCTCGTGCGCTGCCGTCAGTGTGCCGAGCCGTCAGCCGCGCTCCATCGAACAGTGATATGCGCGCTGTGCGGCCCATAGGCGTCGGGCGCAAGCTTGAACACGAGTGGCGCACCCTGCGCCGGCACCTCGAACACGACGCGTGCGCTGGCCTGCACTTCCAGGCGCGCGATCGCGCCCGGCTGCACGCGAAACTCCAGGCGTATTGGCCAGCCGTGCACCGGGGAAGGCGCGAGCGTGACCTCGCCCTCGCCCGCCAGCGCCGTCAGATCGAGCAATAGCGTGTTGCGGTCCCAGTATTGCGCGATCATGGCCGCCGCCTGCGATTGCGCGCCGCTTGGTGCCTCGATTGATATTTCGTGCACGGGCCGCGGCGCTGGTGCGGCCCGATGCATCCAGGGCCAATGCCACGCGCAGCCTGCGAGTGCGAGACAGCCGAGCCATGCCAAAGCCCTATGCTGCGGCCGCATGGCCGGCAGCGCAATGGTCGCTGCGCGATGGTTGAGCATGTACGCGGGCCTGCAGTCGCCACTGGGGGGCAATGCGCTTAACATACGCGAACAGGCTGGGTCGCGAACAGGCCGGGCCGCTCATTGCCAGCACGCCGACGGCCGGCAAGCATCACGATGAACCCTCTCAAGCCCATCGACTTCAAGCAATGGATTGCCGCCAACCGGCAGCTGCTGCGCCCGCCCGTGGGCAACAAGCTCCTCTACCAGGACAGCGAGTTCATCGTCATGGCGGTCGGCGGTCCCAACAGCCGCAAGGACTTCCATGTCGATCCGGCCGAGGAATTCTTTCATCAGATCGAGGGCAATATGCTGTTGCGCGTGGTGCAGGACGGCCGCATTCTCGATGTGCCCATCGCCGCGGGCGAGCTGCTGCTACTGCCGCCCGCTACGCCGCACTCCCCGCAGCGCTATGCCGACTCGGTAGGCCTCGTGATCGAGCGGCGCCGGCGCCCCGGCGAGCTCGACGGCCTGCAATGGTATTGCGAGCGCTGCCAGGGGCTGCTGTACCAGGAGTTCTTTCCTCTGACCAACATCGAGACGCAGTTTCCCCCGGTGTTCAACCGTTTCTTCGGCAGTTTGACGTTGCGTACCTGCAAGCGCTGTCACGCCGTCATGGAGCCGCCCGAGCCGGCGGGCGGCGTGCATGCCACGCAATGAGCGCGCCCAGTGGGCGCGACTGGACATCGACGGGGTGCCGTTGCTCGCCGATCTGGCCGCGGGCCTGAGCCTCGCACGCGTCATGGATTTCCGCGAGCCGCAGCTGCGCTGCTTCGGCGCGCCGGCGGCCGCGAGTGCGCCGCTGATGATCGGTGAGTTCAGCGGCCGCGTGACGAGCGGCGCGAGCTGCAATTGCAGCGTGTTGAGCTTCACGCCGCACGCCAACGGCACGCACACCGAGGGTGTCGGGCACCTGACCGTTGAGCGGGTCGATGCCCACGCTCTCATTCCGCAGCGCCTGCTGCTCGCGGCGCTGCTGACGGTGGAGCCCGAGCTCGCCGCTGACAGCAGCGAGAGCAGCGTGCCCATGCCGCACGATGCGGATCTGCTGATTACGCGCGCGCGGCTCGAGGGTGCGTGGCCGCCCGCAATGCTGCCGCGGCTGGCTGCACGTGCGCTCATCATCCGCACGCAGCCTAATGATCCATTCAAATTCACCGAGGACGGCGCCGCTGCCGCCCCATTCCTGTCGCAGGAGGCGGCGCGGATGCTGGTCGAGCGCGGCATCGAGCACCTCGTGCTCGATGTGCCCTCGGCCGATCGCGCCAGCGATGGCGGTGCGCTCACGGCGCATCGCATTTTCTTCGGGCTGCCGGCTGGCAATACACAGCTGGCCGGCGCGCAGCGTCGCGACAGTACGATCACCGAACTGGCCTACGTCGGCAATTCGATTCCGGACGGCTGGTATCTGCTGGCGCTGCAGGCCCCGGCGATCGCCGGGGATGCCGTGCCCTCGCGGCCGGTGCTCTATCCATTGCGTGCGGTTTAAAAGAGCCCGCGCATGCAACACCCGAATGCCATGGCCGGCGCGCACAGCGGCCCCGCCGCTGCGGCTCGGGCTCAGCAATTCGAGGCGCGCCTGCTCTGGGCGCGCGCCCAGGATCAGGCCGACCCACTCGCGCCCCAGCGCCGTCGCTTCGCGCTACCGCGCGCCAGCGACGGGCGTGCCTCGCTGTATTTCTGCGGACACTCACTGGGGCCAGCCCCGATCGCTGCGCGCGCGATGATCGAGGCCGAGATCGAGGACTGGGAGCGTTACGCGGCTCTGGGGCACGAGCAGGCCCGATCGCCCTGGATCGGCTACGCCGAACAGCTGCAGCCCGAGCTCGCGCGACTGACTGGCGCGAGGCCGCTGGAAGTCGTGGCCATGAACTCCCTGAGCGTGAATCTGCATCTGCTGCTGGCGAGCTTCTATCGCCCGGATCATGAACGCAGCGCGATCCTGATCGAGGCGGGCGCCTTCCCGTCCGACCGCCATGTGGTGACAGCTCAGATTGGCTGGCACGGACTGGACAGCGCGCACGAGCTCATCGAGCTCGCCGCGCGGCCGGGCGAGGAGCTGCTGCGCGCCGAGGATATCGAGCAGGCCATAGCCTCGAATGCCTCGCGCCTGGCGCTGGTGCTCTGGCCCGGCGTGCAATACCGCACCGGCCAATACTTCGATCTGCCGCGCATCGTGCGCGCAGCGCACGCCGCCGGCGCCTGTATCGGGCTGGATCTGGCGCACGCGATCGGCAACGTGCCGCTCGGGCTGCATGACGATGGTGCGGATTTTGCCGCCTGGTGCAGTTACAAATATCTCAACGCCGGACCAGGCGCGCTGGCCGGTGCCTTCGTGCACACGCGGCATCTGCAGCGTCGCGATCTGCCGCGACTGGCCGGCTGGTGGGGTCAGGATCCGGCCACGCGCTTTCAAATGCCCGCACAGTTCACGCCCGCCTCTGGCGCCGCCGCCTGGGCGGTCAGTAATCCGCCGATCTTCTCGAGCGCTCCATTGCGCGCCTCCTTGCCGATGTTCGCCGAGGCCGGCATGCCGGCACTGCGCGCCAAATCTCTGGCACTGAGCGCGCTGTTCGAATCGCTGCTGCTCGAGTTCGCGCGCGAGGATGTGACGCTCATGACTCCAACCGAGCCCTCGCAGCGCGGCTGCCAGCTCTCGCTGCGCGTGCGTGGGACTGCGGCGCGCGGGCGCGCCGTGTTCCAGGCGTTGAGCCGGCGCGCGGTGGTATGCGATTGGCGCGAGCCGGATGTGATGCGCTTCGGACTCGCACCGCTCTACATTGGATTCGAGGACGTATTGCGCGCGGCCTGGCACCTGTTCGATGCGCTGGAGGAGAGCCGCTGAGGCACGAGCGCTGCGCGCCGCACGAGCGCTGCGCGCCTCGCGGCCGCGCATTCATCCCATGACACGCTACACGATCGTCGGCGCCGGTCCGGTCGGTGCGCTCATGGCGCTGCTGCTGGCCGAGCAGGGCCAGCGCGTGCGGCTGATCGAGCGGCGCCCGGATCCGCGCCGGGCAGCACCCGAGCGCGGCCGCTCGATCAATCTGGCGCTGGCTGCGCGCGGCCTGCTCGCGCTCGAGCAGGCGGGCCTCATGCCACGCATCGCGCCGGCAATGATCTCGATGCCCGGCCGCATGTTGCACGAAACCGATGGCGCGCTGCAGTTCCTGCGCTATGGCCAGAATGAGCGGGAAGTCATTCATGCCGTGAGCCGCGAGCGGCTCAACGGCCTGCTGCTCGAGGCCGCCGCCCTGTGCCCGCTCATCGAGCTGCAGTTCGACAGCCGCTGCATCGATGTGGATCCGCAGACACTGAGCCTGACCTGGCAGGACGAGCGCAGCGCTCGCCTCGTCACCGAGAGCTTCGAGGTACTGCTCGGTGCCGATGGGGCCGGCTCGGCGGTACGCGCCGCGCTCGAGGCGCGCGGCTACTCGCATTCGCGCGAGCAGGGGTTGGAACACGATTACAAGGAGCTCTCGATTGCGCCCGATCCCGCACGCGGCGGGCGTTACGCGTTCGAGCCGCACGCACTGCATATCTGGCCGCGCGGCGGCTATATGCTCATCGCCTTGCCCAATACCGACGCCAGCTTCACCGCCACCGTGTTTCTGCCGCGCCATGGCGAGCCGGGCTTCGATCACCTGCGCAGCCGCGATGCCGTGCTGAATTTATTTGAGAGCCAATTCGCCGATGCCGCACGCGCCATCCCTGACCTCGCCGAGCAGTTCGCGGTGCACCCGCAGAGCCGGCTCGGCACGTTGTACTGCGAACGCTGGCAGGTCGAAGGCCGCGTCCTGCTGCTCGGCGATGCGGCGCACGCGATCGTGCCATTCCACGGCCAGGGGCTGAACTGCGGCTTCGAGGATTGCCGCGAGCTCGCCGCGCTGTTGCGCGCTCCGGCAGCGCATGACAGCGCTGCGCGCGCCGCGAGCTTCCTGCGCTTCGAGCTCGAGCGCAGACCCAACACCGATGCGATTGCGGCCATGGCGCTGGAGAACTACGTCGAGATGCGCGAGCTGGTGCGCTCGCCGCAGTTCGCGCGCCGCCAGCGGCTCGCCGCAGCGCTCGAGCGCCGCTTCCCGGAGCGCTTCATTCCGCGCTATTCGATGGTCATGTTCCATGCACAGATTCCTTACGCCGAAGCGCAGCAGCGCGGCGCGGCGCAGGAGCGCGTGCTTGCGGCACTCATGGCCGAAGCACACGTGCACGAGCTCGAGGATGCCTCACCGGCCCGGGTCGAAGCCCTGCTGGATCGGGCCGGCCTGTAGAATGCGCGCTCGCCGCGCTCGCTGCGCCCCCTCGGAGATGTCATGAGTAGCACCGTGCCATTGATGCCGAATACCGACGCTCTGTGGATGCCGTTTACGGCGAACCGACAGTTCAAGGCCGCCCCGCGCCTGCTGGTCAGCGCCAGCGGCATGTATTACCGCAGCCTGGATGGGCACGAGGTGCTCGACGGCACGGCCGGATTGTGGTGCGTGAATGCCGGGCACTGTCGCGCCGAGATCGCCGAGGCGATCGCGCGCCAGAGCCGCGAGCTCGATTATGCGCCGGGCTTTCAGATGGGCCACCCGCTCGCCTTCGAGGCCGCCGCGCGCCTGGTGCGACTCATGCCCGCTGGCATGGACCGGATCTTTTTCACCAGCTCGGGCTCCGAGTCCGCCGATACGGCGTTGAAGATCGCACTGGCGTACCACCGCGCGCGCGGCGAGGCCCAGCGCATGCGCTTCATCGGCCGCGAGCGCGGCTACCATGGCGTGGGCTTCGGTGGCATTTCCGTCGGCGGCATCGGCGCCAATCGCAAGACCTTTGCAGCCAATCTGATGCCGGGGGTCGATCACCTGCCGCATACGCACGATCTGTCGCAGGCGGCGTTCTCGCGCGGACAGCCGGCCTGGGGCGCACATCTGGCCGACCATTTGGAACGGCTGGTGATGCTGCATGATGCATCGACGATCGCCGGCGTGATCGTCGAGCCGCTGGCCGGCTCCGGTGGCGTATTGGTGCCGCCGCGCGGCTATCTTGAGCGCCTGCGCGCGCTGTGCGACCGCTATGGCCTGCTGCTGATCTTCGATGAGGTCATCACTGCATTCGGCCGGCTCGGCGCCGCCACCGCCAGCGAATACTTCGGCGTGACACCCGACATCATCACGCTTGCGAAAGCCATCAGTAACGCCGCGGTGCCGCTGGGCGCGGTGGTGGTCAAGCGCGCGCTCTACGACACTGTGATCAGCGCGGCTAGTCCCGACGCGATCGAGCTGTTTCACGGCTACACCTATTCCGCCCATCCACTGGCGATGGCCGCCGCCATCGCCACGCTGCAGCTCTACGAGCGCGAGCAGCTGTTTGCGCGCGCCCGATCACTGGCAGCGCAGTTCGAGAACGCGGCGCACGCGCTGCGCGGGGCTGCGCACGTGCGCGACATACGCAATCTGGGCCTGATGGCGGGCATCGAGCTCGAGCCGCTGCCCTCGCAGCCCGGCGCTCGCGGCTATGAGGTCTTCCTGCGCTGCCTGGAGCGCGGTGTGCTGGTGCGCTATACGGGCGATACGCTGGCTTTCTCGCCGCCACTGATCATCGAGCCCGCGCAGATCGAGCAGCTCTTCGGCACGCTCGCCGAGACGTTGCAGAGCATCTCATAGGCACTGCGCTCCATGATGTTTCTGCTGCATCTGAAATCGGTGGTGAGGGATCTGCTGTTGCCCCCGGCCGGCCCGCTGCTACTCGGGCTGGCGGGCCTGTGGCTGTGGTCGCGCCGACCACGGCTCGCGCGCGCTCTGATCGCGCTGTGCCTCGCCTCGTTATGGCTGTTGTCGACCCCGCTGATTGCCGATGCGATCACGCGCCGGGCCGAAGCTTACGCGCCGTTCGATTGGACACGACCCAGCCTCGCGCAGGCGATCGTGATCATCGGTGGCGGCGGCTATCGCGAGTGGGCGCCCGAATACGGCAGCGCGGCGGCCGATCCGGTGCTGCTCGAGCGACTTGCCTACGGCGCCTTCATCGCCCGGCGCACCGGGCTGCCGATCCTGGTCAGCGGCTTTCAGGCGGAGGCCGAGGCGATGCGCCAGACGCTGCGGCACAACTTCGACATCGAGCCGCGCTGGGTCGACGATCAGGCTTACGACACCTTCCAGAACGCACGCAACTCAGTGCGTATCCTGCGCGCCCAGGGCGTCGAGCGCGTGCTGCTGGTCACGCGCGGCACTCATATGCTGCGCTCAGTGCGTGAATTCACGGCCGCCGGCGTGCAGGTCATCCCGGCGCCGATTGGCCTGACCGGCAAGCTCAGGCTGAACTTCATCACGCTGCTGCCGCATCCGGATGCGCTGCTGGAATCCTACGCAGCCCTCTACGAGCTGCTCGGGGAGCCGGTGCGCGCCTTTCTGGCCGCCACGCATCTGCGGCAGCACTGAAGCAGGACGTGAGCGCCGCCATTTCAGGCGCGCTCGAGTGTCACAAAGCTCATCGCATAGGCATGCCGCGCGTCCTGCGCATGCTCGCTGCGCTCGAGCTCACGCCAGAGGCTGAAATCGCGCAGCGGAAAATAAACATCACCGGCGATTTCGCCATGCACCCAGGTCAGTTGCAGGCGGGTGGCCACGCTCAGCGCCTGCGCGAATACCGCCGCGCCGCCGATCACGCACAGCTCCGGCGCAGCGCGCGCGAGCGCATAGGCGGCGTCCAGGCTGGTGACGAATTCAACCCCCGCGGCCGGTGCGGGCGTGTGCCGGCTCAACACTAGGTTACGCCGCTCGGGCAGTGGCCGGCCGATCGACTCGAAAGTGCGCCGCCCCATGAGCACCGGCTTGCCGAGCGTGAGGCTCTTGAAGCGCTTCAGATCATCCGGCAGATGCCAGGGCAAAGCGCCCTCACGGCCGATCACGCCGTTGTCCGCCAACGCGGCGATCAGCGTCACCCTGGCGCTCATCGCCCGGCGCTCAGAGCTCGACTTGTGTCGCGAGCACGATCACGTGCTGCTGCTCGGGCATGCGAAAGAACTCGATCGCCTGCGTGCTGCCGCGGTGCATCCACGCAAACACTCGCCGCTGCACACCCTCATAGCCGCCGCGTGGTCGCGGCACCACCAGGTGCCAGCCGAGAAAGAACGATGAGTCCTGGGCAAACAATTTGAGCCCGCGTGCGCGACACTGTCTGAGCGATTCGCTCACATCGGGTGTCTCCATGAAACCGAAACTGGCGATGACACCGTAGATCTCGGGCATCAATGTCTCGATGCGCACGCGGTGGGCCGGATCCTGACGCGGCGCGCGCGTGATCTCCAGATTCAGAAACACGACGCGCTCGTGCAACACATGATTGTGCTCGAGATTGCGCAACAGCGCGGTCGGCACGTGATCCGGATCGCTGGCGAGAAATACCGCCGTGCCCTGAACACGCGGCACGCCGGCCAGCAGTTTCGGCAATTGCGCGCGCGGCACGGCCACCGCGCGCAAAGCGCTGCGCAACAGCTGCCGTCCGCTGCGCCAGATCATGAATACGCCGAACAGCACCGTCGCCAGCAGCAGCGGCGCCCATGCCCCTTGCGCGAATTTCGTCATGTTGCCCGTCAGGTAGAGCAGATCCACGAACGCCAGCGGCAGGAACACCGCCGTGACGCGCCAGACGGCCCAGCGCCATTGTGCGAGCGCCAGCTGCGCTCCAAGCAGCGTGGTGATGAACATCGTGCCTGCCACGGCCGCGCCATAGGCCGCGCCCAGCGCGCCCGAGGAGCGAAACCCCAGCACGAACACGCACACCGCGACCATGACGAACCAGTTCACCGCCGGCACGTAGATCTGACTGTGCTCGCGCGCCGAGGTCTGCATGATGCGCAGGCGCGGCAGCAGGTCGAGCTGGATGCATTGCCGAGTCACGGAGAAGGCGCCCGTGATCGTGGCCTGCGAGGCGATGATCGTGGCCGCGGTCGCGAGCACGACCATGAACGGCAGCATGCTGACCGGCACCAGTTGATAGAGCGGCAGGTGCGCGGCGGCGGGGTCGGCCAGGATGCGCGCGCCCTGCCCGAAATAATTCAACACCAGCGAGGGCCACACCAAGGCAAACCAGGCCACGCGCACCGGCTTCTTGCCGAAGTGTCCCATGTCTGCATAGAGCGCCTCGCCGCCCGTCATGGCCAGAAATACGCCGCCGAGGATCACCAGCGCTACGCCCGAGCGCTTCAGCAGCAGCATGGCGCCGTAGCTCGGGTTGAGTGCCGCGAGTGCGGCCGGATAGCGCACCAGCGCCATCACGCCGGTGCCTGCGAGCACCAGGAACCACAACAGCATGATCGGACCGAACAGCCGGCCGACACGCTCGGTGCCGCGATACTGGATCGCGAATAGCGCGATGATGATGATCAGCGTGAGGGGTACGACCGCGCTGGTGAAGTCGGGACTGAGGTTCTCGAGTCCTTCCACGGCGCTGAGGACCGAGATAGCCGGCGTGATCAGCGCATCGCAGTAGAACAGCGCAGCGCCCAGCGCGGCCAGCATGACGATGATGCGCTGCCAGCCGCTGCCCGGCGTGAGCCCGCGCTGCACCAGCGCGAACAGCGAGAGTATGCCGCCCTCGCCCTGGTTGTCCGCGCGCATGATGAGCACGACGTACTTGAGCGTGATGACGATCAGCAGGCTCCAGAAGATCAGCGACAGCACGCCCATGACGACCAGTCGATCCATCGGCGCACCGGCGGCGTTGATCGAGACCTCCATCGCATAGAGCGGACTGGTGCCGATATCGCCGTAGACCACACCCATGGCGCCGATGACGGCCGCCGCCGATAGCCGCCTTGCCTTCACGGCGTGTGCGCGCGCGGCTTGCGCTTGGCCGGCCAGAGCATCGAGCCGCGGCACCCGGGCGCGCCGCAGCGGCAGGCGAAGATCTGATCCACATTCGGCGGATCATCCCGGTCGCGGCCAATCTGGTAGTCGTAGGTCAGCTCCTCCCCGGCCTCAATGCTACGAATAGCCTCGATGAACACGCGCCGATCCTCGATCACCGACTCGCAATTGGGGTCGCACGAATGGTTGATATAGCGCGCATCGTTGCCGGCGCTGCCGGCATCGATGACAACGGCGCGATCGACGATGAACAGGAACGTGTGATTGTCGGTGATCGGCCTGTGCTCGTAGCGCCGATCCGCCTCACGGTGCGATACGCGATCGCCCAGATACTCGATGACACGGGTGCCTTTGCGGATCCGACGCCGCGCAAACACGCCGCGTCCGTGCAGGCGCGAACGGCGCACCTGGATCATGTCCGGCCGCGCTCGAATCGGCCGCACGCGTGCGCGTTTGCCGGCGGCGCGGGCGGGCCGCCTCGTACGCGTGCGCCTCATACGGCGACACTCGCGCGAATCGCGGGATGAAACTGATAGTCCAGGAACTCGAAATCCTCGTACTCGTATTCAAAGATGCTCGGCGGACGGCGCCGGATATGCAGTTGCGGCGCGGCGAATGGCGTGCGCGCAAGCTGCAGGCGTGCCTGCTCCAGATGATTGAGGTACAGATGACAATCCCCGCCGCTCCAGATCAGCTCGCCGCGCTCGAGCTCGCATTGCTGTGCGAGCATGCAGGTCAGCAGCGCATAGGAAGCGATGTTGAACGGCACGCCGAGGAATACGTCGGCACTGCGCTGGTAGAGGTGGCAGGACAGCTTGCCCGCGGCGACGTAGAACTGAAACAGAACGTGGCAGGGCGCGAGCGCCATGCGCTCGAGCTCCCCGACGTTCCAGGCACTCACCAGGATGCGCCGTGAATTCGGATTGGTCCGCAGCGAGTGCACCACCGCGCTGATCTGATCGATCTGCCGGCCATCGGCGCTGCCCCAGCTGCGCCACTGCTTGCCATATACCGGGCCGAGCTCGCCGCGCTCATCAGCCCATTCGTTCCAGATCGTCACGCCGTGCTCGCGCAGGTAGGCGATGTTGGTATCGCCGCGCAGAAACCACAGCAGCTCGTACACCACGGAGGGCAGATGAATCTTTTTCGTGGTCAACAGCGGAAAGCTCGCGCTCAGATCCGCGCGCAACTGCTGGCCGAACAATGACAGCGTACCGGTGCCGGTTCGATCATCCTTGTGTTGCCCGCGTTCCAGCACGGCGCGCAGCAGCTCCAGGTAGGCCTTCATGGCGCCGGCAGGAAATTGCCCGAGGGTATGCGCCGTTGGTAGGCGATCAGCATGAGCGCCAGGCCGCCCAGCAGCATCGGTAGTGATAACAGCTGTCCCATCGTGAACCAGCCGAACGCCAGGTAGCCGATCTGCGCATCCGGCTCGCGCACGAACTCCACCGCGATGCGCGCCAGCGCGTAGCAGACCAGGAACAAGCCGACGGGTGCATAGCGCGGCCGCGGCCGGCTCGTATAGATCCAGAGCACCGTGAACAGCACCAGCCCCTCGAGCGTGGCCTCGTAGAGCTGCGAGGGATGGCGCGGGACCGCGGGGCCGCCGTTCGGATCGGGCACAAGCATGGCCCAGGGCACATCAGTGGCTCGTCCCCAGAGCTCGCCATTGATGAAATTGCCGATGCGTCCGAAAAACAAGCCGACCGCGGGCAACGGCGCGGTGAAGTCAAAGACGTCACCCATATTGCGTGCGCTGCGGCGCGCGTACAGTGCGGTGGCCGTGGCGACCCCGAGCAGGCCGCCGTGAAACGACATGCCGCCCTGCCAGATCTTGAGCGGATAGAGCCAGTCCGCACGCCACAATGGCCAGCCATAGAACAGTACGTAACCGATGCGCCCGCCGAGGATGACCCCGAGCATCGCATAGAAAATGAAATCATCGACGTCGGCGGCTTTCCAGCTCGAGCCCGGCGTGGCCGCCCGGCGCCGCGCGAGCCACCAGGCCGCTGCGAATCCCACCAGGTACATGACGCCGTACCAGTGAATGCGCAGGGGTCCGAGACTCACGGCGATCGGGTCGATGTTCGGGTAGCGCAGCATTGCCGAATATTAGCGGGTTGCCCCGGGAAGCGTGCAGCTCACTCGCGCGTGACGCGACAGAAAAAAGCTTTCAAATAGCGCGTTTCGGGAATCGCAGGATGCACCGGATGGTCCGGCGCCTGACCGCCGCTGAAGAGAATCTGCACGAAGCGGCCGCTGTGGCGCGCGGCCGACTGAATCAGCCCCATGAGCTCCTCGGGCGCAAGATGATAGGAACACGAGCAGCTCACCAGCAACGCGTCGCGCTCGAGCAGGCGCATCGCGCATTGATTGAGCTTGCGATAGGCGGCCTGTCCGCGCGCAATGTCCTTCTTGCGCTTGATGAACGCGGGTGGGTCGAGCACGATGGCGTCATAGCGCTCGCCGGCGCGCTGCAACTCATCGAGCACCTCGAAGGCATCGCCGCGCTGCGTGCTGAGCGTCACGCCGTTCGCCGCGGCGTTACGCGTGGCCATGCTCAGGGCCGCTTCCGCGGCATCGACGCACAGCGCTGCAGCCGCGCCATGTGCGAGCGCCGTGATGGCCCAGGCCCCGGCGTAGCTGCAGACATCCAGAATGCGCGCCCCCGGCACGATCAGCCGCCGCCATTGCTCGCGATTGGCGCACTGATCGTAGAACCAGCCGGTCTTCTGGGCGAGCGCCAGCGGCACGCTGTAGCGCAAGCCGGACTCGAGCACGTGCAACTCTTCGGGTGCACGCCCGACCGGCATCAGCACTTGCCGCGGCAAGTGCTCGAGCTCGCGGGCAGCGCCGTCGTTCTTCCATACCAGCGCGCGCGGCTCGAGCACCTCAACCACAGCCGCTTCGATTTGCGCGCGCAGCGCCTCCATGCCGGCCGTGGCAATCTGGCCCACGACGGTCTCGCCATAGCGATCCAGCACGAGCCCAGGCAGAGCGTCAGACTCGCCGAACACCCAGCGGTAGTACGGCGCGCGGTAGAGGCGCTCGCGCAGCGCGAGCGCGACGCGCAGCCGGTGTACCAGCAGCGAGCGGTCGGGCAGCTGCATCGGACTGCGGCTGAGGATGCGCGCACAGATCAACGCGTGCGGATTGACGTAGGCGTAGCCCAGAAACTGATCGCGGTCGGATAGCAGCCGCACCATCGAGCCGACCGGCAGTGCGGTCAGCGGCGTCGCCTCATTGTCGATCTCGTTCGAAAACACCCACAGATGTCCGGCGCGCAGCCGGCGATCCTCGCCGCGCTTGAGCCGCAGCGCTGGCAGCACGTCGCCGCCGGCCGCTGCCGTGGAGGTAGCTTGCGCCTCGGCTGACATCAGCTAGCCTTCCACCCCGCCGGTATCACCGGCGCGCCTGTTGACCGCTACGACGGTTGCCTTCGGGAAGAAATTGAACTCCGAGGCGCTGGCCCAGGTATAGGCGCCCATGGCGCGGCCCACGATCAGATCGCCGACTTTGAGCTCCGGCAGCAGCAGGTTCTCAGCGATCACGTCGATGCTGTCGCAGGTCGGCCCCGCCAGCACCGAGGGCAGCAAGGGCTCGCCCTGCCGCAGCGGCTCCACCGGATAACGCGCGCAATCGTACAACTGCCCGCTGTATGAGCCATAGAGCCCGTCGTCGAGGTAGTACCACCAGTGCCCTTCGCGTCGAGCGCGGCCCATGACGGTCGCAACCCCGATGGCCGCCGGGCCGACGATGTAGCGCCCGGGCTCGGCCAGCACGCTCGTGCGCGCCGGCAGCGTGGCCAAGGCTGCGCGAATGGGCGCGCAGAATTTGCCGATGTCCGGGACGTGCTGCAGGTAATCAATCGGAAACCCGCCACCGATATCGAGCGTATCGAGCGTACCGAGCCGCTCACGGCGCGCGCTCCGCAGGAGCCTGGCGCAGGCCTCGATCGCCTCAACGTGCTTGAGCGCGTCGGGTGCCTGGGAGCCCACATGGAATGAAAACCCCTGCACGTCGATACCGAGCGACGCGGCCAGCCGCGCCAGAGTGATCGCATCTTCCGGATCGCAGCCGAACTTGCGCGACAGATCGCACACCGCCCCGGGGCTACGAAACGACACGCGCAGCATCAGTGCAGCGCGCTCCCCATAGCGCTTGAACTTGCGCACTTCATCGACGTTATCGGCCACGAAGCTGCGTATGCCGAATTCGAGCGCATTGCGGATGTCGCGCTCGCGCTTGATCGGATGTGTGTGGATGCAGCGGCTGGCCTCTACCCCTAAGCCCGCCACGAGCGCGATCTCCCCGCTGGTCGCCAGATCCAGGCCGCCGCCCAGCTGCATGATCGTGCGCACCACGTCCGGGTGCGGTAAGGGCTTGAGCGCGTAATGCAGCGCCACCGCGGGCAGCGCGCGCTGTAATTTGCGGTACTGCGCGCGCACGCGCGCGCAATCGACGAACAGCAGCGGCGAGCC
>Ga0302311_10001430_pt1 | contig 28327 bp, 30 predicted proteins | sample III_Palsa_N1_3_FD_200449 | JGI IMG/M metagenome (GOLD analysis project Ga0302311, IMG submission 200449) | Peat permafrost microbial communities from Stordalen Mire near Abisko, Sweden - III_Palsa_N1_3 | ecosystem: Environmental > Terrestrial > Soil > Palsa > Peat permafrost | place: Sweden... | reverse complement strand
CAAGCTCTACAGCCGCACCGGCGACGAGATATCCTCCACCTTCCCAGACCTGATGGCGGCGCTGGACTTCGAGGGGGTGATCGACGGCGAGCTCCTGGTGCTGCGGGATCACCGGGTGCAGCCGTTTGGCGACCTGCAGCAAAGGCTGAATCGCAAGGCGGTGGACGCCAAGACCATGGCGGCGCATCCCGCCGGCATCCGCGCCTACGATCTGATGGCCGAGGCGGGCGACGATCTGCGCGGCTTGCCCTTCCAGGATCGGCGGATGCGGCTGGAGGACTTCATCGCCCGCCATGGCAACGATCGGCTGGATCTCTCGCCGCTGGCCCCGTTCCACAGCTGGGAGACGCTGGCGGAGCTCCGCGCCAATCCACCCGAAGGCGACGCGTCCCAGGCCGAGGGGCTGATGCTGAAGCGGTGGGACAGCGTCTATGAGGCCGGCCGCCCTAAAGGGCCCTGGTTCAAGTGGAAGCGCGATCCGTTCCTGGTCGACGCCGTCCTGATGTACGCCCAGCGGGGGCACGGCAAACGCTCCAGTTTCTATTCCGACTACACTTTCGGGGTCTGGACCGCCGAGGGCGCCCTGACGCCCGTCGGCAAAGCCTACTTCGGCTTCACCGACGAGGAGCTGAAGGGCATCGACAAGTTCGTCCGCGACAACACCATCGACCGCTTCGGCCCGGTGCGGAGCGTTCGCGCCGACCGCGGTTTCGGCCTCGTGTTCGAGGTGGCGTTCGAGGGGCTGCAACGCTCCACCCGCCACAAATCCGGCGTGGCCATGCGCTTCCCGCGGATCAACCGCATCCGCTGGGACAAGCCGGCGGGCGAGGCCGATACGCTGGCCACGCTGGAGGGAATGCTGGAGAAGATCGAGGCGGGTCGCGGCGGCGCCTAGAGACAGCGACGACGGCGGCGGAGCTTGCTAGGATCGCCCAACGCGGGGGCGAAGGCGGGATGTCCAGGATCGAACTCGACAAGGTGGCGCGGGACAAGCTCTTGCGGATGCTGGTGCGGCACCTGAAAGACGAGCTCGATCTGGAGATCGCGCCTTTCGACGCCCTGGATCTGCTGGACCACCTCTCCGCGACGCTCGGCCCCCATTACTACAACCAGGGTCTTCAGGACGCGCAGGCCATCGTGAAGGCTCGTGTGGACACGATCATCGACGCTATCGACGAGATCGAGAAGCCGGTCAGACCCTGACGACCCGCACGCCGTCGCCGCCTCGCCATGACGAGGCCCTATTCCTGACTATGAAACGCTCGCCATGACGTCCAAGACCCTGCTCCAGACGGCGCTGAGCAACCCGCTCAGCCCCAAGCTCCCGAACCAGATCTCCAATACGGTGACCGACACCCTCACCGGCAAGAAGATCGCCTTCGCCAAGCTCAGCGACATCGCGGGGGATTTCGCCACCAACGCCGCCATCGCCATCCTGATCCTGGTGGTGAGCCTGTGGCTGGCCAGCTGGGCGGCGCGGCTGGTGCGCGGCGCCATGCGCCGCCTGCCCCGGGTCCACAACGACGAGACGCTGCAGGGCTTCGTGGCGTCGCTGGTGCGTTATGCGGTGATCACCATCGGCGTCATCGCCATCCTGCACCGGCTGGGGTTCGAGACCACCTCCATCATCACGGTGCTGGGCGCCGCCTCGCTTGCGGTCGGTCTGGCGCTGCAGGGCGCGCTGTCGAACGTGGCGGCGGGGGTGATGATCCTGATCTTCCGGCCCTACCGGGTGGGCGACATGGTGACCATGGCGGGCAAGACCGGCACGGTGAGGCGACTCGACCTGTTCAACACCGAGCTTTCCGACAACGACGGGCTGAAGGTGGTGGTGCCCAACGGCAAGGGCTTCGGCGACGTCATCACCAACTACACCGACATCCCAAACCGCCGCATGCAGCTGATGTTCGGCATCGACTACGACGACTCCATAGAGCAGGCGATCGAGGTGGTGCTGGACGTGGCCAACGCCGATCCTCGCATCCTGAAGGAACCTGCGCCCTGGTGCATGGTGACCGAGCTGGCGGACAGCCACGTGACGCTGGAGCTTCGCGCCTGGGCCAGCCTGCCCGACTACTGGGTCACCCGCTTCGACACGCTGCGCAAGGTGAAGGAGGCGTTCGACGGCGCCGGGATCACCATGCCCTATCCGACCCAGACCAGCGTCACCAAGGAGGTCAGGCCTTCTGCGCCCCTAGCGGCGAAGACCCGATCGCTTCCCGATGGCGCGGCTTCGGCAGCCGATCCCCACGCCCCGGTCGGCAAGGCGCCGCCCGCGAAGCCGCCTCAGCGTTAGGCTTCGAACAGCGGCTTGACCGACGCCGCGTAAGCCTTCGCCTTCTGGCGCCAACCTTGAGGGAGACGCGCCATGACGCCCGACGATCTGATGTTCAAGCCCGGCCTGATGAAGGGCGAGCGCGTCCTGATCACCGGCGGCGGCACGGGCCTCGGCAAGGTGATGGCGGAGGCCTGCCTGATCCTGGGCGCCGAGGTCTATATCTGCGGCCGTCGCGGCGGTGTGGTGGAGGCCACGGCCAGTGAGCTGAACGACCTGCACGCCGCGGCGTCCGGCGGGTTCGTCAAGGGCGTGGCCTGCGACATCCGCGTTCCCGAAGCCATCTCCACCATGCTCAATCAGGTCTGGGCCGACGGCGGCGCCCTGACCGGCCTCGTCAACAACGCTGCGGGCAATTTCATCAGCCGGACGCAGGACCTTTCCACGCGGGCCTTCGACGCCATCGCCAACATCGTCTTCAAGGGCTCCTTCTACGTGACGCTCGATTGCGGAAAGCGGTGGATCGCCGAGGGCAAGTCCGCCAGCGTGATCTCCATCCTCACCACCTGGGTCTGGAACGGTTCGCCCTTCGTGGTGCCCTCGGCCATGTCCAAGGCCGGGCTGAACGCCATGACCCAGTCGCTGGCCGTGGAGTGGGCGCCCAAGGGCATCCGCTTCAACTCCATCGGCCCCGGCCCCTTCCCCACCGAGGGCATGTCCGCCCGCCTCAACCCCGGCTCGGAGGGCGAGAGCTATTCGGACATGAGCCGCAACCCCATGGGCCGCGTCGGCAGGATGCCCGAGCTGGCTAATCTCGCCGTCTACCTCCTGGCGCCGGGCTCGGAATATGTGAACGGCCAGACCATCGCCATCGACGGCGGGGCGTTCCTGGCCACCGGCGGCAACTTCTCGGGCCTCTCGGTCTGGGGCGACGAGGAGTGGAGGAAGGCCCGCGACGCCATCGCCTCCACCAACGCCAGGGACCGCGCCGCGCGCACCGTCTGAGGCGCCCTTAAGGGAATATTGACCGGGACATGGCGGGGTGATCCCCGCCATGCAAATCCGCGCCGTCCTCTCGATTCTGACGCTGCTCCTCGCCCTTTCGGCTGGGCCGGCGATGGCGGCCGGGAAGGCGCGTCCCTTCATACCGCCGCCGTCCGCCGCCGATCTGGGGCTCAGGGGGCCCGTCGGCGCCGCGGCCATCGTCGCCGCCACGCCGCCGCAACGGTTCGCCTCGGCCCTGCCGACGCCGGGTCTGGCCTATACCGGCCTCAGCGCCGGCGGGCTCGGTTCGGCGGCGGCCTTCACCCCCCTGAAGCCCATCGGCGACCAGGCCCCCATGTGCCGCGCCGCCTGCGCCCAGACCCGGGTGATGTGCGACTCGCGGGAGGATGGGGACTGCGGGTCAAACTGGTCCCAGTGCGTGGTGAGCTGTTCGGGTTCGGCCCTCGCGCCCTACCAAAGGAATTAGCTGACAACGCACGTATTCGGCGTATCCTCCCTGAAGTCAGCCATGAAATCGAGCTGACTATAAAAAAATCGCCAGGGAGGCGACCATGAAGGGACTGTTTGCGGGGGCCGCGATTGCGGTCCTCACACTTGCGTTCGCCGGATCGGCGGGCGCGACCATCTGCACCAACACCTGCGACCATACCTACAGCCAATGCAGCGCGGCCAACGGCGACAACGCCCAGTCCGCCTGCATGCCGGGCTGGATGCAGTGCAAGAAAAGCTGCTCCGCCCCGGCCAAGCCGATCACCAAGATCTCCAACGTGACGGTGAAGCCCAAGCCTTGACGGTCCGGCGGCGCGTTTTCGACGCGTCGCCAACCACCGTCGCATTTTGAAGGGGCCCGCAACGCACCAGCCGCGTGCGCCCCATCGCCGCCATGACCGGCGCCCCCTTGCCGACTCCGTCCGATTGAGCGCATTTCAGAGGGTGCATACCGCTCCTGTCATATTCCGCCGCCGCGTTTCCCATGCCTGAGGCCGCCGCCATCGCCCTGGACGGCGAGCCGGTGAACGCCGGCAAGCGCGAGCAGACCAAGGCCGCCAACCGTCAGGCGATCCTCGACGCCGCACGGACGGTGTTCGGAGAGATGGGTTACGAAGCCGCCTCCGTGCGCGACATCGTGCGCGGCAGCGGCCTCTCGGTGGGCGCCTTCTACAACTACTACCGCTCCAAGGAGGAGGTCTATCAAGCCCTGTTCGACGACGGCGCGCGGCGGTTCAAGCTTATCCTGCGGGCCGAGTACGAGAAGGCGCACGACTTCGACGGCTTCCTGAGCACCGCCCTCTTCGCCTTCTTCTCCTTCCAGGTCAGCGAACACGAGGCCTGGATGACGTTGCGCCCCTCGGGCGAGCGCAACCACCCGCACATCCGTGTCGAGACGCCCGAGACCGAGGCGGTGTTCGAGGAGGTGAAGGCGCTCATCATCGACCGCATCGAGCACGGCGGCGCGCCCAAGGTGGACGCCGACTATCTGGCCGCCGCCTGCATCGGCATCGCCCGCGAACTCGGCGACCGCATGATCGCGCGGCGGCCCATCGACGTGGAAGCCACCACCAGGTTCGCCCTGAAAATGATCAAGGGGGGGATCGACGCCCTCCCTCGTCTGAACGAGTAGGCCCTGCCTGGGCGAGTTGGACGCGCAGACGCGTAAATGGAGACGATCATGGCCAATCCCGCCGTCCAGCAGTTCATCACCAAGCTGGTCATGTCCCTGCCCTCGCCGATCCTGCGCGCCATGTCCGGCGGCGAGACGGTGGAGGTGGGCGGCCGCACGCTGGACCCGCAGTTCCAGCTGATGACCTACACGGCCAAGAAGGGGCCGAAGATGACGGACTTCCCGGCGCCGGTCGCGCGGGCCGCTGCAGCCGCGGGCTTCAAGGCCGCTGGCGGACCGCTGGAGCCCGGCGTGACGGCGGAGGATTTCGACATCCCCGCGCCCCATGGCGCCCTGCCCGCCCGGTCCTACCGCCCCGACAACCAGGATGCCGCCGCGCCTGTGTTCGTCTATCTGCACATGGGCGGAGGCGTGATCGGCGACCTCGACACGGGCCACGCCTTCTGTTCGATCCTGGCCAAGGGCGCCCGCTGCGCCGTGGTTTCCGTCGACTACCGCCTGGCGCCCGAACACCAATTCCCGGCGGGCCTCGACGACAGCCTCTTCGCCTATCGCTGGACGCGGGACAACGCCGCCCGCTTCGGAGCCCCCGCGGGGATCGCGGCGGTCGGCGGCGACAGCATGGGCGGCAACTTCTCGGCCATCATCTGCCAGGACCTGAAGCTGGCTGGCGAGGCCCAGCCCGTGCTGCAGCTGCTGCTCTACCCGGCGACGGACATCACCTCCCAGACCCAGTCCATGACCACCTACGCCGACGCCTTCCCCCTTACCACCGAGACCATGACGTGGTTCATGGGCCACTACGTCCCCGCCGGGATCGACCATGCGGGGGTGCGCCTTTCGCCCATGAAGGCGTCCGACCTGTCGGGTCTCGCCCCCGCCATCGTAGTGACCGCCGGATTCGACCCCCTGAGCGATCAGGGCGAGGTCTACGCCCACAGGCTGCTCGAAGCGGGCGTGCCGGCCCTCTACCGCTGCTACGAGCCGCTGGTCCACGGATTCATAGGCTTCACGGGGCTCGTTAAGGCCGCCGACATCGCCGCGCGGGAGATCGCCGGTCTGGTGCGCCAGGGGTTCGAGGGCAAGCTGGCCGATCTGCACAATACCGCTCGGAGCTGACCGGCATGCGCGCCCTGGTCGTCCACGACCTTCTGCCCGACTACGCCGGCTGCCGCATCGACGAGGTCTCGGAGCCCGAACCGGGCGCCGGCCAGGTGAAGGTGCGAGTCCGGGCGGTGTCTGTGAACTTCCCGGACCTCCTGATGACCCGCGGCGAATACCAGATGAAGCCGCCGCTCCCCTTCACCCCTGGCCTCGACATCGCCGGCGAGGTCGCGGCGCTCGGCGAAGGCGTGACCCGTTCCAGCATAGGCGACGCGGTGGTCGGCGGCGCGCGGATGGGCGGGTTTGCGGAATACGCGGTGCTGGACGCCTCGGCCCTCAGCCCAAAGCCCGATCGGCTGTCGTTCGCCGAGGCCGCCGCCTATCCCGCCGCCTACCTCACCGCCTATGTGGCGCTGGTGCGACGGGCGCAGGTGCAGCCGGGCGAGTGGGTGCTGGTGCATGGCGCGGCCGGCGGCGTCGGTCTCGCGGCCGTGGACCTCGCCAGGGTGCTGGGCTGCAGGGTGATCGCCGCCTCCGCCTCCGATGACAAGCTGGCCGTGATCCAGCGGGACTATGCGCCCGACGCCGCGGTGAACGTCACGGGCGGCTTTCGCGAGCGGGTGAAGGAAATCACCGGCGGACGCGGGGCGGACGTGATCTACGATCCCGTCGGCGGCGACGTCTTCGACGAGAGCACGCGCTGCATCGCCTTCGACGGGCGGCTGCTGGTGATCGGCTTCACCTCGGGCCGCATCCCTACGGTCTCGGTCAACATGCCGCTGATCAAGGGCTTCTCGGTGCTGGGGGTGCGGGCCGGCGAATATGGCCGCCATTTCCCGGACAGGGGCCGCGAGAACAACGCCGCGGTCGCCAGCCTCGCCGCCGAGGGCCGGATCAGGCCCCGGGTCCACTCCGAACTGCCGCTGGAGCGCTGGCGCGAAGCGTTCGATCTCCTGGCCGACCGCAAGGTGATCGGCAAGGCCGTGATTAGGCCCGACCTCTAACGACGAAAGCCGCCCCGCCAGGGGCGGAGCGGCTCAGGTCGCCGGTCAGGCGGTGGGTCTACCAGCCGCGAAAGCGGTGATCGTGGCGATAGTTGTCGCGGTAGTAGTCGTGGCGCACCCAGTCGCGTCGGCCTTCGAAGTAAGGCTGATGATAGCCGTACCCGTAGCCGTAGGCCGGCGCATAGACCGGGGCGTAGCCGCGCTCGTAGCGATAGTCCTGCGCCATGGCGGGGGCGGCGATGGCGGAACCGGCGGCGAGGGTCGCGGCGACCGCGAGCAGAGCATTACGAATACGCATGGTAGTCTCTCCTTCTCGGGTCGGCGTCGGCGGTTGTCGCCGGCTTCATCCGAAGCGATGAGACCAAACTAGCGGGCCCGCGCTGAACGGGGTCTGAGGCGGCGGTTATGTGGCGTTCATATGCGTTTGGCGACAGCCGCGCGCGTCAGCCGGTCCAAGAGCACGTTGCCGACAATGACGATGGCGGCGCCAATGAGCGTGGCGACGAGGCGGTCGGTCAGAAGCGACGGGTCCACCCGCTTGCCGAAATCCATCACCAGCAGGATCACCGGGGTCGAGGCGACGGCGTAGACCAGATAGCTCCGCGCCCGCGCGATGCCGGCGATGGTGGCGAGGATGCAGATCAGTCCGCCGAGGAGGATCGGCGAAGTCACGCCCGCGAGGATCGCCCAGGTCACGCCGACGCCGAGCAGGGCGCCCAGCGTGCGCTGGATGGTCTTGACCGGCAGGTGCTCGATCGGGCGCTGGGTTAGGAGCGCCACCGTCAGCACGATCCAGCCGTAGTGGTGGCTGGGCCAAAGGTGGCGCAGCACGCTCGCCATGCCGAGACCGGCGACGAGGCGGATGGGAAATTGCCACCCGTCGAGCGTCTTCATCGTCCGTCGCCAGTAGGCCCGGCGCTGCGCCGGTGTGGGCGTTCGGACTGGGGGCGCTGCGGGGGTGGCTGCGGACGTGTCCGGCCTGCGCCGAGCGAGCATCAACCGCACGACGATATTCCAGAGCGCGCCGAGGCCGAACACCAGCGCCGCCCAGCCCCTGTGATCGCCCGCGCCGTCCAGCAGGCTGACGCTCAGCACCAGGTAGATGATGAAGCGGATCGCGCCGACGCCGACCGGGCGGCTGTAGCCGCTGATCGCCGCCGCGACGCCGGCGAGCGCGATCATGGCGACGTCGGTCCAGAGCCCGCCTGCGATCAGGGTGGCGAGGCCCACGGCGAGGGCAGCAGGAAGGACCGCGTTACTCGGCGAAGGCCGCTCCTGCGCCGCCGCGCCAGAAGGGGGCGTCTCGCCGGCCAGCAACATGGCGCCGAGGCCGATGGTGAAGCCGACCTCCGGCCTGCCGATGGCCAGCCCGATCAGCACGGGCACGGTCATGCCCAGCGCCGCAACGGCGACGCCTCGCCCGGTCAGGGGCTCGTCGCGGGACCATTTCAGGACCTCGCCGAAAGGGCCGCCGCGGATCGGAAAGAGGGCCATCTGCGGGTCTCGCGCCCTTTCTCGCTCTTCGCTCGCCGCGCGTTGCTCGGGCGCCATGCGACGGAACGAGCTTAGCCTTAAGCCGCCGCTGAGCCCAGCCGTCCACGCCGGGCTCGCGAAAAGCAGCGTTTTCGGTCATAGGAGCGCGATGAAGTTCCTCGACCAGTGCAAGATCTATATCCGCTCGGGCGACGGCGGCGGCGGCGCCGTGTCGTTCCGGCGGGAGAAGTTCATCGAATACGGCGGCCCGGACGGCGGCGACGGCGGGCGCGGCGGCGATGTCTGGATCGAGGCGGTCGAGGGGCTGAACACCCTGATCGACTTCCGCTACCACCAGCACTTCAAGGCCAAGACCGGCATGCACGGCATGGGCCGCAACATGCACGGCGGCGCCGGCGACGACGTGGTGCTGAAGGTGCCGGTCGGCACCGAGGTGCTGGAGGAAGACCACGAGACCGTCGTCGCCGACCTCAGCGAGGCCGGCGCGCGCTATCTGCTGGCCAAGGGCGGCAACGGCGGCTGGGGCAACGACCGCTTCAAGGGCCCGATCAACCAGGCGCCCAAGCACGCCAACCCCGGCCTGCCGGGCATCGAGCGCTGGATCTGGCTTCGCCTGAAGCTGATCGCCGACGTGGGCCTGGTCGGCCTGCCCAACGCGGGCAAATCGACCTTCCTCGCCGCCTCCAGCGCCGCCAAGCCGAAGATCGCAGACTATCCCTTCACCACCCTCTCGCCCAACCTCGGCGTGGTGGACCTCTCGCCGCAGGAGCGGTTCGTGATCGCCGACATCCCGGGCCTGATCGAAGGCGCGTCCGAGGGGGCGGGCCTGGGCGTGCGCTTCCTCGGCCACGTGGAGCGGTGCGCGGTGCTGATCCACCTCGTGGACGGCACCCAGGCCGACGTGGCCGGCGCTTACCGCGAGGTGCGGACGGAACTGGAGGCCTACGGCGAAGGCCTCGCGGAGAAGTTCGAGATCGTCGCCCTGAACAAGGCCGACGCCCTCTCCCGCGACGACCGGCTGGACCTGATCACCGAGCTTGGCACCGCCACCGGCAAGACGCCGCTCCTGGTCTCCGGCGTTTCCGGCGAAGGGGTGAAGGAGTTGCTCCGCTCGGCCTGGCAGCTGGTGCGCCACGAGCGCGGCGAGGTCGTCGCCGGCCTCGAGGGCGCGCACGAAGGCGACTACGCCCCGCCGGGGGAATGGAAGCCCTCGACGTGAGGCCATGATCGCCTCCGCCAAGCGCATCGTCATCAAGGTCGGCTCGGCCCTGCTCGTCCACGGCGAGAGCGGCGCGGCGGACCGCGCCTGGCTGGCGACGCTGGCGCAGGACGCCGCGCGCCTGCGCACCCAAGGCAAGGAGGTGCTGATCGTCTCGTCGGGCTCCATCGCGCTGGGCCGTCGACGGCTCGGTCTCACCGGAAAGAAGCCCCTCGATCTGGAAGAGAAGCAGGCCGCCGCCGCCGCCGGGCAGTCCCTCCTCATGCGGGCGTGGGAGGAGGCGTTCGAGCCGCACGGCCTCGGCGTGGCGCAAATTCTCCTGACCAAGGACGACACCGAAATCCGCCGCCGCTGGCTGAACGCCCGCGCCACGGTGGAGACCCTGTTGCGCCTGCGCGCCATCCCCATCGTCAACGAGAACGACACCGTCGCCACCGAGGAGATCCGTTACGGCGACAACGACCGCCTCGCCGCCCGCGTGGCGCAGATGATCGGCGCGGATTTGCTGGTGCTGCTGTCCGATGTGGACGGTCTTTACACCGCCGATCCCCGAAGCCACCCCTTCGCCGCGCACATCCCGTTGGTGGAGGCCCTCACCTCCGAGATCGAGGCGATGGCCGGCGGGGCTAACGCTTCGGCGGGCGTCGGTACGGGCGGCATGGCCACCAAGCTCGCCGCCGCCCGGATCGCCCACGGCGCGGGCTGCGCCACCCTGATCACCCTGGGGCGCCGCGACGGCCCCTATGCGGGCGTCGGGCCGCTGGAGGCGGTGGAGCAAGGCGCTCGCGCCACCCTGTTCACGCCCCACGCCACCCCCGCCACGGCCTACAAGCAGTGGATCGCCGGCGCCCTCTCGCCGCAGGGCGCGCTGACGGTGGACGCCGGCGCCGCCGCCGCGCTGAAGGCCGGAAAGAGCCTCCTGTCCGCCGGCGTGCGGGGGGTCGAGGGCGCCTTCGACAAGGGCGACGCGGTGCTGATCAAGGACGCCGAGGGCCGCGCCATCGCCAAGGGCCTCGCCAGCTATGGCGCCCGTGACGCCGCCCTGATCCAGGGCCTGAAGTCCGACGCCATCGAAGCGGCGATCGGCTATCGCGGCCGCTCGGTGCTGATCCACCGCGACGACCTTGTCTGGATGGGGGGCTAGAACCCCGTCATCGTGGCGAACACGTCGAACGGGTCGCGGCGGGTGCGAAGCGTGTTGATGGGGGCGGTCTCGTCGCGCCAGCCGAGCGCCATGCCGGAGAACAGCATCTCATGCTCGGGGAATTTCAGCGCCGCGCCGACGGTCTGCGGCAGGCGAGCCCAGAATTCCTGGGCGCAGGTGTCGAGGCCGTGTTCGACGGCCAGCAGCATGATGGTCTGCATGAACATGCCGCAGTCAGCCCATTGGGGCGGCCCCACCTTGCGATCGAGGGTGAAGAAGAGGCCGACCGGCGCGCCGAACAGCTCCGAATTGCGGGCCAACTGGCGCAGGCGCGCGGGCTTGTCCTCCCGCGGGATGCCGATGGTGGCGTAGAGATCCTCCCCGCACTCGTAGCGGCGGGTGCGGAGCGGCTCCCAGAGGTTCTGCGGATAGACGTCGTATTCCGGCTCCTCCCCGCCATAGGCCATCTTCGCCACCGAGGTCGCCTTGAGGGCGGCCAAAGGCTCCCCGGCGATGGCGTAGACCCGCCAGGGCTGAAGGTTGCCGCCGGAGGGCGCGCGATGGGCGGCCTGGAGCATCGCGCGCACGGTTTCCGCCGGTACAGGATCCGGCTTGAAGGCGCGAACGGAGATGCGCTTGTCGACGGCTTCGGCTACGTCCATGGCGGGTCTCCCAGGGTGTGGGCCGTGCTAGCACCTCACCTTAGGGTCAAGGCAAGGGCGGGTTGGCGTGATCGAGACTGAGGATGATCCAGCGCCGGAGGGCGGCGCGGAGGCCAATGAGCCGGCGATTGACCCGCCGCCGAGCGAGCCCGCGCCCGTCGTCCCCGTTGGGTCCAGGCGCAAACGGCGTTGGCTGCGGCGGGCCGTCATCGCGCTCGCGCTCATCCTGCTCGTCTTTCCGCCCCTGCTGACGCTGATCTACCGGGTGGTCCCGCCGCCGATCACCCTCCTGATGATCGAGCGCCTGTTCGAGGGGCAAGGCCTCGTCAAGCACTGGCGGGGGCTTTCCGACATCTCGCCCGCCCTGCCCCAGGCGGCGATCGCGGCGGAGGATGCGCGGTTCTGCGAACACCACGGGTTCGACTTCAAGGCCATGCATGAGGCGGCGATCCACAATGAGCGCAGGCCCGGCAAGGTGCGCGGCGGCTCCACGATCAGCCAGCAGACGGCCAAGAACGTCTTCCTCTGGCCGAGCCGGGATTATGTGAGGAAGGGCCTGGAGGCCTGGTTCACGGTGCTGGAGGAGACGCTGTGGGGAAAGCGCCGCATCCTCGAGACCTATCTGAACGTGGTGGAATGGGGACCGGGGACCTACGGCGCTCAGGCGGCGGCGCAGCGCTACTTCAACAAGGACGCCAGGAATCTGACCGGCGCCGAAGCCGCCCGCCTCGCCGCCATCCTGCCGAGCCCGCTGAAATGGAAGGCGGTGAACCCCGGACGCTACGTGCAGAAACGCTCGGCCCGGATCGGCGCGGCGGCGGAGACCGTTCGCGAGGACGATCTGGCCTGGTGCGTCAAGCGCTAAGCTTCTGGAACGGATAGGCGAGCTGCTTGATGAACTCGTCCGGCACCTCGGGCGCGCCGTAGGCCACGGGCTTCTCGCCCACCGGCATGTGGAAGGTGCCGAACATCAAGTCCCAGATAGGGAAGTTGGGCGCATAATTGCGGGACATGCTGCCCTCGACGATGGCGTGGTGCCAGCGGTGGAACATCGGGCTCGACAGCACATAGCGGAACGGCCCGTAGGTCCAGTTCAGGTTGGCGTGCACCAGGGCGGCCATCAGGAAGTTGAACGGGGCCAGGGCGGCGAACGCCGCCGGGGAAAAGCCGAGCAGGAGGAGCGCCGCGGACGGTACGCCGACGCCGACCACGAAGTTGACCGGATGATTGCGGAACCCGGTCATTACATCGATCTCCTGCGCCGAGTGATGCACCGCGTGGTAGCGCCAGAAGAAGTTGCCATGGAACCAGCGGTGCAGGGCGTACTGCATGCCGTCGTATGCGACCACCACCACGCCGATCTGCAGCCACAGGGGCCAGCGCCCGATGATCCGCGCCATGACCGGCTCGTGCACATGGGAGAAGATCCAGTCGACGATCCGGCTGTAGACCAGGATGCCGACCAGGAAATAGAGCACGTCGATGATGAGATCCCGCCGGATCAGGGGCTGGTCGTCGCGGTCGTGGAACACGAAGGCCAGGGCGCCGAACAGCGCGAAGGCGGCGATTTCCATGAGGATCGACTGCAGCATGGGGCGGGTTTAGCGCCTCAGCCCAAACATCCCGTTAAAGCCCATGCGAAACCTTCCATTGCATGGCGTTTCGCAGGCGCGCGACCAGCGGCGGATGGTCGTAGAACAGGACCGCCTCGACGGCCGATGGGTCCGCCTTGCTGGCCTGCTCGGTGGCGATCAGCCAGCGGCAGAGGGCGTCCGGGTCGCGGGTCAGCCCCATGGCGTAGTCGTCGGCGCGATAGTTGATCGCCTGATCGAAGACGTTGAACGCTGGCGTCGCCACGAGGAAGAAGGCCCAGATCATCAGCCCGATCAGGGGCAGGGCGGCGGGGTCGGACAGGGTCGGCGGCAGGTCCGAGCCCAACCTGCGGGCTAGCGGCGCGTAGAAGCGGAACAGGCAGAACAGCAAGGCCGCGATCAGGCTCGACCAGAGGGCCGCCAGCGACCAGAGGTCGTGATGCCGGTAGTGGCCGAGGAGATGGCCGATGGCGGCGAAGGTTTCGGGCTGTGGCGTCTCGACTGCGGCTTGGCTGACGGCGGCGTGACGGATCGGTCCCAGCCCCTCCATGTCCACGGACAAGGGGTCCTTGCTGGCGAAGACGTTAAGGCGCGGCGCCTGCAGACCGCCCGCCTGCACGAAGGCGAGGAAACGCGCCGCCTCGGGCCCGCTCGCTGGTCGGTCGCCGCGAGCGCCGGGCAGCATCGCGACGGGAGGGATGAGGATGATGCATAAGGTGATGGCCGTTGCCGCAAGGGCAAGGCTCGTCCATCCCCGGCGCGGCGATATCCGCGCGACGCCTTGCAGGACGAGGATCACGGGAAGGCCGCCCAGAAGGGCCGGTACCACGCCCGCGACGAGGGATTCCGTCGTCTCGCGAGCGCCTCCGTCGGGCCAGAGGCTCTGGGCGATCATGGTGGCGGGAATCTGAAGGAGCTGGACGATCAGCACGACGGCGACGACGCACAGGCCGTATGCGACCCACGCGCTCGACACCCGGCCACGAACGCTCGCCTGAAGCCGGACGAGGGCCCTGCTCTTCAGAAGCGCCGCCAGGATCAGCCCCGTGGCCGCCCAGCCGAACATCAACCGACATTGATCCGCGTCGGTATGGGCGGCGGCGGCGGCGCGCACGGCCGCTGGGATGCGGTCAAGATAGCGGGCGGCGGCGATGACGGGATCGATGGAGATGGCGGCCCCCGGTCTGACGCCGCCAACTTAGTAAATCCATGTTCCCGAAGGCTTAAGGCCACATGGTGAACAGGCGGTAACGGTGTTTCCTGAGGGGTTGTTTACGTCCAGTCCGTAAAAGTACCCGCTCGAAGTGGGGTTCTGTGCATGACGCTCGGCGTACTGGCGAAATTGACGGGCGGTTTGCGCCGTCTGCTCGGCGACCGCGCCGGCGCCATCGCGCCCATGTTCGCCGTCATGGTGGTGCCCATCGTGATCGCCGCCGGCATCGCGGTGGACTATGGCCGCGCCGCCAACAGCCGCAACAATCTTCAGGACGCCCTGGACGCCACGGGTCTGGCGCTGTCGCACCTCAGTCCGATGCCGGACGCCACGACGCTGCACAACGACGCAGTGGCGTGGATCAACGCCAATCTTCACGATGGCGCCATCGGTCCCTACACGGTGAGCGTCACCACAAGCGGCCAGACCGTGGTGCTGAAAGCGACCGCCAACGTCACCACCACGCTCGGGGCCATGGCGGGCATCTCGACGGTCCCGATCAGCGCCAGCACCACCGTGCAGTGGGGCCTCAGCCATATCGAGCTCGCCCTGGTGCTCGACAACACGGGCTCGATGGCGGACGACAACAAGCTCACCAGCCTTGTGACGGCGGCCGGAACCCTAGTGGACACCCTTTCAGCGTCGGTGCCCGCAAGCGACCCCACCGCGCTGAAGATCGGCGTGGTGCCCTTCTCGATGACGGTCAACATCGGCTCGACCTACCAGACGGCGCCCTGGATGACCGGCACCATGCCGACCGCCTACGGTACGGATATCTTCACCACCCCGACCGACCGTTTCGCCCTCTTCACCAAGATGGGCGTCGCTTGGGGCGGCTGCGTGGAAGACCGCCCCATGCCGTATGACATTCAGGACACCGGGCCGAGCCCCAGCGTGCCCGCCACCATGTTCGTTCCGTATTTCGCTCCGGACGAACCCGACTCCAAGAGCGCCGTCGCAAGCACGAGCACGAGAAACGGCAATGTGACCTATACCTACTGGGGAACCTTCGCCAACAACTACCTCAGCGACTCTACCACAGCCACCGACTGGCAAACCCGTCAGGGCAACCCGTCGAAATATACAAAGGCCCCGTCGAAAGGCACGAATGCCTACTGGGGGGATGCGATCGGCCCCAATTCGGGCTGCCAGACCGCCCCGCTGCTGCGCATGACGGCCACCATGGCCTCCGTGAAGACCGAGCTGAAAAGCATGATCGCCGATGGGGATACGGAAATCCCGGTCGGTCTCGTGTGGGGCTGGCACCTGCTCTCGCCGAATGCGCCCTTCTCGGATGGCGTCGCCTACGGCACGCCCAACACCACCAAGATCGTGGTTCTGGTGACCGACGGACAGAACACCTATGGCAACGGCACGGGCGTCAACAGCGCAGACACCTCCTATTACACGGCGCTCGGCTACAAGTGGCAGAACCGCATCTCCACGGCGACCGGCAGCTTCGCAGACCCGCCCACGGCGCTGAATGATCGCCTCGCCGCCCTCTGCACCAACATGAAGGCACAGAATATCGTCATCTACACGGTGCCGGTGGAAGTGACCGACTCTGGCATTCAAACGCTGCTGCAGAACTGCGCCTCTTCATCCGCCAACTACATCAACGTTACGGCGTCGAGCCAGCTGCAGGCGGCCTTCACCAATATCGCCGGCTCAATCGGGCACCTGCGCATCAGCCAGTAGCGGCGGCGCAGGCGCGGCGCGGTCAGGCCAGCTTGATCTCGCGCAGGCGCTCGTTGAGATAGGCCTCCGCCGTGATCGGCTCGGGATAGCGGTCCGGGTGAGCGCCGCTCACCGTGCTCGGCAGGGTCCTGATCTCGAAATCCGGCGCGAAATGCAGGAAGAAGGGCATGGAGTAGCGCGCCACGCCCCGCCGCTCCGGCGCCGGGTTCACCACCCGGTGGGTGGTCGAGGGCAGGACATGGTTGGTCAGCCGCTGCAGCATGTCTCCGATGTTGCACACCACCGAACCCGCGGGCGGGTTCACGTCCAGCCAGCCGCCGGTCTTCTCCCGGATCTGCAGCCCGGCCTCCTCCGCGCCCAGGAGAAGCGTGATGGTGTTGATGTCCTCGTGCGCCCCGGCCCGCACATTGGGCCCGTCGAACCCCGCGGGCGGATAATGCAACAGGCGCAGCACGCTGTTGCCGAGGTGGACGGTGGTCTCGAAATAGTCGTCCGGCAGCTTCAGGTGGTGGGCGATGGCGCGCAGCAGCCGGTTGCCGAGATGATCCAGCGCATCGTAGAGCCCGCTCACACCCTTATGGAACTCGGGAACCTCCACCGGCCAGACGTTGTCGGGCATGGACGCGCGATAGGGATGGCCGTCGGGAAGCTCCCGCCCCGCATGCCAGAACTCCTTCAGGTCGAAGTGCTCGGCGCCCTTCGCGGTCTCCACGCCAAAGGGGGTGTAGCCGCGCTGGCCGCCCGCGCCAGCGATCTTGTACTTGCGCTTGGTCTCTTCCGGCAGGGCGAAGAAGGCCTTGGTCGCCGCAGCGGCCCCGTCCACCAGCCCCTGGTCCAGGTCATGATCGGCCACCACCGCGAAGCCGTAGCGTTCGAACGAGGCCCCGAGATCGCGGGAGAAACCCTCGAAATCACGGTCGTAGGCCTTGAAGGATACAGGTTCGATGGTCACGGACGGCTCCGGCAGCGGCGGCGGGGCAGTCTAGCCCGTCCCGCGCGCCGCATCCACCGAGGCGAAGCCGTCAGCCCTCAAAAGCGCCGCCAACTCGCGCTTGATCCGCCCGATCAGCCCCGGCCCCTCATAGACAAGCGCTGAGTAGAGTTGCACCGCGCTCGCGCCGGCCCGGATCTTGGCGTAGGCGTCCGCGCCCGACGCGACGCCCCCCGCTCCGATCAGCGTCATGCCCGGCGCGGCCTCGCGGAAGCGTCGCAGCACATCGGTGGACAGGGCGGTCAGGGGCGCCCCGGACAGGCCGCCAGCCTCTCCCCTGTCCGGCGAGGTCAGGGTCTCGGGCCGCGCCAGGGTGGTGTTGGAGACGATGATCCCGTCGAAGCCGTGCTGCGCCACCGCCCCGGCGATGTCGGCGATCTCCCAGTCGTTCAGGTCCGGCGCCACCTTCAGGAAGACGGGCGTCGCCCCTGTGCGCGCCTGCGCCAGCCGGCCCAGAAGCTCGTCGAGCGCGTCTTTCGACTGCAGGTTCCTCAGCCCCGGCGTGTTGGGGGACGAGACATTGACGGTGAAATAGTCGCAGAGCCCGGTCAGCCGCGTCAGCCCCGCCACATAGTCGGCCACGCGATCTGTCGCATCCTTGTTGGCCCCGAGATTAGCGCCCACCACGCCGGTGCGCCTGCGCCCCGCCAGCCGCGCCGCGAACGCCTCCAGCCCGCGGTTGTTGAAGCCCATGCGGTTGATCACCGCCCGGTCTTGGGTCAGGCGGAACAGGCGCGGGCGCGGATTGCCCGCCTGCGGGATGGGCGTCACGGTTCCGCACTCGACGAAGCCGAAACCCGCGGCGAGCATGGCGTCGGGGACCTCTGCGTCCTTGTCGAACCCGGCGGCCAGACCCAGGCAGTTGGGCAGGGCGAGACCGGCCAAGGTCGTCGCCAGGATCGTATCGCTCGCGGCGTCGCGCGGCCCGAAGCCGGCCTTCAGCCCCTTGATCGCCAGACCGTGGGCGGTCTCGGGATCGACCCGGCGCAGGGCGACGGTGGCGAGATCGGCGAGGCTCAAAGCACGAGCGCCCCCGGATCGAGCGGGCCGGGATCGGGCCAGCCCTCCGCGTTCAAAGGCAGGTCGCGCACCGCCGCCACGTCCGCCGTGTCGAGCGGGCCGTAGAGGTGGGGAAAGAGCTGGCCGCCACGGGACGGCTCCCACTTGATCGCGGCGCTGAGCGCTTCGGCATCCAGCGTCAGCAGCACCAGATCGGTCTGCCCCTTGAAGTGAAGCCGGGCGGTCTCGCCGGCCTGGGCTGCAGTCGACAGGTGGATGTAGCCATCCTTCCGATCGAGCGCGCTCCCTTCGAACACGCCCGCCGTTTCAGCCGCAGCCCACTCGGCGCGGGACAGGATCTTGTAGACCCTAGTCATTGGCTGAGCCGCCGCCGTGGTCCCGCGGAAAGAAGACCCCTCGCGCCGTCACCGCCTCGCCGTCGAAATCGAACACCGCCACGGCGCCGGTGGGGAAGCCCTGCCCCACCTTTTCGTTGAGCCCTTCGTCGGAGGTCGTCTCCACCAGGGCGGCGGCGAGGGCGTGCAGGCCGGGATTGTGCGCCACGATCATCACCGCCTCGGCGTCGGCCTTGCGGGCGATCCGCATCAGGTCGCGCTGGTCGGCATTGTAGAGTTCGGGCCGGACCTCGAAGGCGACGCCAGGAAAGGCCGCCTTCGCCGAGCCCCAGGTCTCCTGCGCCCGCGCCGCGGCGGAGACCAGCACCAGATCGGGCGCGAATCCCGCCTCGGCCAGCACCTTGCCCATCAGGTGCGCGTCCTCGGTCCCGCGCACCGTGAGGCGCCGGTCGAAGTCCTCGCCGGACAGGGCGTGCCGCTCAGTCTTACCGTGGCGAAAGAGGATCAGTCGTTTCATGGGAGAAATGCTCTACCCGCCCACACACACCCTGTCATCCCGGCTGTAGCGCAGCGGGTTATCCGGGATGACGGGGATGGCGCTAGGCCCGCGCCAAAAAGCCCTGCACCTGCTCCACGGCATCCACCAAGCCCATCCGCTGCAGCTCCACCCCTTCCGGCAGGCCGGAGAACAGTCGCGTCGGCGCGGCGGCGTCGAGCATGACGAACACCCCCTTGTCGTCGGCGCGGCGGATCAGCCGGCCGAAGGCCTGGGCGATGCGGGCCCGCGCGATGGCGTCGTCGTAGCCCCGGCCGCCGAACCGCTCCCGCCGCGCCTTGTGCAGCAGGTCCGGGCGCGGCCAGGGGATGCGGTCGAACGCCAGGAGGCGCAAGCTGCGCCCGGGCACGTCCACCCCGTCGCGCACCGCGTCGGTGCCGAGCAGGCAGGCGTCCTCCTCCGCCCGGAAGATGTCCACCAGCGCGCCGATCTCCAGCGGGTCCACATGCTGGGCGTAGAGGGCGAGGCCCTTCTCGGCCAGCGGCGCGGCGGCCTTGTCGTAGACGGCGCGCAACCGCTTGATGGCGGTGAAGAGGCCGAGCCCCCCGCCGCCCGCCGCCAGGAACAGCTCCCGCATGGCGGCGGCCACTTGGCGCGGATCGTCGCGCGACACGTCGGTGACCACGATAGCGCGGGCGTTCGAGGCATAGTCGAAGGGCGAGGCTAGCCGCAGGGTCTTGGGCATCTCCGGCAGCCGCGCCGCGCCGGTCCGCATCTCGGCCAGCGCGAAGGGGCTGTCGTGGGACATGTCGGCGAGGGTCGCGCTGGTCACCAGCACCCCGTGGGCGGGGCGCAGCACCACGGCCTCCAGCGGCTCGGTGGGATCGACCCAATGGCGGCGATAGGCGGCGTCGGCGACGCGGCCGTGGGCAAACACAGCCTCGAACCAGTCCACATAGAGGGCGTCGTCGGCCTCATCCTGCAAGGCCTGCAGCATGGCCTGCCAGGCGGGGAGTTGCATCCGCGCACGGCGGTCGAGCCCCCGGAGCGCGCCCTCGATCCGCGCGCGGTCGCCGGTGGCCAGCTCGTCGCTCTCGTCGTCCAGCAGGTCCTCCAGCGCGCGGGAGAGGGCGAGGAGCGGCGCCTCCACCGCCTGCAGGGCGCGGGCGGCGCCGACGGCGGCCTCCTTCACCGGGTCGATAGTGGGACGGGCGGCGCATTCCATGCCGCCGTCGGTCTTGGGATCGGCGCGGGCGCGAAGCTGGGCCAGCAGCGCGGCGAGGAAGGCCTCCACCGGCCCGTGCAGCGTGGGCGCGATATCGTAGCCGTCCATATCCGGCAGGGGCGAGATGCGGCCCGACCACCCCTCCCCCGGCAGGGCGGCGGCAGCGTGGATCACGCTGGTGAGGGCGGCGTAGGCGGTCTCGTTCTCCGACAACAGGTCGCCGAGGCGCTGGTCCAGCCCCCGCCCGCGCCGACGCCCCTCCGGCCCGCGGATCCAGCGGCGAAGCTCCGCAGTCTCCTGCCCGGACAGGCAGGCGGAGAAGGCCGAATCGGCGGCGTCGAACAGGTGGTGGCCCTCGTCGAACACCACGCGCTTCAGGCTGGCGGATTCCACGTCGGCCTTCTTGCCCCGCGCGGTGCGGGCGCCGTCGAAGGCGGCCTGGGTCAGCACCAGGGCATGGTTGGCGATGACGATATCGGCCTTGCGCGACGCCCGGATCGCCTTTTCCACAAAGCAAGTGCGGTAGTGGGGGCAGGCAGCATGGACGCACTCGCCCCGCCGGTCGATCAGGTTGACCGGACCCGCCTGCGCCGCGGCGGAGATAGCGAACAGGCTCGGCAGCCAGGCGGGGAAGTCGCCGCCGGTCATGTCCCCGTCCCGCGTGGCGCGAACCCAGCGGCTGACGAGGCCGGCGCCGATCAGGTCTCCGGCGCCGAGGCTCGCGCCCTGCGTCACGTCCTGCAGATTCAAGAGGCAGAGGTAGTTCTCCCGTCCTTTGCGCACCACCGCCTTGCGGGCGCGGACCTCGGGATCGGGGAAGATGGCGTGGCTCTCGCGCTCGATCTGGCGCTGTAGGGCGCGGGTATAGGTGGAGATCCAGACCGCCGGCCCGTTCGCCTCGGCCCAGAGGGACGCGGGCGCCAAATAGGCCAGGGTCTTGCCGACGCCGGTGCCGGCCTCGGCCAGCATCAGGCGCGGCGCGCCCTCCCGCTCGCGGGCCTCGAAGGCGAAGGCGGTCTCGGCCGCGAAGGTGGACTGGGTGGGGCGGGTTTCATCGAGCCCGGCCTGGCGCAGGAGATCGGCGAGCCGCGCCTGCGCCGCCTCCGGGCTGACGGGCTTGGAGCCGGGCTCTCCAAGGGGGGCCGACTCCTCCCATTCGGCGAGGCGCGACCAGACGTCCAGCCCCGCGCCGCGCCAGGCTCGACCGAGGGGCGCGGAGCGGAGCGCCCTAACCGCATGCCCGCCCCAGGCCCAGCCCGCGCGCTGCAGGGTCTCGGCCAGGGCGACGGCCTCTTCGCGGGAGGGCCAGGGATGGTCGGCCAGTTCGGCCAGGAGGCTCTCGCAGACCGCGCGAAGGGTCTTGGCCTGCGCCGCCGCGCCCTTGGGCTCCGGCTGGCCCAGCGCCCGCGCCAGTCCGACGGCGGATGGGGCGCAGAATTTGGCCGGGTGGACGAAGGCGAACAGCTCCAGCGCATCGAACAGATTGCGCGAGCGGGCCGGAGGGCTCAGTCCCAGCCTCCGCGCCGACAGGCTGGCGTGGGCGACGATGACGGGCGCGGTCTGGATCAGGCGCCGCGCTTCGCCGGGGGGCAGATCCCGCTCGCCTCCGCTATCCGCCACGCCCGCGCGCGGGCCGGGGATCACCGCCAGCGCCGACGGCAGGGCGATGTCTGCGCTCGCGCTGTCGACCGGCGCGGGTTCGCCGAGGGTCGAAGCGATCACGGGACCTGAGTCGGCTGACATGCGCCTATGTAGCGCCTCCACGGGGAAACGAAATAGGAACGACCCCAAGCACCCGCTCAGAGACCCGCCCCAGAAGCATTTGATGCGGACTCGCCTTCGCTCCACGGTTCGGCGTAACGTCGGTGAGCGCTGCAGACGCGATGCGCCCGCCGGGAGATGTGAGATGACGATGCGACTTCAGACCGGCGGCCCGTCTCTGCTGGGGGTCGCGATCTTCGCGCTGATCTCCACATCGGCCTGGGCGCAGCCGCCGCAACCCCTGGGATTCGCCGGGCGGTGGGTCATGGTCCCGGCGACCTCGCACTTCGCCGAAGGCGTGACCGGTCCAGCCCCCGCCGCCGCCGATCTGGACGTCACCAAGGACGACGGCGCCGCCATGGCCTGGACACTGGTGGAGCACGACGGCGCGGTGGTGGACGCCAACGAGTTCGGCAACGCGCCGCTCGACGGCTCGCCCTCCCGCATCGTGGTGGACGGCGTGTTCGCGCCGGTGACGGTGAAGCGCTCAGGCCCCCACGCCGTCGATATGCTGTCGGACCTCGGGGCGGGCGCGGGCCAGAGCATCCACATCGAACTGACCCGGCCGGACGCCCTCGTCATCGAGGAGAAGCTGACCTCGCCGTCCGGCAAGTCGGTGAACCAGCATCTGGAATTCGTCCGCGCGAAGAGCTGATCGCCGCGGCGGGCGGTGGGGGCGGCGTCGCGCTTCGTTACCCCCTTCTTAACCGTATTTCTTCACCATTGGCGGCGAACCGGGACACGCGCGTCCCAAGCTTGAATCGCCTAAGCCCGATGTTGAAAGCGCCCACCTTCGCCCGACGTCCCGCCGCCGCCATGGCCGGCCCCGCGCCTGCGTCCGCCCCAGGGCTGCCGTCGCTCCTCGCCAATCCGGCGCTCACGGTGGGCGGCGCGGCCATTCTGTTCCTCGCCGCCGGCGCGGTCCTGATCTCGGTGATCGGCGATCCGCACGCCGGCGCGCCCAGGATCAGGATGTCGCTGGAGGCCGCGCACAAGACCGCCGCCTCGCCCACCGCCCTTCGCGCCCGCCTCGGACCCGACGGCCAGCCGCTCAGCCCCGTCCTCGGCGCGCCAGCCACAGGGCCGGATGCGACGGGCCTCTCCGCCTCCGATCCCCTCGGCGCGCAGATCGCCGGCGCGGCGATGAGCGGAGACGCCGGCGGCCAGGCGGTCATCACCCTGCCGCAAGGCGCGACTCTCGGCGGCGCTTCCCGCCAGCCGGCGCCCGCCGCACTCCCAGCTCGCGCCGCTGTCGCGCCCCTCACGCCCGCCCCCATCGCCGGCCTATCCGCGCCCGGCCCCGGCGGCCCGCTTCCCGTCATCGGCAAGGACGGCAAGACGCCGTTCCAAGGCTACGCCCGCCCCTTCCACGACAACGGCAAGCCCAAGGTGGCGCTGGTCGTCGGTGGGCTCGGCCTCAACGCCGCCGCCACCCGCACCGCCATCGAGCGCTTGCCCGCCGAGGTAACCCTGAGCTTCGTGCCCTACGCCGACGGCCTGCAGGGCTGGATCGACCTCGCCCGCGCCAACGGCCATGAGGTGCTGCTGGAAATCCCCATGGAGCCGCTGGACTATCCCAACAACGATCCCGGCCCCTCAACCCTGATGGCCTCTGCGCCGAAGGACGAGACCGTGAAGCGCCTCGACTGGCTCCTGTCCCGCGCAACCGGCTATTTCGGCGTGACCAACTATCTCGGCGGCCGGTTCGTGACGGTCGATGCGGCCATGAACACCTTCACCACCGCCCTGAAGGGCCGCGGCCTCGGCTTCCTCGACGACGGTTCGGCGGCCCACAAGGGCATGGTCGGCCTGCCGCGCGCCTCGGCGGACGCCATCGTGGACGAGCAACTGGCCAGCGATTCCATCGACCGGCAGCTCCTGGCGCTGGAGACCAGCGCGCTGCAGCACGGTCAGGCGCTGGGCGCCGGCTTCGCCTATCCGGTCACCATCACCCAGGTGGGGCGCTGGGCGCAGGGGCTGGCGGGACGCGGCTATCAATTGGCGCCCGCGTCCGCTATCGCGAGGAAATGACGGACATCTATCTCAACGCCAAACGCTACCGGCTGAACGTCGGGATCGTGGTGTTCAACGCGGCGGGCCAGGTGTGGCTGGGACGCCGCGCCGACGGCAAGGGCGAGCAGATCTGGCAGTTCCCGCAAGGGGGCGTCGACAAGGGCGAGGACCTGATGGCCGCCGCCCGGCGCGAACTCCAGGAAGAGACCGGGATCCACTCCGCCGCCCTGATCGGCCGCGCCCACGGCTGGATCACCTACGACTTTCCCGAAGGCTTCACCGGCTCCAAGGCGATGAAGGGTTTCGCCGGCCAGACCCAGGCCTGGTTCGCCTTCCGCTTCGAGGGCGAGGACGCCGAGATCGATCTCGCCGCCCATCACCAGATCGAGTTCGACCAGTGGCGCTGGGCCGACCTTGAGGAAGCGCCCGATCTCGTGGTGCCGTTCAAGCGCGGCGCCTATCTGAAAGTCATCGACGCCTTCGCGCCCATAGCCCGCGGCGATCCCCTGGCGGCGCCGGACCGGGGCACGATCCTGATGATCCACGGGGTGGGCTGCACGGGCCGGTCGTTCGACCGTCTGGCCGCCGACTTCCGCGCGCTGGGCTGGGCGGTGCAGGCGCCGACCCTGAAGGCCGACCTGCGGGTGAAGCAAAACCCCACCCCCGCGCTGCCCGACCTCACCCTGACAGACTACGTGAACGAGGCCGAGGGCTGGGCGCGCGCCATCGCGCTGGAAACCGGGCAGCCGCCGGTGCTGTTCGGCCACTCCATGGGCGGGCTGGTGGTGCAGAAGCTCATGGAGCGGGGCGTCGGGCGGGCCGGAGTACTGATCACGCCCGCGGGTCCGGCGGGAAGCGACGCCAAGGTCAGGCTCAGCACCCTCTACACCTTCGCCAACCTCCTCTTCACATACAGGCCGGAGACCAAGCCGCTGAAGGTCTGGCGGTCAGGATTCGAATGGGGCGTGCTGAACTGCGTGCCGAAGGCGCGGCACGACGCACTCTATGCCGAGGCGGTCTATGACTCCGGACGGGTCTACGAGGGGCTGCGCTGGCCGGAGAAGGATCCCGGTCGCACCGGCTTCATCGACGAGACGAAGATCACCGCCCCCATCCTCACCATCGCCGGCGGCAAGGACCGAACCGTGCCGGTCCAGAGCGTGCAGGCCACCGCCGCGAAATACGCCAAGGTGGGCGGCGAGTATCGCGAGTACCCGGACAACGCCCACTGGATCGTCGATGAACCGGGCACGGACGTCATGGTCTCGGACATCGACACCTGGCTCGGCGCGAAACTCGGTTGAAACCGAACCTCATCATGGTCCACGGCGCCTTCTGCGGCGGCTGGGCGTTCGACGGCTTCCGCCAACCGTTCGAGGCGGCGGGCTACGCATGCCTGACGCCGGATCTGCGGGGCCACGCGGCGGGCAAGCGGTCGAGCGCCGCGGCGCAGATCTCCATGAGCGACTACGCCGCCGACATCGCCGCCCTGATCCGCGCCGAGCCCACGCCGCCCATCCTGGTCGGCCATTCGCTGGGCGGCCTCGTGGCGCAGATGGCGGCGGCGAAGTCGGAAGTGGCGGCGCTGGTGTTGCTGGCGCCCTCCGCCCCCTGGGGCGTGGCGGGCGCGAGCCTGGAGGAGGCCGCCTCGGCGTTCGGCCTCTATGCGCTCGGCCCCTTCTGGGCGCAGGCGGTGGAGCCGGATCATTCGGTGGCGCGGCTCTACAGCCTCGACAAGATGGAGGCGGTCGCCAGCAAGGCGGTGCAGCGGCAGATGGTGGCCGAGAGCGGGCGGGCCCTGTTCGAAACCCTGAACTGGTGGCTCGATCCGTTCATGACCACGCAGGTGGACGCCGCGCGCATCCGTGCGCCGGTGCTGACCGCGTCGGGCGCCCGCGACCTGATCCATCCGCCCTCCACCGTTCGCCAGACCGGCGCGCGACTGAACGCCGACATCCTGCTGTTCGACGGCATGAGCCACTGGCTGATCGGCGAGCCCGGCTGGGAAGGGGTGGCGCAGGCCTGCCTCGACTGGCTGACCGTCAAGCTCGACTGACGGGGACGGCGGGCCTCAGCCCGCGTCGGCCCAGAGCCGGAACAGGCTCGACTGCACATGCTGGAGGCGGGTGTAGTTCTCGTGCGACATGGAGAGCCCTTCCAGCGCCGCCACCTCGTTCAGTTCGTGCAGCAGCTCCCGCTGAGTCTGGCTGCCGATCCGGCTTTCGATGAAGGTGAGCCCGACGATACGGTCGCCCGCGGTCACCGGCGTCACCTCGTGCAGGGTGGTGGACGGGTAGATGATGGCCGAGCCGGCGGCGCCCTTGAACTCCACCCGCCGCGTCCCGAGCAGCACCGACAGCGCGCCGCCTTCGTAGGTCTCCGGCGCGGAGATGAAGATGGTGCAGGACAGGTCCGATCGCAGGGGACGCTCACCGATGGGCAGGAAGGGCGCGTCGGAATGCAGGCCGTAGTTCTTGCCCCGCCCGTATCGGGTGAGCATCGGCGGGGCCATCAGCTTGGGCAGGGCGAAGTTGCGGAAGGTCTCGTTGCGCTGTAGCGCCCCGGCCAGCATTCGCGAGGACTCGGCATAGGCCTGATCGCCGTAGTCGAGCTGGTCGTTGTTCTTGACCTTGGAATGGGGATTGGTGATCCGCCCATCGATGAAGGTCGACCGCGACGCGATGTCCCGCAGGCGGGCCAGCTCCGGCGGGGTCAGGATGTCGGGGACTTCGAGGAACATGGGCGGCAGGTTATCGGCGCAGCATCAGCTTCGCCAGCCCGTAGAGCGCCATCGCCGCCCAGGACGCCTCCATCAGGAAGGCGGAAAGGTTGAACGCCTTGGTCATGGACAGGAGGATCAGCGCCGAACCGATGAAGTTCATCAGGAGCGCCGCAAGCTTCTTCGGATCGAACCAGTCGAAATGGATGCCCGCATAGGCGAGGATCACCATCGACACTCCGGCGATCCCCCCGACGTTCAGCAGGATGTCAAGGGCGGACACCGGCTAGATCGAGGCTAGTGCAGCGGGCCGTTCTCGACCCGTTCGAACCCCTTGTCCTCCACCGCATGCTCGGCCAGGAGGGTGAAGCTCTCGGGGGTCACGTCGGCGAAGCCGCCGTCCACCTGATAGGCGGTGATGGTCTCGCCCACCCGCACCTTGACGAGGCCCGACCGCAGCACGGTCATGAACGGCTCATGCCCGGCCAAGACGCCGAAGTCGCCTTCGACGCCATAGGCGTCGACCTGATCGACCTCGCCGGAGAAGAGTTCGCGCTCGGGGGCGACGAGGGAGAAGTGGAACTTAGCCATTGTCGAGTTTCTCATCTGGGCCGAGACGGCAGGTCGAAACCCTCACCATCGTGACCGGGGAGCCATCCCTGAGGCGCAGGTCCTCGAAGATGGTGCTGCATAGCCCGAAACCCTCGTTCTCGCCAATCTTCAGGAAGTAGCGCAGAGGGCCGGGTGGGCCGAAACGGGTGCGGGTGACGTGGCGCCAGCGCGACGGGCCGCCCTTCTCGCCGGTGGGCAGGCTCTCGCTCGCCATCTCCAGCAGGACGACATCCGGCGTACGGGGACCGGCGTAGACAAGCGAGCAGACCCCGCGGCGACGATCGATGAAGGCGGTCGGCGCGTCGGCGTCCTTGAACAGGAAGAGCTGGCCCGGCGCATCGGAATCCTGGGGCCGCGCGGTCTCGGCGCGGGTCTCTGACGCGCCGCGCGCCTCCCACTTGGACAGGTGCTGCATCAGGTCGCCCATGCCGGCGTCGCTGGCCGCGACGGGCCCGCAGAACGCGGTGACATAGGCCTTCAGTTCACCGCCGGCTGGAGACGACGCGGCCGCGGGGGCCGCGGGCGCATCGGCGGCGAAGGCGGCGCCGGCGACGAGCGCGAGGGCGCTTGCCGCCAGCAGAACCTTCGACCCGCGCACAGGTTTGTCCTTAAAGCGACTCGGCTTTGGTCACGGCCTCTTCGATCGAGCCGACCATGTAGAATGCCTGTTCAGGAAGGTGGTCGTACTCACCGTCAACGATCGCCTTGAAGGAGCGGATGGTGTCCTTCAGCTCGACGAACTTGCCGGGGGTGTTGGTGAACTGCTCGGCCACGAAGAAGGGCTGGGAGAAGAAGCGGCTGATCTTGCGGGCGCGGGCCACGGTCAGCTTGTCGTCTTCGGAAAGCTCGTCCATGCCGAGGATGGCGATGATGTCCTTCAGGGACTTGTAGGCCTGCAGCACTTCCTGCACCCGGCGGGCGACAGTGTAGTGCTCGTCGCCGATCACCTGCGGGTCCATGATCCGGCTGGTGGAGTCCAGCGGGTCGATGGCGGGGAAGATGCCCTGCGAGGCGATGTCGCGGCTGAGGTTGGTGGTCGCGTCCAGGTGGGCGAAGGAGGTGGCGGGCGCCGGGTCGGTCAGGTCGTCGGCAGGCACGTAGATGGCCTGGATCGAGGTGATCGA
>Ga0302311_10001421_pt1 | contig 28370 bp, 27 predicted proteins | sample III_Palsa_N1_3_FD_200449 | JGI IMG/M metagenome (GOLD analysis project Ga0302311, IMG submission 200449) | Peat permafrost microbial communities from Stordalen Mire near Abisko, Sweden - III_Palsa_N1_3 | ecosystem: Environmental > Terrestrial > Soil > Palsa > Peat permafrost | place: Sweden... | reverse complement strand
GCCGGGTCATCTCGCGCCTGCTCGACGGTCCGATCCATGTGCTGGCGACCGGCGGCGGCGCCTTCATGGACCCGGCTACGCGCGCCCGCGTGCGCGAGCGCGGCCTGTCGATCTGGCTGCGCGCCGATATCGATATCCTGCTGGCCCGGGTCGCCAAGCGCCGGCACCGGCCGCTGTTGAACCAGGGCGATCCGCGCGAAGTGCTGGAACGGCTGATCGCCGTCCGCCATCCAATTTATGCCGAGGCCGATCTGGCCGTCGACAGCCTGGCCGCCCCGGCCGAAACCATGGTCGAGCGCGTGCTGGCGCAATTGGGCCAATGGGCCGGCCCCGACGGTGTCGTCGACCGTCCGCCCGACCATTCGCAGCCCGCCGTTCACGAGGTCGCCTGATGTCACTTGTCCCGGTCACGCTTGCCGGCCGCAGCTACGATATCCTCATCGAGGGCGGGCTGATCGCCCGCGCCGGCGCGCTGATCCGCCCGGTGCTGGGCCCGCGCCGTCTGGTCGTGCTGACCGACGAGAATGTGGCGCGCCATCACCTGGCGCCACTTGAGGCCGGCCTCGCCGCCGCCGATTATCAATTCGAGACGGTCGTGGTGCCGCCGGGCGAACAGGCGAAGGATCTGCATCGCTTTCCGGATCTGGCCGAACGGCTCCTGGGTCTGGGGCTCGAACGCGGCACGGCCTTCGTCGCCTTGGGCGGCGGCGTGGTCGGCGACCTGACCGGCTTTGCCGCCGCGACGTTGCTGCGCGGCATGGATTTCGTCCAGATCCCGACGACGCTGCTGGCGCAGATCGACAGCTCGGTTGGCGGCAAGACCGGCGTCAATGCCCGGCGCGGCAAGAACCTGGTCGGTGCCTTCCACCAGCCGCGCCTGGTGCTGGCCGACCTGGATGCGCTCAAAACCCTGCCGCGGCGCGAATGGCTCGCGGGTTATGGCGAGATGGTCAAATACGGGCTGTTGGGCGATGCCGGCTTCTTCGACCGGCTGGAACGCGACGTGGCCCGGATCCTGGCGGGCGACGCCGGTCCCCTGGGCGATGCGGTCGCCCATTGCTGCCAGATGAAGGCCCTGATCGTGGCCGAGGACGAGCGCGAGGCCGGGCGGCGCGCGCTGCTCAATCTCGGCCATACCTTCGGCCATGCGCTCGAGGCGGAGACCGGCTATGGCCCGGACCTGCTGCATGGCGAGGCGGTCGCGGTCGGCATGATGCTGGCGGCGGACCTGTCGCGCCGCCTGGGTCTGGTCGGCGACGCCGACTTCGCCCGCATCGGCGCGCATCTGGCCACCACCGGCCTCAAGACCCGGATCGACCAGGTGCCGGGCGGGCCGTTTCCGGCCGACACGCTCATCGCCCACATGGCCCATGACAAGAAGGTCGCCGACGGCAAGATCGCCTTCGTGCTGATGCGCGGTATCGGCGACAGTTTCCAGCGCCGGGACGTGCCGGCGGCGCTGGTGCGGGAATGTTTCCTCGCCGCAGGAGCCGTCTAGCCACCTCATGGTGCGGCGCGAGATGCGTCAATTGACCACATCCCCGAGGAATGTCACGCTTTCGGCCAATAAAGCGAAGAGCAAGCCGCTTTAGGGTGATAACAGGCGTCCGGCAGCGGGGTTGAGGTCGCGTTCGTTCCGCGCCTCGTTCCCCTCGCGTGATCGGGCGCGGGAGGATGCCGATGGGCCGTAAAATCGTTCCCGATCTCGTCCAGAATCAAGTTCTGACCATTCTCGCCCCGAGCCTCAGCGTGCGCGATGCGGCGAAGGCGATGCTCGACCGCAATATCGGCGCCGTGCTGGTCGCCGAGGCCGGCCGGCTGCGCGGGATCTGCACCGAACGCGACGTCACGCATCGCGTCGTCGGCAAGGGGCGCGACCCCAACCTCACAACCATCGCCGATATCATGACCGCCGATCCGGTAGTGATCTCGCCCAACGACACGCCAGCGACGGCGCTCGACGTCATGCGCCGCATCGGCTGCCGGCATCTGCCGGTGATGGATGGCGACCGTATCGTCGGCATGCTGTCGATCCGCGACCTCTATGCCGCGATCCACGAGGATCTGGAGGAAGGTCTGCGTCAGCGCGACGATTTCATCATGGGCAGCGGCTACAGCGTCGCCAGCTGACGGGGTCGGTTAAAGACAGGCCACCACCCGTCGGAACGCGGCGGCGAAGATCGCCCGTTCCGGAGGCCGGCCGACCGTAACCCGGATGCAGCGGTCGAGCGGGGCCGCACCCGGCATGCGGATGAACACGCCTTCGCGCTCCAGCAGGGCCGCCAGGATAATCTTGGCGCAGGCGCTGCCGCCGACGTCGATCGTCACAAAATTGGTGGCCGAGGGCAAAGCGGTGAAGCCCAGCTCGCCGGCCAGTGCCGCATATTCCTCGCGTCCGGCCGCGACCGCTGCCACGACGCGCGCCACGTGCTCCTGATCGGCCAATGCGGCCAGCGCCGCCGCCTGGGCCATGCGGCCGACGCCGAACTGATTGCGGATGCGGTCGAACGGCCGGATCGTCTCGGGCGCGCCGAAGGCGTAGCCGACGCGCATGCCGGCCAAGCCATGGGCCTTGGAAAAGGTGCGCATCCGGATCACGCGCGGATCGTCGATCGGGATCTGGGCGATCGCGTCGGCCGGCGCGAATTCGGCATAGGCCTCGTCCAGCACCAAGAGGCAGTCGGGCGGCAGCCGGTCGAGCAGGGCCAGCTGTGCCCCGGCCGGATGATAGCTGCCGCTCGGATTGTCCGGGTTGGCGAGATAGAGCAGCTTGGCGCCGACCCGGCGCGCGGTCTCGACCAGGCCCTCGATATCATTCTTGTCGTCGCGATAGGGCACGGTCTCGATCCGGCCGCCCTGGCCGTTGACCTGATAGGCGAAGGTCGGATAGCCGCCCAGCGACATGACCGCGATCTGGCCCGGCGCCAGATAGGCCTTGACCAGCACGCCCAACAGCTCGTCGATGCCGGAACCCAGCACCAGATGGTCGAGCGTGATGCCGTGGTGGCGGGCGAGCGCTTGGCGCAGCTCGAACGCTTCCGGATCGCCATAGAGCTGGATGTCGAGGGCGGCCGCCCGCATCGCATCGACCACGCGCGCCGACGGGCCGAACAGGCTCTCGTTGGCGCCCAGGCGAACGTCGAGCGGCCGGCCCATGCGGCGCTCCAGCGCCTCGGGCCCGACGAAGGGCGTGGAAGCGGGCAGGCCGTCGACGATCGATGTCAAGCTAGGTCGGGTCAGCGCCGGCGGAACCGGCACTTGGAGTTCAGGGGCGGCCATGATCCAGACGTGCTTTGAAGGAACGAGAGCTGAGGCCGGCGTCAGCCGACCTTATGCTCGTGATTCTGCTGGCTGGGGATCGGCTGCGTCGGCTGGGCCTGGGCGAGCGGCGGCGGATCGGCCGGCTTGTCGTCGTCCTTCAAGCCCTGCTTGAAGGCCTTCATGCCCTTGGCGAGCTCTCCCATCATCGGCGAAATCCGACCGGCGCCGAACAGCAGCACGATGACGAAGAGAATGATGATCCAATGGACGAGGCTCAAACCACCCATGTCGCGTTTCCCGTAATAAGTTGGCCGGGTCGGCCTTATCTGTCTCTACGAACCCAATAGGTCGGACGTTCCCGCCCCGGATACAAGCTTCTTATGCATCCGCCCGGCAAAAGCGAGCGCTCATTCGGGCTTGCGGGCGTTCCGGGTCAGGCGCTTCGCGTTGGCGGTGGCGGCGCTATGGACCGGGGCCAGCACCTGGACCGACAGGCCGGAACCGAGCGTCGCCAGTTTCAGGCCACGGGTCCAACTTTCCATCAGGAAGCGCTGCTGGACCTCGAACATCGCCATCGGCGTCTGGGCCGAACCCAGGTCGATCACCGCCTGGGTCGTGTCGGCCGCCTGCTCGCTCACATATTTCATGACCGCGCTGTTCAGGCCCTGCATCTCGTCCATCATGACGGCGCCGGCGTCGGAAAATGCCGCAACCTTTTCCGACGTCATCAGCGAGAATTCCTCGTGATGGGCTTCGTTCATCGGATCGGACGCGGCTTGCGCGCCCAGCACCATCCGGTGTCCGATGACGGTGCCGGCGGCCGTCAGTACCTCGGTCATCGCCCGCGTCGTCGCGGCAAAACCGGCACTGGTTTCGTTCATGGCGTGCGCGAACGGGTCGGTCGCCGCCGTCGGAATTGCCTTGGCCATCGTAACCCAAACTCCCCGGCATTCCCGATTTGGAGCGTATCGGATCTCCTGCCGTTGTCCTTTGTTAGCATATCGCGTGGGTCAGCAGGTGCCCGATTCTGACATGGGATGAAACCCATCGCCACGTGCCGTGCCGTCCCCGCTTCGTGTAGAGTGCGCGCCTATGACCAAGATAGCCCCCCGCTCCGCGCCCGATCGCGCCCGTTTCCAGCGCCGGATCATCGGGATTGCGATACTGGCCGTGGTGGCGATCCTGGTCGGCTGGCGCGTGCTGGCGCCGCGTCCGGTCGCCCCGCCGCCGCCGGTGACGGCGACCGTGGTTCCGGCCGAGCCCGCACCGGCACCCGAACCCGCGGCACCTCCGCCCGAAGCGGCGCCGGCGGCACCCGCCGTGGCCGCGCCGCCGCCGGAGCCGGAACTGCCGCCGCTGAAATCGGTCGATGTGGTCAATCACCCGATCCGCGAAGTGCCGCCGGAGAAGAATCCGCCGCCGCCCGACTCGACCTCGCTCGACATGACGCGGCCGCCGCCGGGCTATGCCGGCGGCTATCATCCGTCGGAGGGCCCCGGTCATGTCGTGCCGAAGCAGTTCCTGGGGCCGGCGCGCGTCACCGGCGCCACCTCGCTGACCGTGGGCGGCATTCCGGTGCAATTGTTCGGCGTGAAGCCGCCGCTGCCCGGCGACCGCTGCGAGCTCGCGGGCACGCCGATGAGCTGCGTCGAGCTGGCGAAGAAGCGGCTGCAGGAGCGTTTCGGCCGCTCCGACCAGGTCAATTGCCGCACACCCAACCCGCAGCCGGGCATGGTCGTCGCCTTTGCCATCTGCCTCGATGCCAACGGCATCGACCTCGGCAGCTTTCTCCTGAACGAAGGTCTGGCGCTGGCCGACACCGGGCAGAGCTATGATTACGTCGGGGCCGAGGGCGTCGCGCACACACTGAAGCACGGTCTGTGGAAATTCCGCTGAGTTGCCATTGCCGGTCGCGGCTTGGCCTTGGGGTTGCGTTGCGGTCGATTTGCCGGTAAGCCGGTCGCCATGCCGTGCCGCGCGTCTCCGTTCCCTCGCCTTTCGGCCGGGAACGGAAATCGGGGCCCGGCCCTAACCCGAACCATCATGGGGCCGCCCCGCCAATGAGCGCCGATCTCGTCCACGGTGGCATGTTCACCGTCATGGTGGTGCGCGTCGACGATCCGAACGACCCCGAATTCGAAAGCCGGCTGGCCGAACAGATCGCGCGCAGTCCGACGTTTTTCGCCAACGCGCCGGTCGTGATGGATCTGCAGCACTGTACCGGTGCCGCCTCCGCCGATGCTTTCCATGGCCTGCGCCGCATGCTGAAGCGTCAGCATCTGATCGCCGTCGGCGTGCAGAACGCCAATGCGACCCAGATCCGCGCCGCGATGAATGCCGATCTGGCCGCCTTCGCGCCGGCCAATGCGGCACGCCGGACCGAACCGGCGGAGCCTGCCGCCGCGGCACCGGCTCCGCGTCCGGCCCCGGCGGCGCCAGCGCCGGTCATCGCCGCCGGTGCGGTCAATCGCACCAAGGTCATCACCCAGCCGGTCCGCTCGGGGACCCAGGTCTATGCCCGCGGCGGCGATCTGATCGTGCTGGCCTCGGTCAGTCCGGGCGCCGAAGTCATCGCCGACGGCCATGTCCATATCTATGGCGCATTGCGCGGCCGGGCGATCGCCGGCGCGAGCGGCGATACCGAGGCCCGCATCTTCATCGGCAAGCTCGAGGCGGAACTTCTCTGCGTCGCCGGCCATTATCTGGTGAGCGAGGCGATCGAGGCCGATTACATCGGCAAATCGGTCCAGGTCACCCTGGTCGACGATCGATTGACCATCAACCGCACCTGAGCGCAATCGAAATCCCGATGTCACTCTGTGACATTGGTGAGATTTGATGACAGTTTGCGCATACTAGTGGTGGTCTGACGGCTCCGGACCCTCTATACTTAGTTTTTATCGCGCGCGAGCAGCGACACGGCCGCAGGCCCGGTTACCGCTTACCCAAGGAGGATCTTGTTGTCCAAGGTCATCACCATCACGTCCGGTAAGGGCGGCGTCGGCAAAACCACCACGTCGGCCGCTTTCGCAACCGGCCTCGCCCAGCGCGGCAACAAGACCGTCGTCATCGATTTCGACGTGGGCCTGCGCAATCTCGACCTGATCATGGGCGTCGAGCGCCGCGTCGTGTTCGACTTCATCAATGTGATCAACGGCGACGCCAACCTCAATCAGGCGCTGATCAAGGACAAGCGGGTCGATAATCTCTACATCTTCCCGACCTCGCAGACGCGCGACAAGGACGCGCTCAGCAAGGAAGGCGTCGCGCGCGTGATCAACGAGCTGCGCGATAATTTCGACTACATCATCTGCGACAGCCCGGCCGGGATCGAGCATGGCGCGCTGACGGCGCTCTATCACGCCGACGCCGCCATCATCGTGACCAACCCCGAGGTCTCGTCGGTGCGCGACAGCGACCGCATCCTGGGCATGCTGGCGTCCAAGTCGCGCCGGGCCGAGGAGAACGAGGCGCCGGTCGACGAATATCTGCTGCTGACACGCTATTCGCCGGAACGGGTCGAGCGCGGCGAAATGCTGTCGATCGAGGACGTGCAGGAAATCCTGTCGGTGCCGCTGATCGGCGTCATCCCGGAATCCGAAGCGGTCCTGAAGGCGTCGAACACCGGTATGCCAGTCATCCTGGATACCGAAAGCACCGCCGGCATCGCCTATGGCGACGCGGTCGCCCGCTTCCTGGGCGAGCAGCGCGAGATGCGCTTCCTCAAGGCCCAGAAGAAGAGCCTGCTTCGCACCCTGTTCGGGAAAGCATGATGATGAGCATCATGGAGCGTCTGTTCCGCAAGCGGAACGACACCGCCTCCGTCGCCAAGGAACGGCTGCAGATCGTGCTGGCGCATGAGCGTGCCGGGCGGACCGCGCCCGACTTCCTGCCGCTCCTGCAAAAGGAGCTGCTGTCGGTCGTCGCCAAGTACCTCGAGGTCGAGGACGAGATGATCAAGATCACGCTGGAAAAGGCCGGCGAGGTCTCGGTGCTCGAAATCAACGTCGAACTCGACAAGGCGCGGATCAAGAAGTCGCTGCCGATCGCCGAGAAGCCGGTCGACACGAAAAAGGCCGCCGTCGGCATCCTCTGATGCCGGTGGTCCGGTCCTAACGCTCTTCGAGCGTTAGGTGAATCGGCTCGCCAAATCAATAAGCTGTGGATAAATCAGTGATTTATCCACCGACGGCCTTCGGGACTTCGCCCCGAATTAGGACAGGTGCTGGTCGCTTTCGATCTGCGAAACCTTCTGCTGCAGCACCTGCAGCAGGCCGTCATAGCCCGAGCGGCGGAACACCGACGCGAATTCCGAGCGGCGCGTGGCCAGCTCGCTGATCGTGCCGGTCAGGTAGACGTCGACCACCTGCCAATGACCATCCTGGCCCTGATCCTCGCGGGTCAGGTAGTTCAACACGACCGGCTCGCCGTCCGACTTGATCAGCCGGGTCGAAACCAGGGTCGTGTCGCCTTGTGGCTTGGCGCCGTCGGTCACGAACTTCTCACCCGAATAGCCGTCGAAGCGACGGGCATAGGTCGCCGTGATGAATTTGCGGAAGGCGTCGGTCAGCTGCGTCTGCTGATCGGCCGATAGCGTCGCCCAGCCGCTGCCAACCGCGATCCGGGTCATGTAGGACACGTCGAACACCTGGCGCACGACCGGCTCCAGCGCGGCATAGCGGCCCTTGTAGCCCAGCTTCTGCGCGTTCTGCATGACGGCGAGCAGGTTGCCGTTCAGGCTGCTGACGACCATGCTGGGGTCGGCCGACGAGACGGCCGGTGCCGCAATGCCAGGCGCCACGCCCGCAATTGCAATCAGTCCAGCCAACATCACGTCTCGCGTTGCCGTGTACCAGGCCCGCATATTCCACCCCATTTCCAACCGGCCACCGGAGGATCCTTTAAGAAAGGTTCCCAAGCGGCTGCACATCCTAACAATATGGATGCGCCAAATGAATGTTGCAGTGCAACCGTGACGCAGCTTTTGAATAGCTGTGTCCCAGAAAGCGCACGGCAAACGGGAAGACCTCGTTCGGGCCGGCGCGCAATCGGTTTTGCGTTGTCGGGCATGATCCCCCTACACTCGTCCGGGGCTGCATCCATGCCCCCAGGGGATTCGACGATATGAGCCGCAGCGACCTTCATCCGCCGGTCGAGCCCTATGAGACCGGTCTGCTGGCGGTCGATCGCCTTCACCGGGTCTATTGGGAACAATGCGGCAATCCCCATGGGGTTCCCGTCATTTTCCTGCATGGCGGTCCCGGCTCCGGTTCGACGCCGACCCATCGGCGGTTTTTCGACCCCCAGCTCTACCGCGCCGTGCTGTTCGACCAGCGCGGCTCCGGCCGGTCGACGCCGATCGGCGCGCTCGAGGACAACACCACGCCGGATCTGGTCGCCGATATCGAGCGGCTGCGCGAGCGGCTGGGGATCGAACGCTGGCTGGTGTTCGGCGGCTCCTGGGGCTCGACCCTGGCGCTCGCCTATGGCATCGCGCACCCGGACCGCTGCCTGGGCTTCGTGCTGCGCGGCATCTTTCTGTGCCGGCCGAGCGAGATCGACTGGTTCCTGCACGGCATGGGAACGATCTTCCCGGAGCCGTGGCGCGCCTTCTCGGAATTCCTGCCGGCGGCGGAACGCGGCGATCTGCTCGGCAATTACTATCGCCGCCTGATCGATCCCGATCCGCAGGTCCATCTGCCGGCGGCCAGGGCCTGGAGCACGTACGAGGGCAGCTGCTCGACCCTGCTGCCCAGCCCGGACACGATCGCGGCCTTCGGCGAGGATCGGCTGGCCCTGGGCCTGGCGCGACTCGAAGCGCACTACATGAAACACGAGGGTTTTCTGCCGCCGGGCGGCCTGCTGGGCGGCATCGATCGCATCCGGCATCTGCCGGCGGTGATCGTGCAGGGCCGCTACGACGTGGTCTGCCCGGTCGTGACCGCCGATGCGCTGGCGCGGGCCTGGCCCGAGGCCGATTATCAGATCGTGCCCGACGCCGGCCATTCCGCCATGGAGCCGGGCACGCGCGCGCGGCTCTTGTCGGCGCTCGACCGGATGCGCCGTCGCTTCGCGTAACACGCCGAAAGCCGCTGGCCGGAATTGTGGTGCTCGCTTATGGTGGCGCCGCTTGAAGTTACTGGGGAGAAAGTCCTTGTCGATGCGTCGCCTCATTCCGGCTCTGGCCGTGGCAGCCTTGGCACTTTGCGCGGGCTCGGCCAAGGCCGACCTGGTCGCCTCTGAACCGGCCCTGCTGACGCTCGGCGTCGGCGGCTACAACGTCCTGCACCAGGACAAGGATGCGGTGTTCCGCGGCGAATATCGCTTCGGCACCTCATTCCTCTACATTCGCCCGATCGTCGGTATCGAGGCCAATACGTCCGGCGGCACCTACGATTATTTCGGCTTCGGCGCCAACATCCCGGTCACCCAGCACATCGTGATCTTTCCGTCGGCCGCCTTCGGCTATTGGAGCCGCGGCGACGGTAAGAACCTGGGTGCGCACGAGGAATTCCGCACCGGCGCCGAAGTCGCCTGGCGCTTCGACGACGATTCGCGCATCGGCGTGACCTTCCACCATATTTCGAATGCCGGCATCACCCAGCGCAATCCGGGTGTCGAGGAAGCCTTGCTCGAATATTCGATCCCGCTCGGGAACATGTTCCCCTGATCGAACACCCGGCCCGCTCTCCGTGAGGAAGCGGGCCGGATGGTTTTAGTGTCCGCAGAACTGGCTCAGGTTGACGGTGATGCCCGTGACCAGGGCTGCGACCGTCGCGACGACGCCGGTCATTCGGCCGACGGACGTCCCGCGGCTCTTCGACAGCCCCCAGGCGTGTAGCAGTCTGCCCGCGATCAGCAGGATGCCGATCGTGTGAATCGAACCGGCGGCAGCGCCCGACAATTCGGCGCTCGCCATCAAGATCAGTCCGATCGGCGCATATTCCGTGAAATTGCCATGGCAGCGCACGGCCTTTTCCAGCTCCGGATCGCCACCGGTGCCGAGACCGACGGCGAGCCGCCGGCGCAGCAGGATGACGCGGGCGGTCAGCACCAGCAGGATGATCGCGGCGAGCGCTACGTAGAGTGGCGTGATGATGAGCGGCATGGAGGTTGTTCCCGACCCGAATTTTCGTTGCCGGCATCTGCCGGGGCGGGGACGATCCTCGGGGTGAAACCCCTGCCGAAGCAAGCGTTCCGACGCTGTCGCCATCTTGTATTTTAGCCAAATGACAGGCTTAATGCTGCGGCCTCTGCCCAAACCCGGGTGCGAGGGTATCGGTGTCAAAAGCGTCGGATTTCCGAGCGCCACCCAACAAGGAGCGTCGCACGGCGTGCCGCCCATCGGCCACACGTCTAGATCGTCCGCCGCGCTCCTGACCAAGCGCCCACCGGATGTGCTGAAAGCTGCGGCACCCGCGGCCCTGATCGCCGTCGTCCGCGCGCTCGACGATCTGGCCTGGCTCGCCGACGACACCGGCAAAATCCTCTTCACCAACGCCGCCTTCGCCGGTACGCAGCAACCGGCCCGCCTCGATGCGCTCTATGGCCCGTTGACGACCCAGGATGCGCGCGACGCGATCGAGGCGGCGCTGACGAACCGTCAGCCGCTGCGGTTGGAGCTGGATCTGCTCCGGCGCGACGGCGTGCCGTTCCGCGCCGAACTGCGGCTCGATCCGATCGAGGCCGAGGGTGCCATCTGGTTTCTGGGCCTGCTCAAGGACCTGACCGACCGCCGGGCCGCGGCCGCCGTCGTGGCGCGGGCGCGCGATGTGATCGAGGCGGTCGCCCATGGCGTGCCCGGCGTGGTCTATCAATTCGTCATCGATGCCCGCGGCCGGCGCTATTACAGCTTCATCAGCGAAGGCTGCGCGCGCGTGTTCGGCTTCGAAGCGTCGGAGCTGACGGCCGGCGGCGCCGACCGCATCCTGGCTGCCGTCCCGGCCCAGGACCGCGAGGCGCTGCATCGCTCGATCGAACAATCCCGCCAGGCGTTGGAGCCATGGCGCCATGATTTCCGCTGCATCGTCCATGGCGAGCAACGCTGGATTCGCGGCGCATCGCTGCCGACCCGGCTCGCCAGTGGCGACACGGTCTGGAACGGCATGCTGATCGATGTCACCGACGAGGTCATCGCCAAGGCCGCCGCGGTCGAGGCGCTGGAACGGGCCGAGACGGCGAGCCGGACCAAGTCGGAGTTCCTGGCCGCCGCCAGCCACGAGCTGCGCACGCCCTTGAACGCGGTCATCGGCTTCGCCGAGGTGCTGCAGGGCGAGCTGTACGGCCCCCTCGGCGATCCGCGCTATCGCGATCATGCCGGCGATATCCTGAACGGTGGGCGCCAGCTGCTCGACATGGTCAATAGCGTGCTGGAATTCGCCCGGATCGAGGCGGCGGGCCTGCAGCTCGACGAGGCCGAGATCGCGCCGCGCGCGCTGATCGAGCCCTGCGTCGCCGCCGCCAACGACAAGATCGGCAGCCGTACGCTGAGCGTCGTGACGCAAATCGCCCCAACGCTGCCGCGCCTGATCGTCGATCGGCAGAAGATGCGCCGGGTGCTGAACCATCTGCTGTCGAACGCGGTCAAGTTCACGCCGGACGGCGGCACCATTCGGGTCGAGGTCGACCGCGAGGCCGACGGCGGGATGCTGCTGGTGATCACCGACTCGGGCATCGGCATCGCACCCGAAGATCTGCGCCGGGCGTTCGAACCGTTCGCCCAGGTCGATGGCGCCTTGAGCCGGCGCTACGAGGGCCTGGGCCTGGGCCTGCCGCTCGCGCGCGCCATCGTCGAGGCCCATGGCGGTCGCTTGGCGCTCGATCCCGCCGCCGGCGGCGGCACGCGCGCCTGGATCCGGCTGCCGGCCGATCGGGTCCAGCAGGTTTAAGCCGCTTCAAAGCGCCGCAGCGTCGCACGCACGTCATGATGCTGGCCTCAGCACCACGCTTCATGGATCATGACCGTCACAAAGATCGAGCGATCGAGGGCGGATACGGATGGCGACGGACGCTGGCGGCGCGTGGGAAGCGGATGTGATCGTGGTCGGCGCGGGGCCGGCCGGCCTGACCGCCGCGGCGGAGCTGGCCCGACACGGCGTCCGGGTCCGGGTGGTCGATAAGGCGCCGGGACCGGCGCTGCATTCGCGGGCGTGCGTGGTCCATGTCCGCACCCAGGAGACCTTGGCGGCCATGGGGCTGGCCGACCGGTTCGTGGCGCGGGCCTATCCGCTCCAGGCGATTTCGCTCCATGCCTTCGGCCGCTTCATGGGCGGGATTCGGCTGAGCGGCGCCGACAGCGCCTATCCGATGCCGCGCATCATCGGCCAGCATGTGACCGAGCGGCTGCTGCTCGAACGGCTGGACGAACTGGCCGTGCCGGTCGAGCGCGGGGTCGAGGCGCTGGGCCTGGTCGACGACGGCGAGCGCGTCACGCTGCGCCTGAAGCGTGCCAGCGGCGAGAGCACGCTCAGCGCCGCCTATGTCATCGCCTCCGATGGGGCCGACAGCCTGCTGCGCACGGCGGCCGAGATCCCGTTCGAGGGCGACAAGACCGACGCGTTTGAATTCCTGCAGAGCGATTGCGAGGTGCGCTGGTCCTATCCGACCGGCCGCAGCTATCTGTTCGTGACCAAGGATCGCTTCCTGGGCCTGTTCCCGTTCGACGCCGACGGCGCCTATCGCATCGTCTGCGCCCGCATCGACCAGGATCCGGACAATGCGGACGAACCGGATCTGGAAGAGATCGAGGCGATCCTGCGCGAGATCGCCGACCCGGACGCGGTGCTGGTCGAGCCGCGCTGGCTCAACCGCTCGCGCAGCGCGCCGCGGGTCGCCAAGAAATTTCGCGCGGACCGGCTGTTCCTGATCGGCGATGCCGCCCATACCCACCTGCCGATCGGCGGCCAGGGCATGAATTCCGGCATGCAGGACGGCTTCAATCTGGGCTGGAAGCTGGCGGCGGTGATCAAGGGGATGGCCAAGCCGGACCTGCTCGACACCTATGGCGCCGAGCGGCTGCCGGTGGCCGAGGATCTGTTGAAATTCACCGATCGCGGCTTCCACAGCATGGTCAAGCCGGGCGACCTCGCCCAGCGCGCCATGAAGCTGTTCGGGGCCAGCGTGATGGGACTGGAGTCGGTGCAGGACCGGCTGCGCCGGACCGTCGGCGAGGTGCCGATTTCCTATCTGACCAGTTCCTTGAGCGACGATCACGGCGGCACGATCGGCCCGATCGCGGGCGAGCGCGCGCCCGATGGCGTTGCCGTGCGTGCGTCCGACCGTAAGACGGTGCGCCTGCTGCAGGCGATCGAGGGCGAGGCCTGGGGCCTGCTGATCTTTGCCGGGTTGGACCAGGCCGACGTCGGCGGCAAGCTGGCCGAGATCGCCCAGCGCGCGGTCGCGGGCTTTGGCGCCCGCGTCAAACCGGTGCTGATCACGCCGGAACGGCCGCCCGAGAGCTGGCCGGGAGAGGTGCTGATCGATCGCGACCAGCTGCTGCACGACCGCTACGGGGTGCGCCACGCGGCGATATATCTGCTGCGGCCGGACTGGTATGTGGGTTTCCGCGGCCCCGCTACCCAGGCGGAACTGCTGGATACCTATCTGGCGCGCTGGCTGGTCGGCGAAGCCGGCTGATCACGCGGCGCTCCCTCTCTACCCCATTGGGGTGGAGAGGGTCGGGGGAGAGGCGGGGAATGCTTCTCAATCGCCTGTGCGGTTTCGAGACCCACCTCATCCTAAATCCTTCTCCCCCCTGAAGGGCGGAGAAGGACTTTGGCCAAACGAACAAAGCCGCCGGAATCCATTCCGGCGGCTTTGTCGTATCAGCGCGAAGAGGGGCGCTCCGAAGAGCGCCGGGCCGGCCTGATTAGGCGGCGGCGGCCTCAGCCTTGGCGGCCTTGGCGGCGGCGGCCTTCTCGATCTGCTTCTTCAGGCGGCGGGCTTCGGCCGGCAGCTTGGAGGCAGTGGCCTGCAACAGGAACGAGTCGATGCCGCCATTGTGCTCGATGGTGCGGATGGCGTTGGTCGACAGGCGCAGGCGGACGGCGAAGCCCAGCGTGTCCGACAGCAACGAGGTCACCTGCAGGTTCGGCATGAACCGGCGGCGGGTCTTGTTGTTGGCGTGGCTGACGTTGTTACCCGTCTGCACACCCTTGCCGGTGATTTCGCACTTTCTGGCCATGACGTATCTCTTCGCATAAATCAGGTGTATCGGCCGCTCGCCTCTCGCGAGGGCAGCCGGAACAAGGCTGGGGTATCTACGCGAGGTCGGACGATGCGTCAACAAGAGTCGACGCGAAACCGGGTATATATACCGAAAGGCTGGGCTGCACTGGTTGATGGGCAGTCCTAATCACCCAAGAACAGGCCGAGCAGCCGGCGGGCGCCGGCCATCGAGGTCATGGTGCCGGATGCCACCGCGGCCTCGATCTCGGGAATGCGTTCGGCGATCGCGGGCTTGCGCTTCAAGGCCGCGATCATGCCGTCGCCCAGGTCGTGCCACAGCGCCGCCTGGGCCTGGGCAGCACGTCGGCGGGTCTTCTCGCCGGATGCCTTCATCGCGGCCTGATGCCGCTCGATGGCACTCCAGGCCTGGTCGAGCCCGTCGCCGGTCACGGCCGAGACCGCCAGCACTTCCGGCTGCCATTCGGCCGAGATCGGGCGCAGCAGGCGCAGTGCCGCCCGGTAGTCGCCGACGGCGGTATTGGCCTTGTTCTTCAATTCGCCGTCGGCCTTGTTGACCAGCAACAGCTCGGCCAGCTCGACGATGCCCTTCTTGATGCCCTGCAGATCGTCGCCGGCCGCCGGCAGCAGCAGCAGGCAGAACAGGTCGACCATGTCGGCGACGGCGGTTTCCGACTGACCGACGCCGACCGTCTCGACCAGCACCACGTCGAAACCGGCGGCCTCGCACAGGATGATCGATTCGCGTGTCCGCCGGGCGACGCCGCCCAAGGTGCCGCCGGTCGGCGATGGCCGGATGAACGCGGCCTCGGCGCGGGCCAGCTCGGTCATGCGGGTCTTGTCGCCCAGGATCGAGCCGCCGGTCCGGCGCGACGATGGATCGACCGCCAGCACGGCGACCCGGTGACCACGCTGGGTCAGCTTCAGGCCGAACGCCTCGATGAAGGTGGATTTACCGACGCCAGGCACGCCCGACAGGCCGACGCGGATGGATTTGCCGGCGCTGGGCAACACCCGTTCGATCAGGACCTCGGCCTCGTCCCGGTGATCGGGCCTGGTCGATTCGACCAGGGTGATCGCCCGGGCGAGCGCGCGACGGTCGCCGGCCAGCAGGGCGGCGACGCGCGCGTCCAGGGAAGAGGTCCGGGCATCCATGGCCGCAATCATACGGAATGCGGCGGTTAGAGGTAGTTCTTGATGTCGATGCTGGTGCGCTTGCCGACCTGGTCGAACGTCGTCTCCAGCCATTTGTCGGCCTGGGACCGGCCCAGTTCCTTCAGATAGCCCAGAAACTCCGGATCGGAGTTCATCTTGCTCGATGCGCCGAATTCCTTCATGTGCGCCTCGGCGCCGATCATGTGGATGTGCATCAGCTTCAGGCGCGAGATGTGATCGCCGTGCAGCATGTCGTCCTTGATCAGCTTCTGGACGAAACCGATCGCGCGCAATTCGCGGATCAGCGAGGAATTGAACGTGATTTCGTTCAGGCGGTTCAGGATCTCGGCCGTGGTCTGCGGCGTGCCTTCGCGCTCGACCGGGTTGATCTGCACGATCAGCACGTCGGGGCTCTCGCACTCGTAGATCAGCGGATAGATCGCCGGATTGCCCATATAGCCGCCGTCCCAATAGGGATCGCCGTCGATCTCGATCGCTTGGAACACGGTCGGCAGGCAGGCGGACGCCAGCAGCGCATCGATCGTCATGTCCTTGCGGTCGAACACCCGGATCTTGCCGGTGCGCACGTTGGTCGCGGACACGAACAGATTGATCTCCTTGCACTTGCGGATGCGCTTGATGTCGATTTCTTCTTCGAGCACGGTCCGGATCGGGTGCCAGTTCAGCGGATTGGTCTGATAGGGCGAGAAGGCGCGGCCGATCGTATCCAGCATCATGTAGGCGGGCGACGTGTCGAGATTCCAATTGCCCATCAGCTTGTCGATCAGTGAGCGCTGCAGCGGGCTGTAGCGGGCGAAGTCGCTGATCCGGTGCCAGAATTTATCGAGCGATTTGCGCGCGCCCTCGCGCCCGCCGTCGACATAGCCCTGGGCCAAGGCCGCCGCATTCATGGCGCCGGCGCTGGTGCCGCTGATGCCCTCGATCTCCAGCCGCTCGTCTTCCAGGAGCCGGTCGAGCACGCCCCAGGTGAAGGCGCCGTGCGAGCCGCCGCCCTGCAGCGCCAGATTGATGCGTTTCGGTCCGTTTGCCTTGGCGCGCACCTTCTTCGGCGGCACGTCGGTGTCGGTGATGTCGGTCATGGATGGGAACAACCTTGGGGAGGGAGGGGTCCCAGAAAGATGGGACCAATCGGAGACAAAAGCTAGATCAGCCGGCCGTAACGGTGACCTGGACCTCCATGCCGATGAAATCGCCGGGATTTCCGGTGAAGCTGCCGCTGAGCGGCACGGCCTGGGACGCGTCGCGGGCGACGGCGACGCGGATCAGGTTGCGGCCGCCGGCCAGCGCATTGGTCGGGTCGAACTCGACCCAGCCGGCGCCGGGCAGATAGACCTGGACCCAGGCATGGGTCTCGCCGCCGCCGACCAGGCCGCCGGACGCACCGACCAGCGCCTCGTCATAGAGATAGCCCGAGACGAAGCGGGCGGCGAAACCGAGACTGCGCACCGCCTCCATCATGAACAGCGCGAAATCGCGGCAGCTGCCACCGCCCAGGTCCAGCGTCTCGGTCGGGGTCTGGGTGCCCATCTCCTCGCGTCGGCCATAGCCGAATTCGTTGCGGATGGCGCGGGTGATGGCCAGCAGCAGCTCGATCGTGTTGGGAGCCCCCATGCCGCTGACGAAGCGCCGAGCCCAGGCATCGACCCGATGGTCCGGGTCGGCATAATGCCGCTCGTGGGTGCGGCCCAGATCCGGCACCTCATCGACGGCATAGCTGAACGGGTAGAGTTCGGCATAGGGCTCCAGCACGATGTCGCGGGCCCGGATCGGGAAATGCTCGGCCTGGAACGAGGATTCGATGGTGAGTTCGGTCGTGGGCTCGTTGAAGCTGGCGATCGCGGTCGAATTGCCGAACACGTCGTGCAGCCAGCGGACCTGCGCCGGCGGCGAGATCGTCATGCCGGTCTCGATCAGGCGCAGGTCGTGGCTGTCGCGCGGCCGGCACATCAGGCGATGCTCGCCGAGCCAGACCGGATTGACGTAGCGATAGACCGTCCGATGACGGACCGTCAAAAGTGTCGACATGAAACCTGGTACCCCTGGCGCGGGCGTCGGGTGCCTCGCTGAACTTTATATATAGGTACCGTAAGACGACTTAGTTGCCGACAGCCTTGTCGACGGCGCGGCCGGCCTTCTCCGCCGGACCCGGCGGATCGATCGCGTCCTTGATGCTCTGGCCGGCATTGTCGAGCTTTTCGCCGGTCTGTTCGGCCGGGCCCTTATGGTCGTCGCAGGCGGTCACGACCAGCGCGAGCGGCATGAACAGGACCAGGAGGCGTAGGAACTTGATCATCGGATATCCTCGTCATCGAACCTTGGGCTCAGGTTCGGCGGCGCGAGATACCCAGATAAAGCGTCAGCACGACACCCGACCCGACCATCGCCGTGAGGATCCCGTTGCCGGTGATGCCCAAGCCGCCGAACAGCGAAAACAGGAAGCCGCCGACCAGCGCGCCGATACCGCCCAGCACCAGATAGGTGGCGCGGCCGGCGCGATTGCCCGCGAGCAGGCTGGCGAGCCATCCGAACACCAGGCCCAGACCGAGCCAGAGGACGACCGACATGCCGTGGAGACTCCTGTTATCAGGGGCAGCCGGTTAAGGCCGCGCCCTGACGTGATGATCAACACCTGGAAACCGAAAACGGCTCAATCTTGGATATCCGCCGCGATTTCGGCAAGGGCGGCCTCGCGTTCGGCCGCGCGGCGCTGGCGGGCCCACATGGCGGCATAGGCGCCGCCGAGGCGCAACAGCTCGCCATGGCGGCCGCGCTCGACGATGCGGCCATGGTCCAGCACCAGGATCTCGTCGGCCTCGATCACGGTCGACAGGCGATGGGCGATGACCACGGTCGTGCGCTCGGCCGAGACCTGGCGCAGGCTGGTCTGGATCTCCTGCTCGGTGGCACTGTCGAGCGCGCTCGTCGCCTCGTCGAAGATCAGGATCTCCGGCGCCTTCAGGATCACGCGGGCGATCGCGACCCGCTGCTTCTCGCCACCGGACAGTTTCAGCCCGCGCTCGCCGACCCTGGTCTCGTAGCCGTCGGGCAGACGGGCGACGAAATCATGGATCTGGGCCAGGCGCGCCGCCTCCTCGATCTCGGCTGCCGTCGCGTCCGGCCTTCCATAGGCGATGTTGTAGCGGATGGTATCGTTGAACAGCACGGTGTCCTGCGGCACCACGCCGATGGCGCGCCGGAGCGACTCCTGGGTGACCTGGCGCAGATCCTGGCCATCGATGCTGATGGTGCCCTGGGTGACGTCGTAGAAGCGGAACAGCAGGCGGGCGATGGTCGATTTGCCGCCGCCGGACGGGCCGACGATCGCGACCGTGCGGCCGGCCGGCACGTCGAACGAGACATCCTCCAGGATCTTCCGGCGCGGATCATAGGCGAATCCCACATGGTCGAACCGGACCCGGCCGCCGCGCGCGATCAGGGCCGGCGCGCTCGGCCGGTCCTGTACCTCCGGCGGCTCGTCCAGCAGCCGGTACATGGCTTCAAGATCGATCAGCGACTGCTTGATGTTGCGATAGACCATGCCCAGCAGATTGAGCGGCTGGTACAGCTGCAGCAGGTAGCTGTTGACCAGCACGAAATCGCCCACGGTCATGCGGTGCTCGGCGACGCCGGCGCCGGCCAGCACCATGATCGCGACCAGGCCGCTCGAAATGATCAGGCCCTGGCCCAGGTTCAACAGCGACAGCGAGGTCTGGCTGCGCACCGCTGCCCGCTCGAACGCCTGCTTCGCCCGGTCGAAGCGCCGGCCCTCATGCGCCTCGTTCGAGAAATATTTGACCGTCTCGTAATTCAGCAGGCTGTCGATCGCCTTGGTGTTGGCCTCGCCGTCGCGCTCGTTCATCTCGCGCCGGAAGCGCACGCGCCATTGGGTAATGCCGATGGTCCAGGCGACGTAGCAGACGATGGTCGCGAGCGTGACCGCGGCGAAGCGCACGTCGTAGCGCCGCCACAGAATGGTCGAGACCAGCAGGATCTCGAGCAGGGTCGGCCCGATGTTGAACAGCGTGAAGGACAGCAGATATTCGATGCCGGTCGTGCCGCGCTCGATCGAGCGGCTCAAGCCCCCGGTCTGCCGCTCCAGATGGAAGCGCAGGGACAAGGCATGAAGATGCTGGAACGTCTCCAGCGCCACCCGGCGGATCGCGCGCTGGGCAACCTTGGCGAACACCAGCTCGCGCAGCTCGCCTGTCGCCTGGGCGCCGATGCGGGCGATGCCGTAATAGACGATGAGGGCGACCGGCACGAGCACGATCGCCCCGGTGTTGCCGCTCAAGGCATCGACCGCCTGCTTATAGAGCAGCGGGATGGTGACGGTGACCAGCTTGCCGGCGACGATCAGCGCGAAGGCCAGCAGCACCCGGACCCTGAGACCGGTTTCCGCCGGCCAGAGATGGGGCGCCAGATGGCGGATCACGCGCAGCTGCGCCTTGAAAGAGGCGGCCGGAGCGCGCGGTTCGCTCGAAGGGGTACGGATCAGGTCTCGCATCGGCGAGACCGTACCGTTAGCGCGGCTAGAGTGCCAGGACGCCGACGTCGGCCGAGCGATGCCGGCGCAGCACGCGGGTCGCGAGCCAGGCCGAGATCACCATCAGCGCGGCACCCAGTATATAAGGCGCCGACGGGCCGCCGACCGTGAAGGCGCTGCCGGCGGCGAGCGGGCCCAGCAGGCGGGCGAGAGATCCGACCGACTGGTTGACGCCGAGCACGCTGCCTTGCTCGGTGGCGTTGGCCTCGCGTGAGATCAGGCTGCTGGTCGATGGTTGGGCCATGCCCATGCCCAGCGCCAGCAGGCAGCTGGCGGCGATGCCGACGATCGGCGTCATCGCCGCCGCCATCAGCGCCAGGCCGAACCCGATGGTGATCGTGCCGGCCAGCAGCATGCGCGCCTCGCCGAACCGTTGGGTCAGCCGCCCGATCAGGCCGCCTTGGATCAGCACCAGGACGACGCCGACCATGGCGAACATCTCGCCGACCTGGCGGGGGCCCCAGCCGAAGCGGGCGAGCGCCCAGAGCGCGAAGGTGGTTTCCATGCCGGCGAAAGCGAAGGTGGTGGTGAAGAACAGGATCATCAGCCGGCGCAGGTTCGGCCGGGCGAAGGCCCCGCGGATCTGGGCGATCCGGCCGGGCCGGTTGCGCGCGGCTTCGGCCCGCCGCTCTGCCGGCAGCGATTCCTTGAGCAGCAGGGCGGCCAGCACCAGCGCGAGCGCGGAGAAGCCGGCGGCGGCATAGGCCGGCAGCGCCACGGTCAGCGCGGTCGGATCGCCACCCGCCAGCTGGCCGCCGACGGCGGGGCCGACGATGAAGCCCAGGCCGAGGGCGGCACCCATCATGCCCATGCCCTTGGCGCGATTCTCCGGCTTGGTCACGTCGGCGATATAGGCCTGGGCGACCGAGATATTGCCGGCGCTGACGCCCTGCAGAGCGCGCGCGGCGAACAGCATCCAGAGCGCGTCGGCCGACGCCAGCCAGACATAGGCCGCGACCGAGGTCAGCGTGCTGATCAGCACGATCGGCCGTCGGCCGATTCGATCGCTGAGACGCCCCCACAGCGGTGCCGCGATCAGCTGGCAGCCCGAGAAGGTGGCAAGCAGCATGGTCACCGTCAGCGGGGATGCGCCGAAGTGTTCGCCATAGAACGGCAGGAGCGGAATGACGACGCCAAACCCGACGAGGTCGGTGAAGACGACCAGAAGCATGATCAGCATGGCGGCCTTCATACCGCGCCGGAGGGCGGCGCAACAGAGGAGAGATTGCAGTGCCGCCTGCGACGGGAGCGCACGCCGTCGCCCCGCCGTCGAATTGGACCGCTTTCATGCGCGGGCTGTGAAACGGTTCACAGCAGCCGATCGGTATTCGGCAGCAAAGTCCGAGGCCGGGCTTTGATGGTTTGACGGCCGGCGGCAAGCACTCAAACCGACGATGCATCGAAAATTAGTGTCTTATTATTCCGTTGATCACTAGAGTTTTTCACATTGGCGTCATCGAGCTGATGTGGTGTGAAATTCTCGTTGAGGGCGACAAGCGGAGAGCAAGAATCTTGCCTGGTCATGGCCTGGGCACCTGTCTCTCGGCTCGCAAACCGGATGAAGCCGACTGGCAGCTAAGGGGCTCGCGATGAGCGGGATGGGGCAGATGGACTTTTTGATCGACCAGGCCGGTCAGGCCTGGCTGAACGGCTCGCCGGCCTTGCGCCAGCGGCTGGGCCAGCCGAGCCCGGACGTCGATATCGCCAGCTTCGTCGTCCGCAACATGGGCTATGTCCGGGCCCGCCAGCGCGAGGGCACCATCCGCCTGACGCTGCGTGCCGGCCATGTCCAATTTCCGACCCTCGAAGCCGTTGTCCGTCTGGTGCTGGGCGAAGCGGACTGTCAGCGGCTGGTCATCGAGCATGCCGACCGGATGCCGTCGTTCGAAATCTATGGCCAGGTCGAGGAGGCGGTGGCCCGCCTGAAGGACCTGAGCGCGCCATCCGCGGTGCTCGAGCCGCGCGATAGCTTCTTCAACCAGGAACTTTCGCTGGATCGGCTGGGTGAGGCCGGCCAGGAGTCGCTGCGCGCGCTGATGCGGCTGTGGCGCAGCCGGCGTGGCCAGATGGTGCCGGAAAAGATTCTGGAATTGATGCCCTCGGCGCTGAAGCCGCGCGTGACGCTGACGCGCATGACCGCGGCCGGCCTGCCGCGCAATCGCGCCTTGGTCGAGCATATCGGCGCCGGTTTCCGCGTGTTCGACGCCTGCTGGGCGCTGGGTGCCGTCGGTCGCGACCTGGAGGATCAGCCGGATCCCGCCTATGGCGCGCGCTCTGCCCGAGCCTACCACGAGGTGGCAGATCTCGGGCAGCCGAGGCTCGAACGCGTCGATGCGGTGATCGACGTGCCCGGACGCTCGGTCCGGCGCAGCCGCTACGACCGGCTGATGCTGCCTTTCCGTTCGCGCGGCGAGATCTTCGTCTGCGGCGCTTCGGTCTTGCGCTCCTCGTACCCGCTCGAGCTGGCGGCGGCGACCCAGGCCTCCAGGTCCTGAAGCAGCTCCCCGGTCTCCATCCAGATCAGGTGGAGATCGAGATCGCCGCGGAACGAGCCGAGGAACCGGACCATCGGTTCGACCTTGCTATAGCCATAGGACTGCACCACGCCCTTCTGGGTCAGGATCGGCTCGACCATGCTGACCGTATAGTCGGTCTCCCAGCGGGAATGGGCATAGGCCCGCGAGATGCGCGGCAGGATGGTCGATAGGCCGGTGCCGCGGCAGCTCGGGTGGTACCAGCCGCCGCCGGAGAACACGACGCGGCCCGTGATGCGTTCGGCCGAGGGGGCCAGCACCTCGCAGCGCTCGCCCGCGGCCAGATGCGGCTCGGGCGCGCGATAGAACAGGCGCAGCGTCGTCAGCTCCGCCTTCAGCGAACTCTGCGCCAGCGGCAGGAAGCGCGCCGCCTGGGTCGCGACGATCTCGCCATGGACGTTCGTGCCGGAAATCCAGAACGAATTGGCCGGGTCGAGATCGCTATGCTCCGGGTTGAAGATCGGCACGAGCTTGCCCCAACTCGCCCGGGCGCTTTCATTGACCGCCCGCAGTTGCTCGAAGTCCTGATGCAGGCTGAGACGGATGCCGCGGTCGTAGGCGGCCCTGTCGGCCTGCAGCATGAATTGGCCCAGAAGCCCCAGCGGCCCTTTGTCGAGGGTGATCTGGTCGGGCAGGCGCTTTGCTTGAGAGATCTTGGTCATTTTGGCTCACCAATAGTTGAAACGAACTATTGGCGGCGCGGATGCCGAGAAATGACAAGAGCGTCTAACGCGAATTCTCGGTGAAGAATTCGCGTTTGGATTATTCGATCGGCGGGTCGGTTCCGCCGGCCGGCATGGCGGCTGCGGCGTCGAGGAACCGGTCCATCAAATTCGCCATGGTCCCGGCCGATCCGGTCGGCACCGTGCCGTCGACGAAGCCGGCATCGGCCAGGCGCCGGACCAGGGCCGCGTCCTTGGACAGGATATGGACCGGCACGTCGTGCGACGCGCTCGAGTGTCCGATCAGGGCCGGCGGCTGATGGTCGCCCAGGATGATCGCGACGCCGCTATCGCCCAGTGCCCGCGGCAGCCAGTCGGCCAGCACGGTCAGATCATATTCGACCGACTCCATATAAGGACCGGCCAGGTCGTTCCAATTCGGCGGGATCGTCACCAGCTGGGCGACCTCGGGATGGGTGGCGAAGCGGCCGACGTCGGCCGGGTCGTTCACCACCGGCGGCACGGGGTGGAACGGGATATGGCTCGACACCAGCACGATCTGGGCGAACAGCGGCCGGTTCGGATCGCGCGGCAGGGTCAGGCTGCGGTCCAGCGCATATTGGTCCGGAATGCCGAACCAGCCGAAGCTGGGCCCGGAATAGGCGAGGTCGTCGGCGCCGACGATGCGGTCGAAGCCCCAGAATTGGGCGTGATCGAGCGGGGTCTTCAATCCGGGCTGGATATCGAATGTCTGCCAGCCGGCCTTGGTCATGATTCCGGGCCAGGTCGGCCGATCCGTGGTCGTCTCCAACTGATAGAGCCGCTGGTTGGCGAGCCAGGTGCCGGCATCGACGGTGCCATGGGCCAGCCACGAGCCGCCGCCATAGGTCGGCGACGCAATCCGCGCGCTGCGCACGGTGAGGCCGGCCTCTGTCAGCTTGGCCTGGAACTTGGCCAGCGCCGGCAGTGCCCGGACGCTCAGCGCCGGATCGTCCAGAATGACCGCGCCATAGGATTCGAAGAAGATCAGATAGATGTCGCGCTTGCCGAGGCCGGCCAGATCGCGCTCGGTCTCGGGCGGCGGCCCCAGCCGGGCCAGGAACCCGGCGCGGTCGCCATGGGCCAGCCGCCAGGCATCGGCGACGGTTTCGCCCTGGCGGTCCAGCGACACGATCGTGCCGCGGCTGACCAGCCGGTCGGTGCCGAACAGGGCCGCGACCAGCAGGACGAGCGGCACGAGCCGCACCGTCCAGGGCAGGCCCAGCAGGCCGCGCTCGATCGCCCCCAGGCTCCAGGCGACCAGGGCGATCATGCCCAGCGGGATCAGAAGGGCGCCGATCCCGACGAGGGTGACCTGCCAGGGGCTGGCGGCGCCGGCGAACAGCCCGATCAGCGATGGCACGTGATCCAGGTCCGCCGCCAGATCCAGATCGCGGCCGAGCACGGCCGGCCCTTCGACGTCGGCCAGATGGACGAGCGCCACCGGCAGCAGCAGCAGGGCTGCAATCCAGCGCAGCAGGGACGGCCAACGCCCGCCGGCGAGCGGGGCCAGCGAGAGGAGCGCCAGCAGGGCCAGCCCCTCGATCGGCAGGCGTAGATCCAGTGACGGCCAGCGCCCGATCCGGCTCGCCGTCACGGCAAACAGGATGAAGGGCACGATCAATCCGGCCAGCAACAGCAGGCCGGATCGTCGCTGCGCCTGGGCTGCCCGGCGATTTCGCATTCGTGCCAATTGCCTACCCCATGTTCATCGTCGATCGCGGCGCCATTCTTGGCCGCAAATGCACGGTTTGCGATAGCGCAAAGCATGGTGCCTCGGGAACGTGTCAGATCGTCTTGCGATGATGGGATGTGGCGCCCATATGCCTCTGCGTGGTCGGGCCGTGCATCGCGTCAAGGGTGGCGGGCCGAATTGGTGTGCTTCGGGCACCGGAAGGAGACTTTATGAATATCGAAAAGTTCACGGAGAGATCCCAGGGCTTCATTCAGGCTGCGCAGGGTTTGGCGCAGCGGCGCAATCATCAGCGCCTGATGCCCGAACATCTGTTGAAGATCCTGCTCGACGATAAGGAAGGCCTGGCCGCCAACCTGATCCGCAATGCCGGCGGCGATCCCGCCGTGGCGCTGCGCGGGGTCGAGGCGGCGCTCGACAAGCTGCCCAGCGTCGAAGGTGCGGGTGCCGGCCAGGTCTATCTCGGTCCCGAGCTCGCGCGCGTGCTGGACAATGCCGAGGAGCAGGCGAAGAAGATCGGCGACAGTTTCGTCACGGCCGAACGCATGCTGCTGGCCCTCGCGGTCGCACCCGGCGCCTCGGCCGATGCGCTGAAGGCCGCCGGCATCACGCCGCAGAACCTCAATCATGCGATCGAACAGATCCGCCAGGGCCGCACGGCCGATAGCTCGAACACCGAGGCCGGCTACGACGCGCTGAAGAAATATGGCCGCGACCTGACCCAGGCCGCGCGCGATGGCAAGCTCGACCCGGTCATCGGCCGCGACGAGGAAATCCGTCGCACCATCCAGGTGCTGGCGCGCCGGACCAAGAACAACCCTGTGCTGATCGGCGAGCCCGGCGTCGGCAAGACCGCGATCATCGAAGGCCTGGCGCTGCGCATCGCCCATGGCGACGTGCCGGAGGGCTTGAAGGACAAGAAGCTCGTCTCGCTCGATCTGGGCTCGATGATCGCGGGCGCCAAATATCGCGGCGAGTTCGAGGAGCGGCTGAAGGCCGTGCTGGCCGAGATCTCGCACGAGGCCGGCCGCATCATCCTGTTCATCGACGAGCTGCATACCCTGGTCGGTGCCGGCAAGGCCGATGGTGCCATGGATGCGTCCAACATGTTGAAGCCCGCGCTCGCGCGCGGGGAGCTTCACTGTGTCGGCGCGACCACGCTGGATGAGTACCGCAAGCATATCGAGAAGGACGCGGCGCTGGCCCGGCGGTTCCAGCCGGTGTTCGTGGCCGAGCCGACCGTGGCCGACACGATCTCGATCCTGCGCGGCCTGAAGGAGAAGTACGAGCTGCACCATGGTGTCCGCATCACCGATGGCGCCATCGTCTCGGCCGCGACGCTGGCCAACCGCTACATCACCGACCGGTTCCTGCCCGACAAGGCGATCGACCTGGTCGACGAGGCCGGCTCGCGCCTGCGCATGGAGGTCGATTCCAAGCCGGAGAATATCGACGAGCTGGATCGGCGCATCGTGCAGCTGAAGATCGAGCGCGAGGCGCTGGCGCGCGAGCCGGATGCGGCATCCCAGGAACGGCTGGGCCGGCTGCAGACCGAACTGGCGGATCTCGAAGACCGCAGCGCGTCGCTGACCGCGCAATGGCAGGCGGAAAAGGACAAGCTCGCCGGCGCCAGCAAATTGAAGGAACTGCTCGACCAGGCCCGCACCCAACTCGAACAGGCCCAGCGCATGGGTGATTGGGCCAAGGCCGGCGAGCTGACCTATGGCCGCATCCCGGAGCTGGAGGCCAAGATCAAGGAGGCCGAGGCCCAGGGCGACGGCAAGGTGCTGGAGCAGGCGGTGACCGAGCAGCATATCGCCGGCATCGTCTCGCGCTGGACCGGCATCCCGGTCGATCGGATGCTGGCCGGCGAACGCGAGAAGCTCCTGTCGATGGAAGCCGAGCTGGAAAAGCGCGTGGTCGGCCAGGACGAGGCGGTGGTGGCGGTGGCGAACGCGGTCCGTCGTTCCCGCGCCGGCCTGCAGGATCCGAACCGGCCGATCGGCTCGTTCCTGTTCCTCGGGCCCACGGGCGTCGGCAAGACTGAGCTGACCAAGGCGCTGGCCTCGTTCCTGTTCGACGACGACCAGGCGCTGCTGCGCATCGACATGTCGGAATATATGGAGAAGCACGCGGTCTCCCGCCTGATCGGGGCGCCGCCGGGCTATGTCGGCTACGACGAGGGCGGGGCCTTGACCGAGGCGGTCCGGCGCCGGCCCTACCAGGTCATCCTGTTCGACGAGGTCGAGAAGGCGCATCCGGACGTGTTCAACATCCTGCTGCAGGTGCTGGACGATGGCCGGCTCACCGACGGCCAGGGGCGCACGGTCGATTTCCGCAATACCTTGATCGTGCTGACCTCGAACCTCGGCAGCGACATCATCGCCGCCCATCCGGAAGGCACCGCCATCGACAGTATCCGGGCCGAGGTGATGGAGGCGGTCCGGGCCGCGTTCCGGCCGGAATTCCTCAATCGCCTGGACGAGGTGCTGCTGTTCCGTCGCCTGTCGCGCGGCGATATGGGGGCCATCGTCGATATCCAGATCGCCAGGCTCAGGGCCATGCTGGAGGACCGTCATCTGACGCTGGATCTGGAACCCTCCGGCCAGGAGTGGCTGGCCCAGGAAGGCTATGATCCGGTCTATGGCGCCCGGCCGCTGAAGCGCGTGATTCAGCGGGAATTGCAGAACCGGCTGGCCCAGATGATCCTCGATGGCTCCTTGGGCGAGGGCGACATCATCAAGGTGACGGGCGACCGTTTGGGCCTGAAACTCGAGGAAATCCGAGGCGTCGCCTAGGGTTTTTGCAACGCACGCTTCGACTCGGAGCCGCCAACGCGCATGCGTCGGCGGCTCCAAAAGCGTCAATCCCCGCTTCGTGCATCGAAGGTCTGCGCAAGGATGCATCACTATTGGGTAGACGTCAGGAGTGGGAACCGTCATATTCCCTTCATCAACGACGCGCTGACGCGGTTGCCCAGGACCTGGGAGTGATCCCCGGTCCTCTTCTTTTCGTCTTCAAACAGTCGAAAAGAAGACGGCAAAAGAAACCGAAAAAAGCGTGTTGACATGATGATCTGGCGGGAATAGAAACCGCCTCCGCTGACGGCGCTGCCGACCACTACCAAGTGGAAGGCCAAGCAAAGAAAGCACTGTTATTTGACATTGTTGGAAATGGAAGGGATGCGCAGGCGGCGGCGTGTAGTTGATACGCGACGTTTTTGTCTGAGCATTCTTGGTAAGCCAAGTGATGTATGCAGTCGGATCGAAGCAGGGCTT
>Ga0302311_10001420_pt1 | contig 28382 bp, 21 predicted proteins | sample III_Palsa_N1_3_FD_200449 | JGI IMG/M metagenome (GOLD analysis project Ga0302311, IMG submission 200449) | Peat permafrost microbial communities from Stordalen Mire near Abisko, Sweden - III_Palsa_N1_3 | ecosystem: Environmental > Terrestrial > Soil > Palsa > Peat permafrost | place: Sweden... | reverse complement strand
CAGGGGCAACCAGGCCATGGTCGCGGCGGAGATGACGAAGGTCGCCGCGTCGATCGCGAACGCGGCCCGGAAGCCGAAGGCGGTCACCACGATGCCGGCCGAGGCGAAGCCCGCCACCATGGCCAGCGAGCGTCCCGAGGTCAGCAGCCCGTTGGCACGTACCCGCTGGTCCTGCCCGACGATCACCGGGATGCTGCTGCGCAGCGAGACGCTTGAGAGCGTCCCGCCGACCCCGGCGACCACAGCGACCACGTAGAGCAGGGCGGGCCGGGCACCCGCCGGCACCGTGAGCAGTGCCGTCAACGCGACGGCCTGCGACAGGTCGCCGCAGATCATCACGAACTTGCGATTGAAGCGGGAGACAATCGAGCCGGACACGAAGCCCATGGAGAATGCGACGGCCAGCCGGACGGCCATAATGAGGCCGGTCTGCGTGGCGCTCCCGGTGGTGCTCAGTGCATAGAGATTGAGCGCCACGAGATTCACATAGCTGCCGTAGGCGGATATGGCGTTGCCCGCCACCAGATAGCGGAAGTTCTTGAAGCCGGAGGTCATGGGAAACGGCGCCCTGTCATATGTGTGTAGGCCGGGCTGACCTGAGAGCATGCGAGCGTGTGGCTCCATGACATTGATTCGGTGAATGCACTCGGGTGGAACGCGGCGTGCCGACCCGCGGACCCGCGGGGAAGTGCGCGCGGTGCTGGTCGATCGCGTTGTATCCGTCGAGTTGTCTCAGCACAGACGTGTCGTGGACGACGCGGCTCGCGAGCCCGGGAAGGACTTCACTCAACGCGCCTCCCTGCGTACTCAACAGCGTGGCCGGCTTCGTGGGCCCTCAGAAGGGCGTCGAAGATCCGAATATTCATACCGCACAAATATGTACGGCGGCAACCAGCGCTGCGGGAAACTCGGGTCAACAGAGACATACGAGTCGGCGACCCGGAGTTGATCGACTTGCAATGCACCCTGCTGCGTTGCGGTCGGGCCCGGAAGGATTCTGGTGGCATATAGGCTCATTAGCCTCATCTCTTCCAGTATCGTCTTCCTTGGGTCCCGTTCGTTGTTTGGCCGCTGCTTCTTCTGCTGCTGGTGGCCGTTGCTGCGGCATGGGGTCTTCGGACGAATTGCTTGATCTGCTGCGGGTGGAGTTCGAGTCATTGTTGCCGCGTCCGGACGATGTCGTTGCGGACGGTCGCGACGGACCCAGCTCCTCAGGATCCCCCGTCAGCGCGACTCGGCCAGAACGCGAGATCATTCCGAGTGGTGAGCGTGTCGGGATGGTCCGGGCCCAACACCCGCAGTGCTCGCGCTGACTCCGCGGGTGCGCTGGATCGCCTCGTCGCCCTACTGGGCCGGGACAGGTTCCGTTCGCTCCCGTGTGTCCCGTTTCACCCGGCCGACGCGGGCTGTGACAGGTGGATGTACTGGTCCGCCCAGGCGCTGATGATGTGGGCGGCCCGCTGGGCCTGTCCTCGTGCGGTCAGCAGGTGGTCGGCTCCTTCGAGGGAGACGAAGCTGCGGGGGTGCTGCGCCTCGCGGAAGATCTCCCCGGCGTTGGCGATGTCGACGGTGTCATCGGTGGGCGAGTGCATGACCAGCAGTGGCAGGCCCAACCCGGCTACCCGCTCACGCAGCCGGGCCCGGCGCACGTCGTCGACGAACGCCCGCTTGAGGACCAGCGTCCTGCCACCCACGAACCACTCGTGCGACCCCTCGCTCAGCACCCGGTCCACGACCGCGTCGTACTGCCGCTCCACATGGCTCGGATCAGCGGGTGCGCCGATCGTGGCCACCGCCCGCACGCCGGTGGCCTGGGCCGCGGCGGCGATGGCGGCCGCGCCGCCCCACGAGTGCCCGACCAGCAGGTCCGCCGGGGTCCCACGCTCGGCCATCAGCGCTGCCGCGCGGACGGTGTCCTGGACCTTGACGGTGAAGGAACCGTCGCCCCAGTCGCCGTCGGAGTCCCCGATCCCCAGGTTGTCGTAGCGCAGCATGCCGATCCCCTCGCGGGCCAGCTGCTTGCTGACCCGCGAGGCGGCCGGGGAGTTACGGCCCAGGGTGAAGCCGTGGACGAACACGCCCCACCCGCGCACCTCGCCCTCCGGCAGGTCGATCGACCCGGCCAGTTCGGGACCGACGACGCTGGTGAATCTCACTTCTTCGGACATGGTGCCAATCGCCTGGGCTCGGACGGTTCAGGGGCTCGGACGGTTTATGAGTTCGGACGGTTCATGGGCTCGGCGTGTCAGGCGATCGGCTCCTGGTCGGCGGCCGGCTTGGTGGCCAGCAGCGCGGTGATCTCCTCGGCGAGGTGGGGGCCAAGGCGCCCCCAGCCGTCCTTGTAACCGTAGACACCGCCCAGGCTCCGGGCCTCGTAGTCGCCGTTCATGACCTCGATGTCGTCGGCCGTGATCAGCCCCGGATGGGCCACCCCGACAGCCGAGGAGACCTTCATCAGCTCCCTGCGCAGCGTCCGCAGGTACATGGCCGCCCGCGTCGCCTTCGACGCCGGGTCCAGGCCCCGCGCCAGCCACTGGTTCTGCGTCGCGATCCCGGTGGGGCACTTGTCGGTGTGGCACTTCTGCGACTGGATGCAACCGATCGACAGCATCGCCTCACGCGCCACGTTGATCATGTCCGCGCCCAGCGCGAACGCCACCGCCGCGTTCTCCGGCAACCCCAGCTTGCCCGACCCGATGAACGTCAGCTCGTCGGTCAGCCCCGCCTCCGCGAACGTCCCGTAGACCCTGGAGAAACCCATCCGGAACGGCAGCGCCACCGAGTCCGCGAACATCCGCGGCGCAGCGCCGGTACCACCCTCACCACCGTCGACGGTCACGAAGTCCACACCGCGGTCACCCTGCGCCATCAGCGCGGCCAGGTCCTGCCAGAAACCCATCTCCCCGACCGCGCTCTTGACCCCCACCGGCACACCGGTCTCGGCCGCCAGCAACTCCACGAAGTCGAGCAGCGAGTCGACGTCGCTGAACGCGGTGTGCCGCGAGGGCGAGGCGCAGTCCTGGCCGACCGGGATGCCGCGGATCGCGGCGATCTCCGGCGTCACCTTCGCGCCCGGCAGCATCCCGCCCAACCCGGGCTTGGCCCCCTGCGACAGCTTGATCTCTATCGCCTTGACCGGGGCCCCGGCGACCAGGTCCTTGAGCATGTCCAGGTTGAAGCTGCCGTCCTGGTCGCGGCAACCGAAGTACGAGGTACCGATCTGCAGCACCAGGTCGCCCCCGTTGCGGTGGTACGGCGACAGGCCTCCCTCACCGGTGTTGTGCATCGCACCGGCCAGCGCCGCCCCCCGGTTGAGCGCGGTCACCGCCGCACCCGACAGCGACCCAAAGCTCATCGCCGAGACGTTCACCACACTCGCGGGCCGGAACGCCTTGGTGCGCCCGCGCGGCCCACCCAGCACCTTGGCCGACGGCAGCGGCGCCTGCGGATCGTGCACGTCCGGCAGCGTGTCCGCGAACGTCCGCTGCTTGACGTACGCGTGCCCCTGCACGTGCTCGACATCGACCTCGGTCCCGAACCCGAAGTAGTTGTTCTCCTCCTTCGCCGACGCGTAGATCCACGACCGCTGGTCGCGGCTGAAGGGGCGCTCCTCCTCGTTGGAGGTCACGATGTACTGTCGCAGCTCGGGCCCGATCGTCTCCAGCAGGTACCGGGCATGCCCGACCACCGGAAAGTTCCGCAGCAGCGCGTGCCGCTTCTGCACCAGATCACGCGCAGCCACCAACGCCACTGCCGCAGCCGTACCGATCCTCCGGGCGTACATGAACGACTCCTCCTCGATGCACGGCCCCATCGCCAAGCGGTGATCGCCGTCGTGCCAGCGAACCGATAATAGGAGGATGTGCGGACAGGCCTGTGGCCAGGGTCCCGGTCCAGGCTTCGACTCCGCGCCGCACGGCGGTTCCGACTCCACGCCGGTCCCGGTACTGCCCCACCCGGGCCTTGAGCTGCTTGTTCTCCCCCGCCAGGGGCGGCGGCCCCGGCGGTACCGGGCACAGCGGCCTGCTCGGCCCCACGTACCCAGACCCGCAGCGTCTGCGGTTGCGATCCAGCAGTCAGGTTGCAGCGGGTGATCGTCCGCGGCCGTCAGCGCTGGAGCGCTGGCGCTGCGGCCGGTGGGGTGGGCGGTTGCGCCGAGGGTGCGCGGGAAGTCGGCCCAGGTTGCGTCTCAACGCTGCGGTGCGGGGGCTGCTTCGACTCGCTACTCGGCGAAGCCCTTCTTCAGGGCCGTTGCGACCTCGCGGGCGATACCGAACTCGTTGAACACCCGCCCAATCAGAAAGCCACCCCCGTGCACGTGGAACGTCGTGTCCTCTTCGTGCTGGTCCCGCCGGACTGTGGCGAAACTGAGCGTCGAGAGCTTGACCTTGAACTTGTCCGGCGAACTGTCGCGCGGCTCAACGGTGAAGCGGCTGCCTAGTTCTCTCTGGAGCACGGTTTCGGCGTTGTCGGACGTGACCGATCCGGGCACGGTGACGCTGGGCATTGATGACCCCCGATCAGCGCGGGCGACTTCGTTGCCCGCGCGCCGATACGTCGTCGGCAGGACACACCCGCACGAAGGCCCGCGCCAATCCGGCTCGCGCCTGCCGACCCAACCCATTCATGCTTGCACAGGGCCTGGACCAGTGCACCTCAGGCGGCTCACCAGCGGCCGCTTTGGCCGGCCGGCCGGGTGGTCACGGTGATCCGCTCCGGGGGGTGGCGCGCCGCCGGGCCGTGGTGGGCGGCGCCGCGCAGGACCGCTTCAGCGCAGCGCCTGGTCCACCAACGGGCCTGCGGCGCCGGTGTATTCGGCCGGTTCCAGCAGCGATGCCAGTTCGTCCTCCGCGATCAGGCCGCCGATCAGGGGGTTCTCCTTGAGCACGTCGCCAAGGGTGCGCCCCTCGTCCGCCGCCTGCTGCGAGGCGGCGGACACGACGCGTCGGGCCTCTGCCTTGCCGAGCTTCGGGGCGAGGTTGGCGGCGATTCGTTCGGAGACGACCTGACTGCCGGTGAGGGTGAGGTTGTCGCGCATCACACCCGGGTGCACTTGCAGGCCCTCAGTGAGTTCGACGAACAGGTGGGCGGCTCCGGAGACCAGACGCAGGGCCTCGCGCAGCAGTTGCCACTCGGCGTGCCAGGCTCCCCCGGAGCGCTCGTCCTCGGCCAGCAGGCAGTGGTGGAGCCCCGCCGCGAGCCCCGGCAGCTGGAGGGCCACGGAGCGTATCAGCGTACTGAGGACGGGATTTCGCTTGTGCGGCATGGCCGAGGAACTGCCGCGCCCGGCAACGGTCGGCTCCGCCAGTTCGGCGATCTCCGTCCGCGAGAGGGTCTGCACGTCGACCGCGACTTTGCCCAGCACTCCGGCTGTCAGCGCCAGCGCCGCGCCGAGGTCCCCGATCGGGGTGCGCAGCGCGTGCCAGGGCAGTCCGGGCACGTCCAGGCCGGTCTCCTCGGCGAACAGCGCGGTCAGTTGTTCGACATAGACGCCCGGTTCCTGCCGGGTCGTGCCGGAGGGGTCGTCGAGGTTCGCGTATTCGAGGTAGCCGGCCAGGGTTCCGGCGGCTCCCCCGAGTGAGACCGGTAGCGTGAGTCGGCCGAGGCGTTCTTCGGCTTCCAGTACGGACTGGCGCCAACCGGCGGCCTTGAGTCCGAACGTCGTCGGTACTGCCTGCAGTGCGAGGGTTCGGCCCGCCATCGGGCTCTCGCGGTGCTCCTGGGCGAGGGACTTCAGTGCCTCGGCACTGCGCCGGAGGTCGGAGCGGATGAGGCGGATGACCCGACGGGCGATCAGCATCGCTCCGGTGTCGAAGATGTCCTGGCTGGTGGAGCCCCGATGGACGTACTCGGCGGCTTCTGGGTCCTCGGCCGCGACCAGTGCCGTGAACGCCGCGACCAGGCCCACGACCGGGTTGGCGGTCTCCCGGGCGGACAGGGCGATCCGGCGCAGGTCCAGGCGCTCGGCTCGCGCGGCTTCGGTGATCACCGCCGCGGCTCGTGCGGGAACGGTGCCGAGACGCGCCTGGGCCCGTACCAGAGCGGACTCGGCGTCGAGCATGGCCTGGAGCCAGGCGGTGTCACAGGTCTCGGCTTCGCCGGGTGTTCCCGCCCGCACCGGGGAGAGCAGTCCGACGTCGACCGTGGAGTGGGCCGCGTACTCGCCGGGCTGCATTGCCGGGGTGGGGTGTTCGGAGTCCATCACGGTACCGGTTCTCCTGTTCACATCGACTGCCGGGCAGAGGGAAGGGCTGCCGGTTGCGGGTGGTCGGCCTGGGTGAGGACGGCCTGGGTGAGGTCGGCCTGGGTGAGGACGGCGTGGGCGATCGCGTCGGTGTCGACGAGGGTCACGGAGTTCACGCCCGGCCGGATGCCGGCCGCGGTCACCCAGTGCACTCCCTCGGTGGGCACTCCGAGGGCGAAGCGCCTCGGAGTGGGCCGCCCGTCGGCCTCGACCACCCGGTAGGGGGACAGGGTGACGGCCAGGGCGCCGGTCTCGTGGTGGTCCCGCACGCTGCTGGGGATGCCGTAGGTGCGTGCTCGTCCGCGGTCAAGGAGGTCGCGCATCAACGGGTCAGCGGTGCGCCGCAGGTCGGGCTCCGGCAACCGGGCCTCGATGAGCGCCTGTGCCGCCACCGGCTCCCCCGGGACGGTCTCGGTGTCGGCTACGAACGCCCCGGTTGCCGTGTCGGCGCGGATCTTGGCGCCAGGTCCCAGGACGACCAGGATCCCGGCTTCGATCAGTGCCCGCATCTCCTCGATGCGCGAGGCCGGCGGTCCGATCGACAGGAAGGCGTTGAGGGGGGTGTACCACGCCTCCAGGTCGTCGCGGTGGGACTCGCCGGTGAGGCCGCCGTGGTCGACGGCGATCCTGATCTCGTTGCGCAGGTCCCGCAGGACGTCGAGGGCGGACTTCAGCGGGCTGCTGATGTTTCCCTCGTGTGCCTGGGCGACGTCCTCGGCCAGGTAGTCCAGCAGCCAGCGGTGGAAGTCCTCGCGGTCGGTGAACTGGCGGGAGCCCCAGGGCTGCGCGAGCCGGTTCCAGTTCCAGCGCCGGGCCGGCTCGATGCCGTACTCGTCGAGCAGGCGCATCTGGCACTCGCCGGCCGAGGTGGCGAGGTAGCGTGCCACGAACTGCTCGCGTTCGGCTTCGCGGCCCTCGGCGCGCAGCAGCGAGCCGTAGTAGACGCTCTCCACCTCCCTGGCGATCAGCGGCCAGATCGTGGTGGCGAACCGTGCCGGTTGGCCGCCCAGGGCGCGGCGGCGCAGGAAGTCCGCAGCCGCGGCGGTCAGCAGTCGCGGCTGGTGGCGGACGAAGGGGCCCTTCTCGTTGCTGCCCCGGGCGTGGTACGGCACCCCTCGCCGGGAGGTCGCGAACATCAGCGGTTCGCGGCCCGAGGGCCGGTAGGTCACCGTGCCCGAGGTCCGTTCGAACGTGCCGCCCCGGCCGCTGGTGAGCAGGGCCATGTAGTCGAAGAAGTTGAGTCCCATGCCTCGGAGCAGGACCCGGCTGCCCGGTGGTATGCCGGACAGGTCGGCGTCGGCGGGGTTGGTCGGCCGGAGGTAGGCCAGGCCGTGGTCGCGGGCGAAGCCGGCGAGTGCCTCCTCCCCCGCTGAGGGTCGCACGTCCACGTGGCCCTGGGTGAGCACCACCGCGCTCAGGCCGCGCAGGACTGTGCCGTCCTCCAGGCGCAGGGACTGTTCGCCGGTGTCCGGATCCTCGTCGAGTGCGACGGCGCGCAGTGGATGCACCGTCACCCGGATGTGGGCGGGTGCGCCCGCGACCACGCGGTCGAAGGCGTCCTGGAGGTAACTGCCGTACAGGGCGCGGGTGGGGTACGAGTTCGGGCCCAGGGACCGGGCCTGGGCCCGTAGTTCCTCGCTGTGGTCCTGGTCCGGGCGGAGCGTGTGCGCCCACTCGTGGAGTGTGGGCCCGTACTCGACCGGCCCTTGGAGGTCCACGCTGTCGTCGGTGTAGACGGATATCTGTGAGGCGACGGTGTTCATGAGCAGGTGCGGGGATTGGTCGGTGCGCCAGACCCGGCCGGCCCCGGGGCGGGCGGGGTCGACCAGGTGCACGGTGACGGCGGGGTGCGAGGCCGAGGCGCGCTCGTGGGCACACAGGCGTTCGAGCACGGACAGGCCGCGGGGCCCGGCTCCGACGATGCCGACGTGCAGGTGGTCAACTGCCACGGGTGTGCTCCACGGGTGTTCTCCACGGGAGGGGCGACTGGAGGGGCGACTGGAGGGGCGACTGGAGGGGCGGGGCACCGCCGCGATCCGGTCGCGGTCCGGCGGCGCCCCGGGGTGTTCGGGAGTGCCGGGGTGTTCGGGAGAGCCGGGGTGTTCAGGAGAGCCGGTCGATGACGTGGTCGATGCACACGGTGAGGGCTTCGACGTCCGCGGGGTCCACCGAGGGGTAGCAGGCGATGCGGAGTTGGTTGCGGCCCAGCTTGCGGTAGGGCTCGGTGTCCACGATCCCGTTGGCGCGCAGGACGGCGGAGACGGCCGCGGCGTCGACGGCCTGGTCGAAGTCGATGGTCGCGACCACGGATGAGCGCAGTTCGGGGTCGGTGACGAACGGCGTGGCCCAGGGGGACTTCTCGGCCCAGGTGTACAGCCGCGAGGAGGAGTCCAGGGAGCGCCCCGCCGCCCAGGGCAGGCCGCCGTTGGCGTTGATCCAGTCGAGCTGGTCGGCCAGCAGCACCAGGCTGGTCAGGGCCGGGGTGTTGTAGGTCTGGTCCTTGACGGAGTTGTCGATCGCCTCGGTGAGCGACAGGAAGGGCGGGATGTAGCGGCCGGAGGCGGCGACGGTGCGGGCGCGTTCGATGGCGGCCGGCGACAGGACGGCGATCCACAGTCCACCCTCGGAGCCCAGGTTCTTCTGCGGTGCGAAGTAGTAGGCGTCGCACTGGGCGATGTCCACGCCGACGCCGCCGGCCGCGGAGGTTCCGTCGACCAGGGTCAGGGCTCCGGCATCGGCGCCGGGGACACGCCGGACGGGGGCGACGACGCCGGTCGAGGTCTCGTTGTGGGTCAGGGCGTAGACGTCGGTGCCGGGTTCGGCCACGGCGTGGGCCACGGTGCCGGGTGCGGCGTGGACGACGGTGGGCGCCTCCAGCCAGGGTGTTGTGGCCGAGGCGCTGAACTTGGCCGAGAACTCGCCGAACACCAGGTGCTGCGACTTGCGGTTGATCAGGGTGTAGGCGGCGACGTCCCAGAAAGCGGTTGCCCCGCCGTTGCCGAGGACGACCTCGTAGCCGTCCGGGATGTCCAGGAGGTCGGCGATGCCCGCGCGGACGCGGGCGACGACGGCCTTCACCGGCGCCTGGCGGTGGGAGGTGCCAAGGACACCGCCGGCCGCGGCCAGGGCCGCCAGTCCCGCGGGGCGGACCTTGGAGGGACCCGAGCCGAAGCGGCCGTCGGCGGGTTTGAGGTCGGCGGGGATGACGAGGTCGCTCACGGCGGTGCTTCCACTTCTGAGTGCTGGACGGGGTACTGCGGCGCGGCGTACGGCCGCGCCTTGGTTCGGGGTGACGCCCGTGGCGCCGGTTCGCCCGTGGCGCCTACTCGACGCGCGGCCGGGCCAGGGCGGCGGCCGAGTCAAGGGCTTGCTGCACGTCCTGGAACAGCGGCGCGCGGACGAGGGCACTGCCCAGTTCGCAACTGCCGGCGTCGCCGGGCGGGAGCACGATCTTGTCGCCGATCGCGTGCGCGAACACGAACTGCTCCAGGCCGCCGACCTGCAGGACCTCGTTCAGGCCGGCGAAGCCCTGGAAGACGCCTTCGACCGGGCTGATGATACTGCGGCTGCCGAAGTACGCGCGTGAGCGGTGCTCCAGGTCCGGGGTGTGACCGGCCGTCAGTCGGACCAGGTTCTCGTGGAAGGGGATGCCCGTGCTGCCGGGGACGAGGTGGGAGGTGATGAATCCGCCGCCGGGGCGGGCGGCGATCTCCAGCAGTTTCGCCGTCCCGTCCGCGAGGACCCGGCACTCCAGGTGGAAGCCGCACCAGTCCAGACTGATGGCACGGGTGACCTCGTTGGTCAGCGCGTGGACCGCCTGGACCGCGGTGTCGGGGAGCGCGCTGGGGTGGATCTCCTGGTACTCGACGTAGTACGGGAACGACACCTGCTTGTCGGTGATGCCGGCGATGTAGGTGCGGCCGTCGTGGACGTACCCCTCGACGCTGTGCTCGGTGCCGCCCATCCGCTCCTCGTAGACGAACTGGCCGGGGTAGTCGCCGAAGATGGAGGCGACGCTGGGCAGCGTGAGGGCGGTGGCCTGCGCGAACAGGGCGGTCAGGTCGGTCTCGGGCTCCACCTGCAGGATGGAGCGGCTTCCGCTGCCGCCCGCGGGCTTGAGCACGGCCGGCGCACCGATCTCCTCGCGCGCGGCGAGCAGTTCCTCCAGGGAGGTCACCAGCGCGAAGCGCGGGATCAGGTCGGGGCGGTGGGCGAGGGCGGTGCGCATGGAGTGCTTGTTGCGCGCCCGGTGGGCGGCCTCGACCGGGACGCCGCGCCATCCGCACTTCTCCGAGAGCGCGGCGGCCAGTTCCACGCCGCCGTCGGTCCACGCGAGAGCGCCGCCGGCGCCCGTGCGCTGGACCAGCCGGAGGGCGGCGTCCAGCGCTGTGGTGCGGTCGGAGAGATTGGTCTTCTCGAAGTCATGGATCAGGTCGTCCTGGATCCCCGGGGCCCTGGACCCCAGCAGCGCCACCCGGTATCCGGCATTGCGCGCGGCCATCAGGGCACGATTCGCCTCCTGCGGGCCCCGCCGGGTTCCTACGTAGATCACTGTGGGTTGGTTCGCCATGACTGGGTGGGCTCCTTGGCCGTGGGCGGAGGGTGGACGTCAGGTGGTGATCGTGGCGGCCGACGGTACCGCGGCCGGCAGCGGGGGTTTCAGCTGGGCGGCGCCGAGGGTCATGCTTCCCGCGCCGGCCGCGAACAGCGCGCCCAGGACCGCCCAGCCGGCGGTCCCCATCGGGAACAGCACACCGAGCACGAGCGCGGGTCCGAGCAGGCCGTGGGCCGTGACGCTGGTGGTGAAAGCGCCAAGGTAGCGGGTGTAGGCGTCGGGTGGCGCCATCGCGTCGGAGAGGTACCAGGACGCGGCGGCGTGGAAGTTCTCACCCACGGTGAGCAGGACCACGGCCAGGCCCACGGCCGCCGTGGCGGGGAGCGCGGAGGCCCGGCCGGCCAGGGCGAACAGGGCACAGCCCGTGCACAGGGCCGCCACCGCGCCCCACAGCAGCCGCAGGGCCGTGCCGCGTCCCAGGGTCAGGGAGGAGATCCCGACCTGGACGGCGACGGTCAGCGCGGTGTTGACCGCGAGCAGGACCGGCACGGCCCCCAGCGGTATCGCCTGGTGGTGCAGGACCCAGACCGGCAGCAGCACGATCAGGACGGTGTCGTGCAGGCACATCAGGCCGTTGCCGAGGGTCAGCGCCATGAACGCCGGCACCCGGAACGGCGAGGGGACGCGGGCGGCGGAGCGCGGGCCGTCGTCGGCCGCGGGAGCCGCCGCCGCGCCGTCAGTGGCCGGGACCAAGCCCAGCGCCCGCCTGGAGCACCAGGCCGTGACCAGGAACGTCAGGCCGTTGACGGCGAAGAGCAGATGGATGAGCCCGCGGCTGTGCGCGGCGACCGCGGAGGCCGCCACCAGGGTCCCCGCGGTGTAGCCGATATTGCGCAGGGCCCTGATGGAGGACATGGTCCGGTTGCGGTCCCTGGCGCCCACGACCCGCCGGACGGCGGCCTGGCTCAGCGGCGAGCAGCCGCGGTCCAGCACCGTGGCCACGCAGGTGACCAGGAAGTACCCGGTGAACCCGTGGACCAGGACGTAGAGGCCGTAGGCGATCCCGCGCAGCGCGAGCAGACACAGGTAGACCCGCCGCACGCCGAGGCGGTCCGCCAGCCGGCCGCTGGGGGCGCCGGTCAGCAGACCCAGGCCGCCGGCCACGGCCAGCGTGAGTGCGATCTCGGAGGGGGCGATGCCGACCGTGCCCACGAAGTAGAGCGTGGACACCGCCAGGAACAGGCCGGACCCGAACGCGTCGACGAAGGAGCCGACGGCCAGGGTGCGCCCCGCTGTGCTGGCCGGGAGCAGACGTGTGCTCATGGTCCTGACTGCGCTGTTCATAGGTGGCCGTTCGTGCGGTGGTAGGTGGGGAGGTCCGGTGTCCGGCGCGGGTCAGACCCGGGCCGGCTCCACCCGCACCCGGGCGCGGAACCAGTCCGCGAGGGCCCGCAGCCGCTGCTCCGCCTCGGCGGTGTCCTTGCCGGAGACGACAGCCCGTCCGGATCGCGCGTTGGAGTCCTTGCCGGTGTCCGCCACGACGTCGCCGACGCCGATCTTCATCTCGACCGCCTCCAGACCGGGCTGCTCGCGGATCTCCTGCGGGCCGGGGATCGCGGTGACGCGCCCCGCCACGGCCGGCAGGTGCAGCATGCCGAAGCTCCGCCGGTCGCGCTTGCCGCCCGCGGCGGCCGAGGGCAGGCCGAGCACGGCCCGCGCCCACTCCTCGTGCAGGTCCACGCCGAACTTCAACTGCACGACGGTGTCCACCCGCCCCCCTCCGACCCGGCCCGCGCACTCGCCGAACACCAGGTCCTGCTCCTGTTCGAACAGTTCCAGGTGGAAGACCCCGTCCCGGTGGCCGAGTGCGGCCAGGGCGCGGGTGGTGGTCTCGGTCGCCCGGCGGTACAACTCCGGGAACTCGTCCGGGTCCTGGACGGTGGAGCCGATCAGGCCCCCGTCACGGAAGTCCATCACGTTGTTGAGGTAGCGCGAAACGCTGACGAACTGGAGCTCCCCCGCGCGCACGACGCCGTCGACGTGCAGTTCGCGGCCGGCCACGAAGCTCTCGACCAGCCACGGTCCCAGGTCAGGTGCGCCGCTGCGCTCAGCGAACAACGGCGCCTGCGCCGCGTCCCGCACCACCGCGGTCAGCCGTGCTCCTACTTGGTCGAACGGCTTGACCACGTAAGGTCCCTGGAAGGGCACCCGGTCGAGGTCCGACAGGCGGTCCACCCGGTGTGCCTGCGCGACGGGGAGACCGGCTGCCCGGATCAGCTCCTTCTGCACGAACTTGTCGCGCAGCGCCAGGGCCAGCTGGACCGGCCAGGAACGGCAGCCGAGGGCCTCGCCCACGATCGAGGCGGTCACCAGTGGGAACTCGTCCGCAGAACAGACAGTCGTGTCCGGTGTCACCACCCGGGCCCGGACCAGTGCCGCCAGGACCTCTGCGGCGTCCGCGACCGAGGGGGCCACCACGGCTCGACTGACCAGGCCTGAGGCTTCGGCGGCGGCGAGATCCCGCGGTTCGCAGACGCACACGACGTGGGCCCCGAACGAGGAGAGCCACTGGAGTACCTCGGTCGGCTTCCAGCCCAGCACGACGACCGGACTGCTGGCGGACCGGTCGAGGTCGATCGGCTGGGTGGGTGTCATCTGGACGGCTCCGTTGTCAGGCTGAGGAAAGCGGGCACAGGGGTGGGCACGGCGGCCACGGCACGGCGGTCAGGGCACGGTGGTCACGGCACGGTGGTCACGGCACTGCGGTCAGGACACAGGGTCGATCACGGTGGCCTGTTCGAACCATTGCGAGAGCGAGCGCAGGTCCTCGGCCACGCTCAGGTCGCTCGCGCCGCGGACCACGACCCGGGCCGCCCGCAGGTGGGAGCTGACCGTCAGGTCCTCCACGAGGTCGCCGACCCGGATGTCCAGTTCCGCGTGCAGGACCCCGGGCCGGGCAGCGAGTTCCTCGTGGGTGGGCACGCTGACCACGCGTCCGGGGCGGGTGGTCAGGTGGACGTAGCCCACGCTGTCGCCCGGGTCGGTCTCCGGCGAGGCCAGTGCCGAGGGGAGCGCGAGCACGGCACGGGCCCACTCGTCGTAGATGTCCACCCCGAACCGGTGCCGGAGCATCTCGTCGGTGAGCGCGCCGCCCACCCGGCCGCCGCACTCGCTGAAGACGATGCCCTCGGGGCTCGTGAAGATCTCCAGGTGGAAAACGCCGTCGACCAGTCCGATGGCGTCCAGTGCGTCGCGGGTCAGCGCCCGCACCCTGTCGTACAGGTCCCGGTGCGCGGTCGGTGCCAGGGACGCCGCCCCGACGAGGCCGCCGTCATGGATGTGGATGAGGTTGTTCAGGTACCGCGAGACGGAGAGGAAGAGCAGTTCGCCCGCCCGTACCACGCCGTCGACCTGCATCTCGGTACCGTCGACGAACTCCTCGACGAGCCAGGGACCGTGCAGCCCCTGCTCGGTCAGCCGCTCGGCCAGGGCGCTGCCCGCTTCGGCGCTGTCCACGCGGTAGGTGTCCGCGCTGCCGGCCCCGCTGATCGGCTTGACCACGACCGGCCCCCGCGCGCCGACCCGCGCGAGCTCCGAGGTGTGTGCCACCACGTGGCAGTCCGCGACCGGCAGTCCCGCGGCGCGCACGGCGGCCTTCTGCACCGCCTTGTCCCGCAGGGCCAGGGACGCGGACAGTCCGATGGCCGAGTTCCCGGCCGGAGCGCCCAGGAGGGCCGCGGTCAGCACGGTCAGCTCCTGCGGGCTGCACACCACCGCGAAGTCGGCTGCCGAGCAGCCGTTCCTGGCCAGCACGGCGGCCACGTCCTCGGCGCGGGTGGGGTCCCCGGCCACCAGGGTCCGCCCCAGGCCGAGCTTGCGGCACTTGGCCGCCTCCTCCGGGGCGACCACGCTGGTCACCGGTGTCCCGTGGCGGGTCAGGGCCTTGATGGCCTTGGCCTTCCAGCCGACGACCAGCACCCCGTCGGGGGGCCCTGCTGGGACTGCGGCCATGTCCTTGGCACCAACTCTCATCTGCGGTCTGCCCTGGGCGGGAACGGAAAGGACATCACAACGACCGGGGAGCCCCTCCGGCGGCCCCCGCCTCGCCCACCGGTTGATAGCGGGCCTGGTACCAGCGGTTGTTGAAGTCCGAGGTGATGAGGCCGGCCGACGATTCCTCCAGCGCCGTGGCATGGGCCTGGTAGAGGCCCTGGAGGACCATGCCGACGGCGATCGCGGCACGCAGTTCGGTGATCCCGAAGGGGTCGCCGTCCGACCGCATCAGCCGGAAGTCGTGGATCCCGGGCCGGGTGGCGCCGGCGAGGACGAGCGGCATCGGGACCCGGATGGCGTGCCGCACGCTGTTCGCGACATGGCCCTGGTGATGGTGCGAGGTCCACTCGGTGATGTCCGGCATGGACGGCGGGAAGAACCAGTCGCGGTCCTGGAACAGCTCGCGCGGTCCCGCCACCGGCGGCATGAAGTGCCAGCCGTTCCAGCGCATCCGGGCGGCTATCGCCCGGACCACCTGGACCAACTCCTCCGGGGCGGAACGGAAACGGCCCACGAAGTCGGCCGAGGGGACCACGCAGCAGTAGTAGTCGCTGGTCTTCCAGTCACCGGGGGTCGGGTCGCCCTGCGCCAGCATCCGGCTCAGCAGGCCGACGTCCTTGGGGCCGCGGGACATGCCCACATGCGAGTGGGTCGCGGCGGTGGCCGCCTCGACCAGCTCGTGCAGCAGTTCCTCGTACCGGGTGGAGAACGCGCCGTCCGCGGGCTGGTGCAGCCCCGCGACGTGCGGGGCCCAGGCTGCCGCGAACGCCACCGGGTCAGCCAGTTCCGCCACCTGGTCCGCCGTCAGGTAGCGCAGGAGTATGTGCGTCAAGGACCCGGGAAGGTCGGCCGGCCCGACGGCCTCGTCCAGTGCCCGCTCCTCCTTGTTGATCGTCATGCCCTGGACGACCCGGTAGACGCCCGCGCCGCCGGCCAGCGCCTGGACCCGCCCCCTGGCGGAGAGCCCGGCCAGGGCCCAGAGCCGGTCCACCGGTGCCAGGATCTCGACCTCGGACGGGACTTCCACGCCATAGGCCGCGATCCGCCCCCGGATGAAGGACTCCAGACGCTGCGGGGACAGTTGGGTCCCGCTGAACTCCTCGGTCCGCGAGGGCGTCCCCGAGGCGATGAGAATGTTCATCAGCGTCAGGAAGGCGCTGTCCTCCTCGGACCAGTCCCAGACCGGGGTCTGCTCCAGGACGTTGAGCAGGCACCGCGGCGAGTCCACGGCGACGGACTTGCCCACCAGGTTCCCGTTCTTCCCCAGGTTCGTGTACGGGTGCTCACCGACGTGGACGAGCATGGGACCGACATGCTGAAGAGTGCCGCGCAGGTTCCGGACCAGCGCCACGGCACGCTCGCTGCCCTCGGCCACGAGCCACTTCTTGACCTCCGCCCGGTTCTGCCGGTCCACCGAGCGCAGATCGGCGAAGCGCTCCTCCAGGTCATCGGGCCGCCGCCCTTGCCAATCCAACTCGCCGACGAAGGCCGCGCCCTCGGGAGTACCTTCCCCAGCGATCAGGATCCGCAGGCGGCCGGCCGAGGTGATCAGCAGTCGGTCGCCGACACCGGACCGCGAGACGTTGCCCTGCACGGTGGCCCGCGCCCGCGTCGCCGCCTCCAGGAGGTGCGACTCCTCTGGCGCCAGCGCCGCGAGAGCCAGCTCCGCCGGCAGACGGCCGCCGAGCGTGGCCGCATGACCGGCCGCGTCCGCCGCACCCGACAAGGAATCCGCCTCTTCGGCGCAGCGCGAAACCAAATCGGAAAAGCGCTCAGTGCGCAGGATTGCCACGGCTATGCCCCCATGCCATTTACGCCGCGCATCGCGCAGGCGCCGGTCAGGAACGGACGGCATTCAGCGCTGAATGCCGGACGGGATACATCGGGCCCTCGCATCGTGGGAACGCAGCCACGGTAGATCAGGGAGACCAGATGGCCGGGAGGCTAGCAGCAGGTAAACATTGGCTGCAATCGCTGTCCATGACCGGAGTTGGAGCGGCACCACGGATGCGACCGAGTGACGAGCACATGCCATCGAGGTGCCGATATCCGCCTTTTGGCGATTTCTTCAGCTTGTCGGCGAGGTCCCCTTACCAGTCAAAATGTGGCGAACCAGCGCAGGACGACAATCACGGCGAAGGGGTGTCCGGCCGCCGACCGGACGTCGTGGACGGACGGGTCCGACGGCGTCGGCGTTCCGGAGAACCGATCGGCGATTCCGAACGTCAGCGGTGTCGCAGGTGACACGGCGCGGCGCGACGCAACGCGACGCGACGCAACGCTCATGTGGCTGCCGCGGGCCGACGGCGCTGTGCCCACGCGACGGTGGGCCCCATGGCGAGACCCGCGAGCCCGAAGAGCGCCGCCAGCACCGCCCATCCCGCAAACCCGTGGCTCAGCGCGGTCACCGTCACCAGTGCCGGGCCGAGCATGAGCGCGGCCGCCGATCCCGCGTTGAAGACTCCCTGGTACGCGCCCATGGACTCCTCCGTGGCCAACTCGTAGCTCAGAGCCCAGGCGCCCGCCTGGGAGAGCACCTCGCCCACAGCCTGCAGGACCGCGGCGGCGACCAGCACCAGCGAGGCGGCGACCGGCGAGAGCCCTCGTGCCGCCGCGGCCACCAGGCAGAAGGCCGCGACGAACAGGCCACCCCGACGAAAGGCCCGGGCGGCGCGGCGCGACTGCTCCGTCCCGCGCGTGGCCCGCACCTGGAGCAGCACCACCAGTACGGTGTTGGTGACCATCAGTGGGGCGATCAGGAAGCGCGGGGCGTGGGTGGACTGCACCAGCCACAGCGGGATACCGATCTCGATGAGCGAGAACTGCAGGACGAGCAGCGAGCTGAGGAACGTCACCGCCAGGAACGGGAGGTCGCGCAGGGCGCCGCGCGGGCGGGCTGCCGCGGGCGTGCCCGCACCCGGCTCCCGGGGCTGGGGAGCGGCGACCGGGATGGACGGCAGCATCAGGGCGACGATCACGAAGGTGGCCGCGTCGGTCATGATCGCCGCCAGGTACGCCGGGCGGGTGTCGGCCTGAAGGGCGAGTGCGGCCAGGGACGCGCCGGCGCCGATGGCCACGTTGGTGACGGCCCGCAGGTAGGCGCGGTCGGCGACCCGGGTCTCCTTGGACAGGGCCTGAGCGTAGAGCGTGTTGCGCACCGCGGCAGACCCCCGGTCCACGGCGGTGACGCCGCAGGCCAGCAGCACGAAGACGGGATAGCTGCGCACCAGGCCGTAGCCCGCCATCCCGGCCGCCTCCACGACCACCAGCGCCATGAGCACCCGCTTGGCACCCCAGCGGTCCGCGGCGCGCCCCGCCGGAACGCTCGCCAGCACCCCGCACAGCCCGGCCGCGGTGAGCCCGAGCCCCACCCGCGTCGCTCCGAAGTCCAGCGATCGGGTGAAGAACAGCACGCTCACCGTCATGAACAGGCCGTTGCCGAAGGCGTTGACCAGCGTCAGCCAGGCCAGCCGCCGCACGATCGGGTCCCGGTGCAGGAGTCGGGCGTGACGGGGTCGCGGCGCGGGGGACGGCGTGCGCGGCGAGGCCGTGGGGGCGCTGGGGGTCATGCACCCATCCCAGCCGCTGCCGGCGCCTGTGCGAATTGATTTAGCATGGGGCTCAATGATCAGCTTTCAGCTGGACCTCGCCGACCTGGCGGCGACGTCCTTCGCCTGCTCCGCGCTCCAGGAGGCGGTGCTGAGTCTGCGCATGTGGACCCACCCCGGCTACTACGCCGAGCAGATACCGGTCTTCCAGCGCATGCGCCCCGCTTTCCAGCTGCTGGACACCGAACTGCTCACCTCGCTGGTCGCGACGAACCGATGGGTTCCGGACTTCCTGACGCCGCGTCCGAGCACCCCCTGGCCCGACTTCCGCGCCGAACTGGCGGCACTGCGCGCCACCGCCCCCGACAGGGTGCGCACCGACCTGCTGCGCACCTTCCTGCCGCACGACCGGGCCGTCCCGCCCAGGCTCGCGCACGGCGTGGAGGAACCCGAAGCGGTGCTGGCCGAGGTCGCGGACGCGTTGGAGCTGTACTGGTCCGAGTGCCTGGAACGGCACTGGTGGCCGCGTGCGCGCTCGGTCCTCGAAGCGGACATCGTCCACCGGGCCCGGACCCTGGCCGAACGCGGCGCGGACGGGCTCTTCGCCGACCTGTGCCACCGGCTGCACTGGGCGGACGGAACACTGACGATCCAGTGGCAGCGCGGGACCGGTATCCCCGACGCCGAGGTGCATGTGGGCGGTCGGGGGCTGGTGCTGGCCCCGACCTGCTTCGCCCGCGGGGCGATCACCACCATCGACCAGGACGCCTCACCCTGGATCAGCTACCCGGCACGCGGCCGGGCGACGATGACGGAGAACCTCGACCCCCCGCCGCACGGCCGCGCCCTGGAAAGACTGCTGGGCCTGCCCCGCGCCAGGCTGCTGACGCTGCTGGCTGAACCCGCGTCGACGACGGAGCTCGCCCACCGGCTGAACGTCACCCCGGGCGCGGTCAGCCAGCACCTGTCCGTCCTCTCCGCCGCCGGGCTCACCAGCCGGGCCCGCCACGGCCGCACGGTGCTCTACGCCCGCAGCCCGCTGGGCGACGACCTCTGCCGCTGACCGCCCGCACCGCTGACCTGCTGCCGGGCCGGGGCGCATTGACGAGGAACAGGAGGAGTGGCAGGCTCCATTTGGGAGCGCTCCCATATACGGCTGCCGACCACCGTCGGACAGCCGCCCGACCGCGCCCGGCACTGGTATCCGAGCACAGGAAGCAGCCACCGATGAGCACACCACGCGACACAGCTGAGGACTTCCCGCGCTTCCCGCCCGGTTTCTTCTTCGGCGCGGCCACCGCCGCGTACCAGATCGAGGGAGCGTACGACGAGGACGGTCGCGGCCCCTCCATCTGGGACACCTACTGCCGCACTCCCGGCCGCGTGGCCGACGGCGCCACCGGGGACGTCGCCTGCGACCACTACCACCGTTACCCGCAGGACGTGGCGCTGCTCCGCGACCTCGGTGCGGACTCCTACCGCTTCTCCATCTCCTGGCCCCGGATCCAGAGCACGGGCACCGGCCCCGCCAACGCCAAGGGGCTCGACTTCTACGACCGGCTGGTGGACGAACTGCTCGCGGCGGGCATCGAACCCGCCGCCACGCTCTACCACTGGGACCTGCCCCAGGCGCTGGAGGACCGAGGCGGCTGGCGGGTGCGCGGGACCGCCGAGGCGTTCGGCGAGTACGCAAGCCTCGTCGGGCAGCGGCTCGGGGACCGGGTGGGTCGCTGGATGACGCTCAACGAGCCGTTCTGCGCGGCCATCGTCGGCTACGCGATCGGACGGCACGCCCCCGGTGCGCGCGAGGGCGACGGGGCACTGGCCGCAGTGCACCACCTACTGGTCGGTCATGGCCTTGCCGTCCGCGCCCTGCGCGCGACCGGTGCGCGCCAGGTCGGCATCGCGCTCAACCCCGACCGGCTGCTGCCGGCCACGGACACCGAGACCGACCGGGCAGCCGTCGACCGCGCGGAGACGCTGCACAACCGCAGCTGGTTCGACCCGATCTTCGCCGGCCACTACCCCGCCAACGAACGCGACGTGTGGGGCGACATCAGCGACTTTGGCTTCCGCCAGGAGGGCGACCTCGACCTCATCGGCCAGCCCCTGGACTTCTGCGGCGTCAACTTCTACCGTCCGATCACCATCGCCGATGTCCCCTACCGCGACGCCGACCCCCGCGTGCGCACCGCCGCCGACGTCCGCGCCGCCGAGGCCTGGCAGGAGGGACCGCGCCGAACCACGATGGGCTGGCCGGTCGTCCCCTCCACCTTCCGTGACCTGCTGGTCGACCTCGACCGCCGCTATCCCGCACTGCCGCCGCTGGTGGTCACCGAGAACGGCTCAGCCGAGGCCGACCTCCCCAGCGCAGACGGTGCGGTGCACGACGCGGACCGCGTCAACTACCTGCGTGAGCACCTGCGTGCCCTGGCCCAGGCCATCGACGAGGGCGTGGACGTGCGCGGCTACTACGTGTGGTCGCTGCTCGACAACTTCGAGTGGGCCTTCGGCTACGACCGCCGCTTCGGCATCGTCCGCGTCGACTACGACACCCTGGAGCGCACCCCTAAGGACAGCTACCACTGGTACCGGCACTTCCTCGCCGACCACCACAGCACAGCCGCCGAGGCCTGACCCGGGACGCGCGGGCTGCGGTCCTCCAGCCCGCGCGGTCTGCGGCGACGGCGTACCGCCGGCAGCACGCCGACCCCTGCACACCCCAACTGCCTTCCCCGGGGCGGCCTCATCACTCGATCCCATGGCAGCCCACAGGCGACCACTCGGCTCGGCCGAGCAGGCGCCGCATCGCGTCCGGGCGGGCTCCCCTGGGGCAGAGCCGTTGGCTGGACCGGCCCCGGTGAGTGCGGTTCGGGCGGCTATTCGCGCACGGGGCCCAGGTCTGGACGGTGGACTCGACCTGATCTTCACCCATTGCCCGAAGATGATTGTCAATATTATGTAGTCTTGATCAGTCGCATGGTCCAGTCTCGCTGTTCTGCGGTGTCCGGGACGGCCAGCCCGCGAGCTCGTTCCAGTTGGGTCCAGGCGGTGTCCGGATCGACGCCGTTGAGGATGAGGAGTGAGGCGGCGAGGAGGGATGAGCGTCCGATGCCGGCGCGGCAGTGGGTGACGATGTGTGCGCCCTCGTGCAGTTGTTCGGCCAGTTTCCGCAGGGCGGGCAGGATCGTGGCGAGGTCGGGGACGGTGCGGTCGGGGATGGGTATCGCGACGAACCGAAGCCCGGCGGCCACGGCGGCCCGGGGCTCGTCGGCGAGGCCGAGTTCGTCCAGCTCGGGTCGGGTGAGCGCGCAGACCAGAGTGTCGACGCCGTAGCGGCTCAGCGCGGTCATCTCGTCCTCCAGCCAGTCGTTGCCTCGGGGTTTGGCCATGGTGCTGAGCCGTCCCGGGCCCGGGAGGCCGACGGTGAAGAGGGTGGGGCGCATATCAGCGGCACTTTCGGTCGGTGTGGTCAGGTGGTGATCGGACGGTCAGCGGCAGTGGGCGGCCGAACCTCGGTGCATGCCTTGACCTAGCGGCCGGGCCCGCGATCCGCTGGCTCATCCGGCCTTGGCCAGGGCTTCCTGGAAGTCTTCATAGGCCTCGCCGTACTGCTTGGCCGCGAGCAGGAACATGGAACGGTCGATGAGGGCGTCGCTCCATGTCCGCAGGGCGTACTCGGTTTTGGTCAGAGCGCGCAGGCGGCCGGTCAGCGCGACGCCCTGGTCGAAGGTGGGCCGCAGTTGCTCCAGCATGCGTCTGCGGTCGCCGCAGTGGACGGAATGGAGGGACGAGCGGATGACTGTCCGTCGGTGCGCCACGACCAGTTCCAGAAGGTACCGGCGGGGATCCGTACGGCATGCCTCGGTAAGCTTAGCGACAACCGCTTCGAGGGCCGGCAGCGCACCACAATAAGCGTCTCTCATATCCCACGACCAGGTGTGGTGTGCTGCACCGAAGGCCGGCGCCGGTGCCTGGGCCGACGCCCCCGGCTCCGCATCCCGACCCGACAAAGCGAACAGGTGGGTCCAACTGGCTTTGATATTACCCCAGTTGACGCGTTCACCGGTTCGGTCCAGCTCCGCGAGCAGGGTCAGCGCCTCCTCGCGAATCGCTCCCGCCTCCTGACGAATCGCTCCCGCCTCCTGACAGCGCCCTGCGGTGTCCGACATCCGGGCGTGATGGACCAGCTTCCACACCAACGAGGCCAACGGGTATCCCTTGACGTCCAACGCGTCCCGGCTCGTGCTCACGACCTGGGCGAAGGCTTCCAAAGCCGCGTCGTGACGTCCGGCCGCGTCCAGTTCGGCCGCCCATTCCATCGCGCTCCAGGAGGTGGAGGTGGGACGTTGCGAACGCTCGACCTGGGCCTGCCGGCCACAGATCTCCGCGGCTTCCTCGTGCCGCCCATCTTCCGCGAGCACGACACCCAGGCGCCCGTGTCCGTACACGGCGGTGGTGACCTGACCGCGCTGGAAGCCACACCGGCCGGCTTCCGCCATCTCCTGGCAGACAGCGAATCCCTCATCCCGCCGCCCGACGGCATACAGCGCGGATTCCAGCGCGCTCAAGGCGCGGACGAGGATCTCAGTCCGGTTGGGCTCGCCCGCATCGATGAGCCGGGCGTTCTCGACGGCCTCCGCGTGCAAGGCCAGCTTCGCCAGTGAGCGGCGCTCGGCCTGGTGACCCTCCATGGTCAGAGCCACTGCCACCTTCGGGCGACACGTCAGTGGACTTACCTCCGCCAGTACCCGGTAGGCCCAGATCAGCTGGCTCGAACTCGCCCGCCTGGATCCCAGCAGCATCGTCCGTGCCCGTATCACCGCGTCCTGATCGACCTTCCCGGAAGCGTTCATGACGACGATTCTCCAAGCCGCCAACAAGCCCGACAACGCTACTGAGTTGTGTCATCCGTCCTACCCGGACGCCTCCTGCTGTGTCATTCTGAACCCGCCAACACCCCTCACCGGACGCGGGGACCGGACTGCGGTGTTCACATGTCCAGAACCAGGTCCGCGGACGGTCGTGAGCAGCAGATGAGGGCGTTCCCCTCGGCCGGCGCGTCGATCGGATCGGGTGAGTAGGCGACGACACCGGAGAGCACCGCGGTCTCACAGGTGTGGCAGACGCCGGTGCGGCACGCCCATCGGGCCGGGACGTCGCACGCCTCGGCAAGTTCCAGCAGGCTCGCGTAGTCGGAGTGCCAGGGCACGCTCAGGCCGCTACGGGCGAAGGAGACGGTCGGCCCCTGTTGCGGTCGGCCCGGCCGGTCAGCCGGCATGTGCGGGGCCTTGGCAGTGCCCCCGACCACGCCGGGGTTGATCGCGGACAGCGCGCCAAAGAGCTCCGTGTGGATCCGGGACGCCGCCAGGCCGCAGGATTGCAGGGCGGCGGTCATGTCCTTCGTGAACGCGGCCGGTCCACAGATGTAGGCATCCGCCTCCGCGGGCAGCCCGAGGCTCTGGATCTGTTGGGCCGACAGCCGTCCGGCCGTGGTGTGGTCGAACCCCGGACGGTCGCTGCCATGCGGACGACTGTAGAAGATCTGGGCCCGGCCGGCGGGCAGTTGGGCCATCAGAGCGCGGGTCTCACCAGCAAAGGGGTGGCTGCTGCCGTCCCGGGCCGCGTGCAACCACCACACCCGACGTCGGGACGGCTCCTCAGCGAGGGCCTGCAACATCGCCAGCACTGGAGTGGCCCCGACGCCGGCGGACAGCAGCACCACCGGGTTGTCGCCCTCGGCAAGCACAAACGTTCCGCGAGGCGCGGCAGCCTCCAGGGTGTCACCCACCTTCACGTGCTGGTGCAGGTAGGTGCTGCCGGCGCCGCGCGGCTCCTGCTTGACGCTGATCCGGTACCGCGCTGCTCCCGGCCGGCCGGACAGGGAGTAGCTGCGGATCAGCGGCGGCGCCTGCGGACCGGGCCGCAGCCGTACCGTGAGGAACTGCCCCGGCAGCGCGGCCGGAAGCGGATCGCCCTGGGCCGACGCCAGGGTCATGGAGACGATGGTGCTGCTCTCGGGTTCGATGTGGGCCACCTTGAGCGGGCGGAAGCCGGCCCAAGCCGGCGGCGGACCGGCCGCGCCGGTGAGGCCGGGATTCCCGGCGGCGGCGCCGTCGGGCATGCTGTCCTCGCTCTGGAGGAGTGCCTGCAGCGACGACTGCCATCCGGGGCTCAGCGCCGGGATCCGCAGCGCGCGTTCGAGTTGCGAGCGGGAGCGGCCGGGCAGGTAGAGCAGGGCGTCCATCTCCGCGACCGTCATCTCCTCCGGGCCGGGGGCGATCTTGGCGATCTCGTCGCCGGCCTGCACCTTTCCCTCGGTCAGCACCCGCAGGTAGAACCCCGGCCGGCGGTGGGACACGAGCAGGGCCGCCATCTGCGGCTCCCCCAGCCGCAGTCCCACGCGGTAGCACGTCACCCGGGGCTGGGTGACTTCGAAGACCGCGCTGCCGATGCGGTATCGGTCGCCAATGCACACCTCGTCGTCGGCGAGCCCGTCCACGGTGAAGTTCTCGCCGAACTGGCCGTAGGTGAAGTCGTCGCGCTTCAGGTACTTCTGCCAGTAGCGGTAGGAGTCCATCTGGTACACCAGCACCGCACGCTGCTCACCGCCGTGCCCGGACAGGTCGCCCTGTCCGTCGCCGTCGATGTTGAGGCGCCGAACGGTCTGAGGACCCGCGACGGGTTCCTTCCAGACTCCGGTGTGGGTGATCCTGCCGTTCCACGGCACGTCCTTGGGTATCCCGACATTCACCGCAAGCAGCGTGGCCATAGGGTTCTTTCTCTTTACGGGGGGCGGCAGCCGTCATCCGGGACCGATGGACATACAGCCCTACGACCGCAGCAGGATCAGGCGCGCCCCGCCGACGAGGGCGCGCCGAGCAGTCTCCAGCCCGACACCCGAACTGCCGCCGATCACGACGACGGTCGGTCCGAGCAGCTGCGGTTCGTACCGGATGGAAGCAGTACTGGTTGCGTCAGTCATGTGCCCTCCTCATGAGTCGCGGTGGTGGCCGGTCAGTTCCGCGGTGCGGTCCGGAGTGCGTCGATGGCCAGGCGTCGGGCGACCCTGGTGGCCTTGGCGCATGGTCGAGTCTCCTGACGCGTGCTGGAGCAGGACCGCGGGCCGGCCACGCCACAGCGCCCGCAGGTCCCCCGTGCGGCTCTTCGCATCCAACACTCGAACCGCGCAACGCTTTCCGCAAACGCACCGAGCGGTGAGGAGTTCGCCGAGTGCCCCGGGGGATTTGCGGTCCGGCGACGCGGCAACTCACCCTCCGCCATCCGGCCTTCCCGATCCGAGTGGTGCCATGGGGGTATCCGTGTGAACATGCCGGTGAGGTCCGCGTTGTCCGCTCGGGCGATGTCGCGCGGGTCGGCCCCGTATCGCCGAGAACCAGCGGGAGCAATGCAGAATGCGCACTCCGAAGCAGTTGACTCCGCTCGGCGCCATCGCGTCGGGTACGGCCGCTGGCCTGGTCGGCACCGCGTGCATGGACACCGTCCGGTTCTTGCGGCAGCGCCGATCCGGCGGCGAGCGCAATCCCCTGCGATGGGAGTTCGCTCCCGTCCCCACCTGGCAGGAGGCTCCGGACCCCGGACAGGTCGGCAAGCGCCTGATCGAGGGCTTCACCCAGCGCGAACTCCCTGATGCCGCGGCCTGGCCGGTCAGCACGTTCATGCACTGGTCGTACGGCGCGGCCAACGGGGCGCTCTACGGCGTCGTCGTCGGCTCCCTGCGCAAACCCTGCGGGCTCTACGGCGTGCCGTTCGGCGCGCTCGTGTGGATCAGCGACTACATCACGTTGCCGATCGCCGGGCTCTACAAGCCCATCTGGAAATACGACGCCAAGACCCTCGCGGACGATCTCGGCCCCCACCTCGCCTACGGCGCCGGGACCGGAGCCGTGTTCCTGATCCTGGGCAAAGCATGTGCCTGCATTCGGACTCGTCCGAACGGGTGAACGGGTGAACGGGTGAGGACGGGCAGGGCAGAGCGCCATTCGTCGCAGTCCATTCAGCGGCCGGCGCTCTGGCCGCCGTCCACGTGCAGGATCTCGCCGGTGACGAAGCCGGCCCGTTCGAGATACCGGATGGCCTGGACGACGTCGTCGACCTCTTCCATCCGCCCGAGCGGGTGGCGTGCGGCGAGTTCGGGCGTCGCGTCGGGGTTCATCGGGGTGCGCACCACGCCCAGCGAGACGGTGTTGACCCGGATGCCGTGCGCCGCGTACTCGATCGCCAGTTCCCTGGCGACCGCGTTCAGCCCGCCCTTGGTCAGCGACGCGAGTGCGCAGGGCACCTGCGAATTCGGCTGGTCGACCAGGGAAGTGGAGATGTTCACCAGGTGACCGCCCCCCTCAGGGCGGGCGAGCATCGCGCCGATGGCGCTGCGCGAGACATGGAAGAAGCCGCGCAGGTTCACACCGACGATCAGGTCGAAGTCCTCGTCCGTGTACTCGGTGAACGGCTTGCCGATGTAGACGCCGGCGCTGTTGACCACGGTGTCGATCCGACCGAACCGATCCATCGCCGCCGCCACGATCCGCTCCCCCGCGCCGGACTCAGTCAGGTCGTCGCCGAAGGCGAGCACCTGAGGGTCCTCGGACTGCGGAATGGGGGCATCGAGGATCGTCCGGAGGATTCCGCCAACTGTGAGCTGATACGCATCGCCGAGCGCTTCGCCCCGGAGAACCGGCAGACGTGCACCACCACAGTTGACATGACACCCCGGTCGGGGCCGCGCCACCGTGCCTCCGCGACCATGCGGAGGCCCCACCGTCATACCGAGCCGCACTGCCTCGCTCCTGGCCTCTGCACAAGCCTGCGCGCACGCTCGGAGCCGAGCAGGCCGTTCCAGGTCCTGGACCGTGCGAGTCGCGGGTGGGGCCCGCATGCTGCCGCTGCGGACCGGCGGCGTCAGCCGCGGAGCAGGGATTCCACCTGGGCGAACTCCGCTGGGGCGAGCGGGGACTGGAGGGCGAGGTTCTCCTCGACCTGGGCGACGGTGCGGCAGCCGGGGATGGGGATGACGGCGTCCGTGCGGGCCAGGAGCCAGGCGAGGGCGCCCTGGGCGAGGGTGCGGCCGTCGGAGGTCAGGACCTCGCGGACGGCGTCGATGCGGGACAGATGTTCGGCGCTGCCGGTGCCGTCCTGGCCGAAGTAGCTGATCCACTGGTGGCCCTGGGCGCGGACATCGTCGGCGGCCACCCGGCGGCCGTCGTGGTACTTGCCGGAGAGCAGGCCCATCGCGAGGGGGCCGCGGGCGATGGAGGCCAGGCCGAGGGACTCGACCACGGCGACCATCTCGGCCGCCGGGTTGAGCACGGAGAAGTCGTGCTGGACGGCGACGCAGTGGGGGGCCTTCGCGGAGAAGCCCTCGGCGTTGGCGGGGTCGTCGGTGGACCAGGCGTAGGCGCGGATCTTGCCCGTGGCGACCAGGTCTTCGAGGGTGTCGACCAGGTCGAGGGCGGCCGACAGCGGGGCGTCGGAGATGTGGAACTGGTAGAGGTCGACGTAGTCGGCGCCGAGGCGGCGGAGGCTGCCGTCGATCGCGGTGCGGAGGTGGGCGGGGGTGGCGTCCTGACCGGTAGCCTCGCCGGTGGACTCGTCGAAGGTGTTGCCCCACTTGGTGGCGATGACCACCTGGTCGCGGCGGCCGGCGAAGGCCCGGCCGAGGACGATCTCGCTGTGGCCCGCACCGTAGTTGCTCGCGGTGTCGAAGAAGGTCGCACCGAGGTCGAAGGCGCGGTGCAGGGCAGCGGTCGACTCCGTGTCGTCCACCGCACCCCAGCCGAACTGCTCGCCTCCGGCGTGCAGCGGGCCGCCGATGGCCCAGCAGCCCACGCCGATCGGGCTTACCTCGATGCCGCTGTTGCCGAGTGTGCGCGTCGTTCCGGTCATGCCGAGTCCCTCTGCTGGATGCTGATCTGCGCCTGGTACCAGGCGATCTTCTCGTTCAAGTGCTGCTGTTGGCGGAGCA
>Ga0302311_10001417_pt1 | contig 28388 bp, 19 predicted proteins | sample III_Palsa_N1_3_FD_200449 | JGI IMG/M metagenome (GOLD analysis project Ga0302311, IMG submission 200449) | Peat permafrost microbial communities from Stordalen Mire near Abisko, Sweden - III_Palsa_N1_3 | ecosystem: Environmental > Terrestrial > Soil > Palsa > Peat permafrost | place: Sweden... | reverse complement strand
CTGCAACTTGGACAATCGAATGGATTGCAAAGGCTCGGCCTTTGCTGGGGTCCAGGGGCAAAGCCCCTGGCCTTTACCTTGGGCCCGGCGCCGGCACGGTCTATGGTGCGGCGCCGGCTGAAACTTGCACGAGGCACACGGTCGTACATGCGTAAAATCATTCTCGTCGTGCTGGTGGCGCTGGTCGTCGTCGGCGGGGCCGGTGCGGGCTGGTGGGTGTACCGGCACGTGCTGCACGATGCGATGGCTGCCGGCGAGGCGTTGCTGGCCAGGGGCGACGCGCATGGCGCCTCGCTGGAGCTGCGCAATGCCGTGCGCAACCATCCGGAGAACGCGCGCGCCCACGTGCTGCTGGCCAAGGCCGAGTTGCGCGAGGGCGATGCGGTGGCCGCCGAGAAGGAGCTGAAGCAGGCCCGTGCCCTGCACTACCAGGGCAACGACCTGCTGCCGCTGCTGGCGCGCGCCTATCTCGGCCAGGAGCGGTTCCGCGACCTGTTGCGCGACATCGCGGTCGACACGCTGCCGCCGACCGAGGAAGCGACGGTGCTGGTGTCCCGCAGCATGGCGCAGACGGCGCTCGGCGACATGCTCTCGGCCCGCGCCTCGGCGACGGCGGCGGAGCGGCTGGACCCGAAGCTGGCGGAGGCGCGGCTGGCCGAGGCGCGCATCCTGGCCGTCAGCGGCGAGCGCGTGCAGGCGCTGCTGAAGGTCGACGAGGCGCTCAAGCTCGATCCGAAGCTGCTGGAGGCGCTGGGGCTGAAGGCCGACGTGCTGCGCGAGCAGGGCGACATGGAGCGCGCGGTCGCCACGCTCGACGAGGCGGTCGCGGCCGGCCCGACGCTGCCGCGGGTGCGGGTGGCGCGGGCGCGGCTGCTGCTGCTGGTGGGCGAGGACGACAAGGCCTCGGCCGACCTCGACGTGGCGCTGAAGGGCGAGCCGAAGAACGCCATCGCCCGCTACCTGAAGGCGCTGCTGCTGGTCCGCGCCAAGGACTGGAAGGCGGCGGACCTGGAGATGCAGAAGATCCAGCCGGTGCTCGGCCAGTTGCCGCGCGGCGACTACTACTATGCGCTGGTCAAGGCCAACATCAACCAGCTCGAACAGGCCGACGAGGAGATCACCCACTACGTCGCGCGCAGCCCGCAGGACCCGAATGGGTTCCGCCTGCTCGCCCGCATCGACCTGCTGATGAACAAGCAGGTCGATGCGCAGGAGGCGCTGAAGCGGGTGGTGGCGCTCGGCGGCAGCAGCGTCGACCTGCCGACCGGCGCCTCGGCGCAGGTCCAGGCGGTGGCCTCGGCGGCGGCCAGCCCCGAAGGGCTGACCCATGTCGCCGCCCAGCAGATCGACCAGGGCGACGCCGCCGGCGCCGCGCGCGACCTCGAACAGTCGCTCGAAACCCCGCCGAAGCCGGCCGACACCGGCGCCACCCAGGTGCTCTCGGCGTTGTCCGCGGCCGATGTCGATCGCGCCCAGGCGGCGCTGGAGCGGGTGAAGAAGGACCCGAACGCCGACCCGCTGGCGATCGCCAACCTGACCGGCCTCGTGCGCATGTCGCAGCTCGATTTCGATGGCGCGCGGAAGATCTGGGAGGACGCGGTGAAGCAGTGGCCGACGGCGCTGCCGCTGCGCATCAATCTGGCCCGCGTGGAGGAGCTGACCGACCATGCGGCCGAGTCGGAACAGACGCTCGCCGCCATCCTCACCGCGCAGCCGGCGCAGGGCACGGCGCTGCGCATGATGATCGAGCTGCTGACCGCGCATCGCCGCCTCGACGAGGCCATCGCCTACGCCAAGGCAGCCCGCCGCTTCGCCCCCAACTCGGTGCCGCTGCTGGTCACCGAGTCGGCGCTGCATGCCGAGGCGCGGGACTTCTCCGCCGCCTACGCGACGCTGGACGAGGTGCCGCTGGAGCAGGCGCAGTCGCCGCAACTGCTGACCGTGCGCGCGCAGATCCAGTTGGCGCAGGGCCGCGTCAAGGACGCCGCCGACAGCATGCGGCAGATCCTGCTGAGCCATGCCGGCGACCAGGGCACCCGGCAGCGGCTGATCCAGTTGCTGGTCGACGTCAAGCAGAGCGACGAGGCGCTGCGGCTGGCGCGCGAGGGGCTGGCGCAGGCGCCCGGCAACAGCACGCTGATGCAGCTCGTCGTGGCGCTGGTGAACACCGTGCAGGGCATGGACGCGGCGCAGGCGGAGGCGGCGCAGATGCGCCGCGACCCGATCAACCTGCCCGCCGCGCGGCTGCTCAAGGGCTCGCTCTACATGGTGGCCAAGCAGTACGACGACGCGGTGGCGGCGTACCAGGACGAGCTGAAGCAGGCGCCGTTCAGCGCCCTCGTGCTGGCCGCGGCGTCGGCGCTGAGCAGCGACGGCCACAACGACAAGGCGGTGGCGCTGCTGCGCGACTGGGTGGCCCAGCAGCCGGATGCGTCGGTCTCCGACACGCTGGCGGCGGTGGACATCACCGCGCACCGGTACGACCAGGCCGAGAAGAGCCTGATCGCCGTGCTCGACGAGCGGCCGAACGATGCGGTGGCGCTGAACAACCTCGCCTGGATCTACCAGCAGCAGGGCAACCCGAAGGCGCGCGCGCTGGCGCAGCGCGGCTATCTGCTGCAGCCGACGCCGCAATCCGCCGACACGCTCGGCTGGATCCTGCTGAAGGAGGGCAACACGCAGGTCGGGCTGATGCTGGTGCGCCGGGCGGCGGCCTCGATGCCGACCGATCCGTCGGTGCTGTACCACCTCGCGGTGGGGCTGAAGACCGCCGGGCAGCGCGACAGCGCCGCCAAGCTGCTCGCCGCGGTGCTGGCCTCGCCGGCAAAGTTCGACGAGCGCGACGACGCGGTGAAGCTGCAGGCGGATCTCGGCGGCCCGCCGGCCACACCCGCCGCCGCGACACAGGTCGCCGATCCGCCGGCGAAATAGGCGACGGCCCGGCGGCACGATGCTGCCCCAGCGGGTCCGCCGGGCCGTCGCACTGGTGCTCGGCTGCCTGCTCGCCGTGCCGCCTGCCGCGGTGCGCGCCGCGGAGCCGCCGGGCAGCGGCTGGGACCGCTACCAGATCATCCTCTGGCATACCCAGGAGGCGACCGCGGCCCAGCTCGCCGCGGCGCAGCGGCTCGGCGTGACCGGCGGGCTGGTGTTTGGCGTGCGCGACGACATGCCCGAGGCGGCGCTGGCCGCCGAATTGCGGCAGCGCGCGGCGCCGCTGCTGGCCGCCGGGCTGGCGCCGTACGCCGAGAACATCGCCACCGACTTCTATGCCGCCTACCACCGCTGGCGCCCGGACCGGCCGGTTACTTTTGCGTTTGACCAGGTGCAGGCGTGGCACCAGGCGGTGCCGGCCGACCCGTCGGTGTTCGTCCGCGACCCCAGCCTGTCCGACCCGGCCTGGCTTGCCCGCATCGGTGCGCGGCTGGCCGCCCATGCCCGCGCGCTCGGCCCGGACCGGCCGCTGTTCTATTCGCTCGGCGACGAGACCGGCATCGCCGACCTGACGGCGGCGTGGGACTTTGATCGGTCTGCGGCGTCGCTGGCGGGGTTCCGGACGTGGCTGCAGGGCGAGTACGGCTCGCTCGAGACGCTGAACCGGGAATGGGGCACCGGTTTTGCAGACTGGAGCGTGGTGGTGCCGCTGACCACCGACGCGGCGCTGCATGTCGGCGATGGCAATTTTGCCGCCTGGGCGGATTTCCGGGCCTGGATGGACACCGCCTTCGCCCGCGCCCTGCGCGCCGGCACGGAGGCGCTGCACCAGGCCGACTCCATGGCCCGCGCCGGCATCGAAGGCGGACAAGTGCCCGGCACCGGCGGATATGACTACACAAAGCTGTCGCCCGCCGTGGACGTGCTGGAGGTCAGCGGCGGCGATCCGGCGTTCGACATCGCGCACGCGCTGAACCCGGCGCTGGTGCTGCTGACCACCACCGGCGGCAACGCGCTGGCGGCGGTGCGGCACGGGCTGTGGCGGGCGCTGCTGGCGGGCGGGCGCGGCACCATCCTGTGGGACCCGGACGCGCAGCTGGTGCGGCCCGACGGCTCGGCGGGCGCGCGCGGCATGGCGCTGGCGCCGCTGTTCGCCGAGCTGCGCGGCCCGACCGGCGCCACCGTGCTGGCCGCCACGCCGCGGCCCGATCCGGTGGCGATCCTGTATTCCCCGGCCAGTTTTCGCACGCGCTGGATTCTCGATCGCCAAACCGACGCCGCGCGCGGAAAAGACTGGTCGCGGCGGCGCTCGGAGACCGAGCTGGAAGACAACGCGCTGCGCGTGGCGATGCGGCAGGCGGCCGGCGGGCTGTCGCACCTTGGCCTGGAGCCGCGCTGGCTGTCGCCGGCGCGGCTTGCGGGCGACGGGCTCAAGGGCGTGCGGGCGCTGCTGCTGCCGCAGGCGCTGGCGCTGTCCGACGCCGATCTGTCCGCCATCCGCGCCTTCATCGCCGCCGGGGGACACGTGCTCGCCGACATCCCGCCGGGCGGCTTCGATGCGCACAGCCGCCGCCGCGCGGCGCCGCTGACCGAGGGGGTGACGCTGCTGCCTGGGCTGCCCACCGCCGCCCTGGGCGCTGCGCTGGCGGCAGCGGGCGTGGCGCCGGCGTTCACGCTCGCGCACCCGGACGGCTCGGCGGTCGCGGACGTGACGGTGCGGGTGCTGCAGCACGGCGGCACGCTGCTGCTCGGCCTGCAGCGCGATCTTGACGCTGTCAACTTGGCGGAGGACGTCGTGCTGAGCTGGCCGCAGCCGCACCGGCTGCGCGACGTCCGCGCCGGCGGCGAGACCACGGCCGACCGGCTGGCGCTGCGCCTGGATGCCGTTGCGCCGACGATCCTGACGGTGGAAAAATAGCCTCGTCCAGGTAGAGCATCGCCGCCCCCGCCGGGAACAACCGCGCCTGGAGACCCCCATGCCTGATGCCGGCCTGCCCAGCCCCGCCGAGCGGCCCCAGCCGGAGGCCATGTCGGCCGCGACGGCGTTCGACCGCGGCGTGGCGGCACGGCGCGCCGGCAACCGGGACGAGGCCGCCGGCTGGTTCCGCCGCGCGCTGGAGCTGGATCCCGCGCATCCACGGGCGCGGCTGGACCTCGCCACCACCTTGCGCGAGCAGCGCCGGGTGGACGAGGCCGAGCCGCTGTTCCGCGCGCTGCTGGCGGAAGACCCGCGCTCCTGGCCGGCGCTGGTGGGGCTGGGGCTGTGCGCGCGCCTGCGCCGCGACCTGCCGGCCTCGGCCGCGCATCTGGCGGCGGCGCTGGCGCTGGCGCCGCGCGAACGCTCGGTGCGGCTGGAACTCGCCACCACGTTGCGCGAACAGCACCGGGCGGACGAGGCGGAGCCGCTGTTCCGCGGGTTGCTGGCGGAGGACCCGCGCTCGGCGCCGGCGCTGGTCGGGTTGGGCTTGTGCGCGCGCCTGCGCCGCGACCTGCCGGCCTCGGCCGAGTATCTGGCGGCGGCGCTGGCGCTGGCGCCGCGCGAGCGCTCGGTGCGGCTGGAATACGCCACCACCTTGCGCGAGCAGCGCCGGGCGGAGGAGGCCGAGCCGCTCTACCGGGCGGTGCTGGCGGAGGACCCGCGGGCGTGGCAGGCGCTGGTGGGGCTGGGCTTGTGCGCGCGGATCCGCCGCGACCTGCCGGACGCGGCCGCGCATCTGGCCGCGGCACTGGCGCTGGTGCCGCGCGACCGCACCGTGCGGCTGGAACTCGCCACCACCTTGCGCGAGCAGCGGCGGCTGGAGGAGGCCGAGCCGCTCTACCGGGCGCTGCTGGCGGAAGATCCAAGGTCGTGGCAGGCGATGGCCGGCCTGGGGTTGTGCGCCCGCGCGCGCCGCGACCTGCCGGCGGCGGCGGCGCAGCTTGCCGCGGCGCTGGCGCTGGCGCCGCGCGAGCCGTCGGTGCGGCTGGAATACGGCACCACGCTGCGCGACCAGCGGCGGCTCGACGAGGCCGAGGCGGTCTTCCAGGCGCTGCTGGCGGACGAACCGCGCTCCTGGCAGGCGATGCTGGGCCTCGGGCTGTGCGCGCGCATCCGCCGGACCCTGGACGCCGCGGCCGAATGGCTTGCCGCGGCGCAGGTGCTGGCGCCGCGCGACCGCACGGTGCGGCTGGAATATGCCCACACGCTGCGCGAGCAGCGCCGGGCGGAGGCGGCCGCGGCGGCCTACCAGGCGCTGCTGGCCGACGAGCCGGGGGTCTGGCAGGCGCTGGTGGGGCTGGCGCAGTGTGCGCGCATGCGCAACGACCGCGCCGCGGCCCTGGCGCATTGCCTGGCCGCGACCCAAGCCGCCCCCGAGGCCGAAGGGGCCTGGGTCGAACTGGCCGGCGAGCATCGCGACGCGGGCCGCTTCGACGACGCGCGGGCGGTGCTGCGCGCGCTGCTCGGCCGCGGCCTGGGCGGGGCGCCGACATGGCTCGCGCTCGGCCTCGTCGACCGCACGGCGGGCGAGCGCATGGCGGCCCTGGAGGCGTTCCGGCAAGGCTACGCGTGCGACCCGGAGCGGCACCACTTCATGGTCGAGATGGCGATCGAGGAGCGCGCCCTCGGCCATTTCGACGCCGCCGAGCAGCGGCTGCGGCACGCCGCCGGCCTCGAGGGCGCCGCCGGCGCGGCGCTGTTCCATCTGGGCGAGATGGTGCGCGCGCGCCAGCAGGTGGAGGACGCGCTGGAGCTGTTCCAGCGGGCGGCGCCGCTGCCCGGCGCCCCGGTGGCCGTCTATGCCGCCATCGCCCAGACGCTCGCCGACCTGGGCCGCGCGGACGAGGCGTTCGCCGTGCTGGATGCGGCCGAGCGGCAGATCGGCAGTTGGCCGGAGATCACCCTCAAGCGGATCGTGCTGCTGCGCCGCGCCGGGTTCCGCGATGAGGCGCTCGCCGCGGCGCGTGCCGCCGTCGCGGCGCTGCCGGGGAATTTCGGGCTCTGGGTCGAATGGTTCGAGACCGAGCGGTTTTCCGGCGACTTCGCCGGCATCGACCGCGTGCTCGCCGCCGCCCCCGCCGGCACCGTGCAGAACCGCGCCCAGGAACAGATCGCGCGCGGCCAGCTGGCGGCGCAGCGCTGGCAGTTCGACGCCGCGGCGGAGGCGTTCCGCGCGGCGCTGGCGCTCAACCCGGTGATGCCGGGGGCGCACGAGTCGCTCGCCCGCGTGCACCTGCTGCGGCTCGATGTGGCGGCGGCGCGCGACCACCTGCAGGCGATGGCAGAACTGCGCGCGCCGAGCCAGCGTCACCTGGGGCTGTCGCCGCATCTGACGCACACGCATATCGGCAGCCTGCTCGACGAGTACGCGATCGACCGCGCCGCGATCGAGGCGCTGGTGGCAACCGAGGGCGCCGCCCCGGCGGACCGAATCGCGCGGCTGGCGGCGCTGGTGCGCGCCAGCCCCGACCACACGCCGAGCGCGATCGCGCTGCTGGTGGCGCTGCGGCAGGCGGGGTGGTTCGATGGGCCGTGGGACGCCGCCGGCCCCCCCGGCATCCCGGCGACGATCGCGCAGTACTGGAACGACGCCACGCCCCCCGACGATGTCGTGGCGCTGATGCAGAGCTGGCGCGAGCAGAATCCCGGCTACCGCTACCGCCGGTTCGACCACGAGGGCGCGCAGGCCTTCCTGCGCGCGCACTGCCCGCCCGAGGTGCTGCGCGCCTACCGGCGGGCGCGCGAACCGGCGATGAAGGCGGACCTGTTCCGGCTGGCCTATCTGTTTTCCGAAGGCGGCTGCTACGCCGATGCCGACGACCGCTGCCTGCGGCCGCTCGACGCATTGCTGCCGGCGCCGGCGCGCTTCGTCGCCTTCCACGAGGAATACGGCACGCTGGGCAACAATTTTCTCGCCGCCGCACCGCTGCACCCGGTGTTCGGGCTGGCGCTGCAGCTGGCGGTGCAGGCGATCAACCGCGGCGATGACGACATGATGTGGCTGGCGACCGGGCCGGGGCTGATGACGCGGGCGCTGGCGCGCACCCTGGCGACGCCGCTGCTGCTGCCGACGGCGTGGCTGCGGCACATCCGCATCCTCGACCGGCACGAACTGGAACGCGTGGTCGCGACGCATTGCGCGGTCGGCTACAAGATCACCCGGCGGCACTGGCTGCGCGCCACCTTCGGCCAGCCAAAGGCGGCGACGCGCGGCCCCGACATGAGCGCCCGCAGTGGCTGAGCCGGTATTCCAGGACAGCGACATGCTGGCGCGGCTGCTGGCGCTGCTGGACCGGCTGGCCGGCGCCGGCGAGGGGCGGGGGCTGCTGCACCGACTGCTGCGCACCCACGAGCCGCCGCAGCGCATCGCCGAGCGCATCGCCGCCACCCCCGCCTTCGCATACCTCTACAAGGAGGCGCGCACCCGCGACATCGGCGTGGAGGGGCGCAAGGACGCCGACCCTGGCTTCGTCGGCCTGCCGGCGCTGCCCGCCGGGCTGCCGTTCGCGGCACAGTTTGCCGAGCATTTCCGCCCGCGCCTGGGCAAGCGCGCCGACGGGTTCGCCGCCATCTTCGCGGCCCTGCCGCCGCGCGACCTGCTGATCGTGGAGACCGGCTGCATGCGCATGCCCGGCAACTGGGACGGCGACGGCCAGAGCACGTTCATGTTCGACGCGCTGGCGCGCGAGCGGCACGGGCTGTTCTTCTCGGTCGACATCACCCCCGAGGCGATCGACACCGCGCGGCGCGCCTGCAGTTCGGCGACCAACCTGATCCTCAACGATTCGGTGGCGACGCTGCACGCGCTGGGCCGTGCGGTGCCGGCGCCGGCCAGCCTGCTGTATCTCGACAGCTACGACGTGACGCTGGACAACCCGCTGCCGAGTGCGATCCACCACGCGCTGGAACTGATGGCGGCGCGCACGCTGCTCGGCCCCGGCACGATCGTCTGTGTGGACGACTACGGCTTTGGCGAGTCGGGCGGCAAGGGCATGATTTTGGACATGTTCTTTTCGACCGTCCGGGCGGAGGTGGTCTATGCCGGCTACCAGAAGGTGTGGCGGGTGACGTGAGGGGCGGACAGAGTTTATTTCGTCCACGGAATGATAAGGGCATGCCAAGGCGCCGGCCTGGGTCGGGTGTTTCGCGGTGAGGCGGGGACGGGGACCCGGGCGACCGCCGCCAGGGTCGGCGCCCGCGTGTGGCCTGGGGGCTTGCGCCGCGGCGTCCGGTGGAGTGGCCGGCGACCGCGCCCCGCCGGCGCCCTGGCAGGTGGCATCGCCAGGTCCCGGTGCGGCTGGCCGGGAGCCGCTTCGGGCTGCATCGAGGGACGCTGCCGGGCCCTGGGGTTTCGGTGTGGGGGCTCGGGAGCAAGGGGGAGCTGGCCCACGGTGGCCTCGTGTGCGGTAGCGGGGCGTGCGGTGGCGGGGTGGGGCTGGAGGGTGCCGGCCCTGATCTGCTCGATGAGGTCGGCGAGTCCGGCGAACAGCTCCGTGAGCCAGGCCAGGAGCAGCGAGACCATCATCCCGGTCCGCCGGTTTTCGGCGGCCTGACGGGACACCCCCAGCATCCGGGCGAAGCGTTCGGCGACGCTGGAGGGGGCGGGTGCGGGGGACACGCGCGGTATCTACACGAGCGAAAGTTTGGCGTCAAGAACAAACGATGAACAAGTGCGATGCGGCGTGCGTCGGCGGGCTGTGCCCGGCCTTCGGCCCGCTCATCGCGCCGTGCGCAGCACGACTGCCTTCGCCGGGCTGGCCGCCGCGCCCCGCTGATCGGCCCGGGCGCCTTGGTCTGTGTGGACGACTACGGCTTTGGCGAGGCGGGCGGCAAGGGCATGATCCTGGACATGTTCTTTTCGACCGTCCGGGCGGAGGTGGCCTATTCCGGCTATCAGAAGATGTGGCGGGTGATGTGAGGGGGCTTTTTTGCGGTCATGTCTGCTTCTGGATCAGGAAGGAATTCGAGACCATGAGCGGAGATGCGGTCCACGGATCCTCTCGGACTTCAAGTACCCGGCAACTGTGCTTGGCATAAAGTGAAAATAACACGGGCTGCGGCAGCACATGACTTTCCATCCGGCCGCGAATTTCGGCGCTCGCGAGATAGGCGACCGCATCGAAACTATAGCCAGCACGATAAGTCGGCACCTGGAAATAGGCGACACCGCCGGGGTTCAACTTGGGCAGTAGCGCATTCAGTATTGCATAAATGACCGGCGGAGGGTTGTGCTGCAGCACGATCACCGAATAGAAACAGTCGAAGTGCGGCAAATCCATCACGGATTGCAGCGAGTCGATGTGGACAAAACTGATATTCGAAGCCGCGTGCTGGCGGGCGGCGGATTCGGCAAGCGCAATATGCGGGCGCGAGATGTCAACGGCTATCACGGAACGAAACTGTTGCGCCAGCCAGATCGTAACTCGCCCGACGCCGCACCCGAGCTCAAGACCGGTATTCAATGAGGAGATGTCAACCCCACATCGCGCCGCGGCGCACATCATAAAATCCAGGGAATTCTTACCGCTCTGGTAGAACGTCTTTTCTGTTTCTTGAATTTTGGTTGACTTATATTGCTCGCTTGTCAGAACCGACCAATGCGGCTCCGAGCGCCCAAGTTCCTCCCAGTTCCCTTCGATCAAGCGAACCATCTCCGCGAGTTGTGCTGCAGAGACATCGACATCTATCTTGATTGCGGGCCAGTTAAGCGGTTTGCTTCCATGCGCTGTGGATACAGCTGGAAATTTCTGCCGAAATTCCCGTGAATTAAATACCGCAGTCCTGAATGATTTTAGGTTTCGGTGATGCGCGACATGGCGCTCGACAACTTCTGTGCTTTCCGGTTCACGATCGTAGAACAGCTGATACGCTAAAATAACGTCGCTGGCGGTGAGATTGTCCGCCGGATTTTGACTTGTGCCGGCATTGTGTTTGACCAACATGCGGGATCATGCTCCATTTTCTCGGATTTAGCTGGAAAAATCTGGAACACCCTGACGGACGAACTCCGGGAACTCAAGCTGAATGTCCAACTGTCGCCTGGACACTCAGCACTGAGTGTCTGACCGCAATCTTTCTGGGTTATTTGAATCACTTACCAATGGGTCGCTCTGGCGTCCCCATTGAAATCGCTTGGCTTTATTTGTTTTGAACCCATATCTCGCAACGCGATTCCGTAGCAACTCATTGATATACCGTGGAAAGATCTCGGGCAAACTCTAAGGCGGCAGCGGCAACTCCGCGGATGGATGCGCGCCGCTGTGCAACGCCGCCGTGGCAGCGCCGGCGAGGTGGAGGTACCAGTTGCTCGGCAGCCGGCAGCCGTCGGCGTCCAGGGTCACGAAGGCATCCCCCGGCGGAATGCCCTGCACCGGCGCCTGCGCAGCGTCGGGCAGCAGCTTGAACATTGCGGTACCCTCGTTGACCTCGTCGAACATCGCCCCGTACAGCATCGAAGCACCGGTGCCGAGTGCGTTGGATACCTGCCGCCAGTAGAACCGGCCGCAGCGGCGCGGCGTCGAATTGGTCACCGCCTTTTCCGGATGATGCTCCGCGCGGATGCTGTTGGCGCGAGAGTAGCCGGGAAACACCACCGGCATGTAGTCGGCGCCGAGCGCGCGTGCCGCCTTCTCGTCCGGCTCCACGACGGTGCGGCGATAGAGGTCGGCACCGGCATCGTCGGAGAAGCGGCCGACCGACCACGGACTGAGCACGCCGAGCCGGCGCCACACCCGCCCCCAGGCGGCATCGGCCGAGGCATCCCGGTCGCGGGTCCGCCAATAGGCCGGCAGGCCGCCCATGAAGGTGACGCCGCCATACGGCGCACTGACCCGCGCCAGTCCATCCAACAGGGCCTCGGCCTGTCCGGGCGAGAAATCCCGCCCGCCGAAGCCAAGCCCCCAGATCGCCAGCAAGGGATGGCCGCGATGGCGCTGATAGGCCGGGCTGCGGGTCAGCCCCTCATGCTGCAACCGATCCCAGTCCTGTGTCACCGCGGGCAGATCGATGGATTTCAGGCCGGTGAGGTCGTACATGACGAAAAACACCCGCCCGTGATCCTCCGCGGCCCGGCGCACGTTACCCAGCACGCGATCGCGCGCCTTCAGGTTCGGAGGATCGAGCAACGCCCCGGCGAACCGCTGCAGGGCGATTCCGTCCAGCCCGTATTGCTGCATCCAGGTGAAATGAACCTCCACGGTCGCGAGATCCTGATCGCTGAACAGCTCCACCGGCTGCCCATCGGCGGTTCTCATCGACGAGCGGCAGCGTTGCGCGGCCGGAAAGTCCGCCATGTCCGGCAACATGTCCACGGCCAGGCCCGATCCGCCCGTCCAATGGCCCCAACCGCGCCGGGCGCCGTCGTCCGGGCAGTCGAACCAGCCCTGGTAGCCCATGATCAGCTTGCCGGTCAGCGTGCTGGGGTCGACAAGATCGGCGGCGCGCGCCTGTTGCCAACCGGCCAGGAGCAGGACGGCAAGGCAGATCGCCGATGCCCGATGACGTCGCCGCTGCCGGCGGGCGGTTGCGGAGGAAGGTGAAGAGATTGCCTTACTTCCAGGCAAGAACATGCGCCCTTGACTTGGTCGCTCCGGCCGGTGGCCGCTCGGGGATGAATTTTATCCGTTTGAACCCCACCTCGCGGAGCATGTTTTCAAGGCCCTTGTAGTTGGGGGCAAAAAAATTCGTCGGATCGCGGCTCAGCTCGGTGCCGAGGTAAAAGCGCAATACCGGCTCCGGGTTCTGCAGTTGATCGACGACAGTTTCGATAATAGCAAGATGGTCGGTCATCCTGCTTACTTGCTCCAGACCACCAAGGGGATTTTTCAGGTGATACAGAACCCCAAAAAAGAGGACAACATCAAATTTCCCGTGCACTGATGGGTCAAGATCGAATACATCAACATCTATTGACCGTACTTTTGATCCAAATTTTTTGTGGGCATAATCAAAACCCGCCTTCGTGCCCCAACCTGGTCCAGACCAACAAAAATGGTCCGTCGCCAAAACGTCCGCTGCCCCGCGCCGTTCAGCTTCAAAACTGAAGTAGCCGTCCCAGGCTCCAATATCCAACACGGTCTTGCCGGCTACCGACTCGCTGAACGCTTTCGCGGCCTCAGCCTTCAGTTGCGCCAATCCCCCGCCCTTCGCTCCTTCCACCACCTCGCCGTCACCAAAGTCATAAGAATGAAACCAGCGAATCTTTGGCTGTTCCATCGGGAGTCCTCTGTTTTGCGCGATGTTTGCGATACGTGAACACTCGCCTGGAAACGCGAGCATCATGTCGGATCTTCGGGGGTGGCGCCGACCGCGGCTTGCGTTGGCGGTCTGGCTGCAAGCCGTTCGGCGGGGCGCTGACGGGCCTCCAAAGTTGCGAGAATATTGTTCATTTCTGAAACGAAATCCGCCCGATCCCGCAGCAGCAGGTCGTCCGGCGCGTGGTACTGCGAGAGATCGAACGAAATCTCCGCCGCGGTGCGGACGAAATAGCGCTCGTTGCCGTAGCGGCGGAACAGGTCGAGGGATTTGTGTTCGCGCACGGCGATCGCCGGCCGGTCGCGCAGCATCGACAGGATGCAGCCGTGGTAGCGCATCGAGACGACGATGTCGGCGTTGTCGATCAGCGCGATCAGTTCCTCGGTCCGGTACACCGGCCTGGCGGACGGGAACGCGCCCATCAGCGGGAAATCCAGATGCGGCTCGACGAAGCAGATTTCGTCCTGCGCCGGGTCGACGAGATCCTGCCATTGCCGGAGCTGCTCGGGGCTGAAATATTTCAGGATCCACAGCTTCCTCCGGCCCTGCGGCCGGCGGCGGATGCGCGGCTCGGCACGGGCATCGTAGTACGGGTCGCACAGCACGGGATCGGGAAGGAAGTAGGCGGGCTGGGCGATCTTCTTCATCGCCGACATCGAATGCTCGTCCCGCACCGAGATGTAGACGGCTTTCTTCATCAGGATTTCGCTGCGGGCGGCGACATCGGCGGCGGCGCCGACACCGATGAAGGCGACCGGGATCTTGATGGCGTTCTGCCATTCGACGGTGGTCAACGGGTCATGCGGATGCGACAGCAGGCCGCCGCCGCCGATCATCAGCATGTCGAACTCGTTGACGACCCGCGGATTGTTGAAGGCGTCGGGCGGCAGCACCCGGTCGAACGGAAACGGGTACATCGCGCGCAGCGCCGAGCACGCCCAGACTTCGACGTCCGGGCGGATGTGGCGGATGGCGCGCAGCAGCGATTCGGCCTGGATCTTGTCGCCGAGGTTGCCGTTGCCGTAGGCGCCGAACAGCAGGATGCGCGGCCGTGCCGACGCCGCCAGCCGCAGCGCCGGGATGTAGCTGGAACTCTGCGCCTTGGCCCGGAATTCCGGGCTGGACACGAACTCGCGAAAGAAATGATGGGTGTCCTGCCGGCGCATGAGCTTTTCCAGCGAGGCCGGGTCCGGGTCCCGCTGCAGGATCACCTCGTAAAGCAGCCGGATATACTGCTCCTTGTCGAAGCCCGCCGGGTCTACGAGGTCGTTGATCCTCAGCATCGCGCCATGCCCGCTCACTGCCGCGACAGCAGGAACCGGCTCAGCACGTCCAGGCGCGCCTTCAGGTCGTTCTCCGGCACCACGATCAGCCGTTCCAGCCCGACCGTCGGCATGCGGCTGTCGATCGCCGCGATCTGGGCGCGGGTCTCGGCCGACAGGTCGACCTCGATGCCGATCCGCAGCTTCCAGTGGCCGGGCGCGCGCAGCCGCTTGCGGACGCGCAGCATCACGTCCTTCGAATGCGGCCCGATCCGGCCTTCCCACAGCCGCTCGCTGTTGGCCAGCATGCGGATCGGCTGCTCGTGCAGCACACCGCAGACCCGCACGCGCACGAACACGTAGTAGAACTGGCTGCCCTCCTCGGCGAGGTCGAACACCACGTCGCCGCCGGAGTGGCACAGCCACGTCCCCCAGCGCTCGGGCTGCGCCCAGGCGCCGCCGGCCCGCAGCGTCTCGCCCAGCAGGAAGCTGTGCTGGTCGAGCGGGTCGTCGGTGAAGTGGCCGCGCCGCGCCTCGACGATGCGGGCGAGGATCTGCTCGCCGGTGCCGTCGGTGTCCTGGTCCAGCCGGCCGAAGCTGACTTCGGTGGAATAGGGCAGCGCGGTGTACGGATAGGGCTCCTGCCATTCGGCTTCCACCGAGGCCTCGCAGGCCGCCACCACGCGCGTGGCGACCGTCTGCCAGGTGATCGGCACGTAGTCGCGGCGGATCTTCGCCTCAAGCTGCCGGCGCGCCCGCGCATCGCCGATCAGGTCGCGGATCACCGCGAGCGAGCCGTCGAGGTTGTCGATGTCGATGTAGACGCCGCAATCGCCGGCCACTTCGGGAATCGAGGTGCGGTTGCTGCAGACGCAGATCTTGCCCATCGCCAGCGATTCGCCGACCGGCAGGCCCCAGCCTTCGTAGAAGGTCGGGCAGACGGTGAACAGGCAGCGCTCGTACAGCAGCCGCAGGTCGGTATCGGAGATCTCGTGCAGCAGGCGGATGCGCCCGTCGAGGTAGTTGGTCTCGACCAGGGCACTGACGAAGGCGGTGGCCTTCCAGCCCAGCCGGCCGACGCAGATCAGATGCGGCGGGTCGTCGTCCTCCTCGACCATGCGGCGCCAGATGTCGAAGATCAGCTGGTGGTTCTTGCGGCCCTCGATGGTGGCGACGAACAGCACGAAGCGCTCCGGCAGGTCGCGCAGCGTCGCCGCCCCTGCCGGCAGGCCGTCGGGCAGGAATTCCGCGAACGACGAGCCGTTCTGCGTCACCGTGATCGCCGGTTCGGGGTATTGCAGCGACGCGAGGTAGCGCCGCACGTCCTTGGCGGTGTTTTCCGACACCGAGAGGACGTGGTCGACATGCCGCAGCGCCCGCAGCATGAACTCCTCGAACACCCGCGCGGTATCCTGGTCGCAGGTCTCGCGCGCATAGATCGGGATCAGGTCGTGCACCGTCATGACGAAGCGGGTGCCGAACCGCCGCTTCAGGGTGAGCACGCGATGGAAGTAGTCCTGCTGCACCCAGGCCGCGCCCAGCAGGCAGAGCACCGAGGGGTTGCCGTCGTCGAGCACGCCGGCGCCGTCGAACGGCCGCGCCCCCGGCAGCACGCCGTAGCGCGCCTCCTCGGCCGGGAAGGTGATCAGCCGCTGCGCCTCGGGCAGGAACATGTCCCGCAGCAGGCTGATCAGGAAGCCGGTGGGGATCGCCACCCAGTTCCGGGTATGCGCGTTGAAGCTCAGGAACGTCACCGACGCCGGCGCGATCACCTCGCCGTCGATCATCGACAGCACGATGCTCGACTGCACCCGCTGGATGCCGGTCAGGTTGGGGTGGTGGCCGATGTAGTACACGAGGTCGGAGATGTCGAAGAGCAGGCGCGTGCCCACGTGGGCAACCGCGCGGAACCCCGGTTTGCCGCCCGCCGCCGGCCGCTTGCCGGCCGCGGCCGGCAGCCGGAAGGCGCCGCCATCCGCCTGCGGCGCCGCGGGCATGCCCTCCGCCTGTGGCGGGCGCCTGCCCGGCATCTCGCCGGCGATGCCGGTCAGCGCCGCCCCGGCCGTGCCGGCGCCGGACCGCCATTCCACCGGCGCGTCGGTGAGGACGAAGCCGGTCTCCTCCTCGACGATCTCCAGCCGATGCACTTCGCCGTCCAGCAGCGCGCGGGGCATCGGCAGCGCGAAGGCGTAGCAGCCGTCGCCGATGCCGGCGGACAGCAGGTCGGCGCGGAACTGCGAGGCGACGGCGCGGACCAGAACGCGGTCGTCCTCCCGCAAGGTGACGACGCAGTGGCGCAGCGGCCCGCGGCGCGGCGCGATCCAGCCGCCGACTTCCTTGTCGGTGATCTGGTCGAGATGCCAGCGGAACGCGGGGGCCGGCGGCTCGGCCGCAGACGCGGGCGGCTCGGCCAGGGACGACCCGGCCAGGGGCCACTCGGCCGGGGGCGGCTCGTCCGCGGCGTCGAGCACGACCGGCGATCCCGGCACGGCCGCACCGGTATCGGCGCAGCGCAGGTGCAGCACGTGCTGCCCGCTCGCCAGCAGCCCCGGCTCGAGGGCGATGCTGAAGGCATGCCGGCCGTCGCCGATGCCGACCAGCGCCAGCCCCGGCCGATCGCCGTCCGCCACCGCCGTGAGCAAGGGCGTGCCGTCCTCGACCAGGTCGATCCGGATCCGCTCCTCCGGCGTCTCGGGGTCCCAGGCCCAGCCTTCGACGAGGCTCCAGGTCGCCTTGTCGACGAAGCCCTGCAGCGCCCGCCCGCCGGGCGCCGCCGCGGCGGCGGCATCGTCGCCGGTGTCGTCGCCGGGGCCGATGTCGGCCGCCTCGGCACCCACGTCGGACGCCGCCGGCAGCACGGCCGTGTCCGAGGCGTCGTCGTCCATCCCGTCGACCGCGGCTGTCATCGATTTCCCACTCTTCGCACGCATCAGAGCTCTCGCCATCGGATCCTCAACAGCCCGTATTAAGATTTTCGAAGAACGTCAGGATCCGCCGGTCCCTGCGACCGCGGCGCACTCGACATCGCAGCCCAGGCGTCGTGCCATTGCCATCCTTACGTCAGCCACCGGCGGCAAGCCGACGCGAGCCACCCAACCCATCGCCGTGCGGCGGAAAAAGAACGTCGTTTTGTCTATTTTGGGACTTGGTACACACCCGCCGGAGCGCTGTCCAGTGCGGGCGCGGCACCGCGGGCGTCATGCCCCGTGCGTCACGCACCCGCGTCGAACAGCGCCAGAAACGCCTGCGCCTTGTGCCGCCAGTCGGCCGCCGCCGCCGCCTCCAGACCGCCGGCGCGCAGGCGCGCGCGCAGCGCCGGGTCGCGGCGCAGCTCCAGCATCGCCGCGGCGATCGCATCGACCGCGTGGCCGTCCACCAGCAGCCCGTTGGCGCCGTGCCGCACCGCGTCGATGGAGCCGCCGTCGGAGCCTGCGATCACCGGCAGGCCGCAGGCGTTGGCCTCCAGGAACACCAGGCCGAAGCCCTCGGTGTCGCCGTTGGCGAGGCGCCGGTTCGGCATCACGAAGACGTCGCCGAGCACGTAGTGGTCGACCAGTTCGTCCTCGGCGACGGCGCCGGCGAAGATCACGTTCCCGGCCACGCCGCAGGACGCCGCCAGCGCCTCCAGCGCGCCGCGGTACGGCCCGTCGCCGACCACCAGGTAGCGGCTGTCCGGAAACGCCGCGACCACGCGCACGAAGGCGCGGATGGCCTGGTCGACGCCCTTCTTCTCCAGCAGCCGGCAGACCGAGACGAACACGAAGCAGCCGTCGAGCCCGTACAACGAGACCAGGTCCGGCGGCCGCGGCAGCGGGCGGAAGCGGGAGATGTCGACGCCGTTCTCGATCAGCCGGATGCGGTCGCGCCCGGCCTCGCCGAGCAGGTCGGCGACCACGGACGCGGTGAAGCGGCTGACCACGACGACATGGTGCGCCGCCAGCAGCGCGCGCCGCCGCCGCTCCTGCCGGGTGTCGTAGTCGTCCTGGGTGGTGATCTCCTCGCCGTGCACGTAGACCGCGCGCGTCACCCAGGGCAGCAGCCGCAGCACGCCGAGCACCCAGGCGCTGGCCACCAGTTCGCCCACGCACACCGCGTCGATGCGCTCGCCGAGCAGGCGCGCCCCCAGCAGGCAGCGCAGCAGGGTGGCCAGCAGGCGAACGCGGATCGCCGCGTCGTGCAGCCAGAAGCGCAGCCGCTGCAGCCGGGTCGGCGCCTCCTCGCGCATCACCGTGCGCAGCAGATCGAGCCGGATCACCCGGTACGGCGCCAGCCGGTCGTGCTCGCGCCAGCCGATCAGCGGCAGCCCGTCCTGGTAGCTGACATGCGGCGCCAGCACGACGATGCGGCCACCGGCGTGGCGGGCGAGGTTGTCGTAGACGATGCCCGATCCGCCGCGCACCGGCGGCAGGTTGTTGGTCACCAGCAGGATTTTTTTGCCTCCGGCAGCAGGCGTCGCGGCGCCGGCGACGGGTGCGAGGGGAAGCGCGTCAGGCATCGGCCAGCCGCGCCGGCAGGTCGGGCGAGGCCACGAACTGCACCCCGTAGCGGCCGGCCAGCATGTCGAGGATGGCGGAAAGCTGGTCGTAGAACCCGTGCAGGTCGGCCTTGGTGCGCACGTACGGATTCTGCCCGATGCTGAGCGAGGAGCTGTGCAGGCTCAGCGCCAGCACCTTCTGGCCGCGCCCGATCAGCGAGGCCACCAGCCGCCCGACCGCGTCGGCGTCGTTGCCCTCGGGCGAGAGCGTGATGCGCTCGGCGCAGCGGCTCCAGGCCAGCAGGCCGGGCAGGATGTGGCGCGGCTTCTGCGTCGCCGCGAGCCAGCGATAGGCGCGCGCCGCCGCCCCGCCGCCCCAGCCGACGATCGAGCGGCACAGCGGCAGTTCCAGCAGTTTGCGCGAATGGCCGAACCAGAACGCCTGGAAATCGTCGGTGGAGAAGTCGGGCCCTTCCTCGTCGCCGAACGAGGTGCAGGGCGCCAGCGAGGTGTCGATCAGGAAGCCGTGCTTTTCCAGCAGCGCCGGCGTGTTGCGGCCGAGCCCGTAGCGGCCGGCGCGGAACACTTTCGGATCGTCGCCGAAGCACTGGCGGAACAGGCGCATCAGCGCCAGCAGCTTCTGTTCCTCGCGCTCGGCGGACAGGTTGGCGCCGAACGAGTTGCGCACGTCCGGCGCCTCGCCGAACGGCGGCGTGACCCAGGTGTGCAGCTGAATCCCCACCCGGCACTGGCCGCGGGCGATGCGGCCGCGCAGCGCCGCCACGATCGCCGCGTCCTGCAGCACCGGATAGGTCAGCAGGTAGGTCGGCACCGCGCGATAGGCGCCGAGGATCGACTGCAGGTCCGACAGATGCCGCATGCAGCCGACATCGTAGGCGACGCCGTGCACCGGGCGCTGCCAGTCGAAATCCTCCTCGGCGTCGATCAGGATGCAGCACAGCGGCTGCGCCGAGGTGGCGGGCAGCATGGCCGGACGGGACGAGGGGAATAGCGGGTCGATGGGTGCGGGGCCGGCCATGCGCAACGAGGGTGCAACGGCTGGTCTCTCTAGACCGGCTGGCGCCATGGCGCCAGCAGCCTGCGTGGCGGCGGCACGTTGACAAGCCGCGGAGCCTCCGAGATTTTCGATTTCGTATCGAAGTGGACGCCTGGCCCATGCGCACCGACAGCCTGACGCCGCGTGCGGACGCACCGGCATCGCCCGGCCGCCTCGACCGCGCGGCCGCCGGCCTGTGCCGGCCCCGGCCCTGGCCGCTGCTGGCGGCGGTGGCGCTGGCGATCGGCGTCGCCCACGCGCTGCGCATGCTGCCGCTGCCGCTGATCCTCGGCAGCGGCAGCTTCTGGACGTTCCCGCGCGGCACCGTGCCGGGCAGCGCCAACGACATGGCGCAGGTCGTGGTCGGCTATGTCTCGCTGGTGCGGGCCCCGTGGGGGCTGCCGCTGCTGCAGGTGCGGACGCTGCTGCCGCCGGACGGCACCAACATCTTCTGGCTCGACGCGGTGCCGCTGGTCAGCCTCGCCGGCAAGCTGGTGTTCGCGGCGACCGGCAGCGTCGTCAACCTGCTCGGCGCCTATCTGTTCGCCTGCCTCGCGCTGCCGGGCGTGGCGATGACCGGGGTGCTGTGGATGGCCGGCCAGCGCGGCCTGATCGCCGCCATCGCCGGTGCCGCGCTGGCCGACGCGATGCCGTATTTCCTGTTCGAATGGGGCCATATCGCGCTGTTCGCCCATGTCCTCGTCATCCTCGGCCTGTTCCTCTACGCCGCCCGGCTGCGCCAGCCGCGGGCGCGCTGGGTGGTGCTCGGATGGCCGGCGCTGCTGGCGGTCGCGGCGCTGACCAACCTCTATCTGTTCGCCATGGCCGGCGGCTGCTGGGCGGCAGCCCTGGTGCAGTGCGGCCTCGACCGGCGCCTGCCGCCGCGCCGCCTGCTGGCCGAGGCCGCCGCCAGCGTCGCCCTGGTCGTGCTGCTGCTGCTCGCCGCCGGCATCCTGTCGCCCCAGCTCGCCGCCGCGCGGTTCGCCGGGTATGGCGTGTTCTCGCTGAACCTCGCCTCGCCGTTCGTGCCGCAGCTGAGCGGGGTGATCCCGCCGCTCGCCGGCTACTGGGTGGGCATGCACCAGCAGGTGTTCAGCTATCTCGGGCTCGGCGGGCTGCTGGTGCTGCTGGCCGGTGCGCTGGCCGCGCTGGCGCGGGGGCGCAGCGGGCTGCGGCGCATGGCGCGGGCGCATGCGGCGCTGCTGGTGCTGTTCGCCGCCTGGTACCTGTTCGCGCTGTCGCACCGGATCATGCTCGGCGGCCACCTGCTGCTGGCGCTGCCGCTGCCGGACACGGTGGTGTACGCGTTCGGCGCGTTCCGCGCCGCCGGGCGGTTCTTCTGGCCGATCGGCTATGCCGCCGTCGCCTGCGGCGCGGTGCTGACCCTGCGGCACTGGCGCCCGCGCACGGCGGCAGCCCTGCTGCTGCTGGCGGCGGTGCTGCAGTTTGCCGATGCCGGCCCGACGCGCGAGGCGATCGCGGCCAGTGCCCAGGGCCCGGCGGCGCCGGCGCTCGACCGCGCGCGCGTCGCCGCGGTGCTGGCGCAGGCGCGCGGCGTGCTGGTGTTCCCGGTCTTCGGCTGCGAGCCGGCCACGCTCGACGCCGACGGCCACCTGACCGCGGACAGTTCGCGCCGGTCGCAGGCGATCATGGAGATCCAGCTGCTGGCGGCGCGCGCCAACCTGCCGATCAATTCGGTCGACAATGCCCGCGGCACCCCGGATTGCGCCGGACAGGAGCAGGCGATGCAGGCGCCGCTGCGGCGCGGCCAGGCCTATTTCTACCTGACGCCGTTCACCCCGGACCGGTCGCAGCTCGGCGGCGCCGACCCGGCCGCGGCCTGCCCGGCGCTGGACTGGGCGCGCGACTGCCTGCTGCCGGCCGAAACGCCGCCGTGACCGCCGCCGCTCAATCGCCGGCCGGCGGCGGCGGCCGGTCGCGCGGGGCGTAGTAGACGCTGAGCTGCCCGGTGGCGCGGCCGCGGAACTCCGCGCGCAGGATGCGCGAGACGTTGCGGTCGGCATCGATGCCGTGGTCGCTGCGCTGCAACGGCACGCCCCACCAGCGCAGCACCGCCTCGCAGGCGAGCTTGTCGATGGCGAGGCAGTTCGGGTCGATGAAGCCGTCGAACGGCATCTCCGCCCCCGGCGCGCGGCTCAGCCGGTCGACCGCGCGCCGCCGCGCCCAGGCAAAGTCGTGGCCCTCCAGCGCGGCGCGCAGGGCAGCGAGATGCCCCGGCGCCCACCAGTTGTCGTCGTCCAGATAGGCGACATGCCGGCTGGCGGCGAGGTAGCTCAGCACCACCCGCAGCACGCCGCCGTCCCAGGCCGGATGCAGCCCGCCATGCCGCACCGAGGTGGAATAGCCGGGGTCGACCAGCAGCACGCTGTGGTTGGCCGGGCGGTCGCGGCAGGCGTCCTCGACGGCGGCGAGGCGGCCGCGCGGCACGTCGATGCCGATCAGCGTCTGCACGGTGCCGGGAAAATCCTGCGCGAACACCGAGCGCAGCGCCTCGGCGATGGTCGGGCGCAGCAGCGTCGGCATCACCACGGCGATGTCGAAGCCGCCGCGCTCCGGCCCGAACTGGCGCAGCAGCGGCGGGCGCGGCGGCGGCGGGGACGCCGGCGGCGCCGGCTGGCGAACGAAGCCGGCGGTGATCCGCCACAGCTCCGACCGGCGGATCAGGGCGGCATCGACATGCCGAAGCCCGCGGTTGACGAATGCGACGAGGTCGCCCTTGCTGATCACGGCCTGCCCCAACTGCGCGACGTGCCGCAGCGGCGGCGGCGGACAAAGGTATATATTACGCCGCCGTACCTTCCAACCCTTCGGCCCACCTCGCACGGAACCCCGCCCTGATGCCGCACGAACTGGTCCGCAAACGCGTCCTCGTCACCGGCGGCGCCGGCTTCCTCGGCTCGCATCTGTGCGCGCGGCTGGTGGCGGACGGCCACGAGGTGCTGTGCGTCGACAACTTCTTCACCGGCCGCCGCGACAACATTCTTCCTCTCATCGGCAACCCGCATTTCGAGCTGCTGCGCCACGACGTCACCTTCCCGCTCTACGTGGAGGTGGACGAGATCTACAACCTGGCCTGTCCCGCCTCGCCCGTGCACTACCAGTTCGACCCGGTGCAGACGACCAAGACCAGCGTCGTCGGCGCGGTCAACATGCTGGGGCTGGCCAAGCGCACGCACGCGAAAATCCTGCAGGCCTCGACCAGCGAGGTGTACGGCGACCCGACCGTGCACCCGCAGCCGGAGAGCTACTGGGGCCACGTCAATCCGCTCGGCCCGCGCGCCTGCTACGACGAAGGCAAGCGCTGCGCCGAGACGCTGTTCTTCGACTATCACCGCCAGCACGGCGTGCGCATCAAGGTGGCGCGCATCTTCAACACCTACGGCCCGCACATGCGCCCCGACGACGGGCGCGTGGTCTCCAACTTCATCGTCAGCGCGCTGCGCGGCGAGGAGCTGATGCTGTACGGCGCGGGCACCCAGACCCGCGCCTTCTGCTACGTCGACGACATGGTCGACGGGCTGCTCCGGCTGATGCAGAGCGGCGATGCGGTGACCGGGCCGGTCAATCTCGGCAACCCGCACGAAATCTCCGTCCGCGAGCTGGCCGAGCAGGTGGTGGCGCTGACCGGGTCGCGCGCGCGCATCGTCCACCGGCCACTGCCGCAGGACGACCCGCGCCAGCGCTGCCCCGACATCTCCTACGCCCGCAGCCTGCTCGGCTGGCAGCCGGGAGTGCCGCTGGAGGACGGGCTGCAACGGACCATCCGCTACTTCGCGGCGCTGCTTGCCGCCTGAGCCGCCGCGGCGGCGGCGGCGGGCCGGCCGGCAGATCGGTATGCAACTGCGATGACCCGGGGAATGCGGCCATGGACCACAGCGCCTACGCCGACAAGGACCCCGCCTATTTCCGGCACCGGCGCACCGAGATCGCGCCGCTGCTGCCGGCCGGGCCGGGGCAGCCGCTCGGGCGGGTGCTGGAACTCGGCTGCGGCAGCGGCGCCACCATGGCATGGCTGCGCACCACCTACGGGGTGACGCACGCGACCGGCATCGAGCTGGTGCCGGCCAGCGCCGCGGCCGCACGGGCCACCTTCGACGACGTGATCGCCGGCAGCGTCGAGGACCCGGCAATCCTGCAGGACATGCCGGAATTCGACCTGATCCTGGCGCTCGACGTGCTCGAACACCTCGCCGATCCCGCCGCCACGGTCGGTCGGATGCGGCGCCTGCTGCGCGCCGGCGGCGCCTGCATCGTCTCGCTGCCCAATGTCGGGCACTACACGGTGGCGCTGCCGCTGCTGGCGACAGGGCGCTGGCGCTATGCCGACGAGGGCATCCTCGACGCCACGCATCTGCGCTTCTTCGATGCCCCGGGGGCGCGGGCGCTGCTGGAGGATGCCGGCCTGGCGGTGGACCGGGTCGAGGACGTCAGCCGGATCGGCTTTCTCACCTTCCCGCCGTTCACCCTCAGCCGCCGGCTGCGCTGGTACGGTGTCCGGGCCGCGCAGATGCTGTTGCCGCGGCACCTGCACGTCTACCAGTTCCTGATGCGCGGGCGCCGGGGCGACGGGCCGGATGCCTGAGGGCCGGGTGCCTGATCGCGGTCAGGCCGCACCCAGCCGCGCCTGGACGGCGGCGAACACCGCGTCGGTCGTCAGCTCGGCGGCCCAGCCGTCGGCCTGCAGCACGGTGGCGCGCCGGCCGCTGCCGTAGTCGCCGCTGAACGGCATGTAGCGGCGGAAATTGGCGTAGCGGCCGAGCAGCAGCACGCCCGGCGTGCCGACCGCATGCGCCAGGTGCGCCGGGCCGCTGTCGATGCCGACATGGAGCGCCGCCCGGCGGATCACCTCGGCGGTTTCCAGCATGGAGAGGCCGCCGCACAGCGCGCGCTGCCGGGCGCCGTCCTGGCGGATCACCAGCGGCTGCGTGCCGACCTCCACCACGCTCGCCGCCGGGTCGGCGGCCAGCAGGCGATCCACCAGCACGCGCCACTTGTCCGTGACCCATTCCCGCCGCGGGTCGGTGGAGACGCCGTGGATGGCGATGAAGCGGCGCGGCAGCGCCAGCGCATCGACCGCCGCGACCGCGGCCGGCGGCGGCGCCAGCACCGGGCTCTCGTCGAGCGGCGGCAGCCCGGCACAGAGGCAGTGCACCGCCAGCAGGCTGCCGTGCTCGAAATAGGTCGCCAGCGTCGGCAGCGCCCCGGGCTCGTTGCGCGGAATGCAGCAATGCGGGCAGCAGGCATCGTTGAGGTGCAGGTTCCAGACCACGTCGAACAGATTCAGGCGCTGCAGCAGCAGCCACTCGGTCAGGCAGCGCACGGTGACGACGTCGTCCACCGCAGGATAGCTGCGCGGCAGCGACGCGTACGGCGCCTGCACGATCCAGCAGATCCAGGCGTCGGGGAAGCGCTGCCGCGCCAGCCGGGCGATCGGTTCGGCGGCGACGATGTCGCCCATGCGCTCCAGCAGCACGATCGCCAGCCGCGGCCGGTGCGCCCCCGCCCGCCGCAGCCGCACCGGCAGGCGCAGCGCGCTGCCGAGGACGCTCCCGGGCAGGGCGAGCATGTGCACCGCGTCCGCCCGGTTGCTGCGCAGCCGCCAGTGAAAGGCGCGCAGCAGGTCGCCGGCCCCGACCGTCATCGCATCGCGCCGGCCGGCTGCCGCATCAGGCCGGCCCCAGCGCGGTCAGCAGGCGTTCGAGCCTGGCGCCGGCGACATCCCAGTTGAACCGCCGTGCCTCCTGCTGGCCGGCATGCGCCAGCCGCAGGCGCAGCGCATCGTCGCGCAGCAGCCGGTCGATGGCTTCGGCGAGGCGCGCGGGCTGGCGCGGCGGCACGACGAGGGCCGTGGCCTCGTCGCGGGCGTAGTCGCGGCAGCCGCCGTTGTCGGCCGTCACCAGCGCGCAGCCGCAGACCATCGACTCGACCGCCGGCAGGCCCCAGCCCTCGTAATGCGACGGCGTCACGAACACCGCGTTGCTGTTGTAGAGGCGCCGCAGCTCCGCCTGCGACGGCCGGCCGGACCACCGGACCCAGGCCGGCATGGCCACCTGCTCGTAGCCGAACGACGTGACCGCGAGCCGGTCGCCGTACACCGCGCGCAACGCCACGGCCGCGGCGACGGCGTCCGCCGTGCCCTTGAAGTCCTCCGGCCGCGACGGGAAGGCGAAGGTCAGCGGCGCCCGCTGCTCGGGCGCCACATCGCAGCCGAACGCGACCGCGTCGGTGCCGCAGGCGATCAGGTCTGCCGGCTCCGTCCCGCAACTCCGGATCATCTGCCGCCCCACCTCCGACGTCGCGACGATGCGGAACGCGTCGGTGAAGGTGCCGCCTATGCGCGCGCGCAGCGGCGCCGGCGCCGTCATCCAGATCTCGTAGTCATAGACGATGTAGTGCTTGCGGCCGCGGTCGGCGGGCAGGTGGCGCAGCAGTTCCGCGGTGCGCCAGGAGGTCGCGATCACCGCATCGGCGCGGGGCAGCGAGCGCGGCCCGAGGTCGGGCACCAGCCGGACCCCGACATCGGGGTGGAGCGCGAAGAAGGGGAACAGGGGTCGGTTGCGCAGCCGCACGCGCGCGGCCCAGATCCGGCCGGCGATCCGGCCCTTCACCGACCGATCGGCGACCAGATACTGCGGAATGAAGAGGGTGACGTCGTGGCCGCGCGCCTGCAACAGGCCCGCGAACGTGTAGTGCACGTGATGGCCGCCGCTCGGCCCCGCGTAGTACTCGGGAAGAACGTAGCTGATACGCATCGGTCCTCCCGGACATGGATACACATAGACCGCCACCCCGGTCTCACGCCGGCCCGAGTGCGGTCAGCCTGAAACCGTGGTGGCGGCGGTAGGCGTCCAGGGCGGCCGGCGTGGCGATCGGGATCACCGTGTCGGGGTGGGCCGCCATCGCCCGGTCGCAGACCTTGGCCCAGCGATAGCCGGCCGCCTCGCAGGCGAACAGGAACAGCCGCTCCACCGCATGCGCCGGGGTGCCGTCCAGCTGGCCGGCCTCCTCGGGGAAATCCTCCGCCCGCCAGCCGAGGCCGAGCAGCGGCCGCAGCGCCGCCGGCCGCGCCCAGAACATCGAGCCGGACGGGAAATCCAGCACATGTGCCGGGCTCAGGCCGAACCCCATGCGCCGCGCCAGGTCGCGGGCGAGGAAGAAGTCGTCGCCCCAGTCGAGCCAGCGCCGGACCGGTTCCCAGTGCTGCGGCGCGACGATGCCGAGGCGCGGGTCGCGGCGGAACGCCTCCAGGATGCTGCCGGCGATCGCCGGCGAGCCGGCCAGCGTGTGCAGCAGGTAGCGGCGCCAGCCCGTGCCGTCGACCAGATGGCAATCGTGCTTGGAATGCAGATGCAGCACCAGATCGTGCCGCGCGTACACGTCGCCGTAGGCGGTCAGCTTCGGGCCGATGTCGCGGCCGCGATTGGGCACGATCCGCACCTCCACCTCGCCCTTGTCCCAGCCGCCGAAGGCGTGGGCGATCTCGGCGCGCTTGTCCTCGGTATCGGTCGACAGGACCACGGTCAGGCGGCCGGGAATGCGGGCGAGGGCGTCGCGGAGTTCGGCCGACAGGGCGGCGTGGAAGATGTGGCAGGCGGCGGCGATGCGCAGCGCCGGCGGCGGGGTTGCGTCGGTGATGAAGCCAAACGGCACCGCCATGCTGGCGTCGTACGCCGTCCGGCGCCGGACGCCTTCGATCCGGCGGCCAGGCCGCGCGCCCGCGGCCGCCCGCAGCAGCATCTTCGCCATTTGCCGGGCGGCGGCCGGCGTCGGCCCGAAATCGCGCAACACCTGCCGCGCCTGCACGGCGGCGTCGCGGAGCATGCGCTCAGGTCCCGTCCGGCGCCGGCGCCGCGCCGAGCGCCGCGCCGACCTCGCGCAGCCAGGCGTCGCCATGCGCCAGATCGGGCTCCAGATGGTTGCCCTCGGCCCACTCGTTCCAGGCTTTCAGGAACAGCAGCCGCCGCTCCGGTGGTTTGTCCTGCAGCACCCGCACGGCGCCGTCGAGCAGCCGGCGGAACAGCTTTGGCGTGGTGCCTTGCAGCAGCACGCCGTTGGCGCCGGCGCGCGGCGTGTTGTCCCAGGCGTGCACGAGGCAGGGATAGGCCTCGTACTCCGGGACCGGCCGCGGCATCTCGCGGGCGACGAAATCCGCATAGGGCAGGATGGTCGGCAGGCCGCGCCAGACCTCGTATTTCGCGCGCGCCCAGGCCAGCGGCCGGCGGCGCGACACCCAGCCGCGCGTCATGATCAGCGGCAGCACCACTTTCGCATCGAACCCCGACGCGCGCGGGTCCCACTCGGGCCGCGCCGACATGCCGACGATGTGCAGCCCGCCGAGGCCAGCCGCCTCCGCCATCGACCGCCACAGCGCCAGCGTCGCCACCGGGTCGGGCAGTTTTTCCGGCTTGTAGA
>Ga0302311_10001411_pt1 | contig 28469 bp, 30 predicted proteins | sample III_Palsa_N1_3_FD_200449 | JGI IMG/M metagenome (GOLD analysis project Ga0302311, IMG submission 200449) | Peat permafrost microbial communities from Stordalen Mire near Abisko, Sweden - III_Palsa_N1_3 | ecosystem: Environmental > Terrestrial > Soil > Palsa > Peat permafrost | place: Sweden... | reverse complement strand
ATGCGGCGCTGAAGGCCCGCTTCCCCGACGCCGGCGCCCATATCGAAACCCGCGCCATCAATCCGGCCCTGGCGCCGGAAGACAACGGCCCCGCCGAGGCCCTGGCTCGCCGCCTGGCTGGCGACAACGGCCCGCCTCGCGTGGTGCCCTACGCTGCCGAAGCCGGCCAGTTCCAGCAAGCCGGCTATTCCGTGGTCATCTGCGGCCCCGGCTACATCGACCAGGCCCACCAGCCCGACGAATATGTCGAAGTCGCCCAGATGCAACGCGGCGCGGCCTTCATGGCGCGGTTGGTCGAGGCGCTGAGCTGAAGCCGCAAAGACGAATCGCTCCCCCGATGGGGGAGCTGTCCCGAAGGGACTGAGGGGGCCTGGCCGCTATGCTATGGTGGGTTATGGACGCACCCACCCTCACCCGAGACCGAGCTCGCCGTCTCCGCGCCGAGATGGACCTGCCGGAACGCATGCTCTGGAAGCGCTTGAATCGCCGCCAACTCGATGGTCTGCGTTTTCGCCGCCAGCATCCGATGGGGCCATACATTCTCGATTTCTATTGCGATGCGGCTAAGTTCGCGGTCGAGATCGATGGGTATAGCCATAGCGTCGACGGCCGGGCCGCCCATGATGCGCGGCGCGATGAATATCTCGCGGGTTTGGGCGTGACGACGCTACGGATCGCTGCGCGAGACGTGCTCAAGTCCATGGAGGATGTGCTGGCGACCATCGCAGCGGCGGCGAAGGCCCCCTCAGTCCCTTCGGGACAGCTCCCCCAACGGGGGAGCGATTAGGTTAGCGCCAGCCAACCGCTTTACCGCCCACTCCGCGGCGTCGCGCACCACATCCGACGGGTCATCCAGCAACCCGCGAGCGACCCCGCGCAACGCCGCATCCCCCGAATTGCCGATCGCATAGAGGACGTTGCGCACGAACCTATCGCGGCCGATGCGTTTGACCGGGCTCTTGGCAAACAGGGCGCGGAAGGCGGCGTCGTCCAGCCGCGCCAGATCGGCGAGGGACGGACTCTGCAGCGCATCCCGGGCGTGGAAGGCGGCCTCGCGGGCGGTTTCGGCGAACTTGTTCCAGGGGCAGACGGCCAGGCAGTCGTCGCAGCCGTAGATGCGGTTGCCCATGGCGGCGCGGAATTCCTCCGGAACCGGCCCGGCGTGCTCGATGGTCAGGTAGGAGATGCAGCGGCGCGCATCGAGCTGGTAGGGCGCCGGGAAGGCGTTGGTCGGACAGATGTCCAGGCAGGCGTGGCAGGCGCCGCAATGGTCGGTCTCGGCGGTGTCCGGTTGGAGGGCGAGGTCGGTGAGAACCGACCCCAGAAACAGCCAGGAGCCGAAATCGCGAGACACCAGGTTGGTGTGCTTGCCCTGCCAGCCCACGCCGGCGCTCTGGCCCAGGGGCTTTTCCATCAGGGGCGCGGTGTCGACGAACACCTTCAGCGCGCAGCCGGTCTCGGCGACCAGCCAGCGCGCCAGGGCCTTCAGCCGCTTCTTGATCAGCTCATGATAGTCGTCGCCCTGGGCATAGACCGAAATGGCCGCGCGATCCCGATGCTCAAGCGCCTTGAGGGGGTCGGCAGCGGGGCCATAGTTGAGCCCAAGCACGACGGCCGACCGCGCGCCGGGCCACATGGCGGTGGGGTGGGCGCGGCGATCCGCGGTGGTCTCCATCCAGTCCATTGAGCCATGTCGGCCGTGGTCGATGAACTCCGCCAGCCGCGCCCCCGCCGGCCACGGATTGGCCACCGACGCCAGGCCGCAGGCCTCGAAGCCGAGTTCGAGCGCCTTGGCCTTGATACGGGTTTCGAGGGGGTTTTCGGTGGCGTCAGCCATATCGGGACCGCCGGCGCTGGCCCCCACCGTCAGGACGCTTCGCTACGCTGTGCGCCCCGCCACCTCCCCCTGTCTTCGCTTCGCTCGCGGGGGAGGATAAGGAGGGGGTTCTCCTCACCCCACGCGAAGCGAGAGGGGGAGGTGGCTCGCGTAGCGAGACGGTGGGGGCCAGCGCCGGTAGGCGGCCGCATACAAACCTAAAAATCGAGGTCGTCATAGTGGGGCGCGGGCGCCAGCCCTGGCCAGCGATCGGTGAGCAGCGGCCGGAAGCAGGGGCGGGATTTCAGCTTCATGTACCAGGTCTTCACCACCGGATAGTCGCGCCAGGGGACGTCGCCGAAATAGTCGATCACCGACAGGTGGGCGGCGGCGGCGAAGTCGGCCAGGCTAAGCCGGCGCCCCGCCAGCCAGTCGCGACCCTGCAACAGGCTGTCGATATAGCCCAGGTGCGCGCGCAACGCCTCGCGGCCGGCGCGCAGGGCGGCCAGCTCCGGCGCGCCCAGGCCATGCAGCCGCTTCTCCATCTTCTCGTGCAGCAGCAAAGCGTTGACCTCGAAGTCGAACTTGCGGTCGAACCACTGCATCAGGCGGCGGGTCTCGGCGCGGTCGGCGGGCTCGCGGCCGAGCAGGTCCGGTTCCGGCGCGGTCTCTTCCAAATGCTCCAGGATCGCCCGGCATTCGCAGATCGTGATCGTGAGGCCGCCTTGGCTCTCCACCAGCACCGGCGTCAGGCCGGACGGATTAAGCGCCAGGAACTCCGGCGGCCGCTCCCAGTATTTTTCCACCACGTCCCGGAACGCCAGGCGCTTTTCGCCCAGCGCCAGCCGGACCTGGCGCGAGGCCGGGTCCAGGGGAAAATGATGCAGGGTGCGTTCGACGGACATTCTTCAGGACCAACCACAGGGCGGCTTAAGGTTGCGTTTACCCCAATTGCGGGGTGTCGGCGGCGTCTTCGCGGTCGAATTCGGCAAAGGCGCCGCCGTGCGGCTCGGCCTGGCCGTGCGGATCGGGATGGATGATGATGTCCGCCGCCGGAAACGCCTTCAGCACGCGCTTTTCCGCCGCGACCATCAGACGGTGGGCCTGGACCAGGCTGAGGCCGGGGTCGAGGCCGGCGTGCATCTGGATGTGGACGTAAGGCCCCGACGCGCGGGTGCGCAGCTGATGCACCTCGGCGATGCCCGGTTGTTCGGTCATCAGCCTGACGATCTCGTCGCGGGCTTCGTCCGGCAGTTCGTGATCCATCAGTTCGACCGACGAGGCGCGGAACACGCTGATCGCCCCCCAGACCAGCCAGCCGGCCACGATCAGTCCACCGATGGCGTCGGGCTCGGGCCGGCGCAACAAGGCGGCCAAACCAATCGCGATCAGCGCCACCAGGTTGGAGGCCAGGTCGGCGGCGTAGTGCAGCCGGTCGCCTTGAACGGCCACCGAACTGGTCTGGCGCAGTACGCGGGTTTGGGCGACGACCAGAAGCCCGGTGATGGCGATGGAGGCGGCCATCACGGCCATGTCCCAACCCGCCTCGGCGATCGGGACCGGGTGCAGCAGATGGCTGATCGCGGCCTGACCCACCAGGGCGGCGGAGGCGAACACCAGGCCGGCCTGCAGCAGGCTGGCGAAGGCCTCTGCCTTGCCGTGGCCATAGCGGTGTTCCGCGTCCGGCGGCGCGACGGCGTAACGGACAGCGAAAAAGGTCCCCAGGGCGGCGAGCAGGTCCAGGCCGGAATCGGCCAGCGATCCCAGCATCGCCACCGAGCCGCTGGCCAGCCAGGCGGCGGCCTTCAGCGCGGTCAGCACCGTCGCCGCGGCCACCGAAAGCTGGGTGATCCGCCGGGTCAGGACCGCGCGCTGTTCGAGCGTCGCACTAGGGTATAGGGACTGAGCCATGCCACGACTTTAGCGATTTAAGCTCGCAAACGCAGCGCCTTTCGCCGCCTGAGCCCTCTTCGTGTGCGCCGCAACATTTCTGGGGAACAAAATGCCGTCGCCGGCGCTGTCCCATCAGGGCCGCGGCGCCGTGTCTAAGTGAAAAAGGACGTTTCCCATGAAGATCGCACAGATTGCGCCGCTCTATGAGGCCGTCCCGCCGAAGCTCTACGGCGGCACCGAGCGGGTGGTCGCCCACCTGTGCGACGCCCTGGTGGACCAGGGCCATGAGGTGACCCTTTTCTCCAGCGCGGACGCGAACACCAAGGCGCGGCTGGCGCCCGTGCGCGATCAGGCGATCCGCCTCGATCCCACGCCGCTGAAGTCCGACCTGGCCTCGCACCTCTTCATGCTGTCGGAAGTCCGCCGCCGCGCGCACGAGTTCGACGTGCTGCACTTCCACGTGGACATGATCCACTTCCCCTTCTTTGAGGATATGGCCCACCGCACCCTGACCACCCTGCACGGGCGGTTGGACATCAAGGACCTTCAGCCCGTCTACGACGCCTGGACCGCCTATCCGATGGTGTCGATTTCCGACGACCAGCGCCGGCATCTGCCCAACGCCAACTGGGCCGGCACGGTGCATCACGGCATGCAGTCGGAACTCTACAAGTTTTCGCCCAAGCCCGACGGCTATCTCGCCTTCCTCGGCCGCATCTCCCCGGAAAAGCGCCCCGACCGCGCCATCGCCATCGCCAAGCGGCTGGGCATCAAGCTGAAGATCGCCGCCAAGGTGGACGCGGCCGACTCCGCCTATTTCCATGAAAAGATCGAGCCGCTGCTGAACGATCCGCTGATCGAGTTTATCGGCGAGATCGGCGACGGCCAGAAGTCCGCCTTCCTCGGCGGCGCCGATGCCCTGCTGTTCCCCATCGACTGGCCCGAACCCTTCGGCCTGGTGATGATCGAGGCGATGGCCTGCGGCACCCCGGTGGTCGCGTGGCGTTGCGGCTCGACCTCGGAAGTGATCGAGCCGGGCGTCACCGGCTTTCTGGTCGACAGCGACGAGGAAGCCGACCAGGCCGTGCTCCGCGCCCGCGCGCTGGACCGCACCGCCGTCCGCCGGCGGTTCGAGCTGCGATATTCGGCCAGCGCCATGGCCCGCCGCTATGTCGATCTCTACGAACAGCTGGTCGGAGGCACGATAATCGACCCGGAGTCGTCAAACCGGCTTGACCCGGCGCTCGCCTGCACGGCCTAAACTGCCGACATGGATGACTCGTCTGTCGCGCCTCAGCCCGTCAGCGAAACCCGCGACGCGGACGGCCTGGGCCAGCTGCTGTCGCTCAAAGACGGCGATTGCTTCGTCGTGGCCGACAGCTACGGCGATATTCTCGGCGGCGCCGATGGCTTCTTCGACGACGACACCCGGCTAGTGTCGCGCCTGAGGCTGCTGATCGGCGGCAAGCTGCCGTCGAAGCTGGGCTCGGGCGTCTCCCGCGACAATGTCATCTTCACCTTCCACGGCTGCAATCGCCCGCTGCCCTTGATGGGCCAGAAGGCGACGCCGCCCGGCGTGCTGCACATCGAACGGCGGCGGTTCCTGTGGGACCGGCGGCTCTATGAGCGGGTGCGGATCGTCAACCACAGCCTGGATGATGAAATCCTGCCGCTCGCCTATGAATTCGACGCCGACTTCCACGACATCTTCGAGGTCAGAGGCACGACGCGGAAGGCGCGCGGCGCCATGCATCCCACCGACGCGGGCGGGCGCGGGGTCACCTTCGGCTACACCGGCCTGGACGACGTCGAACGGTATGCGGTGCTCGACTTCTCCGATCCGCCCGGCCGGCTCACCGGCCACCGGGCCGAATTCATGCTGTCTCTGCCGCCCGGCGGGCGATTCGAGCTCTATCTGGAGGTCGGCCGCGCCGCCGAGGACACCCCCAGCCGCCACCGCTTTCGCACCGCCGCGGCCAAGGCGATCATCGCGGCGCGCAAGCGGCGCCGGCGCGGCGCCTCGATCCGGGCGCGCGGCCCGCGCTTCAACGAATGGCTGCGCCAGTCCCGCGCCGACGTGGCCCTGCTCGCCACCGAACTCGCCACCGGCGTCTACCCCTATGCCGGCATCCCCTGGTTCTCGACCCCCTTCGGCCGCGACGGCATCATCACCGCCTGGCAGATGCTGTGGCTCGATCCCAGCATCGCCCGGGGGGTCCTGACCTATCTGGCCGAGCGCCAGGCGACCGAGGTGTCCAGCTTCCAAGACGCCGCGCCGGGCAAGATCATGCACGAGACCCGGGGCGGCGAGATGGCCAACCTGAAGGAGGTCCCCTTCGGCCTCTATTATGGCGGGGTCGACACCACCCCCCTGTTCGTCGCCCTGGCCGGCGCCTACGCCCAGCGCACGGGCGACCTGAAGTTCATCGAGAGCCTCTGGCCGGCGCTGACCGCCGCCATCGGCTGGCTGGAGACCTACGGCGACTCCAACGGCGACGGCTTCATCGACTATGCGCGCGGCGAGGACAGCGGCCTGTCCAACCAGGGTTGGAAGGACTCGGAAGACTCCATCTTCCACGCCGACGGACGGTTCCCCAAGGGCCCCGTCGCCCTGGTGGAAGTCCAGGGCTACGCCTTCGCCGCCTGGCGCGCGATGGCCGAGCTGGGCGAGCGGCTGGGCGACGAACGCGCCGCTGGCTGGCGGAGCCGCGCCGAGGCGATGCGGGTCGCGGTGGAAGACAAGTTCTGGATGGAGGAGGAGGGCTACTACGGCGTGGCCATCGACGGCGACGGCGTACTGTGCCGTCCGCTGACCTCCAACGCCGGCCACCTGCTGTTCGTCGGCCTGCCCTCGGAAGCGCGGGCCGAGCGGGTGGGCAAGACCCTGTTGTCGGGCGCCTTCCTGACCGGCTGGGGCCTGCGCACCCTGGCGTCGAGCTCGGTGCGCTATAACCCGATGTCCTATCACAACGGCACCGTCTGGCCGCACGACACCGCCATCTGCGCCGCCGGCATGTCGCGCTATGGCCACCGGCACAGCGCGGCCATCGTGCTGGAGCATCTGTTCCGCGCCGCCACCTATTTCGACATGCGGCTGCCGGAGCTGTTCTGCGGCTTTCACCGGGCGCCGGGCGAGCCGCCGATCGCCTACCCGGTCGCCTGCATGCCGCAAGCCTGGGCGGCGGGCTCGGTCTTCATGGTGATGCAGGCGTGTTTAGGCCTGGAGATCGACGGCTGGGCCGGCGAGATTTCCCTCGTCCGGCCGCACCTGCCGCAAGGGGTCGACCGCATCGCCCTGTGGGGCCTGGAGGTCGGCGACGAGCGGGTGGATATCAAGCTGGGGCGGACGGACAGCATGCAGCTGGTTCCAGTGGTGACCACGTCGCACCCGGGGGTGGTGCGGGAGGGGTAGGGGGAGTCTGGGTTGGGCTCATTGCGGACCTCCGCATCGTCCGCTTTTGTCGGATCAACGGTGATGCGTCCTAGCTGCTCTTCAACGCGTCACCCAGCGCGTTGAGAAACAGTCGCGTCTTACTGGCCACGTGCCGGGCGGACGGGATCAGAGCGTAGATCGGCGCGGCGGGACTGCGCCAATCTGGCAGGACACGTTCCAATCGGCCGAGCTTGAGATCGCTCGACACGTCGATGGCGGACTTCAACATGATGCCCCGGCCCTGCAGGCCCCAATCATGCACCACCTCGCCGTTGTCGCTGCGCAGGCGGCAGGTCGGATGGATGTCGACGAGCGCCCCGCTCGCGGTTGAGAGCCGCCAGGGTCCCGTCCATCCGATGGACCGCAGACCCTCATGCTGGGCAAGATCGTCCGGTGTCTTTGGCCGACCGCGCCGGTCGAGATAGTCCGGCGAAGCGACCAGCACGCGGTGGCTGTCGGCGAGCTTGTGCATCACATAGCTGCTGTCCTGGGCGGGGCCGATGCGGACCGCAACGTCGATGCGCGCCTCCATCAGGTCGATGAGGCCATCGCCGAGGCGCAGTTCGGTCTCGAACCGAGAGTGGGCGGCCACCAGGGCGCCCAGCACCGGGGCTACGTGTAGGCGGCCCAGCGAGATCGGCGCGCTCACGCGCAGCGTGCCGACCGGTTCGTCGCGGCCTTCCGATATCCAGCCCTCAGCGGCGTCCAGCGCCTCCAGGACGCGTTCGATCCGCGGTAGGAGGGCGGCTCCCTCGTCAGTGGGCGAAAGACTACGGGTGGTGCGATGGATCAGCCGTTGTCCGACACGGCGTTCCAAGGTCGCCAGCCGCTTGCTCACCACGGCCAAGCTGACGTCCAGGTCGCGGGCCGCAGCGGACAGGCTGCCCAACGCCAGGATCCGCTGGAAGGTCCGCATCTCGTCGAGGTCATCGAGCATTGTTCGCCAAATCGAAAGGGTGACTTCGGTTTAGGCTAGCTTCTCGCCGTTTCGGCGAGAGTGCAAGGATCGTGGATCGTCTCCTGTTCTCGATAGGACCTCCCATGACCCAGATAACCCTGGCCGCCCCGCTGACCCTGCCCTGCGGCGCTGTACTGGCCAATCGGATCGCCAAAGCGGCAATGAGCGAGGGTTATGCCGACGCCGCCGGCCATGCGACGCCGCGCCTGGAGGCGCTCTACCGCCGATGGGCCCAGTCTGGCGCCGGGATGCTGTTATCCGGCAATATTCAAGTGGACCCAACCCATCTGGAGCGCCCGCTGAACGTGGTGGTGAGCGATGACAGCGGGTTTGAGGCCTTGGCGCGGATGGCGGTGGCGGGAAGGTCCGGCGGCATGCACTTCTGGGCGCAGATCAGTCACACCGGTCGTCAGGTTGACGCCAAGATCAATCCGGCCCCGCTGTCGGCGTCCGCCGTGGAGATCGACGTCATGCGCGGGGTGGGGTTTGACTTCGCAGCGCCCATGGCGATGACAGAATCGCAGATTCACGCCGCCATCGCGCAGTTCGCCTTCACCGCTAAAATCGTGAAGGCGGCGGGCTTCACAGGGGTGCAGCTACATGCGGCCCACGGCTATCTGATCTCCCAGTTTCTCAGTTCGCATTCCAACAGGCGCACCGATCGATGGGGCGGATCATTGGCGAACCGGTCGCGGTTCCTGCTGGAGAGCTTGGCCGCTGTGCGAGCCGCGGTTGGGCCGGCGTTCCCGATGTCGATCAAGCTGAACGCGTCGGACTTCCAGAAGGGCGCCTTCACCAATGCCGAATGTTTGGCGCTAGTAGGCATGCTGAACAGCTCGACCCTCGACCTGCTGGAACTGTCCGGCGGATCGCTGGAGCAGCCGAAGCAGGTCGGTGCGTCGATGAAAGACGAGGGCGAGGACAGGCTGCCGGAGAGCACCCGCAAGCGCGAAGCCTACTTCGTGGAATTCGCCGGCGCCGTGAAGGCCGCGGCGCGGATGCCGGTGATGGTCACCGGTGGCTTCCGCACGGTGGCTGGCATGATTGAGGCAATCGATAATGGCGAGCTCGACGTGGTGGGTCTGGGCCGCCCGATGATCGCCGATCCGGAGACGCCGCGTAAAATCCTTTCCGGAGAGATCGCCAAGACCCTGACCCCGGAAACCAACATCGGGCTGTTCCATCTGCTCGGCTGGAACAACATGCAACTGGAACGGCTGGGCGACGGGCTCGACCCCGACCTGGATCTGCCGGGCGAGGCCGGGGCCGCGGCCTTTAAGACGCTGGAAGCCGCCAACTTCACGGCTCTGCTGCAAAGCCGGTCGGTGGAGTCCACGCGATGATCGGGCGGCTGGCCCACTATTCTTTGCGTGCGAAAGACCTCGAGGCCTCGACGGCCTTCTACACCGGGGCGCTCGGCCTTTGCGTCGGACCACGGCCACCTTTCGGCTTCCCAGGCGTGTGGCTGTACCTGGCGCAGGACGAGGCGCGGTCCGAACAAGGCTGCGTCCATCTGATCGGCGATGGCGATGCCGCTGCCCGGGATGGCTACCTCGGTTCCCGGCCTAACTCGGACGCATCAGCAACGGGCGCCTTGGACCATATCGCGTTTTTCGCCGCCGACTGGCCGGCCTGCCGTGAACGGCTGGACGCGCTGGCCGTGCGCTACACCGAGCGATTGGTTCCAATCCTCGGCGTGCGGCAAGTGTTCCTGGCTGACCCCGACGGCGTCACCATTGAACTCAACTACGACGTCGCCAGGTCCCAAGGTAATGCCACGGTCGACCTCTGAATGTCTGCGTCGGGCGCAGGCGCGGATGTCCGTTATTGGCGCGTTCTCCTCGAAGCATCGCCTCATAGGGCTACCTCTGCGGCAATACCCATTTTTGGCTTCGTCCAGCCGTTAGGGGCAGCAGGAAACCCGCCACTTGTAGCGAACCTACGTGACTGCAAGCTTGGCGCGGTGCGCCAATACGATGCTATGGCCGATGCCGGGCCCCACCCCCCGTGCGGATGAGATCATGGGATGGGTCCCGAAGCGCCGGCAGCTCTCAGCTTCGACCTTTCCGTCGGTCGGCCCTCTGCTCGACCCGCGACCATCCGCCCCATCTGACAAGGCGTGTGCACCGCAAGCCCGTTAAGCTTGCCCGTATAGGTTTAACGCGGACCCACCACGAGAACCATCCCATGGCCGAGACCAAAAACGCACTTCACCGCCTTTTCTATCGCAGCCGCCAGACGCCCGCGATGGCGGCCGACCTGGACTACGTGGTCCAGCAAATCATCGGCGTCGCGATCCGCCGCAACCGCGGCGTCGGCCTTACCGGCCTATTGCTGACCATCCAGGGCAGCTTCGTTCAGGTGCTTGAGGGCAATGTGGATGAAGTGCGCGCCACCTATGCCCGCATCTCGCTCGATCCTCGCCACCACGACTTGCACATCATCTCTCAGGGTCCGGCCGCGCAACGCCTGTTCGGTGAGTGGAATATGTGCGCGCGCTCTCTCGCGCCGTCCGACAAGGCGATCCTCGACGTGATCGATCAAAAGGGCGGCTTCAATCCCCAGGCGCTGACTGCTGAAAGCGTCCAGCGCCTGTTGACTACCGTCGCCGCCGTCCAGCGCCGCACGGCGTTGGAGGCCCTGGCTAACTAGCCCAATTGGCAGCGCTCCCAAATGACGGGCTAGGGCCGGTTGTCTCGTTGCGAAAGGAAAAGTTTTCGGCACCAGTCCAACGACTGCTCGTGGCGCATGGCGGCGCTCAACGCGCCAACCCACTCTCCCCTAAACCGCCTGACGGAATGATTTTTCGAGGGCCGGACCCTCGAAAACAGGCGCGGCGAGCGGTTTGGGGCGGTGTGGTTTGAACAGGGCCGAGCCACTGGAACCCTTCCCCCTCCATGGGGGAAGGGTAGGTTTGGGGGTGTTCGCGCTGGCGATGAGGGGGTGAAGCTGTGATGGGCGCCGGCGCCCAATCGCGCTGTTCGCCTCATCCGAGCGGACACACCTCCACCCCACCCTCCTCCATCGAGGAGGAGGGTGGGGTGGAGGTTCGGCGCCGGCGTTTTTGCTTGACATTGTTGCGACGATGTTCTTCATTTGTTCTCAATGAACGCCGTCGCCGACATCACCGCCTTTGACGCTGCCGAAGCGCTCGACCCCGCCATTGGGCGGGCCGAGGCGCAGCTGCGCGATCTGGAGGAGGTGCGGGCGATCTGCATGTCGATCGCGCGGGTGGTGCAGAAGCAGGCGCTGGCGCAGGGGGATTTGCAGGATGTGGGCGACACGGCCGGCGCCAAGGAGGTGCTGGGCTCGAATGTGGTCACCCTGATGGTGCGCGGCGACTTCGGCCTGGTGATCGAGCGGGTGGCGAAGGCCGTGCGGCTGACCGTCATGCTGGAAGAGAAGGAAGAGAAGATCATCCGCGACCTGAAGGCCGGGGTGGTCGCGCGCGCTGTGGAGGTCCGCGCCCGGCGGCGGCGCGGCGAGGTCGAGCGGGTGATGATGGCCGCCATCCACGACAAGCACCGCCTCAGCGAAAGCGGCCGGGAGCGCGACCGGGAGTATCTGTACCAGCACCTGGAGCGCGAGGACTTCGAGGCGCGGCCGGTGAGCGAGATCGTCCGCCGGCTCTGCGACATGATCGGGCTGCGGCCCGACTGGAACCGGTGGGCCGATGAGCCCTGGGCCGACGAAGAGGCGCAGGCCGGCGTTCCGGGCACGCCCTACCGGGTGACGGGGGCGGTCAAGACCTCGCGAGGGGCAGGCGCCGGTGGGACTGAGCCTCGGGAGACTGGGCCTCGGGAGACTGGGCCTCCGTGAGCACTCCGTTCTGATCCGTTCCCAATCCTCACCCTCCCATGCTTTCGCATGGGCCCCTCCCTCTCCTTCCAGGAGAGGTGTGTGGTGATCGCCTTGAAACACCTCTCCTGGAAGGAGAGGGAACCATCCCCGCGACGCGTAGCGGCGTGGGAGGGTGAGGATTGCGCGGATGCAGAATGGGGCGCGATCAGATCACCTTCTCCCGCCCGGGAAGGACGCACCGGCGCGTCGCGGAAGAACTCTGACCCCACGTCACACTTCCGCGCGTGCTCAACCCCGGCCATAACTTCGGCAAGCCCGGAGGAAACACCCATGCTGCCGCCCCGCCTGCGCTTTGGCGCCTTTATCGCGCCCTTCCATCCCATCGATGAGAACCCGACCCTGGCCATCGAGCGGGACCTGGAGCTGGTCGAGCATCTGGACCGGCTGGGCTATGACGAGGCCTGGATCGGCGAACACCACTCCGCCGCCTACGAGCTGATCGCCAGCCCCGAGGTCTTCATCGCCGCCGCGGCGCAACGGACCAAACACATCCGCCTGGGCACCGGCGTCTCGTCGCTGCCCTACCACCATCCCCTGATCCTGGCCGATCGGATCAACCAGCTCGATCATATGACGCGCGGCCGGACCATGTTCGGCGTGGGGCCCGGCGCCCTGGCCTCGGACGCCTTCATGATGGGCATCGCCCCCACCCGGCAGCGGGACATGATGGACGAGGCGCTGGACTGTATCGTCCGCCTGCTGCGCGGCGAGGAAGTCACCTACGAGTGCGACTGGTTCAAGCTGATCGGCGCGCGGCTGCAGATGACGCCCTATTCGCGGCCGAGCATCGAGATGGCGGTGGCCAGCCAGGTCTCGCCCACCGGCGCGCGGGCGGCGGGCAAGCATGGGCTGGGCCTGTTGTCGCTGGGCGCGACCTCGGCGGGCGGCTTCAACGCCCTGTCGTCCAACTGGGCCATCGCCGAGGACATGGCCAAGGACAATGGCAAGACCATGGACCGCGCCGCCTGGCGCCTCGTGGGGCCGATGCATATCGCCGAGACCCGCGAGAAGGCCCTGGAAGAGGTCCGCTTCGGCATCGACAAATGGGTCTACTATTTCCGCGAGATCGCCAACCTGCCGATCGTGCCCGACGGCGCGGGCGATCCGGCGCAGGTGATGATGGAGTCCGGCATGGCGGTGATCGGCACGCCGGACGACGCGGCCGAGAAGATCCAGGCCCTGGTCGACCAGTCCGGCGGCTTCGGCGCCTTCCTGTTCATGGCCCACAACTGGGCCCGGTTCGAGGACACCAAGAAATCCTACGAACTGTTCGCCCGCTATGTGGCGCCGCGGTTCCAGAACCTGAACGACAACCGCGAGGCCTCGATGGCCTGGGTGAAGGAGAACAAGGGCAACTTCACCGCCCAGGTCCTGGCCGCCGTCGGCGCCCGCATCGCCCAGCATGCGGCGGAGAAGGGGGTGGAGAACATCCGGCCGGAGTTCGTGGCGATGATGGGGTTGGGGAAGAAGGACAGTGCGGCGGAGTAGGGCGCCCGGTCGTTCGCCGGCGCTGGCCCCTCCGTCACGTCGCTTCGTTGCACTACGCGCCGCGCCACCTCCCCCGCATCGCTTCGCTCGAATGGGAGGAGGAAATTTCTCCGGCAAACACCGCATTCTCACCGTCATGATTGTGGCTTAGCCTGATCTCTCGCCTTGGGGGCGGAACGGGAAGGAATCACACATGAACAAGTTTGCAGCGGAGTTTGTCGGCACACTGACACTCGTCCTGTTCGGTTGCGGCGCGGCGGTTCTCGGCGCCGACCATGTCGGACAGCTGGGCATCGCCCTGGCGTTCGGTTTCGCCATCGTCGCCATGGCCTATGGCATCGGCCCGATCTCGGGCTGCCACGTCAATCCGGCCGTCAGCCTGGCCATGTTCGTCGCCGGTCGGATGAGCGGCCAACAGATGCTCATTCACTGGGCGGCGCAGTTCCTGGGCGCGGTCGCCGGCGCGGCGTTGCTGATGCTGATCGCGGGCGGTACGGCGCACGGGCTTGGCGCCAACGGCTGGGGCCCTGGCTACCTCGGCGGCTATTCCATGACCTCGGCCCTGGCGTTCGAGGTCGTCATGACCGCCCTGTTCGTCATCGTCATCCTCGGCTCCACGGCCGAAGGCGCCCCCAGCTATATGGCCGGCATCGCCATCGGCCTCACGCTGGCGGTGATCCACATCGTCGGCATCCAGGTCGACGGCGTCTCGGTGAATCCGGCGCGCAGCTTCGGCCCGGCGATCCTGCTCGGCGGCCAGGCCCTGTCGCAGCTGTGGCTGTTCTTCGTCGCCCCGGCCATCGGCGCCCTGATCGGCGGAGCCCTGTTCCGGTTCAAGGTGCTGGCGATCTGACAATAGGGCTGGCCACGATCGGGGTTGCGGCCAGCGCGGCATGCGCCTAATCAGCGCGCCGTGCTGGACCATCTGAAAGCCAATAACCAGGCCTGGGCGGACGCGAAGATCGCGGGCGACGCCCTGTTCTTCAAACGCCTGGAGAACCAGCAGGCGCCGGAATATCTGTGGATCGGCTGTTCCGACAGCCGGGTGCCGGCCAATGAGATCGTCGGCCTGGCCCCGGGCGAGATCTTCGTCCACCGCAACGTCGCCAACCTCGCCCCGCCGCAGGACGCCAACTATCTGTCGGTGCTGCAGTTCGCGGTCGAGGTGCTCAAGGTCAAACATGTGCTGGTGGTCGGCCACTATGGCTGCGGCGGCGTGCGCGCGGCGGTGAATGGCCAGCGGCTCGGACTGGTGGACCACTGGCTGCATCCGATCCGTGAGGTCAACCACGACCATCGCCACGAGCTGGAGGCGATCCCTGAGGAAAAGGCGCGGCTCGACCGCCTCTGCGAACTGAACGTCATCCGCCAGGTGCGCAACGTGGCCTCGGACGTATTCGTGCAGGACGCCTGGGCCCGTGGCCAGGACGTTTCCGTCCACGGCTGGGTCTATTCCCTGGCCAATGGGCTGGTCACCGACCTTGGCGTGACGGTCGGCGCCCCCGCCGACCTCGACAAGCTTGACTGAGGTCTTGCGTCAGCGGCCGACGGTCAGGGTCATCCTGATCTCCCCGGCCGGGCGCGTGCTGCTGATCCGCTATCAGGATCTCCGCACTGACCTGGCGCCGATCTACTGGCTGACGCCGGGGGGCGGGGTCGATCCTGGCGAGAGCCTGGACCAGACGGCCCGGCGCGAACTGCTGGAAGAAACAGGCATCGCCGACGCCGAGCTGGGCCCCATCGTCTGGTACGACGAGCCGCTGGTCACCTATCTGGGCGAGCGCTTCCAGATCCTGCAGAGCTATTTCGTCGCCCGTTGCGGCGCCGAGACCCTGCGCAGCGACGGCTGGACCGAGCTCGAGCGCGAGGTGATCCGCGAGATGCGCTGGTGCTCGCCGGACGAGCTGCGGGGCTTCGAAGAGCGGGTCTATCCGAGCCGACTGGCCGACATGCTGCCGGACCTGATCGCCGGGCGCTATCCGGACGAGCCGATCCGGTTGGGGCGGTAAGGCTAGCCCCTCAACACACCGGGCATTGCTCTCCGCGCGCCTGTTCGATCTGGAGGGTCGCGTGGCGGACGCCGAACTGGCGCTCCAGGGCCTGGGTCAGCTGGCTGCGGAAGCCGTCCTGGCCGTCATGGTCGGGGCGGACCAGGTGGGCCGTCAGCGCCACCTCGGTGGTGCTCATGGCCCAGATATGCAGGTCATGCACCTCGGTGACGCCGTCGCAGTCGGACAGGAAGGCCTGGATGGTCGGCACGTCGGCGCTCGGCGGGGCGGCGTCCATCGCCATGTCCATGGCCTCGCGCAGAAGCCCCCAGGTGCCGGCGACGATGATGGCGACGATGGCGACGCTGACCAGCGGGTCGATCCAGGTCCATCCGGTCAGGGCGATGGCGGCGGCCGCCACAATCACCCCCACCGAGACCAGGGCGTCGCTGGCCATATGCAGGAAGGCGCCGCGGATGTTCACATCGCCATGGCCGCGCAAGAACAGCAGCGCCGTGCCGGTATTGGCGAGCACGGCGACGCCGGCGGCGATCATGACGATGCCGGTGGTCATGGGGGCGGGGCTGAACAGCCGGTTGATCGCCTCGATGACGATGCCGCCGGAGACGAACATCAGCACCACGCCATTGGTCAGCGCCGCCAGTACGGTGGCCTTGCCGTAGCCATAGGTGCGCCGCCCGCGCGCCGGTCGCCGGGCCAGCCAGGCCGCGCCGCCGGCCAGGATCAGACCCAGCACGTCGGAGAGGTTGTGGCCGGCGTCGGCGAGCAGGGCGGTGGAGTTGCCGAACAGGCCGGCGCCCAACTCGATGGCGACGATGGACAGGTTCAGCGCGATGGCCGCTCCGAAACGCCAGTCGCCGGGCTGGGCGTGGATATGATGGTGGTGGCCGTGGCCGCCATGGCCATGATCATGACCAGCGTGATCGTGCCCTATGTGATCATGAGCGGAGTGATCATGATCGCCATGGGCGTGGCCGTGATGGTCGTGGTCTTGCGCGGGGTCGGCCATATGCGAATGCATAGCGCTCGCAGGCCAAGGCGGGAAGCGGCTTTACTGGCCAAGCCTGTTCGCCGCTCGATTGCCCCAAGCCCCTATCCGCGTTAATCGGCGGGCATGAGCCTCGATCCCGTCGCCCTCGCCCAGGACCTTATCCGCCGCCCGTCGGTGACCCCCGCCGACGCCGGCGCCATGGACGTGCTGCAGGCCGCGCTCGAGGGCATCGGCTTCAATTGCCGGCGGATGAAGTTCGGCGAGATCGAGAACCTCTATGCGCGGCGGGGAACGACGGGCCCCAACTTCTGTTTCGCCGGCCACACCGATGTCGTGCCCGTGGGCGATGTGGCGGCCTGGAAGCAGGGCGCTTTCGATGCGGGCGTCGTCGACGGCGTGCTGTTCGGCCGTGGCGCGGTGGACATGAAGGGCGCCGTCGCCGCCTTCGTCGCCGCCTGCGCGGCGATCGAGCGCAAGGACCAGCGCGGCTCGATCTCCCTGCTGATCACCGGCGACGAGGAGGGCGAGGCCGACGACGGCACGGTGCGCGTGGTCCAGGCCCTGCGCGACGAGGGCGAGGTGATCGACCACTGCGTCGTCGGCGAACCGAGTTCGCTCGCCAAGCTGGGCGACCAGATGAAGATCGGCCGGCGCGGCAGTGTCAGCGCCTCCATCGTGGTGGAGGGTATCCAGGGCCACGTCGCCTATCCCGAGCGCGCCGCCAATCCGGTGCCGGTGCTGATCCGCCTGCTGGAGCGGCTGCAGTCGCGGGTGCTGGACGACGGCTATCCGGAATTCCCCCGTTCCAACCTGGAAGTCACCACCATCGACGTGGGCAATGCGGCCGGCAACGTCATCCCGGCCCGCGCCACCGCCCGGCTGAATATCCGCTTCAACCCCACCCACACCGGCAAGGCCCTGGCCGACTGGTTCCAGGCCGAGTGCGGCAAGGCCGGCGAAGGCTTCAAGGGCACGGTTTCGTTGAAGACCAAGATCAGCGGCGAAGCCTTCCTCACCGAGCCCGGCGATTTCGTTGGTGTCTGTTCCGCGGCGGTGCGGGAAGTGACGGGGCTGGACCCGGCCCTGTCCACCAGCGGCGGCACCTCGGACGCCCGCTTCATCCGCAGCCTCTGCCCGGTGGTGGAGCTGGGCCTGGTCGGCGCCACCATGCATATGGTCGACGAATGCGTGCCGGTGGAGCAGCTGCGGGACCTGACCAAGGTCTATGGCCGGCTGATCGACCGGTATTTCGATACTTTCGCGTGAGTGACGGCGCTTGAGCCAACTCCACTTTTGACCCTTTTCCCAGGCCTTGTGCCTGGGTGCGGGGAGGGGGCGCTTGACGCCCACCTGATCTCGCCATATTAAACCGTCAGGTTATTTAACCGATCGGTTCTGTGCATGCCCGACGCCCTGTCCGTCACCTTCGCCGCCCTGGCCGATCCCACGCGCCGGGCGATCCTGGCGCGGCTGAGCGCCGGCGAGGCCTCGGTGGGCGATCTGGCCGAGCCCTTCGCCATGAGCCTGCCGGCGGTGTCCAAGCATCTCAAGGTGCTGGAACGCGCCGGCTTGATCACCCGCGGCCGCGAGGCGCAGTGGCGGCCCTGCCGCCTGAAGGCCGATCCGATGAAGGACGCGGTCACCTGGCTCGAACAATACCAGCGGTTCTGGGACGAGCGCCTGGACCGCCTGGACGGCTACCTGCAGCAACTTCAAAAGGACGTCCCCGATGGCGAGCAGCGCTGAACCCGAAGTCCACGGCCGCGCGTCGGTCACCATCAACCGGCTGATGGACGCGCCGGTGGACCTGATGTGGCGGGTCTGGACCGAGGCGGAACACCTGAGGGCCTGGTGGGGGCCGAGCGTCTACACCAACCCGGTGTGCGAGGTGGACCTCAGGATCGGCGGCCGGATGCACATCATCATGCGCGCTCCCGACGGCGCCGAGCATGCGGCGGACGCGGTGTTTGAGGAAATCGATCCGCCCAGCCGGCTGGTGTGGACCATGGATGCCGTGAGCCTCGCCGGCCAGATTCTGCTGAAAACCCGCACCACCATCACCCTGAAGGACGAGGGCGGTAAGACGCGGCTGATCATCGTTTCAGAGGGTTATGGCCTGGTTCCGGAGGCGGTGCAGATGCTGGCCGGCATGGAGGCGGGCTGGAACCAGAGCATCGACAAGCTGGCCGGGCATATCGCCAAGGTCTAGCCTTGGTCGGCCAGTCCATTGGGTGTGGGCTCCGGCACGAGCAGGTCGACTGTCAGGCCGACGTCGGACGGCGCGAACGTCAGGCGCGCCCCCAGCTGGCTGGCCAGGCTCCGCATCATCCGCATCCCAAGGCCCTGGCTGGTCTTGGGGTCAAAACCCTTCGGGCAAACCCACGGAAGAGGAGCTGGCGGCCCTGGACGACTGGCGCTTCTCCAGGCGAATGCCCAGCCGCGCGGCGGCGGTGCGCGAGCTGCTGAAACGCGGTCTGGCGGCGGAGGGCTTCTCCCTGTCGGAGCCGGGCGCCAGGTCCAAGGACTTTGGCGTGAAAGACCAGAAGGTCTCCGGCGAGTAGACCGCTCAGGTCAAGCCGGTTGACGACGGCCCGTTCCCGCCGACAAATTGACGCCGAAGCAGTCAGCGAGGGGTCATGTCCATTTTCAGCGAATTCCGCGAGTTCATCGCCAGAGGCAATGTGGTGGACTTGGCGGTCGGCGTGATCATCGGCGGCGCCTTCGGCAAGATCGTCACCAGCCTGGTGAGCGACGTCGTCATGCCGCCGATCGGCCTGCTCACCGGTGGGGTCGATTTCTCGCAGATGAAGATCGTGCTGAAGGCGGCTGATCTGGCCGCCAAGAAGCCGGAGGTCGCCATCGCCTACGGAAGCTTCGCCAACACGGCGCTGCAGTTCCTGATCGTGGCCGTGGTGATCTTCCTGATGGTCAAGGGCGTCAACAGCCTCAGGCGCGCGCCGCCACCGGCTGAACCCGGCCCGCCGCCCGCGCCGACGACCAGCGAGGCTCTGTTGATCGAAATCCGCGATCTCCTCGCCAAGCGGGCCGCCTGACCCTGGCAAACCTCTGTCAGATCAAAGGTTTGGTTAATTTTCGCGCGGCCGATGTAGCGGGTCGCGCGAACTTCCCGCCCAGGCAGAAAGCCTCTCTTGCGGGGTGAATCCCGGAAACCAACCGGGCTTTGGACCGTAGACTGCGAGGTCGGAGCCTCGCATGATTCATCGTTCTCTTCTTCTCGCCGCGGCCAGCCTGGCCGCTCTCGCAACGGCGCCCATGGCGTGGGCGCAGGACCAGGACGGTCCCGCGATGGAGCCGATCGCCTCGGAGCCTGTGGCCCTGTCGGGCGCGCCGCTGCCGGCGGATTCGATCCACTGCCCGGTTCCGCAGGACATCACGGTGGATGTGCCGCCCGCCGCCCATCCCGGTCAGTGCTTCGCGCGGGTCCGCGTCGCGCCCACCTATGAGACCTATTCCGAGCGGGTGATGGTCAGCCCCGGCCGGCGCGAGCAACGCACGGTTCCGGCCGTCTACGACTGGGCCGAACGCCAGGTGGTTGTCGAGGCTGCGCGGGTGGAGCATCGCGTCATCCCCGCCATCTATCGCACCGTCACTGAAACGGTCGTGATCTCATCGGCGACCACCCGCGTGGAGCACACCGAGGCGGTTTACGAGACCGTCACCGAACAGGTGATCCGCCGTCCGGCCCATTCCGAATGGCGCCGTACCTTCGTCGGTCCCGACGGTGTCATCCCCGAAGGCGCCGAGGTTCAGCCCACCGGCGAGATGATCTGCCTGATCCAGATTCCGGCCGAATACGCCACGGTCGAGCGACGCGTCCTGCGCGAGCCGGGCCACGACGTCGAGATCGCGGTGCCCGCGGTCACCCGCGAAGTCACCCGCCAGGTCATCGAACGGCCCGAACGGATCGAGGACATCCCTATCCCAGCCGTCTATCGCACAGAGCGCTATCGCCGCGTGGTGACCGAAGAACGGACCGAATGGATCGACATTCCGCCGGTCTATTCAACCCGCGAAGCCCGCCGCCAGACCTCGGCCGGCCGCCTGGAATGGCGCGAAGTCAAATGCGACCCGCGCCGCCTGGGCATGCAAGCCCAGAACTGAACCACGGGCCCTTTGCGGCGCGGACGCGGCGAGCAGCTCCGCTGTCATCATGCTGTGTGTAATCCAGCGTAGCCTTGGCCGGGTTGCACGGGATCGCGCTCAGCGGCGGTCCCGATAACAGCCTTGCTCAATGTCTTGCTGAGGCGGGCGTGGCCAGCATCATGGCGCAGAAGCTATCGCCGCTCACACGGCTCAGCATCGATCTTGTCGCCGTCCTCGTCGTGGCGCTGATCGCCCATTTCAGGAAGGCCGAAAACTGCCCAGACCCTTCCACGGCAGAGGCGCCACGGTCTGACGCTTCCGGCTCGGACTGAGGTCCGAGCGCTACTTCTTGCCGTGGCCACCGTGCGAGACGCTGTGGCCGCTGCTGGCGTGGCCCATGCTGTGGCCGACGCCGCCCGAGCTCCACGAGCCCGTGGATCCGCCGCCGCTCGGCCAGGAGCCGTGCTGGCTGTTCGACGCCATGCCGCCGCCGGACCAGGATCCGCCGCCGCCCGACATCGAGCCTTGGCCCCAGCTTCCGCCGCCGGAGCCGCCGCCGGAATGGCCGCCGCTCATCGAGCCGCTACCCCAGGAGCCGCCGCCTTCGGAACCGCCGCCCATGGAGCCCTGGCCCCACGATCCGCCGCCGCCGGAGCCGCCGCCGGAATGGCCGCCGCTCATCGAGCCGCTACCCCAGGAGCCGCCGCCTTCAGAGCCGCCGCCCATGGAGCCCTGGCCCCACGATCCGCCGCCGCCGGAGCCGCCGCCGGAATGGCCGCCGCCCATCGAGCCGCTACCCCAGGAGCCGCCGCCGGAATAGCCGCCACCGCCGCCCTTCTGGTGCTCATGCTCATGATCGTGCTGATGTTCGTCGATCGTGATCGAGGTGCTGATGTTGGCGCTGGCCGACGCCGAGGCGAAGGCGCTGGAGGACGAATTGCTCGAACCGCCTTCGATGATGGTCGTGCCGCCACCACCGCCGCCGCCTTCGGGAATGTAGTCAGGGCCAACGCCGCCCTCGGCATAGAGGACGCTCGAGACTGGCGCTTCTTCCGCTTGCGGCTGGCGCTGGGCGAAGGGGACGAATTTGCAGCTGAGCACGCGCTCCCCCGGCCGCACGGGCGGGCAGGGCGGCTGGGCCCTGTCGAAGGGGCCGGGGCCATCTTGCGGGCCAGGGCCGCCAGCGTCCTTGCCGGCCCAGGTCAGGTATCCGCCGTCGTAGGAGACGCGGGTGACGCTTTCCTCGCGGACCACCTCGGTGCGGCGCTCATAGTGGACCGGGGCATAGGGCGCGGGCTCGGCGGAGACGGCGGGCGGCCAAGCTGGCGCGGTGCAGCCTTCGCAATCGCCGTCGTGGGCCAGAGCCGGCGCGGCATAGACAGCCATGGCCGCGGCGAACAACATCGCCCTTGAATCAACCATAGCCGCGGCTCCTAAGAAGACTGGGAATGTCCTCTCTAGGAAGGTCGCGCGTGGTCTGCGAGCGCTCGCATCCCACAGGGGAGCGGCATGCGCTTCGTACGCGAAAGTTATTGATTTATAAGGATAGTTAACCGGGACCCGCCGTCGTGCGACGGGCCCCGGTCAAGGCTTTTATCAGCTACCGACGCTGGGCGGCGTGATGCCGAGCGCGATGGCGGTTTCCGGCGTGAACACGCCGCGCGCCAGGTGATTGTCACGCTGGAAGCGGATCATCGAGATTTGCACGGCGCCGGTGAAGCGGCCGCTCAGCGGGCCGTCATAATAGCCCCGCTTTTGCAGAGCGGTCTCGAGCGCGAGCGTCTCGGAGTCGCCGCCGCGAGCCAGGTGGGACGTATAGGTGGTCCGGGTGTAGGACTTTTCCTCGGTCACCGTCGTATGGCTTTCCGGCCTGGGGCCGGCATCGGAATAGACGCGAGGCGGCGGGGCGTCGGGGCCTTCAGCCTTACAGTCGATCACACGCCATTCGAAGTGGCTGGAGGAGACGACGCGGGTCTTCACCACCGAGCGATAGGTCGCCGGAATGGTGAAGGTCTCGGTGCGTTCCGGCTGGACGATGGTCGTCAGGGTCACGGTCTTATAGGTGGCCGGGATCTGATGCTCGACGACGCGCGCCTGGATGTCCACCACCTTGCGGGTGATGGTTTCCGTCACCGCCGGCTCTTCGACTTCGCGAACCTGTTCGGGGATCTTCACCACGGTGTGGGTGACGGTCTTATATTCGGCCGGCACCGCGATCAGGCAGATCACTTCGCCGGTGGGCAGGAGCTTGTCCGAACCCGGAACAACCACATCGCCCGGACGGCGAGTGCCGCGGCGCCACTCGGTGTGGGCCTCACGCACCAGAAGCTGTTCGGTTTCTTCGCCATAGACGGCGGGGACGGTGATCTTCTTGACGATCGCCGGCTTCACCGTGACCACTTCGGTGATCACCTTGTAGGTGGCCGGGATGGTTTCGTATTCAACGTGGGCTTCGCTGGCCACCACCTGCTGGGTGGTCGTGCCATAGACCGCCGGGATGATCCGGATTTCGGTCCGCGCGGCCTGATCGACGACCTGGTCGCTATAGGTTTCGGTCTGCTCGGGAATGAGCAGCTTGCCGTAGCAGTGCCCCGGCGTGGCGTTGGGCGGCAGATCGCCACCGGCGTCCTGGGCCACAGCCAGTCCGCCAAAACCCAGTACGAACGCGGACGCCGCGGCGCCCATCAACAGATGTTTCATGGATATCCCGCCCCAGCTGGCCTCCGCGCCCCCCGGCCGCATCGGCAAATTAATCGAGAAAGTTCGCCCTAACTTACCGGCAACCTAAGGCTACGCTCCGGGTTTCCGCAAGCCACAATCCTTAAAGAAACACTAATATCGTGTCCAACTGGGACAATTTGGCGTCACTTTTACGCCCAAGCTGCACATAGGGTGGCCTATATTCGGTGGGGTCCGTGCAACGGGATTCTCTCCCGAGGAGAATTCGAGACTAGCTACACCGCCGAATAGGTCTCAACTGGTGTGTTCGCTCAAATTCACTGCCGGTCTACTGGCGCCATTGTCGCATCTTTCGCGGGTGGGGCGATCTTCAATGACCATGAAACATCCATCGCGCTGACGGGTTATCCACGTCAGCACAGGAGCTCCCCCACCATGTTCAAGCTGCCCGATCTTCCCTACGCCTACGACGCCCTGAAGCCGGTGATGTCAGACAAGACCTTGCACCTGCATCATGACAAACATCATGCGACCTATGTGAAGACGCTCAACGAACTGCTGGAAAAGGACGGGCGCACGGCGCGCAGCCTTGAGGAAGTGATTTTGGACGCCACCAAGGCGGGCGAGCGCAAACTGTTCAATAACGCCGCCCAGGCCTGGAACCACGCCTTCTTCTGGGTGGCGATGACGCCGAAGTTCGAAAAGCCGCAAGGCGACCTCGCCTCGGCCATCGACAAGACCTTCGGCGGCCTGGACGCGCTGAAAAAGGCGTTCGTCACCGAAGGCGCGGGGCATTTCGGCTCCGGCTGGGTCTGGCTGACCGCCAACCACAATGGCGAGCTGAAAGTGATCTCCACCCACGACGCCGATGACACCCTGACCCACGGCGACCTGACCCCGCTGATGGTCTGCGACGTCTGGGAGCACGCCTACTATGTCGACTACCAGAACGACCGGAAGACGTTCCTGGAAGCCTGGTTCGACGCCCTGCCGCACTGGGAATTCGCCGGCTTCCAGCTGAAGGCGGCCACTGGCCATGGTGATCCGTGGCGCTTTCCGGCGCCCGAGGCTGCAAATACCCTCAAGACGGCCTAAGGTTGGCGACAGCTTGAGACGAACCGGCCGCAATTTGGCCGCCGGCCACCTTCAAGCTAGCGCCGGGCGCAGTGTCCGGAAGGGAAGATCGCCATGACGCGCTTATTTGCGTTGGCCGCCGCGGCGGCGCTCCTGGTCGGGACTTCGGCTTCGGCGGATGAGACGGTTGCGACCGCGACCTCCGCCGACGCCCACCCGCCCGCGGCCGAGGCGCCGCCGGTCCCGCTGAATGCGGCGACAGATCGATACCGCGGCGGTGACGTGCTGATGACGCCCTGCGGCCCCGAGCGAGTCGACGACCAGGGCGTCGTCGAGAACAAGCCGCATGGCGAGGTCAGCGTCGGTGCGGGCACCCATGGCTATAACGAAGTCGGCGGCTCGGTCTGCCAGCCGCTTCCGGGCGGTGGCTTTGTCGCCATCACCGCCGGCCAGAGCCGCTACGGCCGCTAACCTGCTTTTGGCGGCGTCAGCCGCCAGGTCTGCGACAGCACATGATAAAGCGGCTCGGGCATAACCAGGCTCGAGCTCCAGCGCGCCACCAGGGCCGCCAGCATCAGCGGCCCGACCAGGCCCGGATCGCGGGTCATCTCCATCAGAATCACGGCGCTGGTGAGCGGCGCCTGCACCACCCCCGACAAATAGCTGGCCATCCCCAGCACCACGGCGTCGCGGCCCATCATGGCGGCGAGTCCGGTGTGGGCGAAGGCGGCGCCGAGCCCCGCGCCGATCGCCAGCGAGGGCGCGAAGATGCCGCCTGGCGCCCCGGACGCGGACGCCGCCAGGCTGGCGACGAACTTCCAGCCCGCCAAGGACAGGCCTTGGCCCGGATGGTCCTGCAACAGCGCCTTGGCTTCATTATAGCCGGCGCCGAAGGTCAGTCCGCCAGAGGCGACCGCCGCGCTGGCCGCGATGAGACCACAGAGTAGGGCGAAAACGACCGGGTGAGCTTTGCGCCACCGGTTGACCGGATTGTTTCCAGGTCCGATCAGCGTCGCGAGGATGCGGGCGAAGACGCCGCCGAACAGGCCTCCCACAAGGCCGATGATGGGTGAGGCGACCCAGGCCGATCCCAACGAGGCGCCGCCATGGAGCGCGCCGAAATAGGCGTAGTCGCCCTGCAGAGCATAGGAGGCGATCCCCGCCAGCACCACGACCAGGATCACGGTGGTGTGGGTGCGTTTCTCGAAGCTCTTGGCCAGCTCCTCCACCGCGAACACCACCCCGGCGATGGGGGTGTTGAACGCCGCGGCGACGCCGGCGGCGCCGCCGGCGATGATGATGGCCCGTCGCCCGGCTCCGCCCTTCAGGCCGCGGGTCAGGGTGCGCATCACCCCGGCCACGACCTGCACCGTCGGCCCCTCGCGGCCGATGGAGGCGCCGCAGACCAGCAGGGCGGCCGACAGCAAGACCTTCCAGACCGCCGTCCTCAGGGTCACGCGCTGGCCTCCCCAGCGGCCGGTCCACCGCTCCTCGGCGGCGGCGATCACCTGTGGGATGCCGCTGCCGGCCGCCTCAGGCGCAAACCGCCGCGTCAGCCAGGTTGCGCCCGCGAACCCCAGCGGCAGAAGAAGCAGGCTAGCCCAGGGGGCCAGGGCGTGCAGATGTGTGTGCAGAGCCATGGCCCCGTCGCACAGCTTGGCGAACAGGGCCGCGATCACCCCGCCCAGGATCGCCACCGCGACGATCACCGCGGTTCTCCGCGTTCTGCGCAGGTTCAGCCGCGCGGCGGCCCTGGCGCGAAGCGGCGTCACTCGATCTTTGCGTGGAATAAGCAGCAGGGACATGGGCGCGGTATGAGACGGCGGCTCCGCCAATTCAATCCCGCTGGCCGTCTTTCGCGCCGCCCGGTCTCGTGCGTAATTGCCCGTGGGGCGCGACGCGCCCTGAAGGAGCGAGCGATGGCGCAATTTTCGGTTTCGGATACGGCCTTCACCGGCTTTGGCGTGGTGCGCCATAAGCCGGTCGCCGTGCTGATCTGGGCGGGCGTCCAGCTGGTGATCGCGTTCGGGTTCGCGGTGCTGCTCGTGACCCGATTTGGTCCGTTGTTCGACCAGCTGACCGCCATGACCCCGGCTCAGCAGCAGGATCCGGCGCAGGCCATGGTCATGCTCCGCCAACTCGCCCCGCTCTATGGGTTCGTCCTGCTGTTCGCGCTGATCTTCTATCCGATCCTGCTCGGGACCATGAACAGGGCGGTGCTGCGGCCGGGCGACGACGCCTTCGGCTATATCCGGGTCGGCGCGGACGAGTTTCGCCAGCTGGGTCTGATCCTGATCTACATGGTGCTCGGCTTTCTCGTTGAGATCGCCTTCATCATCGTCGCCGCAATCGTGATCGGCGTGTTCGATGTTGCCTCTCATCAAACCCTGCTCCCGTCCCTTGTGAGCCTGCCGATCGCCCTTTGCCTGATCGTCTTCCTCATGGTGAAGCTCTCCCTGGCCTCGGCCCAGACCTTCGCCACCGGAAAGCTCAATCTGTTCGGCTCCTGGGCCCTCACCAAGGGCCGCTTCTGGTCCATTTTCGGGACGTATGCCCTGGCCTTCTGCCTGCTGATCGTGGTCAGCCTGCTGGGTTATGTGGTGATCTTCGCCGTCATGGCCGCGGCTGGCGGTGGCGGCGATGTGTTCGGCCGGCTGATGCATCCTAAATTCGGATCACCCGCTGAGTATTTCACCGCGCCTCGGCTGGTTCAGCTCATTCTGACCGCGATGCTTGGGGCCATAAGCTGGCCGATCATGATGACCCCCGCGCCCGCCATCTATCGGGCGATCATGGCCGATCGGCCCCTGGTGATCGACGCGCCCTAGAGCCGCCGACGGACTTCACGCCTACACCTGCGGCGATCATCGCGATGGACTAAACGCGCGTGTCAGGAGAATTCGCTGGCTTTCGCATGCCCGCTTCCCGTGTCTAACTGTCGCTAAAGGACGTGTTCGGTTACAAACGCGTTCGGGTGGGGGAGACACAATGGCCAAGATTTCCGTTGCGGATGCGGCGTTTACGGGATTGCGCGTGGTGCGCAGGAATCCCGGCGCGGTCATCGTTTGGGCTCTGCTGCACCTGGCGAGCATGGCCGCGATCCTCTGGCTGGTGCTGACCAAGTTCGGTCCCGTCTTCGTCCAGATGCAGGCCTTTTCTCAACCTGGCGCGCTGAACGCCGCCGACCCGCACGCCCGCCTGCAGCAGCTGATGCCGCTGTTCCATCAGATCCTGCCGCTTTACGGCTACATGATCCTGATCGCCGTGGTCGTCTATTCCATCATCATCGCGGCCATGAACCGCGCCGTGCTTCGGCCCCGCGAGTCCGGCATGGGCTTCGTGCGGATCGGCCCCGACGAGTTCCGGCAGATGATCCTGATGATCGCCTATATCGTCATGGGCGTCGTTTTCGAGATCCTCCTGGCGATCGTCGCCGTCGCGGCGGCCTTCGCGGTCCGCACCGCGCTCCGCGGCGCCGCGCCAAACGCCCCGAACTTCATTCCTTTCGCGGTCGGCGCCCTGATCTTTGTGGGGGTTCTGCTGGTCGTAGAGGTGAAGCTATCCCTGGCTTCGGCCCAGACCTTCGCCACCAAGAGCATCCACCTGTTCGGCTCTTGGGGGCTGACCAAGGGCCAGTTCTGGCCCATGCTCGGGACCTATCTGCTCGCCATCGTCCTCTACATCATCGTCGCCATCGTCCTGGGGATTCTCATGGTGATCGGGTTGATGGTCGCCGGCGCGGTCAGCCACGGTGGCGCGGCTCATCTGTGGCCGCCGCGCATGGGTCCGATGCACATGGGACTGCACATGGATCTGAACAGCGCGGCGATGTCGGCCAAGGCCGCGCAGCCGCCCTTCACCCCGGGCCAGGCCCCAGACTGGCACGCCCTGGCGGCCTATCTGACCCCGATGGTGGTGGTCCAGCAGCTGCTGAACGCCCTCTTCGTCGCCATCATCCTGCCAATCCTGCTGACCCCGCCGGCCGCCATCTACCGGGCGCTGACGTCGGAAGCCGCCCGGCCGCAGACGCTGAACATGCTCTAGGGCTTGTTGAGATTTAGGATTCACGGGTTGAGCGGATCGTGATTCAAGCTCCAAAACGGAGTTTGTCATGGATCGCTTGAGTTTGACGGACGCCCAGTGGGCGAAGATGGAACCGCATT
>Ga0302311_10001407_pt1 | contig 28519 bp, 24 predicted proteins | sample III_Palsa_N1_3_FD_200449 | JGI IMG/M metagenome (GOLD analysis project Ga0302311, IMG submission 200449) | Peat permafrost microbial communities from Stordalen Mire near Abisko, Sweden - III_Palsa_N1_3 | ecosystem: Environmental > Terrestrial > Soil > Palsa > Peat permafrost | place: Sweden... | reverse complement strand
ATCGGCCCCTTGGGCATCATCGGAGCTTTGGCGGCACGATCGAGCATCTCGCCATTGCCACCCCAGCCCGGCACCAGCCCGACGCCGCATTCGACGAGACCGATATAGGTTTCGGCATGCGCCTGGATCGCATCGGAGTTGAGGCATATCTCGCAGCCGCCGCCCAGTGCCAGGCCCGCAGGCGCCGACACGACCGGGAAAGGCGCGTACTTCAGCGCCTTGAACGCCGTCTGGCCGCCCGCGATCAGCTTCTCGATCTCGCTCCACGCCGCGATGTTGACCGCGAACATCGCGAGGCCGAGATTGGCGCCCGCGGAGAAGTTCGTGCCCTCATTATAGACGATCAGCGCCTTGAAGCTCGCCTTCACCAGCGGGATCGCCTGGTTGATCAGCTTGATCACCTCCTCGTCGAGCGCGTTCATCTTGCCGGTGAACTCGATTGCCGCGACGCCGTCGCCGACGTCCCACAGTGCCGCCGATCCCGTCTTGAGCAGCGGCTGCGACGCGCGCTTGATGTCCTCGAGCAACACCACGCCCTCGGCGCGCCTGACGTCGCGGTAGGTGCCGTCGGCCGAGAGATACTGACGCTGGCCGTTCTCGATCCGGTAGAAGGGGTTCGTCCCCGACGACTTGAGCAGCGCCGGGACAGGCCGGCCTTCCGCCGCCAAACGCTCGGCGAGCTTGCCCGGCCCGAGCCGGTCGATCAGCTCGAACGGGCCGAACTTCCAATTATAGCCGAGCTTCATCGCGTCATCGATCGCGACGACGTCGTCCGCCGCCTCGCCGACCAGCTTGGCCGAGTAGGACAGGACGTGCCCCAGGATCGTCCAGGCATAGTCGCCGACCTTGCCCGGCACCGTCACCAGCGCGGCAAGATCCTTCTCGGCCTTGCCGGGCAGCTTCTCGGGCTTCTGCTCGGCGCGGTATTCGCCGGTGGCGAGATCGAGCGACTGCTTGGTCTTCTTGCCGCCCGATTTGTCGAGCCGGTAGAAGCCGCCCTTGCCCTTGCGGCCCGTATAGCCCTCGGCGATCATCTTCTCGACCAGCGGCATGTCGCGCACCGTCTCGAAATAGGGATCGCCCTTGGGCAGCGTCGACGACAGGCTGGCGCTGAGCAGCGGCATCAGGTCGACACCGACGAGATCGATCAGGCCGAAGATGCCCGTCCTGGGGACGCCCATCGGGCTGCCGCCGATCTGGTCGGCCTCCTCGACGGTGATCCCCTGGTCCATCGCCGCGTTGACCGCGACCGCGAGCCAATAGGTGCCGATGCGGTTGGCGATGAAGCCCGGCGTATCCTTGGCATGGACGATGCGCTTGCCCAGTGCGCGATCCGAAAAATCCTCGACGCGGCGCGCGAGATCGGCGTCGGTGTCGGGGCCGGTCACGATCTCGAGCAGCCGCATGTAGCGCGGCGGGTTGAAGAAGTGGGTTATGAGAAAATCGCGCTTGAACTGCTCCGAGCGGCCCTCGACCAGGTTCGCCAGCGGGATCGTCGAGGTGTTCGACGACACAGCGGTGCCCGGCTTCTTCACCGCCTCGAGCTTTTCGTAGAGCGACTGCTTGATGTCGAGCCGCTCGACGATCGCCTCGACCACCCAGTCGCATTCGGCGACGCGGCCGAGATGATCGTCGATATTGCCCGTCTCGACCAGCTTCGCCGCGCGCTTCGACATGAACGGCGCGGGATCGGTCTTGAGCATCTTCGCCACCGCGCCCTTGGCGATCGCGTCGCGGTCCCCCCCGTTATTGGCACCGTCGCGCGGCACGATATCGAGCAGCAGCACGGGGATGCCGGCGTTCGCGACCTGCGCCGCGATGCCCGCGCCCATCGTGCCCGAGCCGATGACGCAGACTTTCCTGATCGGTTCGCCCAGCATCATGCGCGCTCCAGCACCGTGGCGATGCCCTGCCCGCCGCCGATGCACTGCGTGGCGAGCGCATAGCGGCCGCCTTCGCGCGCCAGCAGCGACGCCGCCTTGCCGACGATCCGCGCACCGGTCGCACCCAGCGGATGCCCGATCGCGAGCGCGCCGCCGTCGATGTTGATCGTCTCGTCCTTGAGCCCGAGATCGCGGATGCAGGCGATCGCCTGCGAAGCGAACGCCTCGTTGATCTCGACCACGTCGAGATCGTCAACGCTGATGCCGGCCCGCGCGAGCGCCTTGCGCGACGCCTCGATCGGCCCCAGCCCCATCGTCTCGGGCGCGCAGCCCGACACGCCGACCGACTTGATCTTGGCGAGGACAGTCAGGCCATGCTTTGCGGCGAACGCGGCCGAGGTGACCAGCACCGCCGAGGCGCCATCGGTGAGCGGCGACGAGGTGCCAGCGGTCACCGTGCCGTCCTTGTCGAACGCCGGCTTGAGGCCCGCGAGCGCTTCCACCGTGGTCTCGCCGCGGATCGTGCCGTCTTCGGAAACGACGCCGCCCTTGGTCTGGATCGGGATGATCTCCTCGGTCAGCTTGCCCGCGGCGCGCGCGGCGGCGGCCTTGTGCTGGCTGTCCACCGCGAGCGCTTCCTGCTGCGCGCGCGTGATCTGATATTTCTGCGCGACGTTCTCGGCGGTCTCGCCCATGCCCATATAGGCGCCGGGGCGCTTCTTCATCAGCTCGGGGGACGGCATCGGGTTGTAGCCGCCCATCGGGATGCGGCTCATCGATTCGAGCCCGGCGCAGATGAACGCCTCGCCCGCGCCGATCGCGATCTGGCCGACCGCGATGTGGATCGCGCTCATCGACGATCCGCAGAAACGGTTGACCGTCATCCCACCGACCGAAAGCGGCAGATCGGCAAGCAACCCAATCAGCCGTGCGACGTTGAGCCCTTGCCCGCCTTCCGGAAAGGCGCAGCCGAGGATGATGTCCTCGATCTCGGCCGGGTCGACCTTGGTCTTCTCGAGCAGGCCGCGAATCACCTGCGCGGCGAGATCGTCCGGACGGACGCGGGCCAAAGCGCCCTTGGTGGCGAGATGAAAGGGCGAACGGGCATAGCCCGCGATCACGACGTCGGTCATCGATATCCTCTCCGAGACTATGCCGCATAGATAAGGCGGCACGCGGTTGCCTTAAAGGTGCGATAATTTCCCTATACGTCAACCGATTTTTGCGGCAATAGGATCACGTCGTGTGGTGTTCGCACCGCGACGACCGCCGAGAAGCGCCGATCAAGAGCGCGCGGCAGGTAGAGGTTGTCTGAGGAGGAATCATGTCCCTACTCTTGCTCGCGGCATTGCTCGCGGCCAATCCGTCGGCGGATGTCGCCGTCGGCACGTGGCATTCGCCCACCAAGAATGCGATCATCGCCATCGACAAATGCGGGGCCTCGCTGTGCGGTCATCTCGTGACGTCGGACGGGATCAAGGCCAATCCGGGTCTCAAGGACGTCAACAACAAGGACCCCAAGCTGCAGGGCCGTCCGCTCAAGGGCTCGCCGATGCTCAGCGGTTTCGTCCGCGACGGTAACGATTGGGTGAGTGGTTCGGTCTACAACGCCGATGACGGTCGCACCTATGGCGGCAAGATCACCATCCTGGACGCGAACAGCATCAAGCTGCGCGGCTGCGTATTCGTGCCGATCTGCAAATCGGAAACATGGACGCGCGTCCGATAACGGACGGCGTCTTCTTCAAAGGTCAGGGAGACCAATAGTGAAGCTTAGCAAGACGGGTGCCCGCCGCGGCGCCTCGCTCGCCACCCTCGTCGTCGCCGGTCTCGGCGTCGCCGGCCAGGCGCACGCCGCCGCCTTCTACCTCCAGGAGCAGTCGACCGTCGCGGTCGGCCGCGCCTTCTCGGGCGAAGTCTCCGAGCAGGGCGCGCAGCAGCAGTGGTGGAACCCGGCCGCAGTCGGCGGCATCAGCGGCTACCAGAGCTATGCCGGCGTCACCGCGATCCTGCCGCATTCCAATTCGGTCAACACCGGCACGCTCGTCGCGCGCCCGGCCTTCGCGATCCCCGGCGTCGGGAGCATCCCGGCCTCGGTCTCGGAAGTCGGCGGCGTGCAGAACCAGCACAATCCCGTCAACAACGGCTATCTGCCCAACGGCGGCTTCGCCGTGCCGATCAACGACCATTTCGCGTTCGGCTTCACCGCGACCTCGCCGTACAGCTTCACCACCAATTACGACAACGACAGCTGGGCACGCTACAGCGCCGACAAGACGCGGCTGCGCACCTACGACCTGCAGCCCGTGCTCGCCTATTCGACGGGCGGGCTGAGCATCGGCGCCGGCCCCAACGTCGAATATGCGCGCGCCACCTTCTCCAACTATCTGCCCGATCCGCTGCCCCCGATCCCCGGCCTCAACGCCGGCAACGACGGGCACCAGTATCTCAAGGGCGACGGCTGGAACGTCGGCTATTCGCTCGGCTTCCAGTATCACAACGACAAGGTCGACATCGGCGCGAGCTACAAGTCGAAGATCAAGCATACGCTCAAGGGCAATCTGATCGTCGACGGCTTCACCGATCCGATCCTCGTCGCCGAGGGTGCCAACATGACCGCCAAGGGTGCCAAGGCGCAGTTCACCACGCCGTGGCAGGTCAATCTCGGCATGCGCTATCACGTGACCCCGGCGCTGACGGTCGAAGGCCAGATCACGCGCTTCGGTTGGGACGAGTTCTCGGCGATCAACCTGTCGTCGCTGGGCGCCACGCCCAACCAGTCGCTGCCCGAAAATTACAAGAACACCTTCTCCTACGCGCTCGGCTTCGACTATGTGCTGAGCCCGATGTTCACGCTGCGTGGCGGCGTGCAGCGCGATCTCTCGCCGATCTCGGACGGCAACCGCGATCCGCGCGTGCCCGACGGCCCGCGCTGGAATTTCGCGACGGGTGCATCGGTCAATCTCAGCCCGCACATGGGCCTCGATCTCGCCGCAAGCTACGACAAGATCCACAGCGAGCCGATCGACAAGACGACCGCCGCGTTCGTGGGCACGCCGCTGCAGACCGTGATCCTCACCTCGGGTGAATCGAAGAACGCCCGCGCGCTGGTGTTCTCGGTCGGCGGGCACATGTCCTTCTGATGACCACGCCGGCCCTCACCCCGGGTGAGCGGCCGGCGCAGCCGGGGGCGGGCACCACCCGTCCGTCTCCGGACTTCGCGCCGCGGCTGCTGACCGACCTGCTCGACCATGCCGTCGCCACCTGGCCTGGCCGGGTCGCGATCGACTTTCTGGGGCGCGAGACGCGCTATGCCGCGCTCGGCGGCCTCGTCGATAAGGCGGCGCGCGGCCTGCAGGATCTCGGCGTCGCGCGCGGCGACCGCGTCGGGCTGTGCCTGCCCAACACGCCCTATTACATCATCCTCTATTTCGCGACGCTGCGCATCGGCGGCATCGTCGTCAATCTCAACCCGCTCTACGTCGAGCGCGAGCTGACGCACCTCATCACCGACTCCGGCGCCAAGGTGATCGCGACATGCGACATTCCCGACATCCTCGGCCGCGTCAGCAAGGTCTCGCGCGCGACCGGCGTCGCCAAGCTGATCGTCTGCCCGATCGCGGGCGCGCTGCCGCCGCTGAAGTCGGTCCTCTACCGGCTGTTCAAGCGCAAGGACATCGGCGCGATCCCGCGCGACGCGCTGCATCTCCGCTTCGACGCGCTGATCGCCAACGCCGGCCGTGCCACGCCTGTGGCAGTTGCGCCGGGCGACGTCGCGGTGCTGCAATATACCGGCGGCACGACGGGCGAGCCCAAGGCGGCGATGCTGACGCACGCCAACCTCACCGCCAACAGCGCGCAGATGAAGGTCTTCGTCGGCGATCTCGCGAAGCCCGACGAGCAGGAGATCACGCTCGGCGTGCTGCCGCTGTTCCACGTCTTCGCGCTGACCTCGGTGCTCAATTATTCGATCGATACCGGCGCCGAGATGGTGCTGCTGCCGCGTTTCGAGCTCCAGCAGGTGATCGCCGCGGTCCGGCGGACGAAGATATCGCAGCTGCTCGCGGTGCCGACGATCTACAGCGCGCTCAACAATCTGTCCGACGCGGACTTTGCCAAGCTCGAGACCGTCCGCCGCTCGATCTCGGGCGGCGCGCCGCTGCCCTACGAGACGCGCCACAAGTTCGAGACGCGCAGCGGCACGCCCGTGGTCGAGGGCTACGGCCTGTCCGAGGCCTCGCCGATCATCACCTGCAATCCGCTCGACAAGCCGCCCAAGGACAATAGCGCCGGCCCCGCCTTCCCCGGCACGATCATCGAGATCCGCGACCTCGACGACCCGACCAGGCTGATGTCGACCGGCGAGCGCGGCGAGATCTGCGCACGCGGGCCGCAGGTGATGAAGGGCTATTGGAACCGCCCCGATGCCGACGCGCAGGTGTTCGTCGACGGCGCCTTGCGTACCGGCGACATCGGCTATCTCGACGAGGACGGCTATCTGTTCCTCGTCGATCGCCAGAAGGACCTGATCATCGCGAGCGGGTTCAACGTCTATCCGCGCACGATCGAGGAGGCGCTGTACGAGCATCCCGCGATCGCCGAGGCGGTCGTAATCGGCATCCCCGACGAATATCGCGGCCAGGCGCCCAAGGCGTTCGTGACGCTCAACCCGGGGCAGAGCGCGACGCCTGCCGAACTGCTCGACTTCCTCAAGGACAAGCTCAGCCGAATCGAGATCCCGCGCGCGATCGAGATCCGCGACGCGCTGCCCAAGACGCTGATCGGCAAGCTCTCCAAGAAGGAGCTCGTCGCCGAGGAGCAGGCCAAGGCGCATGGCTGAGCCGGGGGGCGGAACGACGCCTTCCGAGACCGACTGGGACCGCCTGACCGGCATCCAGCAGGTCGCCACCGAACTCGGCATCTCGACGCGCACTCTGCGCTTCTACGAGGACAAGGGGCTGATCGAGCCGCGCCGCGTCGGCACGATGCGGATCTACACGCGCCGCGAGGTCGGGCGGATGCAGCTGATTCTGCGCGGCAAGCGGCTGGGCTTCACGCTGCGCGACATCCAGACCTTCCTCGATCTCTACGATGCCGATCCGCAGCATGTCGAACAAATGCGCGCGCTCGCCGACCGGGTACGCGAGCGTATCGACGAGCTCGAGCAGCACCGCGTCGCGATCGACCAGACGCTCGCCGAATTACGCCAGATCGAGCGCGAGGCGCTCGCGCGCGTGACGACGGCAGAGGCGGGGGCCGGCGGACGCGGTTGATGGGGGCGCGCGCGCCTTCCCCCTCATGCCGGACTTGATCCGGCATGACGCGGTAATCAGCATGGTTCTGATTCGGCGTCACTTGCCCTAAGCCACCCCCGACGGGAGTGTTCGGTGTCGGTGCTGGTGAGCAACATGCTGCGGCGGGGGGCCGCGCTGCGTACGCGGCTGCGGCAGAGCGAGGCGACGTTCATCCTGCTCGCGGTCGTGGTGGGCACGATCGCCGGCGCGCTGTCGGTCGCACTCGGCGCCGCGGCGCACGGGCTGCAACGCATCCTCTACGATCTGCCCGGCACGATGCGACTGAGTGCCGCGCCGGCGCTCGGCTGGGGGTCGCTGATGGCGTTGCCGCTGGGCGGCGCGGTGCTCGGGCTGCTCCAGATCGCGCTCGAGCGCTGGCGGCAGCGCACGCCGATCGACGTCGTCGAGGCCAATGCGCTGCACGGCGGCGCGGTGCCGTTCCGCGATACGCTGACCGTCACCGGGCAGACCTTCGTCTCCAACGGCTTCGGCGCGTCGGTCGGGCTCGAGGCGGCCTATGCGCAGATCGGCGGCGGCTTCGCCTCGATCGTCGGTCGCTGGCTGAGCCTGCGCCGCGGCGATCTGCGCACGCTGGTGGGCGCGGGCACGGGCGCCGCGATCGGCGCCGCGTTCGGCGCACCGCTGACCGGCGCCTTCTACGCGTTCGAGATCGTCATCGGCGCCTATACGCCCGCCGCGATCGCCCCCGTCGCCGCCGCCGCGATCGCCGGCGTCGCGACCGCGCGGACGCTGGGCGGCGTGCCCTATCTGATCACGGTCGATTCGACCGGCATCACGCGCAACATGGATTATCTCGCCTTCATCGGCATCGGGCTCGTCTGCGCGTTCGTCGGCATCGCGCTGATGCGCGCGGTCAGCCTGGTCGAGGCGGGCGTGCGCCGAACCAAGCTGCCCCCCGCGCTGCGCCCCGTCGTCGGCGGCCTGCTGCTGATGCCGATCGCGCATCTCTCGCCCGAGGCGCTGTCGGCCGGCCACGGCGCACTCCACCTGACGCTGGCCGGCGAAGCGTCGCTCGCGGCATTGTGCCTGGTGTTCGGGCTCAAGCTGCTCGCCTCGTCGATCTCGCTGGGCTTCGGCTTTCGTGGCGGGCTGTTCTTCGCCTCGCTGTTCCTCGGCGTGCTGCTCGGCCGCATCTACGCCGACGTCACCGCGATCCTGCTGCCCGGCCAGCATCTGTGGACGCAGGACGCGGCGCTGGTCGGCATGGCGGCGCTCGCCGTCTCGGTGATCGGCGGGCCGATGACGATGAGCTTTCTGGTGCTCGAGGCGACGCGCGACTTCCAGCTCACCGCGATCGTGCTCACCGCCAGCCTCGTCGCGAGCGCGCTCGTCCGCGAGCTGTTCGGCTACAGCTTCTCGACCTGGCGGCTCCATTTGCGCGGAGAAGTGATCCGATCGGCGCGCGACATCGGCTGGGTGCGCCAGCTCACCGCGGGCAAGATGATGCGCAAGGCGCCCGCTACCGTCCCTGCCGCGACCAGCATCGCCGAGTTCCGCAGGCGGACCCCGCTGGGGTCGACCAGCCGCGTCATCCTGCTCGACGACGCCGATCATTATGCGGGCATGGTCGCGACCGCCAACGCCTATGTCGACGGCGTCGATCGCGAGGCCCCGGTCGCCACGCTCGCGCGCCGCCCCGACGAGACGGTCGCGCCCGAACGCAACATCGCCGAAGTGATGCAGGCGTTCGACCGGCTCGGCGTCGACGATCTCGCGGTGGTCGATCCCGACGGCACGCTGCTCGGCCTGCTGACCGAGACGCATGTCCGCAAACGCTACGCCGACGAGCTCGAGCGCAATCAGCGCGAGATGTTCGGCGAGACCTGAGGCAGCGTCTTGAGCGCACCCTTGAGATGCGGCGCGGCCGACGCGATCGGCTGCTGGTCCTCCCAGCCGCCGCCGAGCTGGAGGAAGACGTTGACCTGATCGTCGGCGAGCGTCGCCTGCGATGCGGCGAGCGCGGTCTCGGCGGTGGCGAGGTTGGACTGCACCGTCAGCAGCGACAGCAGATCGGTGCGGCCGAAAGTGAACAGCCGGTTGGCCTGGTCGACCGCCCTGGCGGCGCTGTCGCGCGCGCGCGCCAAGGCGCGATCATGCTCAATCTCGCGCGCATAGGCGGAGAGCGCGGTCTCGGTCTGCTGGAGCGCGGTGAGCACCGTGCCGTCGAAATGCGCCGAGGCGGCCTCGGCGGCGGCGCCCGCCTCCGAAATGCGCGCGCGCACGGCGATCTGGTTGGGAAAGCTCCACGACACCGACGGGCCGATATTGCCGCCCCAGCTCTCCGCGGTGCCGATCGTCGAGAACGGCCCCGCGATCCCGATCATCGCGCCGAGGCTGACCTGCGGGTAGAGCGCGGCGGTGGCGACGCCGATCGAGGCGGTCGCCGCCGCCAGGCTGCGCTCGGCCGAGCGGATGTCGGGGCGTCTGCGGATCAGCGCGCCGCCGTCGCCGATCGGCAGCGGCCGGCGGATTTCGGGCGGCGCGGGGCAGTCGATCAGTTCGCGCGGGAAATCGGCGGTCGGGCGACCCATCAGTGCGGCGATCGCGTAGAGCCCGGCCTGCCGCTGCGCGACGATCGGCGGAATCGAGGCAAGGCTCTGATCGACCGCGGCCTGCGCGCGCGTCACGTCGAAGGCGGTATCGCGCCCGCCGTGAAACAGCCGCGTGATCGCCTTAAGCGTGATGCGCTGCACCGAGACGACATGCTCGGCCGCCGCGATCGAGCGATTGGCCGAGCACACGCCGACATAATTGCGCGCGACCGAGGCCGCGACCGTCACGCGGACCTGGTCGCGCGTCGCCTCGACCGATTGCGCGTCGGCGCGCGCCGCCTCGATCGAGCGCCGGATGCCCCCCGCGAGATCGAGCGGATAGGTGAGCCCGGCACCCAGTGCATAGCTCGATCCCGCGACGTCGAGCGCGTCGATCCCGCCGAGCCGCGTCTGTTCGGCCTGCCCCTCCAGCGTGGTGCCGATCGTGCGCGCCGCCTGCGCCTCGCGGATCGCATAGGCCGCGCGGCGTAGATTGGCGTCGGCGGCGCGCAGATCGGTGTTCGCCGCCAGCGCCTCCTGGATATAGCCGTCCAGCCGCGCATCGTCGTAGAGATGCCACCAGCGATCGGGCAGCGGCGTCGACGAGAAAGCGGGCTCGACACCGTTGACGAAATGGCCGGTGGCAGCGGGTGCATTGGCGGTCGCGCGCTCGGGAACATGATAATTGGGCCCCGCCGTGCAACCGGCCACGGCCAACGCGAGCGACGCCGCCCAGAACGTCCGCCTCACGGCTGGTTCTCACGCAGATACCGGCCCCGGCTGTCGCGCGGCGGGAAGATCGTGACGGTCACGGTGCGCCCCGAGATCAGCCGCGTGCCGCGCATCATCCGATCGACATGGATGCGCACCGGGATGCGCTGCGCGAGCCTGACCCAGCTGAAGGTCGGGTTGACCGCGGGAAGCTGGTTGGCGGTCTCGCTGCGCTGGTCGTCGGCGATGCCGCCCGCGATGCTCTCGACATGGCCGATCATGTCGTAATGGTCGCCCATCAGCCGCATCCGCGCCCGGTCGCCGACGCGGACGTGCTTGAGCTTGGTCTCTTCCAGATACGCCTCGACGCGGATCGAATCGAGATCGATCATCGCGAGGCCCTGCGCGCCGGCCGCAAGGAAGTCGCCGGGGCGCAGCGACAGGTTGGTGACGAAGCCGTTGACGCTCGCATGCACCGCGGTGCGCGCCACGTTGAGCGCGGCGGTGTTGCGCGCGGCGACCTGCTGCTGGACCGCGGCCGCCGCCGTCTCGACCTTGGCATCGTCCTCCTCGCGCGCTTCGGTGGCGACCAGATCGCCGAGCGCGCGGTCGCGCTTCGCCACACGTCGCGCCTGATTGAGCGTCGCGCGCGCGCTCAGGATCGACGCGTCGGCCTGCGCCAGCGCATCCTCGTAGCGCGGGCGATCGACGACGAAGAGCAGCTGCCCCTTGTGGACCAGCTGGTTGTCATGGACCTCCACTTCGGTGACCAGCCCACCGACGTCCGACGAGGCGCGCACCACGTCGGCATAGACATGCCCGTCGCGTGTCCACGGCTCGCTTTCGTAGCGACGCCACAGCAGGATCGCGACGAGGATCGCCAGCGCGACGATGATCAGGGTCACGAGCCAGCGGCCGATGGCGGACAGGGTGCGGTTCATGCGGCGGTCGGTCCAAAGGGAGCGCTGACCAGCACGAGCAGGCCAAGCAGGAAGAGGAACAGGGCGAGGTCGACCATCGGCCGATAGGCGATGATCCGGTAGAAGCCGACGATCTGCAGCACCGCGGTCAGGATACCCGTCAGCAGCAGCGCCAGCAACGTGAGCAGCAACAGCGCCGGCACATAGACGCCGAAGATCGATATCTCGCCGATCATGCCGCTGCGGCCTCCCATGGCGGGGCGGCGGGGAACAGGTTGCGACGCAGGCTGGTGAGCAGCAGCAGCCCGGCGCGACGCCGCTCGCGCACCGGATCGTGCGCGAAGGCACCGACGCTGCGATCGATCCCGTCGAGCAGCGCGGGGGGCGGCGGGTCCGACGATTTGGGATCGCTGCGCCCGAAATAGCGCGCGATCTCGGCAAGCGTGGCGCTGACCGGCGCTTCCTCGTCGGGCGTCATCGTCTTGCGTAGCGCGGCGAGCTCACCCGACACATAACCGATCCGCAGATCGACCAGCGCATCGAGCAGCGGCCGGCCGGGATCGGCGTGCTGCTGCGCAAGGCGCGGCGCGAGCAGCCCGATGCGATCGAGCATCCGCGCCATCCACCGACCCGAATCGGGCGCCTCGCCCCGCGCCCGCTGCGCGACGTCGCGCCAGCCGCCGCGCACCAGCCGCGCAATCAGATTGCCGGGGCCCGCCGTGAGGAACAGCTTTACGCACAGTCCCGAGAAGACGATCCCTGCGATCAGCCCGATCGCGCCATTGATGAAGCCGCTGAAGTCCTCGCTATAGGTCGCGCCTAGCCCGACCGTGTTGACGAACCCAACGACCGAACCGAGCGCCGACAGCCCCAGCGCGGGCCGCGCTAGTGCCGATCCGATGATCAGCAGCGCGGGTGCGAGCACCGCCGCCAACATCACGAAATCGGTGACGCGCGGCATTACCGCAAAGGCATAGACCGCCGCGACCACCAGCCCGACCACCGCACCGAACATGAAGGTGTCGATCTGCTTGGCGGCATTGTCCGCCGCCCCGAACAGCGCGCAGGCGACGCCCGCGATCAACACCGCGCCCGCGCCCTGATCCCAGGCGGTCGCGATCCAGAAGACGCTGCCCAGCATGATCGTCGCGATCGTGCCGAGCGCGGTGCGCAGCGCGATGCCATGATCGCGGTGCAGCGCGCGGCTGCCCGCGTGATCGAGCAGCTCGCCGACATGCGGCGAGATCGCGCGCACGCTTGGCGAGCGGATCTGGTCGCGCAGGTCCCGCGCGTCGCGGTGCGTGACGATCAGGTCCTGCAGCCGCGAGAGTAGGCTGAACCGCAGCATCTCGTGCCACACCGGGCCGCTTTCGCCGCGCTCGGGCTCAAGCGCCTGCGCCGCGTCGAGCAGCGCCTGCGCGCTCGCATCGCGATCGGTCTCGCGCACGCCCGTATCGAGCCACGCATCGACGCGACCGAGCAGGGCGGTGACGCCGTCGGGAACGCCGTCCGGCGTGGCGGCGAGCGCATCGATGCGATCCTCGACCGTGCTCGCCAGCGGCAGCATCATCGACAGCTGATCCTCGAACGCGCGGACGGTGCGCACGCGCGGCAGGATGCGCGCGGTGTCGAAGGGCAGGTGGACCGAGAGCTGGAGCAGTTCGGCGAGGCCCACCGCCAGCCCGCTGCGCTCCTTCGCAAGCGACGCCGCGCGGTCCTTCGTCAGCGATCCGCGCGACCAGCGCTCGGCATCCGCCAGGATCGCGTCGATCCGCGCGAACAGCCGGTGCGTGACGGTGCGCGGGAAGATCACGCCGTGGACGAAGGCGGCGGCCACGATGCCGATCAATATCTCCTCGACACGCAGGATCGAGGTGACGAAGATCGTGCCCGGAACATCGACGCTGGGGAAGCCGATGATGCTCGCGGTATAGCCGGCGAGCAGGAAGGTGTAGGCGCGCGGCGTGCGATCGAGCTGCGAAATGTAGAGGCACAACCCCAGCCACAGCGCGAGCGCGAAGGCGAGAACCATCGGCGCGTTGACGAACGCCGGCACCAACACCACCGCGGCGGCGGCGCCCAGGATCGTCCCCATCGTGCGGAACACCGCCTTGGAGAGCACGGCGCCGGCGAGCGGCTGCGCGGTGATGTAGGTGGTCGTCACCGCCCAATAGGGGCGGGTCAGCCCGATCTCCAGCGCGACATAATAGGCCAGCATCGCCGCTGCGAAGCATTTGAGCGAGAACAGCACGGCCTCGGCATCGATCTTCACGCCAGGGCTCCGCGGGTCATGGCGATCGTCATCCTTCGGCCCCGCCTAGAAGACAAGTGCAATCGATCCCGAACCGCTTGCGCGGCCTATTCGAACGTCGTCTCGGCGATCTGCATATTCGCCGGTACGATCTGCAGAAAGCCGGGCTTGCCTGCGTCGACGCACAGGCCGACAAGAAATGAAACGGTACGGAGAGAGACGAATGTTGGAAGTAGGCCACAGGATCGCCGGAGACGACACCGGTCCGGCGTCGGGGCGCTTCGCCGACATCTTCGATCCCAACAGCGGTCAGGTACAGAAGCGCGTGGCGCTCGGCACGCAGGCCGATCTCGATCGCGCCGTCGCCGCCGCGCAGGCCGCGCAGCCGGCCTGGGCCGCGACCAACCCGCAGCGCCGCGCGCGCGTGATGTTCAACTTCAAGACGCTGGTCGAGCGCGACATGGACAAGCTCGCGCACGTCCTGTCGTCCGAACATGGCAAGGTGATCGCCGATTCGAAGGGTGATATCCAGCGCGGGCTCGAGGTGATCGAATTCTGCTGTGGCATCCCGCACGTCCTCAAGGGCGAATTCACGCAGGGCGCCGGCCCCGGCATCGACGTGTGGAGTTTTCGCCAGCCGCTCGGCATCGGCGCGGGGATCACGCCGTTCAATTTTCCGGCGATGATCCCGCTGTGGATGTCGGGCGTCGCGATCGCGACGGGCAATGCGTTCATCCTGAAGCCTTCGGAGCGCGATCCGTCGGTGCCCAACATGCTCGCCGAGCTGTTCCTCGAGGCGGGGCTTCCGGCCGGGATCCTGCAGGTCGTCCACGGCGACAAGGAGATGGTCGACGCGATCCTCGATCATCCCGCGATCTCCGCGGTGAGCTTCGTCGGCTCGTCGGACATCGCGCACTATGTCTATTCGCGCGGCGTCGCGGCGGGCAAGCGCGTGCAGGCGATGGGCGGCGCCAAGAACCACGGCATCGTCATGCCAGACGCCGATCTCGACCAGGTCGTACACGATCTGTCGGGCGCGGCGTTCGGCTCCGCGGGCGAGCGCTGCATGGCGTTGCCGGTGGTCGTGCCGGTCGGCGAGGACACCGCGGAACGGCTGCGCGAAAAACTGATCCCCGCGATCGCGGCGCTGCGCGTCGGCGTCTCGACCGACAAGGACGCGCATTACGGCCCCGTCGTCACCGCCGCGCACAAGGCCAAGATCGAGAATTACATCCAGATGGGCGTCGACGAGGGCGCCGAGCTGGTCGTCGACGGCCGCGGCTTCACGCTGCAGGGGCATGAACAGGGCTTCTTCGTCGGGCCGACGCTGTTCGACCGCGTCACCACCGACATGACGACCTACAAGGAGGAGATCTTCGGCCCTGTCCTGCAGATCGTCCGCGCGAAGGACTTCGACGAGGCGGTCGCGCTCCCCTCGATGCACCAGTACGGCAACGGCGTCGCGATCTTCACGCGCAACGGCCATGCCGCGCGCGAGTTCGCGTCGCGCGTGAACGTCGGGATGGTGGGCATCAACGTGCCGATCCCCGTGCCCGTCGCGTATCACTCGTTCGGCGGATGGAAGCGCTCGGCGTTCGGCGACACCAACCAGCACGGCATGGAAGGCGTCAAATTCTGGACCAAGGTCAAGACGGTGACGGGCCGCTGGCCCGACGGCTCGACCGACGGCAGCAACGCGTTCGTCATCCCGACGATGGGGTGAGACGTTTACCCTCTCCCGCTTGCGGGAGAGGGAGGGGCCCGCCGCGAAGCGGTGGGAGGGTGAGGGCACGACGTATCCTCACGCGCCGCGCCCGAAGCACCGTCATTCCCTCACCCCGACCCTCTCCCGCAAGCGGGAGAGGGGGAGTAAAGTAGGATCATGACCACCCAATTCGACCTCACCGACGACCAGCGCGAGATTCAGGAGCTGGCGCGTCGCTTCACCGCGGACGCGATCACGCCGCATGCCGCCGAGTGGGATGAGAAGCACATTTTCCCGCGCGATACCGTCAAGGCGGCGGCCGAGCTCGGCTTCGGCGCGATCTACGTCAGCGAGGCGAGCGGCGGGATCGGGCTGGGCCGGCTCGAATCGGCGCTGATCATGGAGGCGATGGCCTATGGCTGCCCCTCCACCTCGGCGTTCATCTCGATCCACAACATGGCGTCGTGGATGATCGACACTTTTGGCTCGGACGCGGTGAAGGCCAAATATCTGCCGAGCATGGTGAATTGCGACAAGATCGGCTCCTATTGCCTGACCGAGCCCGGCTCGGGCTCGGACGCGGCGGCGCTCAGAACGAGGGCAGTCCGTGACGGCGACGACTATATCGTCTCCGGCTCCAAGGCGTTCATCTCGGGCGGCGGCGAGAACGAGATCTACGTCGTCATGGCCCGCACCGGCGTCGACGGCCCGAAAGGCATCTCCTGCCTCGTGATCGAGAAGGACATGCCTGGCGTCAGCTTCGGCGGGTTCGAGAAGAAGCTCGGCTGGCATTCGCAGCCGACCGCGCAGGTCAATTTCGACGGCGTGCGCGTGCCGGCGGAAAACCTCGTCGGCACCGAGGGCCAGGGCTTCTCGATCGCCATGTCCGGCCTCGACGGCGGCCGGCTCAACATCGGCGCCTGTTCGCTGGGCGGTGCGCAACGCTGCCTCGACGAGGCGCAGCGCTATACCAGCGAGCGCCGCCAGTTCGGCCAGCGCATCATCGACTTCCAGAATACGCAGTTCGTGCTCGCCGACATGGCGACCGAGCTCGAGGCGGCCCGCGCGCTGCTCTATGTGGCGGCCGCCAAGGTCAGCGCGGGCGCGCCCGACAAGACCAAGTTCGCCGCCATGGCCAAGCGCCTCTCCACGGACATGGGCTCCTCCGTAGTCGACCGCGCGCTACAGATGTTCGGGGGGTATGGGTATCTGCAGGACTATCCGATCGAGCGTTTCTGGCGCGACCTGCGCGTCCACCGCATCCTCGAGGGCACCAACGAAGTCATGCGCATGATCGTCGCGCGGGAGATGATGAAGCAATGAGCGGCACCTACGAAACCATTCTCGTCGAGCAGCGCGGCGCTGTGACGCTGCTGACGCTCAACCGCCCGCAAGCGCTCAACGCGCTCAATTCGCAGGTGCTCGCCGACATGGTCGCCGCCGCGCGGGCGTATGACGCCGATGCCGGGCAGCGCTGCATGGTCGTCACCGGCAGCGAGAAGGCGTTCGCGGCGGGCGCCGACATCAAGCAGATGCAGGCGATGGGGTTTGCCGAGGCTTACGGCGAAAACTTCTTCGCCGGCTGGGAAGATTTTACGCGCACACGGAAACCCGTCATCGCCGCGGTGGCAGGTTTTGCCTTGGGCGGCGGATGCGAGGTCGCGATGATGTGCGACTTCATCCTCGCGGCCGACACCGCCAAATTCGGCCAGCCCGAGATCAAGCTGGGCGTCGCGCCCGGCATGGGCGGATCGCAGCGGCTGACGCGCGCGGTCGGCAAGGCCAAGGCGATGGAGATGTGCCTCACCGGCCGGATGATGGGCGCCGAGGAGGCCGAGCGCGCCGGGCTCGTGTCGCGCGTCGTGCCCGCCGCCGAGCTGCTTGACGAGGCGATCAAGGTCGCGACCGCGATCGCCGCAATGCCGCCGCTTGCCGCCATCGCCAACAAGGAAATGGTCAACGCCGCGTTCGAGACGGGGCTCGCGCAGGGCATCAGCTTCGAGCGGCGGCTGTTCAACGGCCTGTGCGCGACCGACGACAAGGCCGAGGGCATGGCGGCGTTTGTCGCCAAGCGGCCGGGGGTCTGGACGGGGCGCTAAGACACCAACCGCCGTCATCCCGAACTTGGTTCGGGATCCAGACGCGCTGGCGCCGCTGTTCGGCGCTGCGCGTCTGGATCCTGACCTTCGTCAGGATGACGAAGACGTAGGAGAAGAAAATGGCAAAGATCGGTTTCGTAGGGCTCGGCAACATGGGCGGCGGGATGGCGCTCAACCTGGCGAAGGCCGGGCATGACGTGATCGCGTTCGATCTCGCCGACGCCGCGCTCGCCCGCGCGCGTGACGGCGGCTGCTCGATCGCGACCAGCGCGGGCGAGGCCGGAACCGACGTCGACGCGATCGTCACGATGCTCCCCGCCGGCAGGCATGTCGCATCGGTCTATGCCGAGCAGATCTTCCCCGCCGCCCGGCCCGGCACGCTGTTGCTCGATTGCTCGACGATCGATGTCGCGACCGCGAAGGCCGTCGCGCAGGACGCCGCAGCCAAGGGTTTCGCGATGGTCGATGCCCCCGTCTCGGGCGGGATCGCGGCGGCCAATGGCGGCACGCTCACCTTCATGGTCGGCGGGCCGGCCGAAGCCTTTGCGCGCGCCGAGCCGATTCTCGCCGCGATGGGCAAGGCGGTGATCCACGCAGGCGACGCGGGCGCGGGGCAGGCCGCCAAGATCTGCAACAACATGATCCTGGGCAGCCAGATGATCGCGACCTGCGAGGCGCTGGCGCTGGCGATCCGGCTCGGGCTCGATCCGCAGAAATTCTACGATATCGCGTCGAAGGCGTCGGGCCAGAGCTGGTCGCTGACGAGCTATTGCCCGCTGCCCGGCGTCGGCCCCGAAACCCCCGCCGATCGCGGCTATGAAGGCGGCTTCGCGGCGGGCCTGATGCTCAAGGACCTCAAGCTGGCGATGGGCGCGGCGCAGTCGGTCGATGCGGCCGTGCCGATGGGCGCCGCCGCCGAAGCGCTCTACCAAGCCTTCGCCAACGCCGGCCACGCGACCAAGGATTTCTCTGGCATCATCGCGATGCTCGACGGCAAGCAGCCGGGCTGAGGCTCAGCCGCCCGAATCGGGGATCGGTGCCTTGGTATGCGCATGCCGCACGCGCGTGGGATGCGCGTCGAGCTTGGGCAGGTCGTCGCGCGTGATGACGCCGTCGCCATTGGTGTCGAGCTGCTTGAAGCGCTTCATCGCGGTCTGCGCGAATTCGGCGCGCGTGATCGCGCGATCGAAATTGACGTCGGCGGTCACCACCGGCTCGGGGCTGTCGAGGAAGCCGTACCGCCCCGCGCCGAGCCGCGTCGGATAGGGCGGATCGGTGACGTTGCCGTCGTCGTCTGTTTTGGCGAGTTCGGGATCGCCGTAGCTGCTCATCACGCGGATTTCGGGGGCGATGTCGCTTTCATAATGTTCGACCTCGTCGGGGCCGATCTCGCCGTCGTGATCGGTGTCGAGCAGCGCGAAGAAGCGCAGCGCGTCGAGCTCGAACTCCCGGGGCGTGATCCTGTTGTCGCGATTGGCGTCGGCCTTGCGGAACCACAGCTCGCCGCCGGACAGGCCTTCGCCGCCGTGGAAGGGCTCGCCCATCGGGCTGATGAAGATCGCCCCCCCGGAGATCGGCGCGACGAAATTCTGCCCCTGCACGACGATGGCCTCATTGGGCGCCTCCTTGGGCGCCTCGGCGGGTGCGGTGGCGGGCGGCGTCGCGACAGGCGGTGTCGCGGGCGGCGCCGCGGCCACCACGGCGGACGACATCAGGAGTACGGACAGACTTCCGGCGATACGCATACCCGATTCCCCTTGAACGCTTGGCCTGGCGATAGCGCGTCGGCGCCGGGCGTCCAAGCGTCGCGCCGCGCCCGCTGGCATATTCGCAGGCGATGGCGCACGCTTGCCGTCTCTACGATGAACGAGGTGCGCGATGACCCGCTGGACGCTTGCCGACATGCCCCCGCAGACGGGCCGCCTCGCGCTGGTCACCGGCGCCAATAGCGGTATCGGGCTGGAGACGTCGCGCGCGCTTGCAGATGCCGGTGCGCGCGTGATCGTCGCGGCGCGCAGCGAGGCCAAGGGTCGCGCGGCGGCGAGCGCGATCGGTGGCAAGACCGAATGGCGCGCGCTCGATCTCGCCGATCTGGCGTCGGTGCGGACCCTGTCGGACGAACTGATCGCGGAGGGCGTGCCGATCGACATGCTGATCCTCAACGCGGGCGTGATGGCGCTGCCCCGGCGCGCGACCACCACCGATGGCTTCGAGATGCAGATCGGCACCAATTTCCTGGGTCATTTCGCGCTCGCCGCCCGGCTGTGGCCGCTGATGGCGCACGGCGCGCGCATCGTCCCGCTCTCCAGCATCGCCGCGCGGCGCGGCAAGATCGACCTCGACGACCTGATGGCGGAGAAAAGCTACAATGCCTGGGCAGCCTATTCGCAGACCAAGCTCGCGATGCTCGTGTTCGCGATCGAGCTCGCCAAGCGGCAGCAGCGCGTCGCCAGCATCGCGGCGCATCCCGGCTTCGCGCGCACCAACCTGATCGCCAACGGCATGGGCAGCAACGCGCTGCGCGATACGGTGATCGGCGTGTTCGGCGATCTGTTAAGCCAGTCAGCCGCCGCCGGCGCGCTGCCCGTGCTGCGCGCGGCGACCGATCCGACGATGCGATCGGGCGGCTATGTCGGCTCGACCGGGCTGTTCGAGCTCAAGGGTCCGCCGGGGCCCGCGAAGATCCCGAGGCAGGCATGCGATCCCGAGACCGGACGAAAGTTGTGGGCGGCGGCCGAGCGGCTGACCGGGCTGTCCCTGCGCCCCTGACGCTCTGCGTCGACGCCTCGCGCCCTTGACGGTTGCCATCGCGCACGACGCGCGCGACAGTCGGGCCCGGGGGGACACAGGGGAGACGCTCGTGCGCCGCAGACAGTTCATCGCCTCGATACCCGCCGCCGCGATCGCCGCGCCGTTGTTCGCACAAGCCGCCAAGGGCCCCGGCCAGGGCGGCGCGCCAACCCCCGAGACGCCCACGCTTCCCGGCTTCGAGCCCGTGGGCGCCGATCGCTTCCTGCGCCCCGACGTCCATGCCGGCGACCGCCCGGTCGGCGCGAGTTTCGCGTCGCGATCGGCGGTGTACGGCATCAACGGCGCGGCGGGATCGGCGCAGCCGCTCGCGACCTTGGCAGCGATCGAGACGCTCAAGCGCGGCGGATCGGCGGTCGACGCCGCGATCGCGATGAACGCCTGCCTGGGCTTCCTCGAGCCGACCTCGTCGGGGCTCGGCGGCGACTGTTATGCGATGGTGTGGGATCCCAAGGCAAAGACGGTGCAGGGCCTCGCCGGATCGGGCGAGAGCCCGCATGCGCTGACGCTCGACATCGCGCGCTCGCGCGCAAAGAACGGCGCGCTGCCTGCGCTCGGCGCGGTCGCGGTCTCGGTGCCGGGCGCGCTCGACGGCTGGTGGACGCTCCACCAGCGCTACGGCAGATTGAAATGGGCCGAGCTGTTCGAGCCCGCCATCCACCTGTGCGAACAGGGCGCACCCGTGCCCGAGATCATCGCCTATTACATCCGCGGCAATCTCAAGGCGTTCCTGCGCCCCGGCGCGGGGGTGGAGGAGACCGACAACGCGATCCGGACCTACGGCATGGGCCATGGCGGCCCGCAGACCGGACAGATTTTTCGCAATCCCGGCCTGGCACGCACCTACCGGATGATCGCACAAGGCGGGCGGGACGCCTTTTACGACGGCCCGATCGCGGACATGATCGAACGCTATTTCAAGCGCATCGGCGGCTGGATGACGCGCGCCGATCTCGCCCGGCACCACAGCGAGTGGATCGCGCCGCACACCACCGACTATCGCGGCACGACCGTCCACGCGCTCGGCGCCAACACGCAGGGTATCGCGACCTTGCAGATGCTCAACATGCTCGAGCATTTCGACCTGCGGGGGAGCGGCTTCCAGTCGCCGCTGTCGATCCACCTCCAGGTCGAGGCCAAGCGCCTCGCCTATGAGGATCGCGCGCGTTACTATGCCGATCCGCACTTTTCCAAGGTGCCGGTCGAGTGGCTGATCTCGAAGGACTATGCCGCCGAGCGCGTAAAACTGATCCGGCCCGACCATATCCTCACCCCCGTGCATCCGGGCCAGGCGCCGAACCACGGCGACACCACCTATTTCTCCTGCGCCGATTCGAGCGGGATGATGGTGTCGATGATCCAGTCCAACTTCCGCGGCATGGGATCGGGTCTCGTCGCCGACGGGCCGGATGGAGGGACCCTGGGCTTCATGTTCCAGGATCGCGGCCAGCTCTTCTCGCTGCAGGACGGCCACCCCAATATCTACGCGCCGGGCAAGCGCCCCTTCCAGACGATCATCCCCGGCTTCGCGACGCGCGGCGGCGTACCGTGGCTCGCCTTCGGGGTGATGGGCGGCGACATGCAGCCGCAGGGCCAGACGCAGATCATCGTCAACCGGCAGGATTACGGGCTCGACGTCCAAGCGGCGGGTGATTCGCCGCGCTGGCATCACGAGGGGTCGTCGCAGTCGATGGGCGAGGACGGCGCAGGCCTGCCCGCCAACGGCCTGCTGCGGCTCGAAAGCGGCGTGCCCGATGTGACCAAGGCGGCGCTCGCGGACATCGGCTGGACGATCGGCAAGCCCGACGGCGGCTTCGGCCGCTACGAATGCGTCGAGTACCGACCCGACGGCGGGCAGCTCGTCTACGCCGCCGCGAGCGAGATGCGCGCGGACGGGTGTGCGCTGGCCTATTGAAGACCCAACCCGTCATCCCGGCGAACGCCGGGACCCATACGCGCGGCGTCGATTACCGGGCGCTGCGCGGATCGTCACGCGTGGCGCGTGCGCTCCACGCACCGCGTCCATGGGTCCCGGATCAAGTCCGGGATGACGGGCGGGAATGTTGTGAACACCGTCATCCCAGCGCAGGCTGGGATCTCCCGGAACTGCCGCCGCGCCCACCATGCTGAGATCCCAGCCTTCGCTGGAATGACGAGGGCGGCGGGCGCGAAGACTACTCCTCCCGCTTCGCCCCATCGAGCAGCGCATCGCGGCGCGCCTTGTCCGCCACCTCGGTGTCGCGCTCGGCCTTGCTCCGCCCGAATTTGGCGCGGTTAGCGTCCGCTTTCCTGCCAGCCTCGGCCTTCGCTCTCGCCTTGCGCGCGCGATTGAGGTTGACGATCTCCGCCATCAGCGCCGCCCGATCTTCGCCGCGAGCCACTGCGCGGCCGCTTCGGGCGTCGCCTTGGCGGCGTCGCGGTCGACCATGTAATTGGCCTGCTGCATCGCCGCCACGGGGATCGCGCCGACCAGCGGTGCGACCGCGGCGAGGAAGCGTGGGTCGTGCGCATGCGCGGCGGATGCCAGCAGCACCGCGTCATAGCCCGGCTGCACATGCTTCGGATCGCCGAGCACGACGAGACCGTCCGCCGCGATCCGCCCGTCGCTCGAAAAGGCCGAGATGACGTCGACCTGCCCGCTTTCGAGCGCGCGGTACATGAAGGTCGGCGCATAGTTGCGCGTCGAGCCGAAGCGGATGTCGTAGCCGCTCTGCACCGCGCGCCATTCGGGCCGCGACAGATATTCGAGATCGGCACCGAGGTTGAGCGTCGGCGCGGCCGCCGCGAGGCTTTGCAGATCGGCGACGTGATGCGCCGCTGCCGACGGCCGTCGCATCGCCAGCGCATAGGCATTCTCGAAGCCCAGCGGCCCGACCAGCGCCGCGCCGCTCGGGCGCAGATAGTCGGCGATCCCCGCGAGCGTCTCCGTGCGCGGCGCGACGTTCGTGCGGTGCATCGCATCGGCCCAGATCGTGCCCGAATATTCGACATAGACGTCGATGTCGCCCTGCTGGAGCGCGTGCAGCGCGACCAGCGAGCCGAGCCCCTGACGGTAGCTCACCGTATAGCCCGCGCGCTCGAGCCGATCGCCGATCAGTCGCGCGAGGATGAACTGTTCCGAAAAATTCTTCGCGCCGACGACGATGCTGCGTTGCCCCGTTCCGCCCAGCAGCGGCGCGCAGGCGAGCAGCAGCCCGATCGCGACCCCTGCCCCGCCGAGGATCAGCGACCATCGCTCGCGCTTTGCCAGCCCGCGCTCGACCAGCGCGAGCAGACCGTCCGCCGCGAGTGCCAGCACGGCGGAGGCGAGGCAGCCGGTGAGCACCTGCGTCCAATCCTCCGACTGCAGGCCCGAGAAGATCAGATTGCCGAGACTGGAGGCGCCGACGGTGGTCGCCAGCGTCGCGGCGCCGATCGTCCAGACCGTCGCGGTGCGGATTCCCGCCATCACCACGGGTGCCGCGAGCGGCGCCTCGACCAGCCGCAACCGCTGCCACGCAGTCATGCCGAGCCCGTCGGCGGCCTGGATCACGCCCGGATCGAGCCCGCGCAACCCCGCCACGACGTTGCGCAGGATCGGCAGCAGCGCATAGAGCGCCAGCGCCAGCCACGCGGGCAGGAAGCCCAGCGCGGGCAGGCCATGCCCGATCGCGAGCAGCAGCGGATAGAAGAGCGCGAGCAGCGCCAAGCCGGGAATCGTCTGGATCACGCCCGCAATGCCGAGCGACGCTGCGGCGAGACGCGGCCGGCGAGCCGCAACGAGGCCGAGCGGCAGCGCGATCACCAGCGCCAGTCCGAGTGCCGCAGCCGATAGCAGCAGATGATGCGCGGCGAGACCGAGGACTTCGTTCACCAACCAAATCCTCCCCTGCAAGGGGAGGGGGACCGCCGGCGAAGCCGGTGGTGGAGGGGTGAAGGCTTGGGGTAAGGCATCGGATGAAAACAGCCCCGCGCCTTCGCCGCGGTCACAGCGCCGGAAAGCACCGCCCCTCCACCACTCGCTTCGCGAGCGGTCCCCCTCCCCATCTGCGATGGGGAGGATGTAGTAGACCGGCCCCCCCTCATCCCCTGAGCGCCTCGATCGCCTGCGCCTGCCTGGCTGGCACCGCGACCAGCGCGTCCGCCTCCACCCCCGCCTTGCCGGCGAGCATCTCGGCCGGCGTCGCGTCGCCGACCACCCGCCCCTTCGCCATCACCACGATGCGATCGGCGAGCAGCAGCGCTTCGGCCATGTCGTGCGTCACCATGATGCTTGTCAGCCCGAGCCGCTCGTGCAGCGCACGGTAGCGTTGGCCGATGCCGTCGCGCGTCACCGGATCGAGCGCGCCGAGCGGTTCGTCGAGCAGCATCAACTTGGCGCCCGTCGCGATTGCCCGCGCGACGCCCACCCGCTGGCGCTGGCCGCCCGACAAGGCATCGGGGGCCCGCCCGCCGAGTTCGGCGGCCAGGTCGACCATCTCAAGCAGCGCCGCGACATCGGGCGCGGGATCGCCTGCGATCCGCGGCACCAGCGCGATATTCTCCGCGACCGACATATGCGGCATCAGCCCGATCGACTGGAAGACATAGCCGATCTTCCGCCTGAGCAACGGCGCCGGCCCTTCGGCAACGTCGCGGCCGTCGATCAGCACGCGGCCCTCGGAGGGCATTTCGAGCCGGTTGACCATGCGCAGCAGCGTCGACTTGCCCGCACCCGATCCGCCGACCAGCGCGACGAAACTGCCCGGCGCGATCGCGATATCGACGCCCGCCACCGCATCGACCCCGGCAAAGCGCTTGGTGACGCGCTCGAAGCGCACCTCGGGGCCGTGTTGATCCATATCCCTCCGCTGGCGCCCGACGCGCGGCTTGCCTACTGTCGGCGCGTGATGATCGCGCGTCAAACCCTCCTGTGATGCTGGCGTTACGCGGCGTCGCCTGCCTGCGCGGCGACCGGCTGCTGTTCGAGGACGTCGACCTGACGCTTGCGGCCGGCGAGGCGCTGGTCGTCACCGGGCCCAACGGCATCGGCAAGTCGAGCCTGTTGCGCATCGCGGCCGGGCTGCTGCGCGCATCGGCGGGGACGGTCGAGCGCGACGTCGGCGCGGCATGGCTGGGCGAGGCCGCCGCGCTCGACGGCGAACGCACGCTGGGCGAGGCGCTGGGCTTCTGGGCGATGCTCGACGGCACGACGCCCAATGCCGCGATGATCACGATGGGGGTGGAGCATCTCGCGCGCGTCCCCGTCCGCTATCTCTCGACCGGCCAGCGCCGCCGCGCCGCGATCGCGCGGACGATCGCCAGCGGTGCGCCGCTGTGGCTGCTCGACGAGCCCGCCAACGGGCTCGACGTCGAAGGGGTCGAGCGACTCGGCGCGGCGATGACGGCGCACCGCGCGAGGGGCGGGGCGGTGCTCGTCGCGACGCATCTGCCGTTGCCGCTGGAGGATGCGAGCAATTTCTCGTTCCCCGGCGGAAGCCGGGGTCCAGGCCCGGAACCCACGGGAAGCGGAGCGCCTGCCCCAAGGTGGGACCTGGGCCCCCGCCTGGGCGGGGGAACCGTATGATCCTCTCGCTGATCCGCCGCGACGCGCTGCGCGGGCTGCGCGCCGCGGGGTTGCCCGTCGCCTTCTTCCTGATCGCGGCGACGCTCTTTCCGTTCGCGGTCGGCCCTGACGCCAGGCTGCTCGCAACCGCAGGCGGCGGGATGCTGTGGCTGGCGGCGCTGCTCGCCGCGCTGCTGCCGATCGAGCGGCTGGTCGCACCCGATGCGGAAGGCGGCGTGCTCGATCAGTTCGCGGTGCGCGGCATTGCCGACGAGAGCGTCGCCGCCGCCAAGATCGCTGCGCACTGGCTCGGCTTCGGGCCGCCGCTGATGATCGCAGCACTGCCTGGCGCAGCGCTGCTCGGGCTCGACACCGCGACGCTCGGCCGGCTCGAGGCGGGGCTCGCAATCGGTACGCCCGCGCTCGCCGCGCTCGGCGTCACCGTCGCGGCGCTGACCGTCGGATTGCGCGGTGCGGGCGCGCTTGCCGGGCTGGTGCTGCTGCCGCTCGCCGTGCCGCTGCTGATCTTCGGCGCCGGCGCATTGAGCCCCGGCGACGGTCAGGCGCTCAAGCTGCTCGCGGCGACCGCCTTGCTGCTCACCGCGGGCGCACCCTTTGCGGCGGGTGCTGCGTTAAGGGCGCTGCGTGATTGAAGACACGGAGTTTACCATGCGCTTTTCCCCTATCGCCTTCGCCCTGACCGCGACGCTCGCTGCTGCCAGCCCAATCGCCGCCGCCCCGCCGCGCGCCGACACGATCGTGACGGTGGTGATGGCGCATCGCCATTTCCATCCGCAGGTGATCCGGCTCAACCGCGGCCAGCCCTATCGAATCGTGCTCGTCAACCGCGACGGCACCGGGCATAATTTCGACAGCAAGGGCTTCTTCGGCCACGCCGACATCGATTCCAACGGTGCCGGCGGCCAAGCGATCCACGAGGGCCTGATCACGGTGCCGGCGCATGCGACCGTCGCGTTCCGCGTGACGCCGACGGTCGCGCGTCCGTTCGATCTCAAATCCTCGGTGGCGCTCGACGCCGCCTCGGGGATGCAGGGCCAGATCCTGGTCTATTGACGCGTCAGCCTGCCACCCAGCGCGCAAAGATCGCGGTGGGGAGCAGGAGCCCGCGGGCCTCCTCGCGCACCGCCATCTCGCCAGCCTCGATACGGCCGCCGAGATGGGCGGTAGCCTGCCGCAACAGCTCGGCGATCGCGATCGCCGACATGCGCACTGCATAGACGGTGAGCACGAGGAATTTCGACTCGGCATCGAGCAGCCGCACGCAATCCGCAATCAGCCCCGGCAGCCCTTCCTCGAGCCGCCACACCTCGCCCGTCGGCCCTCGCCCGAATTTGGGCGGGTCGAGCATGATCCCGGCATAGCGCCGCTCGCGCCGTACCTCACGCGCGGTGAATTTGGTCGCGTCGTCGATCATCCAGCGGATCGGCTTGTCGGTCATGCCGGCGAGTTGGGCGTTGGCCTTGCCCTGCTCGACCGATTTTTTGGACGCATCGACATGCGTTACTTTCGCCCCCTTCGCGGCGAGCGCGAGGCTGCCGACGCCGGTATAGCCGAACAGGTTCATCACCTCGTCGCCGTCTGCGACGCGCTCGCGCATCCACGCCCATTGCGGCGCCATGTCGGGGAAGAATTGCAGGTGGCGGAAGGGCGTGTTGGCTGCGTGGAATTTGACGTCCTGCCAGGCGAGCGGCCAGTCGGACGGCACCTTGCGGTCGAGATGCCAGCGGCCGCCGCCCTCCTCGTCCGACGCGCCGACGAACTCGCCGTCATGCTGCCAGTCATCGGACGCGGGCGCCCACATCGCCTGCGGCTCGGGGCGGACGAAGCGGAAGCGGCCATAGCGCTCGAGCTTGCGGCCGTGGCCGGAGTCGACGAGCGCGTAATCGGGCCACGGCTCGGTGATCAGGGTGAGGAGTTCCACGATCCGGCCTCTATCCGTTCGTCCCGAGCGAAGTCGAGGGACCGGAAACAAACGGCGCGCCTGAAGCCAGTCCCTCGACTACGCTCGGGACGAACGGAGAAGGGGAACCGGGCGTCACGCCACCCTCGCCAGCTTGCCGCCCACGCTCGCGGTCGCGATCCCGCCGCCGATCGCTTCGGCACCCGCGCGACGCGCCGCGGCGAGGTCGACCGCCTCGATCTGCGCGACCGTCTCGGCCACCGGCACGATCCGCCCCTGCACCTGGATCTGCCGCGCCAGATGATCGCAGCGCGACTGCACCGATTCGAGCCCCATCAGCAGCCCCGCGCGCGACTGCGCCTTGGCCCTCGCCAGCTCGGCGTCGCTGAGATCGTCGGCGGTGCGCGCCATCACGTCGCGCGCGAGCGCGAAGGCGCGTGGCGCCTCGGCCTTGGCGGCGGCGAGATAGACGCCGAGCTGGCCGGTGTCCGCCGCCGCCTGGCTCCATGCGTAGATCGAGTAGGCGAGCCCGCGCTCCTCGCGCACCTCCTGGAACAGCCGCGACGACATGCCGCCGCCGGCCGCGCTCGCGAACAGGTTGAGCGCGTAGATGTCGGCGTGGCGCTGGTCGACGCCGGGATGCGCGAAGGCGATGTGGACCTGATCGAAGCGCCGCGCATCGGCGACGACACCGGGGGCGAAGCGCGCGGGTTCGTAGGTCGGGGCGTGTCCGGGCGCGAGATCGCCGAAGCGCGCCTCCGCCAGCCGCAGCAGCATGTCTTCGTCCACCTTGCCGGCGGCCGCCAGAATCAGCCCTCCGGGCCGATATTGCTCGTCGAGCCAGCGGCGCA
>Ga0302311_10001406_pt1 | contig 28530 bp, 21 predicted proteins | sample III_Palsa_N1_3_FD_200449 | JGI IMG/M metagenome (GOLD analysis project Ga0302311, IMG submission 200449) | Peat permafrost microbial communities from Stordalen Mire near Abisko, Sweden - III_Palsa_N1_3 | ecosystem: Environmental > Terrestrial > Soil > Palsa > Peat permafrost | place: Sweden... | reverse complement strand
GCCGTTCGCCGGAGGACAGCCGCAAAATATGCCGACCAAAAATATCGTCTGGCAGGTGCAACTGGCGAGCCAGCTCCACTGCAGCGGTTTTATTCTTGTCGTGGAAATGCTCAGCCACGGTTGGCGCCCACCAACCGGCCTGTGCAGGCACAAGCATCACCTTTTGCCGCCACTGCGGTGCGGACATCGCCCCTCGATCAACATCGCCAAGCAAGACTGCGCCGTCAGCGGCATCGATGTCGGCCAGCATGCGCAGGAAAACGCTTTTCCCCGATCCGGAGGCCCCGCTCACCGCCAGGCATTGGCCCCGATCAATCGACATGCTGAAAGGGCCTGCCCAGTTATTGCGCAGTGCATCTACTCGGAAATTTAGGGTCTGTGTGGCGGAATCCATATCGTGCCTGCTCGAGTCCGGTGTCTAGCGTGGCTATATCCGTCCACGCTAGAGAACCATGGCAGCCCTTACAAGAAGCTTCGCTAAAGCCGGCTGATAACACGACATGGTTTGGATGGTTCGATTGAACGCGCCTCAGACCTCCAGCCGGTCATCCTTTCGCGCCACCAGTGCATATAGGGCCGGCATCAAGAAGATGCTGATCAACAGTCGCGTGAACAGACCACTGACGATGACCAGAGCGAACGGTCGTTGCGTGTCGGTGCCGACGCCGGTAGCCAGCGCTGCGGGCAGCAAGCCGAGTGCAGCCACCAGCGCCGTCATCATGATCGGGCGCAGACGCAGGATGGCGCCCTGGCGAATCGCCTCGGTGACATCGATGCCGCCGCGTCTGAGTTCGTTGACGTAGGAGATGTAGACGACAGCCGTTTGCACGGAAACACCGAACAGGGCGAGAAAGCCGATGCCGGATGACACCGAGAATGGCGTGCCGGTAAGCCACAGTGCCACGATGCCGCCGACTGGCGCCGACAGCAGCACACCGGCTACGGTGATGAAGGGGAATTTGAAGTTGCTGTACAGGGTGAACAGCAGCAGGAAGATCAATCCCAGGGTCAGCGGCAGAATCACATTGAGCTGCGCGCGCGATGCGGTGTATTCCGAGTACTCGCCGCCCCAGTCAAGGCGGTAGCCCTGCGGCAGGGTGATCTTCTTGTTGACCTGCCCGATGGCATCACCCACAGCGCCGGCAAGGTCGCGGCCTTCCACCGAGAACTGCACGCCGATGTAGCGCGAATTATCCTGGCGGTAGATGAAGGATGCGCCGTTGGTGACCTTGATATCGGCGAATTCCTTCAGCGGAAGCTGCTGTCCGTCGGGCGTGGTGACCAGGATGTTGCCGATCTCTTCGGGGTTGTCGCGATACTTCTGTTCCAGCCGCACGACGAGATCGAACTGCTTCTCCTGCTGCACCACCTGGGTGGCCACGTCGCCGCCGATCGCCGTGGTGATCAGGCCATTGATGTCGGACACGTTCAAGCCGTAGCGCGCAATCGCGGCGCGGTTGATCTTGATGGTCAGGCTGGGCTGTCCCAGCTCCTGCACCAGGGTCACGTCGCGGATGCCACGGACTTTCTCGAGCACCTGCTTGATCGCCTTGCCTTTCTGCTGCAGCGTGTTCAGATCGGCACCGAAAACCTTCACGGCCAGCGCGCTCTTCAGACCAGTCTCGGCCTCATCGACCGCGTCCTCGGCGGGCTGGGTGTAGTTGAAACTGATGCCGGGAAAGGCTTCGAGCTTGTGGTTGATCGCCGCGATCAGTTCGGGCTTGGTGTGATAACTGCCGCTCCACTGCGAATAGGGCTTGAGGCCGACGTAAAACTCGACGTTGAAGAAGCCGGTCGAATCGGTGCCGTCATCCGGTCGGCCCAACTCCGAAGCGACGGTGGTGACCTCGGGGAAGGTGCGCAGGATGTCGCGTATCTTGGGCGTAATCCTGGCCGACTCGTCGAACGAGATGGTGTACGGCATGGTGGCGCGCACCCACAGCGCGCCTTCGTCCAGCTGCGGCATGAACTCGGCGCCGATGCGCGGAATCAGCAGCAACGAACCCAGCAGGATGACGGTAGCAACCAGCGTCGTTATCCACGGAAAAGCGAGGCAGACATCCAGGCCTCTGATGTAGACCGACTTGATCGCCTCGAACACCACGTTGCGGCGCTCGCGTACGCCCTTGCGCATGAACCAAGCGCACAGCACAGGCAGCAAGGTCAGTGTGACGATCAGCGAACCGACCAGGGCGAAGATCATCGTGTCCGCCATCGGCTTGAACAGCGTTCCCGACGGACCGGACAGCACGTAGATCGGCAGGAAGCTGACCACGATGACCGCGACCGCATAGAACAGCGGGCGATCCACTTCGGCAGCCGCATCGCGGATGATCGCGCGCACGCTCAGCGGCGAGTCCGAGCCCATACCTTTACGCTCGGCGATCTGGCGGAAGATGTTTTCCACCATCACCACCGCGCCATCGACCAGGATGCCGAAGTCGATCGCGCCGATCGACAGCAGGTTGGCCGAGGCGCCCTGTATATCAAGACAGACAAACGCGAACAGCAGCGCCAGCGGAATCGTGGTGGCGACGATCAAACCGGCACGAAAATCGTACAGGAAAAAGATCAGCACCACGACGACCAGCAGCATGCCGCGCAGCAGGTTGTCTTCCACGATCTTGGTGGTCAGCGCGATCAGGTCGGTGCGGTCGTAGTAGGGCACGACCTTGACGTCACTGGGCAGCACACCGTTATTGAGCTCGTGCGTTTTCGCTTCGACGCGTTTGAGCACGTCCTGGGTTTTTTCGCCGGTGCGCAGAAGGATCACGCCTTCGACGGCGTCGTCCTGTTTCTCGTAGCCGAATTCACCCAGCCGCGGCGCAATGCCAATCACCACGCGGCCCACGTCTTTCAGCAGGATCGGCGTGCCGTTATGCACGGCCAGCACCACGTTGCTGATGTCTTCCAGCGTGTCCATGCGGCCCAGGCCGCGCACGTAATAGAACTGGCCACCCTGCGAATAGAAGCCGCCGCCGGCGTTGTCGTTGTTGGACGCCAGCGCCGCTTCGATCTGCACCGCGGACAAGCCGACCGAGGCGATCTTGGCCTGATCAAGCAGCACCTGATATTGCATGGTGCCGCCGCCAAAGCCGGAGTCATCGGCGACGCCGGGCACGGATCGGTATTGCGGTTCGACCGTCCACGCTTCGAGCGTCTTCAGCTCCATCGGCGATCGATCGGGGCTTTGCAGCACGTAGCGGTAGATCAGACCCGACGGCGCGGACAGCGGCGATACCGAGGGCGTCACGCCACTGGGCAGGCTGGGATCGCCAAGCCTATTGAACACCTCCTGGCGGGCGAAATTATTGTCGGTGCCGTCGTTGAACGTGATGATGACGTCGGACAAGCCGTACAGCGAAATCGAGCGGGCGTTGGCGACTTTCGGGATGCCGTTCATGGCCAGCTCGACCGGCACGGTGATCAGTCGCTCCACTTCTTCGGCGGCGTGGCCGGGCCACTGCGTGATGATTTCGACGATCGGTGGGGACAGGTCGGGATACGCATCCACCGGCAGGCGCTGCAGTGATCTGGCGCCAGCGCCGGTCAGCAGCAGCGTCAGCAGGATGATCAGCAGCGGTTGAGCCAGCGAGGAGCCGACCAGCCGGTTCATGATCGACGCCGTGCGCGACGGCGTCTCGTCAGGGGGCAGTTGGTCGCTCATTGGTTTTGCATGAACTGGACGAAGATGCCGCCATCGACCACGACCTGATCGCCGCTATGCAGGCCGTCGGGAATGTTGAACTGGTCGCCGGTGCGCTCGCCCAGGGTGATGCCGCGCCGCGCGAAGCTGCCGTCCTGCTGCGCGATGTATACAAAGGGCAGGTTTTCGTCATCGCGCAAGATTGCCGACACGGGAACCAGCATGCCGCTGCTGGCCTGACGCGATTGAATGCGCACGGTGACGTACATCTGTTTTTTCAGGAAATCCCCCGGATTGTCGACCAACACGCGCGCAATCACCGAACGCGTATCGGGATTGACCAGGGCGGAGATGTTGTCCACGGTGCCGGCAAAATTCTTGTTCTCGATGCCGGTCACCACGGTCGCCGGGTCGCCTACGCTGATTGAGCCAAGGTCGGCGCCGGAAACCTGCGCCATGACCCACACGCGCGAAAGATCGGCAATGGTGAAGCAGGGCGTGGTGCCGGCCTGCAGCAGCAGACCGGGTGTGATCAGCTTTTCCGCCACGGTGCCGGTGATCGGCGAGCGGATGATGCCCTCGATGCGCGACATTGTGCGGCCTTGTTGAATGTTCTTGATCGCCTGCGGGTCGACATCCAGAGCAACAAGCGCCTGCAGCGCCGCGTCGCGGTCGGCTTCGGCGTTGACGGCATCGGTCTGTGCCTGTTCGTTTTCGCGCCGTGCCACGCCTTCGTGCTGATCCAGATCCTTGTCGGCCTCCGCGAGGCGGCGATCGGTTTTGGCGGTGGCAAGCGCCTTGCTGTATGCACTGACTGCGGCGGCAAAGTCGGGTGAGTCGACCATCGCCAGCGGCTGGCCTTTCTTGACGTGATCGCCGGGCGACACCAGCAGACGCGACACCGGGCCGGAGAAGGGCGCCAGCACGCTGGTCGCCTGATCGTTGTCGAAATCGACGGCACCGGTGGTCTCGACGGTCTTGTGAAATGTTGACTGCGCCACGGTGTACAGCTTGATGTGCTGACGCTGGTCCGACGTCATGGTGACGTTATGCGCCGTGGTCGAAGCCGGCGGCGGGTTGGTGTCGTCGTCTGTCTTGGACGAGCAGCCGGTGATCAGCACGCTGGCGGCGACCCACACGGCAGTGAGCAGATATTGGAAATTTTTTGACCGGTTCACATGCGTCCCCTGCAACGAATTACTTTTCATTTTTTACCTGCATGGAATTCGCACTGCCCGAATTAATTTGATTCACACCGGTTTGATGGATGCCGCGCTGATTCGAATCGGCTTCGGCCGAGTCAGCGCGGTTCCACCAGCCGCCGCCCAGCGCCTGGAACAGCGCGGCGGTGTCGGCAAAGCGATTGGCCTGCGCCTGCACCAAGGTGATGCGGGCCTGCTGATAGCCCTGTTCCGCACTCAGCAACGAAAGGTAGTTGGCGTAGCCAGCCTTCCACTGCCGTTGCGACAGATCCAGGGTGACCTTGGCGGCATCGGCAGCGTGAGCTGCGGCCTTGAGGCCATCGGCATCCTGCTCGAGCGCGGTGAGGGTATCGGCCACATTCTGGAACGCCGTCAGCACGGTGCTGCGATATTGCTCGGCAGCTTCAACGTAGGCCGCCTTGGCAGCGCGCTCCTGGTGCATCAGCGTGCCACCCTGAAAAATCGGTGCGGTGATGGCGGCGCCTATATTCCAGAATCCCGTGCCCGACTTGAAAACCTGGCCCATCGCCAGCGCCGTGCTGCCGACATCGGCGGTCAGCGCGATATTCGGCAGCCGGTTGGCAGTAGCCACACCGATCTGCGCGCTGGCCGCATGCATGTTGGCCTCGGCCTGCAGCACGTCGGGGCGCTGTGCCACCAGTTTGGATGGCAGGCTTACCGGCAGGTCCAGCGGCAGCTGCAGCGTCGCCAGATCAAATTGGCCTGCGGGTGCCTGATTCGGAAACTGGCCGACCAGTACGGCGAGCAGATCCTTTTGCTGGGCCAGCTGCTTGATCAGCGGTGGCAACGTGGTGACCACCTGCGCCAGCTGTGATTCCTGTGCGGCGACATCCAGCCGACCGACATAGCCCTTGCTCAGCTGGTACTGCAGGATCTTCAGCATGTGCGTGTTGATGTCGACCAGCTGGCGGGTCGCGTCGACCTGCGCCTGCAGTGAGGCCTCCTGCACCACGGCCGCCACCACGTTGGTACTCAACGTGACCTGTGTCGCGATGGTCTGGAAGCGAACCGCCTGTTGCTGTGCCTGCAGCGACTCTACCGTCCGGCGGTTCAGTCCGAAAATATCCGGCGCATACGAGATGCTGAGCTGCGGGGTGAACAGGTCGTAGCGATAGGCGTTGTTGCTTGGTACGGGCGCGAGCGATCCTGGCGGATCCTTCTCGCGCGAAGATGAAAAGCTTCCCGAGACGCTGGGGTAGAACGCACCGCGGCCGGCCTTGGTTGTTTCACTGGCCACCAGCAGGGCTGCCTGTGCGGCCTTGAGGTCGGCATTGCTCTTGAGCGACTGCTCGATCAATGCATTCAGCGGGGCGGAATGAAACAGCGTCCACCAGTCGCCGGGAATATCGGCGCCATTGGTGAAACGCTGTGCTTCACCTCCACTGACGTTGGCGCTGGTGGCCGTGTTTGATAGCGCATGGTCGGTGTAACGGGCGACATCGGGTGCTGCCGGCTTCTTGAAGTCGGGTCCCACGGCGCAACCGGCCATCACCAGGCAGGCCAACGTGACGGCAAACGAGGTTGAACGGACGAGCGGCAAATTTGCCTTCGTCGTCGTAACCGGGTCGCTAGGGTTCAATTTCTTCGAGATGCCCATGGGCCTCACAGCCAGGTGATACGCGCCAACCGTCAGGCATCGGGCTGCGATCGAGCGTATGCCCGATTCAGCATTAGTCTGATACATAGTAACAACGATGCCAAGCCGGCGAGGATAGGCTCTCAAAGGGTTTTGGAGAAGCTTTTACGTCGCTGCAGAAGCCCTTTTTCACGGCGATGCTGATGCGCCATCAGCGCAAATACTTGCATGGCCGCTTGTGGCTTCGCTGTCGTGTTGCCGACAGGGTTTGTCCCGCATGAAATAGCGCGTGATCTTCGGCATGGCAGATCGCGTTGCAAGCTGATCGATCGGGGTCTGGCGACGCTCACAATCTCTTGTCTTATCTCCTGACACATTCGCCCGGCAAGCTGGAGCGACCTCAAGAGATCTGACGATGAATACGACGACATTTGTTGTGTGTGGCTTCCACCAGGGTCGCAAGTTGAAACCGCAGCACTTCAGTACCGAAGCCGGGGCGCGCGAGCACGCGCTTTATATGGGCAAGACCATCGACTGCGTGGTGACGAGTACGAGCACAGTCCAGTCTTCGACCCAGCGTGACTATCAGCTGCGCGCGCTTTCGCTTGCAACGCGGCTGCCGGAGCTGGTCGAAGCTGGGTAAGTCAGGTTCGCTTGGCCGCATCTTGCCGGCCGTTCAAGCACTAGCCGTTCAAACGGGGCCATCCCGCCTAGCGTGGTGAAGAGCCCACGCCGGGTTTCCAGCCGTTGTGCTTGGCGCGGTCCGTCGACGCCGAGGTCCGACAGGCATACAGGCTGGACCACGTGGCCTGGTTTTGCGGGTTGCCCGCGTGACAGGCAATCAGAGTGTTGGCGCGCAACCGGTCGTTGTCGAAATACTCGGCAGGGTCATAGCGCGCGCTGCGCAGGGTGACCGGGTCGGGCGACTGCTGGCAGGCCATGACGGAAAGAATCATGGCGGCAAAAAGGATGATTTTCTCGACGGCAGTCAAAACAGGTTTTCCAGAGGCGGCACGATCCGGCTATTGGGCCATTCACTGCGCCTGATGGCAATGGGAAAAGTCATTTGCTGCGCGCCCGGGTTCGGGTGGACTACTTTTTCCGGTGCTGCAACGTGAACCGCTTCGCGCTGTCATGTGTGCCAGCACTTGCTTAAGCCGATTCAAGGCATTGTTGGGGTAGTCTAAAAGCGCAAAGCTGGTGGAATCCGGAGCTTGATTCTTTGACGCGAAGCATGAAAAGCGCAACCAAACCACCCGACGGGGCTGCTGCTCGCGAGCAGTCCCGAATCGCCAGGCTTCGGTCGTTGAATATTCTGGACACGCAAGCCGAGCCTCTTTTTGATGCGATCACCAAGGCGGCGGCGCTGGTTACCGGCATGCCGATTGCGTTGATTACCCTTGTCGACGAGAACCGACAGTGGTTCAAGTCCAATGTCGGCTTGTCGGGTGTGCAGGAAACCCCGCGCGATATGGCGTTCTGTTCCGATACGATCCAGGGCGACCAAATACTGGAAGTTCCCGATGCCCTGGTCGATGCGCGCTTTCAGAATAATCCGCTGGTTACCGGGCAGCCGGATATCCGCTTCTACGCCGGCGCACCGATCACTCTGAATGACGGGCTGCGCATGGGCGCGCTTTGCGTGATCGATCGCCAGGCTAACTCGCTGAGTGAAAATCAGCGACTTGCTCTGCAGGAGCTTGCACGGGCTGCATCGGAAGCGCTGGATCAACGTGCCGTACTGCTGGAGAAAAATGCTGCTCTGGAGCGTGAAGCTGACACGGCCAGCATGCAGGCCGCGATTGCCGAGCAGCTTGAAAAAAAGTTGAGGGCCAGCGAGGCGTTTCTTGATCGCACCGGAAGCGCGGCAGGCGTCGGTGGTTGGGAAATCCGTCTGGACACCAATGAAATCACCTGGTCCGACGAGACCTGCCGAATCCATGAATTGCCGCCGGGTCATTGTCCGACGATGAAGGAAGCGGTGGAGTTCTATGCGCCAGATGCGCGGGAAGTGATCAATGTCGCCGTACAGAAAGGACTCGAAGACGGGCGTGGGTGGGACCTCGAATTGCCACTGATCACGGCAAAAGGTCGCCACATCTGGGTTCGCGCGGTCGGCAACGTCGAGCTTGAGAATGGCAAGCCGTGTCGTCTGGTGGGTGCTTTTCAGGACGTTACCCTGCGCAAGCGGGCAGTCAATGCACTGGAGGCCAGCAATCGCCGGTTTCGCAAGCTGTTTGAGTACAGCCTCGGCCTGATTTGTACCCATGATGCCGATGGCATCCTGCTTTCAGTCAATCCGGCTGCCGCGCGCTCACTCGATTACTCATATGCTGATCTGCTTGGTCGGTCGCTGGCGGATTTCATGCGGGAAGAGCATCGCGTGGGATTCCAGCAATATCTCGACCGGATATTCACCACCGGCTCGGACTCCGGTGTGCTCGAACTCATTGCCGCAGACGGTAGCGTTCGAACCTGGGAATACCACAACGTGCTCGATGATGATGACGAGGATCCCTACGTTCTCGGACACGCGCAAGACGTTACCGAGCGGCGGCAACACCAGCGCAAGCTCGAAGAATGGTCGCTACGCGATCCGCTTACCGGTTGCTTCAATCGTCGATTTATTACCGAGCTGGCCGTGTCGATGAGCGCGCTGGATCGTTGGGGCTGCATCACCTTTGATCTGGACCGCTTCAAACAGATCAACGACCAGTTCGGGCATCAGCGCGGCGATGAGGTGCTGGTCGCCATGGCGACATTCCTTTCGAACCATCTGCGGCCGGAAGACGCGGTAGTGCGGCTGGGCGGTGACGAATTTCTGGTGCTGCTGCGCCACGCCGATGGCGCCGTGACTGACAGTGTCGCCAGTCGCATCGACGAGGACCGCCAAACCGCGCCGATCAGTTTCACCATGGGCTCTGCTTATCGCCATACCGGTGAGCCGCTGGAACACATGCTGGTCGAGGCTGACAAACGCCTTTATGAAGTTCGGGCCATGCGGGCAACGCCGAAGGTAGAGCGTCAATAGTGCTTCGGTAGCGCAGGATCTGGCGATTGGTTGCGACTCAGCGCGCTGAAGTGGCGCTATGACAACATTTACGGAGATCTTGTCGCCGCATGATCCTGTGCTGCGGATGCCTTGGAAGAGACTTGTCCAAGGATCTCGCGCGGTCATCGCGGTCGAGTAGAATGGTGGTTCAAGAAATTCCGGATAGCCCACCAGGCGCAGGGGAAGTAATCATGGACACCGACAAGGTTGTCCTCATTGTTGACGATGATCACGCGGTGCTGGACACGATGCGGATCTTGCTGGAAGGCAAGGGCGGTTTTCGTGTTCACTGTGCTGTGGGGTCGAACGGTGCTTCCCATTTTCTGTCGGCGCAGGAGCAGGTGGATGTGCTCATCGCCGATGTGATCCTTGCTGGCGAGATCACCGGCATCGATATCTGCAATCTGGCCAGGCGTCAGCATCCTGATGTCGGCCTGGTCATCATCTCGGCGGATCCGAATACCGATGAAGAGAGCGTGCCGGAGCGCAGCGTTTATCTGCGCAAGCCGTTCGGCGGCAATGAACTCGTTGAGGCCATTGAGCGTGTGCAGGCTTTCGCGTCGCTGGGTTTGACCGAGGCATTGCCTGATAACTGATCCTTCAACGAGTACCCCCGTTATCACTGTTGCCACCGCATGTGTAAAGAAAAACGCCCCATACGGGGCGTTTTTTAATGCGGATTTCAACATGCCCGATCTGTAGACCAAATCCGGCCCATTACCGGCCAAGAGGGCCGACGCATAGCCGTTGCCTTTACTTGCCTTGGGGTGGCGGCAGTGGCGGGGGTGTCATGCCGTGTGGCCCAAATGGAGCAAAGCCAGGAGCCGGTCCACCCGTTGGCGGTGGCGGTGGGGGTGCGGTCGCGGCTGACCAGCGAGCCATGCTCTGATCGCCAATGATGCTGCGCAAGCTGCGACAGGTATCCGCATCCACTTGGCGACGCTGCTGATTCAGGCGCTCTGCCTGCGCAAACTGGTATTCGAGCACCTGCTTCACCTTTGACACTTGTGCGCTATTGATGCCCAGGCCTTTGTTAAAACCATTGTCGTTGAGCGAAGTCGCTGGGCGCGGGGGTGGCGGCATGGCGCCGTTATCACTGGTGCAGCCAGGAGGCAGCGGAGGTAAAGTGTCGGCCAGTGGAGCGGGGGACATTCCGGCACCGGCCGGCGGAGGTTGAACAGCTTGCGCGACAGCCGTACCGACAACGGACATCGCGATCAGTGCGCAGAGAATTCGAGTTTGCATGGGGGTATTCCTGTGTGCCGCCGGCCAACCCGGCACACTCAACGATGGCCTCCCACTTCGCAGGAATTATGCAGGGAATGAGGACGCGTGTTGTCAGGCATCGGGTTATCCTGCATCGCCCATGGATACACAGACGCCAGCATCGATCAACTATTTTCCGCGCCTGCGTCTGCGGGTGGTGCACAAACTATTCCTGCTGCTAGCGCTGACCATCGCGCTGGCGCTCGGAGCGCTGGGCAGTATTACCTTCCTTAACTTGCGTAGTGGCTTTGTTGCCTATGTCAACTCGCTAGACCTAGCGCGATTGTCGCCACTCGCGCAGGAGCTTGATCAGCGCGCTGACGCGGTGCGTGGCTTCGAAGGTTTGCGCGACCGCGCCATATGGGATGCCTTATTGCACCGGATACTGGACCCCAAACCACCGCGTGGCGCGCCTGATCTGGCGGCGAAACATCCGCCTCCGCCGCCGCCCGGATCGGAGCGCAACGACGACGCACCGTCGCTGATGTTGCCACTGCCTCCGCGAGTGACGCTGCTCGACGCGCAACATCAATGGATTGCTGGCGCACCGCTAGTCGCCAATGCCATGCTGCGACCGGTGCAGCAAAACGGTGCGCTGGTAGGCTGGCTGGCGCTGCAGCCTCTCACGCATCCGGTCGAAAGTCGTGACATAGGCTTCCTCTCCGCGCAGGTCCGCGACATGGTACTGCTGGCCGGACTATTGCTGTTGTTGGCGCTCGGCGTGGCCTGGATTTTTGCGCGTCATCTGTTGGCACCGCTGCGTGAAGTCGAGCAGTCCGCTGATCAACTCGCCAACGGAAATTACGGCCTGCATCTGGATTCTTCGCGACGTGATGAGCTCGGTGATCTCGTCAGGCACATTAATCGATTGAGCAGTGCGCTGCAGTCGAACGAGACCGCACGTCGACGCTGGATTGCCGACATGTCGCACGAGCTGCGCACACCGTTATCGATCGTGCGTGGTGAAGTTGAGGCCATGCAGGATGGCCTACGCACACCAGACTCCGCTGGCCTGCGTTCGCTGCATGAAGAAGTGATGCGACTCGATCGTCTTGTCGACGATCTGCACCAGCTATCGATGGCTGATCTCGGCACGCTGAGCTATCGCTTGCAGCTGATCGATATCATGGACGTGGTGAGCGCAGCCTGCTCGAGCTTTCAACCCATCGCGCGCGAAGCGGAGATGCTGATTGAACATGATCTTTCACCGGCGATGGTGCAGATTGACCCCGACCGCTTGCGCCAACTGATCGACAACGTGATCGGCAACAGCTTGCGCTACAGCGATCACGGTGGCCGGTTGCACGTCAGCATGGCGAGACAGGCGCAAACGGTCGAGATCTCTTTTGATGACACGCCGCCGGGCGTGGATGGCGAATCACTGGGGCGCCTATTCGAGCCGCTTTATCGCGGTGAGGCATCGCGTGGGCGCAAATACGGCGGCAGCGGGCTGGGTCTGGCCATTGCACAGCGCATCGCGCTGGCGCATGGCGGCCAGCTGCGTGCGCTGCCGTCGCCGCTCGGTGGCCTGCGCATCGTACTAATTCTACCTTGGGTGCAACGCTGAGATGAGCAACGCAAGACACATCCTGATTGCCGAAGATGAGCCGAAGATTGCCGCATTGCTTAGCGAATATCTGCAGGGTTCGGGTTACCTTGCATCAATCGTCGATGAAGGTGATCGCGTGCTACAGGCGATCGCGGAAAAGCGTCCCGACCTGCTGCTGCTCGACGTCATGCTTCCCGGTATGGATGGCCTGCAGATTCTGCGCGAACTGCGCAAGGATAGTGAGCTTCCGGTGATCATGCTCACCGCGCGGGTGGAGGAAATCGACCGTCTGCTTGGCCTGGAGTTCGGCGCCGATGACTACGTCTGCAAGCCGTTCAGCCCGCGCGAGGTCGTGGCGCGCGTGCGCGCGCTACTGCGTCGGAGCAGTGGTCCTGTTTTGAACAATCCCTTCGTCGTTGACGAGCAGGCCCAGCGTATCCTGATCGGCGACAGGCCGCTGCCGCTGACGACCATGGAGTACCGCCTGCTGCAAACGCTGGTCACCCATCCGGGTCGCCTGTACTCGCGCGATCAGTTGCTGGATTTGATGCATGACGACTTGCGCGATGTCACCGACCGCGTTGTGGATAGCCACATCCGAAACCTTCGTCGTAAGCTGGAGGATCTGGTGCCGGGCGGTCCGTACGTGCACTCGGTATATGGCGCGGGCTATCGTTTTGAGTTGCCGGAATCAACGACCGTCTGAGCTGAAGTTTGGCTTTACTTGCCCCAGGTAACAAACATCACGATCGCGGCGGCTGCCATGGTTACCGTGGCCAGCCAGCCAAATATTTTCAAGGGCAGCGGCATGGTGAAGTCGCCCATGACTTTCGATTGTGATCCCATCAGCATCATCACGATCATCAGTGGCACCGCCACCACGCCGTTGATCACCGCGCTCCAGTACAACGCCTTGATCGGATCCAGTGGTGTCAGGTTGAGCGCGATACCAGCCACGCTGGCCACGATGAGCACCGCGTAGAAAAATTTCGCTTCGCGCATTTTGTGCTGAAGACCGCTGAGCTCACCAAATGCGCCGGCAGCTGCATAGGCGGTGGCGCCAGCGAGCACCGGCACCGCCAGCAAGCCGGTGCCGATGATGCCGGCAGCAAACAAGGCAAATGCCAGGTTTCCCGCCAACGGCCGCAATGCTTCGGCCGCTTCGGATGACGACTGGATATCGATCTTGCCGTGGGCGTGCAGCACAACAGCCGCCGTGAGGATGATGAAGAAAGCGATAACGTTGGAGAAAATCATTCCCACCGTCGTGTCGATGCCGACCCGGCGAAGCGTACTCGGTGCCTGCAAGGGCGCCAGTAGCAGCGGGCTGCGATCCGTGTTGGCTTCAATCTCCTCGACCTCCTGTGCCGCCTGCCAGCAAAACAGGTAAGGGCTGATCGTCGTTCCCAGCAGAGCGACAAGGCCCACGGCATATTTGGCATTCCACGTCACCGGTGGTACGACGATGCTTTTGAGTACGGGAAGCCACTGCACGTGAATGACCATCACGGTAGCCACGTAGGCGAAAAGGCTGAGCGTAAGCAGCTTGAGGATCGGCGAGTAACGCGAGAACGGAATGAATACCTGCAGTGCCAATGACAGCAGCGCGAAGCCTCCCGCATACAGCAGCGCCGGCCCCCCGATCAGCAGCTTGAGCGCCGCACCCATCGCGCCAACATCGGCGGCAAGGTTGATCACGTTGGCGGCAAAAATCGACACAACCAGCGCGTACACCAGCTTGCGCGGATAGTAGGTGCGAATGCCGTCCATCAGGCCGTGGCCGGTCACGCAGCCGATGCCTGCGCTGATGGCCTGGATCGCGATCATCAGCGGCATGGTGAACAGGATGCACCACAGCATGCCGTAGCCAAATGCAGCGCCGACCTGGGAATAGGTGGCTATACCGCTGGGATCGTCATCCGCCGCACCCGTGATCAGGCCCGCGCTTAAATTACGCCACACCGGTATGCCCGGTTTGCCCTTGATGAGGTGTGCGCGACTTGCCATGTGACCGGGTTCCCCTGCGCGAGTGAACTCCGTGCGCGGTGTGGAGCATCGCACATACCCGTATCCGCTTAGAAATTATTTCATGTCGTTCAGGCTCGACACGATGATGGGTACTTTTTGCCGCTTACGTAACGTGTTGACCACAGGCATTTCATTTTCTGACAGGCAAGCTCTATGTGTATTTTCAAGCGGGTATAGCCGATGACAGAACACATCCAACTGCGTAATCGACCAAGCCGCGCCTTATGGTGCCGGCGGTTCCGATGCACCGACAGCGAGCTGCTTGAAGCAGTACGCGCTATTCACAGCACCGACTCGACCGACATAGGCATTTACCTTTTGACGCGACGCGCGTTGGAAGCGTTCAAGGCCCCCAAGGCAGCCTGAAATTATCGTGGTTTGATGTGCAAGCAGCAGAGCTTTTTCAAGCTACCCAAACAAACGCCCCGACGGGGGCGTTTGTTTTCTACCATGCTATTTCAAACGTTTGCCGGCAGTCATGGTGCAGCGATTGAATCGGTATCCGATATTGGATTGTCACCGCCAGAGCGCTTCAATAGCCACGCGAGCACCGGCGGAGTCACCATTGCCGTGAGCAGCGACATCGCCACAATGATGGCGTAGATGCGGTTGTTGAAAACGCCTGCGGCCAAACCAAGGCTGGCGATGACCACACCGACTTCGCCGCGCGGCACCATGCCAAAGCCGATGATGATCGCACTGCGCTTGCCTAGCGATAGCGAGCCGAGCCAGCCGCCGACCAGTTTGGAGACAATCGCGATCACGGTAATCACGGCGAGCATGATCAGCGCATCGGCATTGGCCAACTCGTGCAGGTCGATTTTGCTGCCGGTCACCACAAAGAAGAACGGTGTCAGCAGTGCAAGCAGGGGCATCATCTGTTTTTCCAGCGCATGTCGCTGCTGCGTTTCCGAGGCGATCATGCCGGCCAGGAACGCACCGATGATCGCGGCCAGACCGAATAGAGTGGACAGATAAGCCAGCCCAAGACACATCGCCAGCACGATCATCAACGGCGAATGCGGATCGCGCGGCTTGTCCAGCCAGGTGGAATTCCAGCGCATCACGCGCGTGCCGCCCCAGCCGATCACGGCGATAAAACCGATGGCGCCCGCCAGCACCATCAGCAGGTGCGTGGGATCAAATCCGCCACCGCCCTGCAGCGAAACGACTACACCAAGCAGCAGCATCGCGAGAATATCGTCGATCACCGCGGCGCCCAGAATCACCTTGCTCTCAATGCGCTGCAGCGCGTGCAGTTCCTGCAATACGCGCGCGGTGATGCCGGCCGACGTCGCCACGAAGGCGGCCGCCACGAACAGCGACTTGTCCCAGCTGAAGCCGCTGCCGTGTGCCCACAGCGTACCCATGCCGAATGGCACAACCACGCCGAGCACACCAACCAGAAACGCCACCTTGCCGACTTTCTTCAGATCTTCCAGCCGCGTTTCCAGGCCAACGGAAAACAGCAGCAGCACCACGCCGATCTCGGCCAGCACATCCAGTGGCGTGCCAACGGCGATCTGATCGGGTGTGATCAGGCCAAGCAATGATGGGCCGATGACGCAACCGGCGGTGATCTCGCCGACAACGCTGGGAAGTTTGAGTCGCTGCGCGATCTCACCGCCGAGCTGCGCGGCGATGAACACGACAAAGAGGGTAAACAGGATGTCGCTGGCATGGTGCATGCGGTGCGCTCAGGCTGCGGGGTGAGACAGCATCCTACATGCGTATTTACGCCGCCGGCATGCGGCGCCTCGCAGGTTATCAATGCACCGTGGCAGCGCTGGATAGCGGACGTTCTTTTGGCAGGCGGCTGAAGATGCGGCTGGCGATCGCGGTGATGCCTCCAAGCAGCACCACGGTCCAGCGGAACGCGACGATGTACTGTTCGTGCGCGTGACCCTGCAGCAGCGCTTCCATCAGGAGTGTTGCCAGGGCGATGCCAAAACTCATCGCCAGATACTGCGCGGTCGAAGCCATCGACGAAGCCATCGAGGCGTGCTTGATGTCGAGGTCGTTATAGATAAGCGTGTTCATCGCGGTGTACTGCATGCCGGTGCAACTGCCGTAGAGGAATACCAGCAGGGCGATGGCCCACATGGGTGTGGTTGGGCCGAGCAGGGCGAACATCGCCATCAGCACTGATGCGATCAGGGTATTGCCCAGCAGCAGGCGGCGATAGCCGAGACGGATCAGCGTGCGGTTGATCGCCCATTTGGCGCAGATCGACCCCAGCGCCTGCGGCACCATCATCAGGCCGGCCATCAGCGGCGACCAGCCGCAGCCGATCTGCAGAAAAAGCACCAGCAGCAGAAACATGCCGGAGATGCCGAGCCGGGTAAACAGGCCACCGGCCAGCGCGACCCAAACACTGCGTACGCGCAGCAAAGTCAGGTCAGCGACCGGAAATTCGGTACGGCGGCTGTGCCACACGTACACCGCGCCGAACAGCACGGCCAGCAGCGTGCATAGGCCAATATGGCTCCAGGGCACCGGCGTGCTGCCAGCCAGTTCGGAGGCCGTGAGCAGCAACGCCGAGGCAGCGGCAAACATCAAGAAGCCGGAGAGATCGAAACGATTGGCGTGATCGAGCCGGTAGTCGGGCATGTCGCGCCGGTTCATCCACACGCCGGCAATTGCCACCGGCACGTTGATAAGAAAGATCAGTCGCCACGAGGTGAACTCCACCAGCGCACCGCCGAGCAGTGGACCAAGCACCGAGCCAAGCAGGCCGAAGGTCGCGACCGTGCTCATGGCACGAACGAATTCACGCTTTTCGATACTGCGCACCAGGACATAGCGTCCCACCGGCATCAGCGAGGCACCGCCCACACCTTGCAGCACGCGTGCGGCAACCAGTTCGGGCAGTGTCTGGGCCAGACCGCACAGCAGCGATCCCGCGCCGAATACGATGATGGCGAGGCCGAAGACCCGCCGCGTACCCAGTCGGTCGCATAGCCATGGGCTTGCTGGAATCAGGATCGCCAGCGTCAGAACATAGCTGGTCAGTGCCGTACGCATGCCCAGCGGCGTGACTTGCAGCGCCGTCGCCATCGCCGGCACCGCGGTGTTGACCACGGTCGAATCCAGCGACTGCATGAAGAAGGCGGCGGCAACAAGCCACAGCAGGCCGCGATAGCGCTCGCGTGAGGAGATTTCCGCCACCACCTCTGAAACCGTGGCAGGCGCGGCAACAGTAGCGACGGCAGCGCGTGACTCTGCGGTGGCGGCATCGAGTGACATAACTCGTCAATGATAGCTGCTGTGACAGCTTGATCTGCGTGAAAGATGTTTTAGAAGTCAGGCCGGCTTTATCTAGCAGACCCCTTTGATCTAGCAGCTCCGGAGTTGCCTGCGAATCATTGCCGGTCATCCGAAAGCCGCCGGTATCGTTAAACTTCGACGACCCAGGAGATTTGCATGACCGAACGTCCAGCCCCCTCCGATCCCGCCACGCGCGCCCATGCGCTGCGCGAGGCGATCGAGCAGGCCAACTATCGCTATCACGTGCTCGACGATCCGCAGATTCCGGATGCTGAATACGATCGCCTGATGCGCGAGCTGGAAGCGCTGGAGGCGGAGCATCCCGCACTGGCTACGCCCGATTCGCCGACGCGGCGGGTTGGCGCCCGGGCAAAGGGTGGGTTTGCCGAAGTGCGGCATGCGTTGCCGATGCTCTCGCTCGGCAACGCGTTCGAACAGGAAGGCGAAGATAGCCGCGCGCGTTTCCATGAAGTCGCCGAATTCGAGCGACGCATCGAGCAGACGCTGGATCGCCGCGAGCCGGTGTTTTCGGTCGAGCCCAAGCTCGATGGACTGGCCATCAGCCTGCGCTATGAGAACGGCGTCTTCGTACAGGGTGCGACTCGCGGCGATGGCGAAACCGGTGAGGATGTCACGGCGAATCTGCGCACGATCCGCGCGATTCCTTTGAAGCTTCGCGGCGAAGGTTGGCCGTCGGTACTGGAAGTGCGCGGTGAAGTGATCATGCTGCGCAAGGATTTTGAGAGCTTCAACGAACGCGCCCGCGCACATGACGAGAAGCCGCTGGCCAATCCGCGCAACGGTGCGGCGGGCTCGTTGCGCCAGCTCGATCCAGCAATCACGGCAAAACGGCGACTGAGTTTTTTCGCCTACGCGATCGGCGTCGTCGAAGGCGGCTCGCTACCGGCAACCCATTCGCAGACGTTGCAGCGGCTGCGTGACTGGGGTTTCCCTGTATCGCCGGAAGTTGGCACAGCCAAGGGTTTTGATGGACTGATCAGCTACTTTCAGCGCATCGGCGCCAAACGTGACACGCTGCCGTACGACATCGATGGCGTGGTCTACAAGCTCGACGACTATGCCGGTCAGCGCGAGATGGGCTTTGTCTCGCGAGCGCCGCGCTGGGCGATCGCGCACAAGTTCCCCGCGCAGGAAGAGATGACCCGTCTGCTGGATATCGAAATCCAGATCGGCCGTACCGGCGCGGCTACGCCGCGGGCTCGGATGGAGCCGGTGCAGGTGGGCGGAGTCACGGTCACGTATGCAACCTTGCACAACGCTGACCAGATCGCGCGTTTGGACGTTCGTATTGGCGACACGGTGATCGTGCGCCGTGCCGGTGACGTGATTCCCGAAGTCGTGCGCGTGATCGAAGATCAGCGCCCCGCGAACACCGTGCCGTGGACGATGCCGGCACACTGTCCCGTCTGCGGCTCCGACCTGCTGCGCGAAGAGGGTGCGGCGGCGTTTCGCTGTTCCGGCGGGTTGATCTGCGCGGCACAGCGCAAGGAAGCCATCATCCATTTCGCCTCGCGTCGTGCGATGGATATCGAAGGCCTCGGCGAACGCTTTGTCGATGCCTTGGTGGAACTCGATAACGTCAAGACGCCGGCCGATCTTTATGACCTCACCGTCGAGCGCCTTGTGGCGATGAAGCAGGCCATCGACGAGCGTGATGGCACCACACCGGAAACCGTGAAAGCCGGGAAAGTGGCCACTAAGTGGGCAGAAAATCTTGTCGATGCGATTCAGGCCAGCAAGCAGTCGACGCTGTCGCGCTTTCTGTTTGGCCTTGGCATCATGCATATCGGCGAGAGTACGGCCAAGACGCTTGCCGCGTGGTTTGGCCGTCTGAATTTCGTGCGCGCCATGCCGGCACCCGTATTACGCGTATTGCCGGATATCGGCGACGAAGTGGCCAATTCCATTGCAGGATTCTTCCTGCAGCAGGGTAACGAAGCTGTGGTCGATGCGCTGCTGGCAGCCGGCATTGTTTTCAGCGACGAGTCTTCTCCGTCGCCCAAGTTGCGCGATCGGTTGGGTCTCAGTGTGCTGCTCGATACCGCGGCTATTCCCAAGCTCGGTGCCAAGACCAAGAGTGCTGAGTTACTCAGCAAACATTATGCAAACTTGGCTGACTTGAAGAAGGCTGGCTCGGCACATTGGGTCGTTGCCGGGTTGCCTTCGGCTGTAGCGAACAACCTGCAGGCTTTTTTCGATGACGATGAGAAGCTTGCCCGGTTAAACAAGGTCGATGCCGCGATGCAGACACTGCTGCGAGCCATTCCTCAAAGCGTCAACGCTGAGGATGCTGCATTGGAAGGTCAGACCGTGGTGCTCACCGGCACCTTGCCGACACTCAGCCGTGAGGAAGCGAAGGATCGGCTCGAGGCTCTCGGTGCAAAGGTATCCGGTTCGGTATCAAAGAAAACCGATTTCGTGGTCGCCGGCGAAGCGGCGGGTTCCAAGTTGGACAAGGCGCAGTCGCTCGGCGTGGCCATATGGGATGAAGCGCAACTGCTGGCCTTGCTGGCCAAGCACGAGCGTGCTGCGTGAGGTCCGGGAAGCTCTCGCTGGCAGCGGCGCTGCAGCTGCGTGCGAGCATCTACGCGCTGATCCGCAGTTTTTTCGCGACGCGCAACGTGCTGGAAGTGGAAACGCCGATTCTCTCCGCGGCCGGCAACAGCGAGCCGAATATCCAGAGTTTCAGCACGCGCTTCAGCGGTCATGTCGACGCGGGTGAAGCACAGCGCTGGCTGCGTACCTCGCCGGAATATCCGCTCAAGCGACTGCTCGCGGCGGGTGTGGGCGACTGCTACGAACTGGGTCGGGTGTTTCGCAATGGCGAGGCCGGCGGTCGGCACAATCCCGAGTTCAGCATGCTGGAGTGGTACCGGGTCGGCTGGGATCACCGGCGCCTGATGGAGGAAACCATCACGCTGGTGGAAGCTGCGTTGGCCATGGTCGGACGGCGAGCCGAGGTGCATATCGTCAGCTATCGCCAGCTGTTTCTCGATGAACTCGGTATCGATCCGCTGCATGCGCCGATGGATGAACTGCGCGAGCCGCTGGTCGAGTACTCCATCGATCCGGCTGGATTGACGCGCGACGACTGGCTCGACCTGCTGATCACGCATCGGCTGCAGCCGGGGTTCTCCCGTGACTGCATCACGGTGATCCACGATTACCCGGCCACGCAGTGCGCACTGGCGAAAATTCGCGCCGGTGATCCGCCGCTGGCCGAACGCTTCGAGCTGTATCTGGGTCAGCACGAAGTAGCCAACGGCTATCACGAGCTCAACGATGCCGACGAGCAGCGCATGCGTTTCGAGCGGGATCAGATGATTCGCCGCGAACGCGGTTTGCACGACATGCCGATCGACCACCGGCTGCTGGCCACGCTGGATGCGATGCCTGATGCGGCCGGTGTCGCTCTGGGCATCGAACGCCTGCTGATGTGTCTGGCCGACACGGATGCGATTGCCGATGTGTTGGCCATTCCGTTTCATGAGGCCTGAGCCGCCATGACGTCACTGCCGATAACCTCAGCGCTGCTGAAATCGATTCACCATGTGGCGATTATCTGTTCGGACTACGAGCGATCCCGCGGGTTCTACAACGAGACGCTCGGCCTGCCGATTGTGCGGGAGGTTTATCGCGAAGCGCGGCAGTCGTGGAAGTGCGATCTCGAGGTCAGCCCGGGTGTACAGCTCGAGCTGTTCTCTTTCGCCGAGCCGCCACTGCGGCCATCCCGGCCAGAGGCGCAGGGTCTGCGGCATCTGGCCTTTGTGGTGGACGACATCGATACGTCGATTGCCACACTGCTCTCACGTGGCGTGACCTGCGAGCCGGTACGCGTCGACGAATACACCGGCAGGCGTTTCACCTTCTTCGCCGACCCCGACGATTTGCCGATCGAACTCTACGAAGCCGACTGAGATCGATCGGCTAGAAATTCGCGCCGATGGCGAAGCTGAGGAAGTCGTGGTCCTTCAGCAGATCGTAGGGTGCGTTGTCGACCCAGTTGGTATAGCTCAGCGTGGCGAAGTAGCGTTTGGCGTACTGCGCGGCGAGGCTGATGGTGTATGGCTTGCGGCCCTGCACCAGCTGGTTGTCGACCGAGAAGCCGTGCACGTCCTGGCCCCACGATAGCGAAGGCGATAGCGTCCAGCTGCCCGGCAGCGAATAGTTGAGCTGGCCTTTCAGGCGATAGCCCCAAGCCTGCCGCGTGTAGTAACCCTGGCTTACGCAGCCCTGCGGGTTCTGCACCGGCGAGCAGCTGCCGTCGCTGTATTGCGGCGAGAAGCCCCAGGCAAAGCCGCGGCCGTAGCGTGCTTCCGAAAGCGGCGGCAGGTTCACATGGCTCCACACCGCTTCGCCTGCCAGCGTTGCGGTGTCTGCGCCCCAGACATCGTTGAACAGGCGTGTCGCGTTGATCTGCGCCTGGGTCTTGTCGAAGCGGTCGTAGCCCTGCAGCGTATCGCCGGGCAGCAGCACGGCCATGCGGTTGCCGATCGGGCCGCCGTTGCGCGTCAGCGCGGCGAACATGTCAGCGGTGTTGATCTGTACCGGTTGATCGGCGGTGTACGACACCTCGGCGGCGATCTTCCAGCCACCGACGTGGGTCGACGCGGATAGCCCGGCGATGTGGATGCCGTCGGGGAACGCCCAGTATGTGGTGATGCCGGACAGGCGCTGCGACAGGGCAGCATCCGCAGCCGGCACACCGGCGGCTTCAAGGGTCGGGATCAGACTGGTGTTCTCGATGGCCGGATTGATCGTGGTGGCATCCAGATACGGCGCGCGCGAGTTGATACGCATGTAGTACAAGCCGAAATCGGTGCCGATGCTTTCGGCCTTGTAATGCAGCGACAGGCCGAACTGACCGGTGTTGCTGCCATGAATGTCGTTGCCGCGCGGCAGAATGCCGCCTACCGCATTCTGGTAACCGTCGCTGAGCCACTGGCCGGCGCCCGGCGAATACGCATTGAGCGGATAGTAGGCATTGCTCTCGATGCCGGCGCAGCCGCGGTCGATACCGAGGTCACTGCCGGAGAAAAACGTGCCGCACGGATCGTACTCATTCGGCCGCCATTTCCACTGGTAAAAGCCTTCCACACTCAGCGGGCCGTCAAAGGTCAGCTTGCCCCACAGCATTTCCACCGGCAGCTGCGCCTCGGTCGACGGATCGGTGCCAGGGCGGTGCAGGGTGGTGTAGTCGGTGGGGTTGACCTGATTGATGTTCTGCACAAACAGGTCTTCGCCCCATTTGATGCTCTGCTTGCCTACGCGAATGTCCAGGCCTGTGCTGTCGCCCATGTCGAAATGGTCGTAGACGTAGGCATTGAGAAACATGAAACCGGAAAATTCGTTGCTGTGATCAAAGCCGCGATCACTGAGCGGGCGGTTGGGCGTAAAACCATTGGGCGTATTGCCCTGCGGCACGTCGCGATTTTCCAGCGCGGCGTCGTACCAGGCGCGCGCGCTTACATCGATGCCGAGGTTGCCGTATTTCAGGTCGACGCCGCTGACGATCTTGTAGAGATTCGAGTAGACGTCGCCCTTGCCGTAATTGAGGTTGCCATCATCGGCGGTATCGGCGCCGTCGCCGCCTTTGGGTTTGCCGTTGGATTCAAAGCCCTTGCCGACGAGATGTTTCGACGCATCGCTGGTGCGCATGGCGGCGCCAGCCACCAATCGGGTTTTCCACTCGCCGATGATGTCGCCGTTGGCGAGGGTGAAATCCTCGGCGTGCAGCGGTACCGCGAAAGCAAGCAATACACCGGCAAACAGGGTGGTGCGGCGAACAAAATTCTTCCGTGTGTGTTGCATGGTGTTGGCTCGATGCGCAAGTAAGTGCGGTTTATAGCACTTTGCTGTCATGGCATCTATTACGTTTTTGGAGGCGCCTGAGCTGCTCGTCGACCGGAGTATGAAACCGCTTTCATAGCGAAGGGATTGGTGTATGGTCGCCGTCCACAGCCCTTTTTCAACATGCCATCGAGTCTTCAGATGCCCTCTGGAACACCATCATCGCCATCGATCGCCCGCTCCCTCAATCGTAATGATGCGCGAACGCTGACGCTTTCCGCGCTGGGTGGTGCGCTCGAGTTCTACGATTTCGTGGTGTTTGTGTTCTTCGCGAAGGTACTCGGTCAGCTGTTCTTTCCTGCCAGCGTCGAGCCATGGTTGGCGCAGCTGCAGGTCTACGGCATCTTTGCCGCCGGTTATCTGGCGCGACCGCTGGGCGGTATCGTGATGGCGCACTTCGGCGACAAGGCCGGGCGCAAGAAGATGTTTACCCTCAGCGTATTCCTGATGGCTGTGCCGACATTGGCGATCGGCTTGCTGCCGACGTATGCGCAGCTGGGTCTGGTGGCGCCGCTGCTGCTCCTGCTTTTGCGTATCGTGCAGGGTATTGCGATTGGTGGCGAGATTCCGGGCGCCTGGGTGTTTGTTGCCGAGCATGCGCCGGTCGGCCGGGTCGGTTTTGCCTGCGCCGCGCTGACCTGTGGACTTACCGCCGGCATCCTGATCGGTTCGTTGCTCGCAGCAGCGATCAGCAAACACTATTCGCCGGATCAGGTGTTGGCCTTCGCGTGGCGCATCCCGTTTGTATTGGGCGGCATATTCGGCTTCATCGCGGTTTGGCTGCGGCGCTGGCTCAGCGAAACACCGGTGTTTGCGGCGTTGCGCGAGCGTAAGCAGCTGGCGCAGGAGCTGCCGCTGAAAACCGTCGTGCGCGATCATCTTGCCGGCGTCTGGCTGTCAGTGCTGGTGACCTGGATGCTGACCGCAGGCATCGTAGTGGTCATTCTGATGACGCCAACCCTGGTGCAGGTGAAATTTCATCTGGCACCGGCGCTGGCTTTCGAAGGCAGCAGCATCGCGGCGTTTTTCCTGTGCTTCGGTTGTCTTGGAGGCGGATTGCTGGTCGACCGTATCGGTCGTGGCTGGGCGCTGCTGCTGGGCTCGCTGGCGCTGTTGGTGACGACGTATGCGCTGTATCTGGATCTGGCCGCGGGTGGCGCGCACTTTCTGCCGCTGTACGCAATTGCCGGTCTTAGCGTGGGCGTGGTCGGTGTGGTGCCGTCGGTAATGGTGGCGGCGTTTCCGCCCGCGATCCGCTTCACCGGCATTTCGTTTTCCTACAATATCGCCTACGCGATTTTCGGCGCCATCACGCCGCCGTTGATCGGCGTGCTGGCCGAAAAACTCGGCCCGCTGGCGCCGGCGCACTATGTGGCGATTACGGCCGTGGTCGGTATTGCGGTAGCGATTTATTTGCTGAGTACGCGGCGTGTTTTCCACGAGCGCTGAGGTTTCTTAGAACTCCAGCTCCTGTGCAGCGCACAGATAGTCGACCAGCGGCGATACTTTTTTGAAGGTCGACACGATCCACGGCAGCAGCTCATCGGAGCAGGCCAGTGCTTCGTCGAAGTAGGCCGAGGCGACGAAGTCCTTGCGCTTGAGATCATCGATCAATTCATGCGTGGCGTCGTAACCGCGCGGCGGGCGGCTGAGTGACTCGCCGCCCAGCGTCAGGTGTTCGCGAAACGCCTTGCTCTGGGTTGCGCGCTTCCATGTGGCGGGGTTGTCTGCGATGAATTCGCGGATGTGTTTTAGCGCATCCGACTCGGGATGCCACATGCCGCCGCCGGCAAAGCAGTCGCCGGGCTGGATATGCATGTAGAACGAGGGCGCGGGAATTTCGTGACGCCGCTCGTGGAAAAAGCGTGCGCCCTGCCATGACTTGTACGGCAGCTTGTTGTTGGAAAAGCGCGTGTCGCGAAAGATCCGAAACAGCGAGCCGCCGTTCTTGCGTGGATCAGCGCGGTAGTGCGAGCTTATTTTCGCCAGTGGCGCTTGCAGATCGGTGATCAGGTGCAGATAGGGTTCGCGCACGTGACGTTCGTAGTCGTCCTTGTGCGCGTGAAACCATTCGCGGCTGTTGTGGCGATCGAGGGCCGTGAGGAAGCGGAATGTGGCCGGTGTGAAGTAGGCTTTGGACATGCGCGATAGTCGGAAAATGTTCTGGTGAGCGGAGCGAGAGAGTTTGCCGCATACGCAATGGTTGATGCGCGATAGCGCCAGATCAACGGGTACGGTGGATAAATGTCGCTAAAGGCTGGTGGCAAGTTCTTCGCCCCAGTCTTGCAGCTGATCTAGCAGCGCCAGTTTGCCTTGCGCTTGCGGATCGGCGCGCAGTTCGGCAATGCGAGCGAAGTAGTCGTCCAGCGTAAGACCGGTCAATGAGGTATGGCGCGTGAGGCGCGCTTTGCGGAATGCGTCCCAGCGTTGTCTTTCCTCGTTGTCCAGTGTCTGCGGCCAGTTGCGCGCGCGATAGCGAAAAAGCAGCTCGGGGTAGCGCGCGTCGCGAAACGGAAATGCGCGCTGATCCAGCTGTTCTGGCGGCGTGGCACGTACTTGCGCCAGCAGTTTCTTGTCGGCGTCGGGCAGAAAGCCACCGCCGTAGAGCGCCAGCTCGGGATCATCCGGTGGCGGCAGTTCGGCCGCGCGCTGAAAGACGCGGCGCAATTTTTCGGTCAGGCCTTCGGCTGCACGAAGCACCTCGGCATGAGCGAGGCACTTCTGCAGATTCAGCTGCAACCGATCTGTATCGATACCTTGCAATACGGACAGCGGTGCCAGCGCCGGCGCATGATTGGCACGCACGGTGCGCAGCGGAATCCGTTCGATACCTTCAGGCAGGTCAGCGCGTGCGGTGAAGATACGGTCGGCGATTTCCTCCTCGTCGAGCGCCAGCCACGCGGTGGGGTCAGTGGCAAGGTCATAGACAATCACTTCGCCCGCGCGGCTGGGATGAGGCGCCAGCGGTGCAATCACGGTAAGGCAATGCCGGCTGGCCGGATAACGCGAGGACACGTGCACCACCGGCGTCATGCCGATCACGTCGAGCATCTCGAATACTTTTTGCTTGCGGCGCAGGCCGTAATACCAGTCCCACAGCCGTGGCTGGCGCACGCGAATCAGCCGGGCCAGGTCGATCAGCGCGTAGACGTCGGACAGCGCGTCATGCGCACGCTCCTGCGTCAGCTGGTTGGCCGTGGCTAGATGCTCCAGCTTGAAGCTGGGTGAGCCGTCGTCGCGCGTGGGCCACACGATGCCTTCAGGGCGCAGTGCCTGGCACATGCGCACAAGGTCGATCAGGTCCCAGCGTGAATTGCCATTCTCCCACTCGCGCCCGTAAGGCTCGTAGAAATTCCGGTACAGCATTTGCCGCGTGAATTCGTCATCGAAACACAGCGAGTTGTAGCCCACGCTGCAGGTGCCCGGTGTTGAAAGCTGTTCGTGCACGCGTGCGGCGAATTCGCTTTCGAGCAAGCCTTCGCGTTCGGCCAGCTGCGGCGTGATACCGGTGATCATGCAGGCGTCGGGATGCGGCGGCATTTCGCGCGAGGGCTTGCCGTAGAACATCACCGGCTCGCCGACAATCTCAAGCTCCAGGTTGGTGCGCACACCGGCAAACTGCAAGGGCCGATCGCGCCTTGCGTCAGCGCCAGAGGTTTCATAGTCGTGCCAGAAAAAAGTCTGCATGGCGTGAATCATCGCACGGGCAAAAGCCGTCGAAGCTCAAACGCCTGTCTGTACGTATATAACTGTACACAAGCATTTGATCGGCAGAGCGAACAAGACTGATAAACTGAGTTGCCCAAGGAGCACGCATGAGCCTCGTGAACGAAGACAACCTGATCTGGATCGATCTGGAAATGACCGGCCTCGACACCGACAACGACTCGATTCTCGAGATTGCTACGGTAGTGACTGACAAGGATCTCAACCTGTTGGCAGAAGGTCCGGTGTTTGCAATTCGCCACGAGATCGATCGGCTGGAGTCGATGGATAGCTGGAACAGCAACCAGCATCACAAATCGGGGTTGTGGCGACAGGTGCTGATCTCCGAAACCGATCATGCGATGGCCGAGCAGGCGACCGTGGAATTTCTGCGCGCCTGGGTGCCGCCGGGCAAGTCGCCGATGTGCGGCAACTCGATCTGCCAGGATCGCCGCTTCATGCATCGTCAGATGCCGCGGCTTGAGCGCTATTTCCATTACCGCAATCTGGATGTGTCCACGCTGAAGGAGCTGGCCCGTCGCTGGGCGCCGAATATCGCCAAGAGTTTCGGCAAGGAATCGGCGCATACGGCGTTGTCGGACATTCGTGATTCGATCGATGAGCTGCGGCATTACCGTCGCTTCATGGGCGAGCTCGGTGGATCTCCCGTCGCGTAATGAGGTGCCGGCACGTTTTGGCAATAGCGAAATTTCGAGGTAACAAGCATGTCGACTGATCCGTTTGCCATGGACGCCTTCGCCACGGTGCTCGACTGTGCCGGTCGCCCGTTGCGCCTTGATCGCCCGCGCGTTGTAGGCATCATCAATCTCACGCCGGATTCGTTTTCTGCCGACGGTCTGCTCGATCACGTCGATGCTGCCGTGGCACAAGGTTTGCGCATGGCGGAAGAGGGCGCCGACATGCTCGATATCGGCGGTGAATCGACGCGCCCCGGTGCAGCAGAAGTATCGATCGAAGAAGAGCTGCGCCGCGTGCTGCCCGTGATCGAGCAGCTGATAGCGCGAACCAAGCTGCCGATTGCCATCGATACCTTCAAGCCGGAAGTGATGCGCGCGGCCGTAGCCGCGGGCGCGGGCATGATCAACGACGTTTACGCGCTGCGTCGCGAGGGCGCGCTGGAGGCGGCGGCCGAGTTGGGCGTACCGGTTTGCCTGATGCATATGCAGGGTGAGCCACGCAGCATGCAGGCCGATCCACAGTACGATGACGTGGTCAGCGAGGTGCATCGTTTTCTTACCGATCGACTGTTCTCCTGCGAGCTGGCGGGGATCGACAAGAAAAAAATCCTGGTTGATCCGGGCTTCGGTTTCGGCAAGACCTTGGAGC
>Ga0302311_10001401_pt1 | contig 28620 bp, 31 predicted proteins | sample III_Palsa_N1_3_FD_200449 | JGI IMG/M metagenome (GOLD analysis project Ga0302311, IMG submission 200449) | Peat permafrost microbial communities from Stordalen Mire near Abisko, Sweden - III_Palsa_N1_3 | ecosystem: Environmental > Terrestrial > Soil > Palsa > Peat permafrost | place: Sweden... | reverse complement strand
AGTGGGCAATGGCCTCGATGTACATCGGGTGGGCTTCCATTTCGCGGCGTAGATCGCATTGGAGGATTTCTTTGACATCCTCGCCGATGAACAGCTTGCCGAGATCTTGGAGGTTGGGCAGCCCGTCGAGAAAGAGAATGCGCTTCACCAGGCGGTCGGCATGCTTCATCTCGTCGATGGATTCTTCGTACTCGAGCTTGCCGAGGCGTTTCATGCCCCAGTTGTCGAGCATGCGAGCGTGCAGAAAGTACTGATTGATCGAGGTGAGCTCGTTCTTCAGTCCCAGATTCAAATATTCCAATACCTTTGCGTCGCCCTGCACGGTGGCCTCCTCGAAATGCTAAAAGCGGGATTGTATGCTGCCGTGGCGGCAATAGGTGGCGAAGAGCAGACCGAGAAGCATTTGCAGACGCGTATGCCGGCGATGAAGGCTACGTCGAGGGCGATAAAAGACGCGGCCGAGGAGTGACCGCGCCTGGAACGCTTCAGAGCCTAGGCGAATTCCGGAGAGGCGCCGTTGAAGCAGGGCGCGGGCGCGGCTTCTTTGCGGTGCGAGAGAGAAGCGGCGATGGCGGCCTTGGCTTCGGGGACGCACTTGCCGCAGCAGGTGCCGACTCCGAGGTCGCGAGTGATGTCGCGCATGCAACATGCTCCGCCGTTCACCGCGGCGCGGATATGACGATCTGATACAGCCTTACAGACGCAAATGATCATGACGCTATTTGAACGCAAATGAGAATGATTGTCAATAGCGTTGCGGTCTATGGGAAACCGCTCTAACCCACGAAATTCCCTAGAAATTTTCCCTAACTCGAAGCGGCCGGAGTATCGTCGCAGGCTCATTTTGCCAGCTTAGGACCCCTCGATATGAAGCTTTATTCGTGGAACGTCAACGGTATTCGAGCCGTGCACCGGAAGGGCTTATTTCTGTCCTTTCTCGAAAAACACCAGCCCGACATTCTGTGTCTGCAGGAGACCAAGGCGGAACGCGGGCAGGTGGAAATCGATTTGGCGGGGTATAGCGAGTATTGGAACTCGGCGGTCAAGAAGGGGTATTCCGGCACGGCGATATTTTCCAAACACGCGCCCATTGCCGTGACCAACGGCTACCCGGAGGCATTTGCGAAGCGTTTTAGTTTTGCGGATGAGTTGCAGCGCGATGCCGCGGAAGAGGGGCGGGTGGTGACCGCGGAGTACGAGAAGTACTACGTGGTGACCGTATACACCCCGAATGCGAAGGATGATCTTTCGCGCCTCAGCTTACGATTCAAGCATTGGGATCCGGCGTTTCTTGCTTACTGCAAAATGCTCGAGGAAAAGAAGCCGGTTATTTTTTGCGGCGATCTGAATGTGGCGCACACGGAACTGGATCTGGCGAACCCTAAGCCGAATCGCGGTAAGAAGGGGTTCACTGACGAGGAGCGCAAGGGATTTCAGAATATGGTGGATGCGGGGTTCGTGGATACCTTTCGGCTGTTTACCGAAGGTAACGGGCATTACTCGTGGTGGAGTCACTTCGCGAAATCTCGTGAGCGCAATGTTGGGTGGAGAATCGATTACTTCCTGGTGTCCTCCAAGCTGCGCCCCTCGGTGAAGAGCGCGGCCATCCATGCGGATGTTATGGGCAGCGATCATTGTCCTGTTAGCATTCAATTGAAATGATCGGTGTGTTTACTGCCATGAGCGGCGCGCTCGAGTGAAAAATCAGCATGAGTGAAAATTCGGTTTCCGGGATCAATTGGCGCGGGCGGCCTTTAAAGGGTGTGCTTTTTGACCTCGACGGCACCCTGCTCGACACGGCCGCGGACATTGCGCAGGCGCTGAATCTTGCGCTGGGGGAATATGGCATGGCTGCCTTTCCCGTCAGTGAGGTGATTCTCATGGTGGGTCGCGGCTCGCCCGTTCTCATCGAGCGCGCCACGGCCGCTCGAGGGCGGACTGTGCCGGAGGCGGAGCGGGCGGCGATTCTCGATCGGTTTTTTCACCACTACGGTGAACTGGAAGAGCAGGGTCGGTCGCAGGCGGTGCCGTATCCGGGCGCGGCGCAGGCGCTGCAGCGGCTGCATGCGGCGGGCACGAAGGTGGCGGTGGTGACCAACAAGCATTATCGCTTTGCGAGCGCGTTGATGCACAACTTGCAGCTGTCGCCGTGGATTGACCTGATTGTCGGCGGGGATACTTGCGAGCGGCGTAAGCCTGATCCGCAGCCGCTGCTCCACGCCTGCAGCGCCATGGGGTTAACGGCCGCGGAAGCGTTGATGGTGGGTGACTCTATCAACGACGTGGGGGCGGCTCGCGCGGCGGGAATCCCGGTTGTATGCGTGCCGTATGGTTACAACGAGGGCCGCGATCCACGCACGCTGGATTGCGATGCGATGGTGGAGACTTTGGCCGAGCTGCCGGCCTTGGTGAATTGTCCGTGAGAGGCGATGGAGTTGTTTCGCGGGTTTGACATCCCCGACTTGACAAGCAGTGAGTGAAATTCACTCGGTCAAGTTTTCGCAGCGAAAATTTTCACGTTGTGATGTTAGCGTGACGCCATGGATCATCAAGTCATGGTGGAGTAACGAATGTCTTATCGAGATTATGTCGCGCAGGCCAAGCGTTCTATCGACGCGAGCCAAGGAACGTGGGACGGAGTCGGAGCGGAAGCGGTGGCGCGCATGCGCATTCAAAATCGCTTCAAGACGGGCTTGGATATCGCCAAATACACCGCCGGCATCATGCGGCGCGACATGGCGGCCTACGATGCGGACTCCGCGAAGTACACCCAATCTCTGGGCTGCTGGCACGGATTCATTGCGCAGCAGAAAATGATCTCGATCAAGAAGCATTTCGGCGGCACGGATCGCCGTTACCTGTACCTCTCTGGATGGATGGTGGCGGCGCTGCGGTCACAGTTTGGTCCGTTGCCCGACCAATCCATGCATGAAAAGACGTCGGTGCCGGCGCTGATCGAAGAGCTGTATACGTTCCTGCGCCAAGCGGATGCCCGTGAATTGGGCGGATTGTTCCGAGACATCGATGCCGCCCGCAAGGCCGGCGATGCGGTCAAGGAGCAGAAGCTGTTGGCGGCCGTGGATGGATTTCAGACGCATGTGGTGCCCATTATTGCCGATATCGATGCGGGCTTTGGTAATGCGGAGGCGACCTATTTGCTGGCCAAGCAGATGATCGAAGCGGGCGCGTGCGCCTTGCAGATCGAGAATCAGGTGTCCGATGAGAAGCAATGCGGGCATCAGGACGGCAAGGTCACGGTGCCGCATGAGGTGTTTCACGCGAAGATTCGCGCCTGCCGGCATGCCTTCCTGGAACTGGGCGTGGATGATGGGATTATCGTCGCGCGCACTGATTCCTTGGGCGCCGGCCTCACGCAGCAAATTGCCTACAGCCGCGAACCTGGGGATCTGGGAGACCAATACAACGCCTTCCTGGACTGCGAGGAAGTGACTTCGACCGCGGGGATGAATGGCGACGTCATGATTACCCGCAACGGCAAGCTGCTGCGTCCCAAGCGCCTGCCCAGCAATCTGTATCAATTCCGTGCGGGCACGGGAGAAGATCGCTGCGTGCTCGACAGCATCACGGCCCTACAGAAGGGCGCGGATCTGCTCTGGATCGAGACCGAGAAACCGCACGTGAAGCAAATCGCGGGCATGATGGACCGCATTCGCGAAGTGATTCCAAATGCCAAGCTGGTGTACAACAACTCGCCGTCATTCAATTGGACGCTGAACTTCCGTCAGCAGGTGTTCGACGATTGGGCGCATGCGGGTAAGAGCTTGTCGGGCTACGCGCGCATCGAGCTCATGAACGCGAAATACGACGACACCGAACTTGGGCGGGAGGCGGATGAGCGGATTCGTACCTTCCAAGCCGACGGTGCGAAGCGCGCCGGTATTTTCCATCACCTCATCACGCTGCCCACCTATCACACGGCGGCGTTGTCCACCGACAATCTGGCCAAGGAATACTTCGGCGAGCAGGGCATGCTGGGGTACGTGCGCAATGTGCAGCGTCAGGAAATCCGTCAGGGTATTGCCTGCGTGAAGCATCAGAACATGGCCGGTTCCGATCTGGGCGACGACCATAAGGAGTACTTCGCCGGAGAGGCTGCTCTCAAGGCGAGCGGCAAGCAGAACACCATGCTGCAGTTCGCGACTTAAGAGTCGCGATGAGTTCGGCCGGCGCATGCCGGCCGGACGTCGCGCCATGCGCCGCCGGCCTTCTCAGCTTCACACTCGCCGCTCCGACCTGAGGTAGGCTCGTTTTCCGTGCCGAAACTGGCGGTAGGATTTGCCTGTTTTCATAGGGACGGCGCCGGTAACTCACGGATTTATAAAGAATTTCAGGTGAGCATTTCACTGTAACTGACATCGTGAGAAATTAACCACTTATCGTCGTAAAATTGTTGCCTCGGAGCGCCAAGATCGCGCGCGCAACTCTTTGATTCTCAAGGAGACAGCTCGGCTCAAGCAGGGGGTCAGGAAAGCATTCTGTATCAGAGGGTTACCGTTGCCACCCTCTATAATTCTCGGCATTTCCTACCGTCAGTTTCGGCACGGAAAGCGAGGCGACCCCGGCCCCGAGTCTCGACTGGCCCCTTTCGGGATCACGACTGACCGGGTATCTTCACGCAATGACTCTCGCCGAAAAAATATTTGATGAAGTCCGCGCGTTGCCCGAAACACAGGCGCGGGAAGTGCTCGATTTCGTCGGCTTCCTCAAGTCGAAGCGACACACCGACCGACTTCTCGAGCGCCAGGCCGCGCTTGCCGACCTAGCCCGCTATCGCGGCCGGTTCAAAGCGGAGAAATTCTCGCGCGACGAGTTGTACGATCGTGCGAGCCTTCGCTGACACCAACGTCATCGTCTACGCGCAGTCTGACGACGGCACAAAAACCGCAACCGCGATCAAGCTGCTCGAAGCCGGGCCGGTCATCAGCGCTCAAGTCGTCAATGAGACCGTCGCGATATTGACCCGCAAATATAAGTTTTCACTGGCCGACGCCCATCAAGTCGCCACTTCTCTCCTCCTCGCTTGTGAAGTGGTGCCGGTCGAGGCCGACACCATCCGCGAAGCCATTCGACTGACCACGCGCTACGCGCTCTCCCATTGGGATTCGCTGATTGTGAGCGCGGCGTTGCTCGCCGGCTGCGACACGCTCTATAGCGAGGACATGCAGGATGGGCAAGTTATCGAGGAACGGTTGACGGTGGTCAACCCCTTCAAAGAGGCAGTGATAGGCAGCGGTGCTCCGGCACCGAGCTAATCATGCGTTCGGTCGCACATGATCTGACCGCTTATGCGTGACCAGGGGTAGAGAAGTCGTGAGTGAATTTGATCCAGAAGTCATCAAGCGCCGCAGCGGCGAGAAACTCGCCGCCCTCCGCGCCGCAATCCGAGAAGGACTAGACAGTGGTCCTGCAGAGCCTTTCGACATGGAGGGGAAGCACGCGCCGATTATCAACGTCGGAAGGATGCCATCATGCGCTTGCCCGAGGCGATCGCCGACATCAAACGCGAAGCGCATGCCAATGGTTTGACTGATGCCGATATCGATGCCGAGCTCGAGGCCTGGCGGAACGAGGGAAACTCTAATCCTTCCAAAACCCCTTGAATCGATCCGGGCTGAGTTCGGTATGGCGCATGAGGGGACCCCTGGGGGACGGCGACCTTTAGCGGGAAACGGCCATGGCGACGCCTTGGCCGCCACCGATGCACAGAGTCGCGAGGCCGCGGTGGGCGTGCCGTCGGATCATCTCGTGAATGAGAGAGACCAGAACGCGGCAACCGGAGGCGCCAATGGGATGTCCGAGCGCAATCGCGCCGCCATTCACGTTCACGATGTCCGGATTCCACTTCAGTTCGTTGCCCACCGCGAGGAATTGCGCGGCGAAGGCCTCGTTGGCTTCAATGAGATCGAGCGACGAAATCTCCCAGCCGGCCTTCTCGAGACAACGCCGAGTGGCGGGAATGGGTCCGCATCCCATGAGAGCAGGATCCACGCCGGCGGCGGCGGACGCGGTGACTTTCGCGAGAACCTCGAGGCCGCGGGCGTGGGCGGCGTCTTCGCTCATGACCAACACGGCGGCGGCGCCGTCGTTGAGGGATGAGGCGTTACCCGCCGTTACGGTGCCGCCGGTTTTAAAGGCCGGCTTGAGACCTTCGAGAGCCGCCAGGGTGAGGCCGCTGCGAGGCTGTTCGTCCGCAGTCACGGTGAGGGGCGGACCCTTTCGCTGAGAGACCTCCACCGGCGTGATCTCGGACTTGAAGCGTCCCGCCTCGATGGCCGCGGCGGCGCGCTGCTGGGAGGCCAGCGCAAACGCATCCTGTTTTTGGCGGGAGATATCGAAACGTTCGGCCACGTTCTCCGCGGTAATGCCCATGTGGTAATTATTGAAGGCATCCCATAGACCGTCTTGCAGCATGGTGTCGACGATCTCGCGATTGCCCATGCGAAATCCGGTGCGCGCGGCGGGCAGGACGTAAGGAGACAGGCTCATGCTCTCCATGCCGCCGGCGAGAACAATGTTTGCCTCACCGGCGCGGATGGCCTGGGCGGCCAGCGCCACGGCACTCAAGCCCGAGCCGCAGACGCGATTAATGGTCAAGGCGGGGACCTCGACCGGCAGGCCGGCGGCAATGGCCGCTTGGCGCGCCGTGTTTTGGCCGAGGCCCGCGGTCAGGACGTGGCCCATGATGACTTCGTCCACGTCGCCGGGCTTCACGCCCGTGCTGGCAAGGAGCGCCCGCAGAACGGTGGCGCCCAGCGTGACCGCCGGGACTTGGCTCAAGGTGCCTTGAAAGGACCCGATCGCGGTGCGGGTCGCACCCACTATGACTGCTTCTGCCATGACCCATCCTTTCCGGTTAATTGGCGAACTTAATTTCGGGTACCACGTCCGGCACGATGAGGCGACCGGCGGTTTTTTGGACGATTTCCTGCACGCTGACACCGGGCGCCCGTTCCTTGAGATGGAAGGCGCCCTCCTTGATTTCAAGGTAGGCCAGATCCGTGAGCACTCGACGGATGCACCCGGCGCCGGTGAGCGGCAGCGTGCAGCGGGGGAGCAGCTTGGACTCACCGTCTTTCGACGAGTGCGTCATGACCACGATGATGTTTTCCGCTCCGGCCACCAGGTCCATGGCGCCGCCCATGCCCTTGATGAGTTTGCCGGGCACCATCCAGGAAGCCACATTGCCTTCCACGTCGACCTCGAAGGCGCCGAGGACGGTGAGGTCCACGTGGCCGCCGCGAATCATGGCGAAGGATTCGGCGGAGGAGAAAATAGAGGCGCCCTTCCTGGCCGTGACGGTCTGCTTTCCCGCATTAATCATATCCGCGTCGACTTCGGTCTCGGTGGGGAAGGGCCCCATGCCGAGCAGGCCGTTTTCGGACTGGAGCATGACGTCGATGCCGGGCGGCACATAGTTGGCGACCAGGGTGGGAATGCCGATGCCTAAATTGACGTAGTAACCGTCCTGCAGTTCCATCGCCACGCGGCGAGCCATCTGTTCACGATTCAATGCCATGACGTTAATTGCCTCGCGTCGTACGCTTTTCGATACGCTTCTCGAACGTGCCTTGGATGAGGCGATCCACGTAGATTCCGGGGGTGTGGATTTGCGCTGGGTCGAGCTGTCCGGGTTCGACGATTTCTTCGACCTCGACCACCGTGATGCGGCCGGCGGTGGCCGCGACGGGATTGAAGTTCTGCGCGGTCTGGCGATAAATCACGTTGCCGTACCAGTCCGCTTTCCATCCCTTGACCAGGGCGAAATCGCCTTTGATCGATTCCTCGAGCACGTAATGGCGGCCGCCGAAGACGCGGCTTTCCTTGCCGTCGGCCACCGGCGTGCCGTAGCCCGTCGCGGTGTAGAAGGCTGGGATACCGGCTCCGCCCGCGCGCAGCTTTTCGGCCAGTGTGCCCTGCGGAGTGAGCTCGACCTCGAGTTCGCCGCTCAGGAGCTGCTTTTCGAACAGTTCGTTCTCACCGACATAGGAGGCAATCATCTTCTTGATCTGCCGGTCTTCGAGCAGGACGCCAAGGCCGAAACCATCGACGCCGCAGTTATTCGAGACCACAGTGAGCCGGCTGACGCCGGAGCGGCGTACTTCAGCGATGAGATTCTCGGGGATGCCGCAGAGTCCAAAACCGCCCGAAATGACGGTCATGCCGCTCTCGAGGCCGAGAAGGGCATCGGAGTAAGAAGCCACGCGTTTATCGAAGCCAGCCATGGGATCTCCTTGTAGTAAGGCCAATTATGGGCGCGCACCACATTCGTGTTAACTTTATTATTCCTATTAATTAATAAGTATTACTGATTAATGAATCACCGCCAGCTGCAACTATTCTTGAATCTTGCGGAAACCTTGAATTTCGCGCGGGCGGCAGAGCTCAGTCACTTGTCGCAGCCCGCGCTGACGCTGGCGGTTCAGTCCCTGGAACGGTCGCTGGGCGGGAAGCTGTTCTCACGCACGACACGGCGGGTCCGACTGACGCCGGAGGGCGAGATGCTGCTGCCGCGGGCGCGGCAGCTGTTGGCTGAATGGGACGACACCGAGGAAATGCTGCGGTACCGCTTCACGCTGAAGCGGGGGCGCGTCACGGTGGCGGCGATGCCGTCATTTGCCGGCGCGTTGCTGCCGAACCTGCTATTCAACTACCGGCGCCGCTACCCCTTGATCGACGTGGCGATTCAAGACGTGATCCATGAACAGGTGGTCGAACTCGTGCAGAAGGGCCGGGTGGAAATGGGAATCTGCTTCGAGCCAGAGGCGGCCGAGCATCTTGAATTTACGCCCTTGTTTCGCGACCGTTTTATTGCCATCGCGCCGGCCGGTGCGAAATTTGCCAAGAAGCGTCAGGTGACTTGGGCAGAGCTGCTCAAGTTTCCGTTTATTACGCTCCAACGACCTTCCACGGTGCGTCGCTTGCTCGAGCGAACGCTCGAAGAGACGGGGGTTGATGTTCACGTTGCCATGGAGTGTCATCAACTGGCCACCGTAGGAAACCTGGTTGCCCGCGGTCTGGGTGTGAGTGCAGTTCCGGCGCTCTGCCGGGTGCAAATGACCAAGCTCGGTGCGCGGTGCTTGACGCTGTCGTCACCCCTGGTCGAGAGATCGGTGGGGCTCATTACGCGCCGCGATACGGAGTTGTCCACCGCGGCACGGGCGCTGTTCGAAATGGCGATGGAGGTGAAGCCGGAGAATACGTGACATAGCAACGTTTCATTCGACCGCGATTCGCGGCGGCCGTACTGTGCCCATCGCTTCCGCCATTCATCAGGAAACCCGATGCTGTCCGATACAGAACGACAAACCGCAGCGCAAATGCTGCGCACCGCCGAGCAAACCCGCGAACCGGTCAAACAGCTCTCGACCATCTGGCCCAACATCACCTTCGAGGATGCCTATGCCATCCAGAATCTGGTGCAGCAGAAGAAGATGGCCGAAGGCCGCAAGCTCATTGGTCATAAGGTCGGATTGACCTCGAAAGCCATGCAGCGCTCCTCGCAAATCGACGAACCCGATTACGGACATCTACTGGACGACATGGTGATTGCCGACGGCGCCAAGGTGCCGCATGAACGCTTTTGCATTCCCCGCGTCGAGGTTGAATTGGCGTTCGTGCTGAATAAGGCGCTGCGCGGACCGGGAGTGCGCTTGACGGATGTGCTGAATGCCACCGAGTACGTGGTGCCGGCGCTGGAAATTGTCGATGCGCGGGTGCAGAACCCGCGGAAGATTTTCGACACCATTGCCGACAACGGCGCCGCGGCGGGCATTGTCATGGGCGGCCGTCCAGTGCGACCCATGGACGTGGATCTGCGCTGGGTGGGCGGCATCATGTACGTGAATGGCGAGATCGAAGAAACCGGTTTGGCGGCGGGTGTCTTGGGTCATCCGGCCATGGGCGTGGCGTGGCTTGCCAATAAACTGACCGAGCACGGCGTAACGCTCGAGGCGGGACATATCGTATTGGCTGGGTCCTTCACTCGGGTGATCTTCGCGCGCAAGGGAGATACCGTGCATGGTGACTTCGGGCCCCTGGGCGGCGTGGCCGTGCAGTTCGTCTAGGCGGCGCGTCCATGGACATGATGCAAAATCGCTTCAAGCAGGGCATTCTCGAACGCCGCCGCCAGATTGGGTTGTGGAGTTCGCTGTGCAGCAACATCGGCGCCGACATCGTTGCCGACTCGGGATTCGACTGGATACTGCTCGATACCGAACATTCGCCCAATGAACTCCCGGGGCTGCTGTCGCAGCTGCAGGCTATTGGCCGCGACCAGAGTGCGCCGGTGGTGCGGGCGGCGTGGAACGATGCCGTGCTCATCAAGCGCTTGCTCGACATCGGCGTGCAGTCGCTGCTCATTCCCTATGTGCAGAATGCCCAAGAGGCGCAGCACGCGGTGGCGTCGGTCCGCTATCCGCCGGCGGGCATGCGCGGCGTCTCCGCGGGTAGCCGCGCCAGCCGTTACGGGCGAGTGGCGAATTATTTGAAGAAGGCCGACGACGAGATGTGTCTCCTGGTCCAAGTGGAGACGCGCGCGGCGCTCGATCGATTGGAAGAAATCGCCCTGGTCGAGGGCGTGGATGGGGTATTCATCGGACCTAGCGACCTCGCGGCTTCCTTAGGCCACTTGGGCCAGCCGCAGGCGGCGGAGGTGCAGTCCGCGATACGAGAGGCGGGCGCCCGGCTTGCCGCCGTCGGCAAGGCCGCCGGTATTTTGACCGTCAATGAGGCCGAGGCGCGGCGGTATTTGGAATGGGGTTATACCTTCGTGGCCGTGGGTATCGACACCAATCTATTGGCGAAAGCGGCCGACTCGCTGGCTCAATCCTTTAAGAAGGTTGAGGGCAGCGGCCGGCCAGACGTTACTTAGCGGCTAATTTGGCGGCGGTTTCCGCCACGAGCTTGCCTTGAAAACGGGCGCCGTCGAGTTCGTTTTTGCTGGGCTGACGCTGCCCCTGAGCACCGGAAATGGTGGTTGCGCCATAAGGACTGCCGCCGGTGATTTCGTCCAAGGTCATCTGCGAGTGGAAGCTGTAGGGAAGTCCGACAATGACCATTCCGAAGTGCAGCAAATTGGTGATAATGGAAAACAAGGTGACTTCCTGTCCGCCGTGCTGAGTGGCGGTGGACGTGAACGCGGCGCCCACCTTGCCGTTCAGAGCACCTTTCTGCCATAAGCCGCCGGCCTGATCCAAGAAAACGGTCATTTGCGACGCCATGCGGCCGAAGCGCGTGGGACAACCGATGATAATGGCATCGTAGCCGGTGAGGTCGTCGATGGCGGCAATGGGAGCCGCCTGATTGAGCTTGAAATGGGACGCGGCGGCGACATCGTGAGGTGCGGTTTCCGGCACCCGCTTGATGTCAACCTGCGCGCCGCCGGAGCGAGCCCCCTCGGCCACGGCGGTCGCCATGGTTTCGATGTGTCCGTAGGAAGAGTAATAAAGAACCAGTACCTTCGTCATGCCAATGCTCCGCTAGTTAGTGACCGGGGACCGCCAACGGATCACCCGTGGTCAGCCATTCCCACATGCGCTCAACGATGAGTCCTTGAGTGGTGGCGCGGGCCGCCGCCTCCTCCTCATCCAACACCAGACCGGGAAGGCCCGTGGCCAACACGTCGAGCTCGACGCGCGCGGCATCTTCAAGATACCACGCCATGACGCAGGCCTCTTGCAGCGACGCACCCACGGCGACCGCACCGTTGCCGCGGAGAACGATAGCTCGCGCGCGGCCCAACAGATCGGCGGCGGCCGCGGCGCGGTCATCGTCGCGAACCAGTCGAGGATCGCGCCACAGCGGCGCCTGCGGGGCGAAATAACTGCCGAAGCCGTGACGGGCCAGGGGCGTTCTGCCCATCGAGGACAGCGACATGAGGCGTGGCGATTGATAACGCACGATGCCTTGTACATCGGCACGGCGGAGATAAATCTGCTGATGCAGTCGAACCTCGCCGAGCGTACCCGCCGGCAACGGCCCGCGAACGGACACGACCACGGGTTCGTCCTCGGCGGTGACTAGACCCATGGGTTTCGCGGGACTGACCATGAACGTCTGCTCATCGAGTCGGGCGCTGCAATGTCCATAGGCGTGAGCGAGCCCGGCGCGGCCCATGGCGCGCGCGGCTACCCGGACCAAAGGGATGGCCTCGCTGGGGCTCAGAGGCTCTCGGCTCAAGTCTTGAACTCGGGGATGTCGGGTTTGGAGCCCCACGCGCAGAACGACGTGGACTTGAACGGGAACTTGCGAGGACGGTAGGCTGCCTCGTCGTCGATCATGCGCACGCCGGTGGAATATTCGTAGGTCATGCCGTCGGGACCTTCGAAATATAAGAACATCGCGCCCGAGGTGGGGTGGCGGCCGGGTCCGAAGCGAATGTGCACGTTGTTTTCTTTCAGGAAGTAGAACGACCGCATGACATCGTCGATGGACTCTACCTGGTGGTTGATGTGCTGCACGCCGCTACGCTTCGAGGGAAAGAGAGCAATCTTGTGATGCGTGGCATCGATGCGTAGGAGGGGTGCATCGCCGATCCAGTCGCTGACCCGCGCATTCGAGTTGCCGGTCCAGAACTTTTCATCGCGCGCCGGCTCCTTGGTGTACAGCCCCACATGCGAAAACCCGGTGATGCCGGCTTGCCGCGACGGCGCATAGTGCCGTCCGCTGTGGAAAGGCTTGGCGACCAAATCCACGGTGCCTCCGCTGGGCTCTTGGAAGCTGACGAAGGCGGTGACCCTTCTTTGTTCGCATTCCGAGGCCGTGCCGACGTGAACCTGGATGCCGGCTGCCTCGAGTTCGGCCGCCGCGGCATCGAGGGCGGTCATATCCGGCACTTCGAAACCGACGGTGTGATCATGCGCAGGCGCTGGCAAGTACACCAGCGTGTGATCGCGGTCGTCGGATCGCATATAGGCGCCGCCGGCATCGCGGTCGCCGAGTTCCAATCCCAACACGCGCGTCGCGAACGACACGGCGTGGTCCATGTCGTTGGTGCCGATCCTGACGTAGCGAATGTCGTGCAAATGAATCATGGCAGGGACTCTTTGAGCGTTACCAGGCGGTGGTGCCGCCGTCGATGGCGTAATCCGCGCCTGTCACCCAGGAGGATTCGTCCGAGGCGAGATACAGCGCGAGCGGTGCGATATCCTCGGGCAGGCCCACGCGGCCAAGCATGAGCTTGTCACGCATGGGACCGAACCATTCGGGATTATCGATGAAGGCCTTGGTCTGCGCCGTGAGCACCAAACCCGGTGAGAGGGTGTTGCAGCGGATGCCATGTGGGCCGCCTTCCATGGCGATTTGTTTGGACATGGCGATGACGCCGCCCTTGGCGGCCATGTGCGCGAGGGCAGGTAGAACCTTGTAGCCTATTTTGCCCGATACGGAGCCCACGTTGATGATGGAGCCGCCGCCGCGGCCTTTCATCAGTGGGAACACGGCCTGGCAGGCATGAAACACCAGGTCGATTTCCTCGCGCAGCGTGTTGCTCCACTGATCGTAAGTCATGTCGGCGAGCCAGGCGAAGTACGCCATGGAGCCATTGTTGTACAGCACGTCCACGCCGCCGTAGGTGTTTACCGCCAGCGACATGAGCCGGTCCACGTCGGCGCGCTTCGCCATATTGCAGGGCTGCAGCGAGACCATGTCGCCACCGGCCTTCAGCACTTCGCCCAGTGTGGCCTCGGCGGTGTTAGGGTTGACGTCGCAGCCGACGACTTTCGCGCCTTCGCGCGCGAACAGCAGGGCGGCAGCTCGGCCCATGCCGCTGCCGGTACCCGTGATGATGCAGACTTTGCCTTTGAGTCGGCCGCTCATGAGCGCCTCACAGCTGCGACATGTCCGCATGGATGCGGAACTCGTCAATTTTGCCGCCGCGGCGGCGCAAGGTCGTGCAGGGTCGAATGATGTAGGTCGTGTCGTTCTTGCGCGTGTACATGCAGGTGGTTTCGGCGATGCCCACGAGGCCGTCGTGGAGCGACCAGGCGCCGGAAACGCTGTGTGACATGGCGTTGAGGCTCTGCCACAGGCCGCCGATGGCGGCGGACAGTCCTTGCTTGCCACGCAGGGTCGGGTGGTTCGATACGGTGACTTCCACCTCGTCGGTGAACAGCGAGAGGAAACGCTCCATATTCATGGAGTCGGCGATTTTGAAGAACTCGAATATCCAGGCGTTATCGCCGGCCGAGTCGCGTGCATCCTTGAGGGACATGGTTTCGCGGCCTTTTTCCTCTGCCGTGCGCCGCACGGCGGCGAGCGTCGAGGCGACGGCACCCATGTAGGCGCCTTCCATGGGCGCAAAGTGGGCGTTCTCCTCCGGGCTGCCTTCGGGAATGCCCACCTTGGTGAGCCCGAACGAGAAGGTCAGCGTTAGATTGCCTTTGTCATCCTCGCCGATGATGTTTTCGATGCGTCCCATTTCGCTGCAGTCGACCCGGTCGAAAATGACGCGAGTTTCGGGCTCGAAGGTGATCTTTTCGCGCAGCGGAACCTCTTTCAACAAGATGTCCCGCAGCAGCCAACCCTCGCCGCGTTCAATGACTTCGCATTTCTGCATGATGGGAACGAACGGCAGAGCGTTGCTCGCCTTCATCAGGAGGCCGGTCCACACATCGTGGCGGCTCAAGTAGGGCTTACCCGGTTCATTGACCGGCACGGTTCGACTGAGCTTGTACATGAATCTACCTTTGGGTTATCTGAGAATGCCGTTCAAATCGCCAGGTATCCGCCATCCACTGCGAACGCGGCGCCGTTGACGAAGGAGGCGCCGTCCGACAGCAGCCATTTGACCGCCTCGCCGATTTCACTGGGTTGCCCGAAGCGGCCCAGAGGGTGCCGTTCCTTCACCTTGTCGAAAAAGGCTGAGAACGCAGGATCGGCTACGAGGCGCGAAATCATGGGCGTGAGCACGATGCCCGGTAAAACCGCGTTGACGCGAATGCCTTTGGCGCCGTATTCGGCGGCGGCCGCGCGCGTGAGTCCGACGACGCCATGCTTGGCGGTGATGTATTCACTGGCGTTGGCAATGGCCACCTGCCCCAGCGAAGAGGCGGTATTGACGATGGCGCCGCCGCCGGTTTTCAGCATGGCAATGACCTGGTACTTCACGCAGAGAAAGACGCTGGTGAGGTCGATGCGCAGGGCGCGGTTCCACTGATCCAGCGACAGTTCATGCAGGGGCAGCGCGCACTGTTCGAGCCCGGCGTTGTTGAACGCGCCATCCAAGCGCCCATGCGAGCGCACGGCGAAATCCACCAGCGCCCGAACTTCGTCTTCCGAGCCTAGGTCCGCCTTGAAGAAGTCGGCTCGGAGGCCGGTACCACGAATGGCGGCAACCGTTTCTTCGCCGCTGGCCGCGACGATGTCGCTCGCGATCACATGGGCTCCCGCCTCGGCGAGCACACGGCAGGCCTCCCGGCCAATGCCCCCACCGGCACCGGTAACGATGTAGGCCTTATTTTCCAATAATCCGGTTGTCAATTTCATTCCCCCAAGCCAATCCAATGGACACAATACGTGCCGCCAAAGGCCGCGGCGAATCACATCTGGAAATGCGGCCAATACCCCCTGGGAATGGGTACCGGGGGTGGGCACCCCCGGGGCGTTCAGCTATCGAGGAATTCGCTGGCGAGCAGCGCTGTCCCGAGGGGGGCCAGGCGGCGGCTGCCGTAGAGACGGGCGAAAATACTGCGCAGCCAGCGGCTGCCGGGGTCAGTGTGAAAGCGATCGTGCCAATACTGTGAAATTTGGAAGCGCGGAATTTCGATGGGCAGATCCAGAATGGTCACGCGTACGAGATTGGCGCAGGCTTGGGCCAACATGTTGGGGACAATTACCAACAGATCGGTGTGCGACACCATGGCCGAAATGCCGACGGCGTGCCCCAGTCGCACCGCGACGCGGCGCTGGACACCTGCTTGCCAAAAGGCCCGGTCCACGAAATTCTCCTGGGACCCATGGCCGCCGCCGGAGGGCTGATAGACCAGGTGGGGCGTCTGTAGAAATTGCTCGAAGGTCATGGGGTCGCGAATGCTGGGATGGTCGGCTCTGACCATGCCGGCGTAGTGTTCCTCGAACAACACCTGACAATGCATGGAGCCGTCGAATTCCTCGAAGTAGCCCACGGCTAGGTCGACATCACCGGATTCCAGGCCGACGCTGCGCATGCGCAGCGAGGGGATTTGCACCGTTTGAATGTTGACCGACGGCGCTTCCGTCGCGATCAGGGCCAGCATTCGGGGCAGGAGCGCCATTTGTCCCACATCGTTCATGAAAATTCGAAAGGTGCGGTCGGAGGTGCTGGGATCGAAGCCGAGTTGCCGTTCGATGGCATTGCGAACTTCGGTCAACGCCTGCCTTATGGGGGCGGCCAGTGCTTCGGCGCGGGGAGTCGGAGCCATGCCGTCGTTGGTGCGTACGAACAAGGGATCTTCGAGTAGTTCACGCAGACGATTGAGCTGCTTGCTCACCGCGGGCTGCGTCAGATGCAGGTTGGAGGCAGCCGTGGTGACGCTGCGCGTCTGGAAAATGGCATCGAAGACGCGCAACAGATTCAAGTCGAGATTATTGAAACTCATGGTTCTATTGACCTTGTTCATGTGTGCGATGGTATCGCGGCCGCCCCGGCGTGCATCTTACACCCGTCCCCCATGGCGGGAGTGCATTGGAACTATATCGACTTTTCATTCGACGCCCAGGATGCGGGAAAGTAATGTCCTTGCCTCAAATGAACGGCAATACCTTTTTACATTTTATCGGCGGTCGGTTCGTCGACAGCGAATCCGGGCGGCAGTTCGAAAAACGCTCGCCCGTGGACGGCAGTTTAATCGGCATGGTGGCCGAGGCCGGCCAGCGGGAAGTAGACGCTGCGGTGCGCGCCGCAACCGAGGCCATGGCGGGCCCTTGGCGTAAGCTGACACTGGCGCAGCGCACGGACATGCTGCATGCCGTGGCTCGAGAAATCGATCGGCGCTTCGATGACTTTCTCGATGCCGAAGTCAACGACACGGGCAAGCCGCGTTCGGTCGCCTCGCACATCGACATTCCGCGCGGCGCCGCGAACTTCCGCATCTTTGCCGACGCGGTAAAAAATGTGCCGACGGAATTTTTCGAAATGCAGACGCCCGAAGGGCGGCAGGCATTCAACTATTCTCTGCGCGTACCCAAGGGCGTCATCGCCGTGGTGTGTCCCTGGAATTTACCGCTGCTGCTCATGACGTGGAAAGTCGCGCCGGCACTGGCCTGCGGCAACACCGTGGTCGTCAAGCCTTCGGAAGAGACTCCCGCAACCGCCACCTTGCTGGGAGAGGTCATGCAAACCGTGGGAGTCCCGCCGGGCGTCTATAACGTGGTGCATGGCCTCGGTGAGGGATCGGCCGGCGAATTGCTGACGCGCCATCCCGGGGTGTCCGCGATTACCTTCACCGGCGAGACGACCACCGGCACGGCCATCATGAAGGCCGCCGCCGTGGGCGTGCGGCCCGTATCTTTGGAGCTTGGCGGCAAGAATCCGGGCGTCGTGTTCGCGGATTGCGACTTTGAAGCCGCGGTTGCCGGCATCGGCCGGGCAGCCTTTCTCAATACCGGGCAGATATGCCTGGGCACCGAGCGCGTGTATGTGGAGCGCAGCCTATTCGCGCGGTTCGTCGAGGCACTGAAGCAGCGCGCGGAGTCGATGAAGCCCGGGCATCCCTCGGACAAGAGCACCGGCATCGGGCCGCTCATCAGCATGCAGCATCGTGAGAAAGTGCTGCGCTACTACAAACAGGCGGCGGAGGAGGGGGCGACGGTGGTCTGCGGCGGCGGTATTCCCCACATGCCGCAAATGCTGACGGGCGGGGCCTGGATCGAGCCCACCATTTGGACCGGGCTGCCGGAAACCTCGAGCGTGATCCGCGAGGAGATTTTCGGGCCGTGCTGCCATGTGTGCCCGTTCGACACCGAAGAGGAAGTCATACGTCTCGCGAACGACACGCCGTTCGGGTTGGCGGCGACGGTATGGACTCGCGATGTGGGGCGCAGCTTCCGCATGGGATCGGCACTCAACGCCGGCATCGTGTGGATCAACTCATGGTTTCTGCGGGATCTGCGTACGCCGTTCGGCGGCTCAAAGCAGTCGGGCATCGGGCGTGAGGGCGGGGTCCATTCATTGGAATTCTATACGGAGCTGCGCAACGTCTGCGTCAGCACTTGAAGGAACATCAGGGTATTGGCATGAATCAACAAGACACCGAGATCGAAAACAAACCGAACGCCGACGAGCAAAAGTCCGCCCCGATCCCTCCCGCATTGAAATTCAATTTCATATCGCACGGGACGTTGGAGACCAAGGACATCGACTTCGCGCGAAAGTTCTTCGAGGAGTTCATGGGCTTCGAGGTCATACGCACGTCGAAGATCTCTCTGTGGATTCGACTGGGCGGCCACCACATCTATGCCGTGGTCCAGGGCGTGCCGGGGAAGAAAACTGAAATGCCGTTTCTGAATCACAACGGCGTCGATGTGGCCACCGAGGAAGAAGTCGACGAATGCCATCGCGTCGTGCTGCGCGACGCCGAGAAATGGAAGCTGCGCAAGATCAGCAAACCCATGGTGCAGCATGGCACGTACTGCTTTTACTTCTGGGATGCGGACGACAATTGCTGGGAAGTCCTGGCAAACCCACCCGGCGGCTATTCGTGGATGTTCGAGCGCGGCGACCAAGAGGGTACCGGCCATATGAGCCGTAAGTTCAGCCGCCCCGAATCAACGCTGCGGAAGGCTCCCAAGGTCGACGCGGAATAATCTCGTGACTTCAGAAACCCCCGCGCCGGCGCATTCCTATCGGCTTGCGACCTACGCGGGCGCGGATGGCGAACCGCGCGCCGGCTTGGTAATCGACGACCGTGTGGTTGATGCGGCGGCAGCCTTGGAGCGCCAAGGTCCGGCGCGGGCGGGGTGGGCGGACTCGGTGCTCGGCTTGCTTGCAGTATGGGATGAGGTGCATCCGCGCTTCAAGGCCGTCGCGCGCGACCTACGTGCGCATGGCGCCGCCTACGAGGCTCGACCGCTGTCGGGTGTCACTTTGCTGGCGCCGATACTGTTTCCGGGCACGATATTTTGCGCGGGAGCCAATTATCGGGATCACGTCGAGGAAATGTCCAAGGCGCTGAACTTGCCGCAGGAGCCCGATCCCCACGAGCTCGGCCTCAATCCCTGGCACTTCATCAAGGCATCGGCCCCCTGCGTACGAGGTCCCGGCGCCAAGATCACGCTTCCGGCGTATTCCAGCCGCGTCGATTGGGAGGCGGAGATCGCGGTGGTCATCGGCCGAGAGTGCCGCAACGTGCCGGTGGACCAGGCGCTCGATTACGTGGCCGGCGCCACCGTGGTCAACGACTTGTCGGCGCGAGATCATTTGCGACGCAAGCACGTGGCCACCGACTCGCCGTTTCATTTCGACTGGGTGAGTCAAAAATGCTTCGACGGCGCGCTTCCCATGGGGCCGTGGATTTGTCCGAAGGAAGAGATCAAGGATCTCGGAAAGCTCGCGATCAAGCTGTGGGTGAACGAGGATCTCATGCAGGACTCCTCGAGTTCGCATCTCATTTTTTCGGTAGCCGAACAAATTGCGCATCTCAGTACGCGTCTCACGCTGCGTCCGGGCGATGTCATTGCCACGGGGACGCCGGCGGGATGCGGAGCGGCGCGCGGCCGTTTTCTCAAAGCCGGCGACCGGGTGCGCGTGTGGGTCGAGACCGTGGGCGAGATCACCAACACATTTGCGTGAGCGCCTCCAGCGCTCGATGCCATTCCGGTAATAGGCGTCATAGCCACTCGTCATTCGTCTCCGGGTGAGCGCCGGGGCTACGATGTTCAACAGATAAAGATCGAGTACGTCATCGTTGAGAGGCGACGCCGATTCGCGCAGCCGCCGATGAGTGTTGGATAAGTAAAAGAGTTGAATTCTTTGGGAGTGGCATTACATGTTGACCCAGTCGCCGCGCTACGCTTTTGAACCTTTCATGCACAGGCCGGTTGTGCAATGGCCCAAGGGCGAGCGGCTCGCGGTGCTCATTTATTTGAACATCGAGCACGCACCCTTCGGCACGCTAGCCGCGGCGCATGCTGTTTATCCCGGCACGATGCAATTCAGTCCGGACGTGCTCAATCACGGTTGGCGCGACTACGGTAATCGCGTCGGCCTGTGGCGTATCGCGGATGCCATGGGGCGCCACGGCTTTCGCGGCACGGTGAATCTCAACAGCGATGTTTGCCGGGAATATCCGCAGATTATTCGCGAAGGAAATCAGCGAGGTTGGGAATGGGGCGCGCAGGGGGACCGCAATGGCACGGTGCTCACGCACATGAACGAAACCGAGGAGCGCGAGTTCATCGGCAAGAATCTCGGCATCATCGAGGACGCCACGGGTAAGCGGCCAAAGGGTTGGCTGAGCTGGGCGCTGGCGGAGAGCTTGGTCACGCCGGATCTGTTGGCGGAGGCGGGAATCGAGTACGTCTCGAATTACGCGCACGACGAATTGCCGGTGCCCATGCGAGTGCGCAAAGGTTCGCTCATCACCATGCCGTACACGCTGGAAATCAACGACGTGCCCGCCATCATGGGCAAGGGTACGACAGCGGAAGACTTCGGCCGCATGATTCGCGATCAATTCGACGTGCTGTACGTGGAAGGGAAGACGCGGCCGCGGGTCATGTCCATCTCGCTGCATCCTTTTATTTCCGGGCATCCTTTCCGGATGAAGCATATTGCGCCGGCGCTGGAGTACATCGCGTCGCATGCGGGGATCTGGGCGGCGACCGGCGGCGAGATCAACGACTGGTATCGCGCCAACTATATGAAGTCGAGCGGCACTTGATGTTCTCGGCCAATGGGGCCGCATGGGCGTCGAGCGCCGTTCACAAGCCGATAAATAATGAGATGGGGGAAGTTTCAATGCTCCGACGATACTGCTCGATTGTCTGTATGTTGGCCGTCTCTTTGGGCGGCGCAAGCGCCGGCACGGCCTTTGCCGCCACTGCCACCGCCGCGGCCGACGGAGCGTCGGACAGCGATGCGCTGGCGGAAATCACGGTTACTGCGCAGAAGCAGTCACAGAATTTGCAGAAGACGGCCGCTGCGGTGACGGCCATTTCCGGCGACACGTTGATCGAGGCGGGAGTCACCAATTTGATCGAGGCGGAGAAGCTGGTGCCGTCGGTGCGCTTCCAGGCGGAAGGCGACAACACTCAGGTGTTCATTCGCGGCGTGGGCGCGAATCTCGATTTTCCGAACGTCGAGCCCAATGTGGCCTTCAACTTCGCGGGCATCTATTTGCCGCGCGAGGCGGACAGCGCTGCGTTCTTCGACGTGCAGCAGCTGGAAATCCTGCCCGGCTCGCAGGGTACCCTGTACGGGCGCAGTGCCATCGGCGGGACCATTAATCTCACCCCCACCAAGCCCAGTTTCAACAATGACGGCGAAACGTTGATCGAGGCCGGGAATTACGCAGCGGCGCATGTTACGGTTACCCAGAACATCAGAGCGTCGGACACCGTGGCGTTTCGCGGGGCCTTCGATTACGCGCGCAATAGCGGCTTCGAAGCCACGGGTGCCGATTCCAAGAACGACCCCAGTCTGCGGCTGTCGGTTCTTCTCGATCCCACGGAGCGCCTCAGCATGTACTTCTGGGCCCAGGGGGCGCAGAAGAATGGGTGGCACGAGAACCTGGTCAATAAGGGAACGGATCCTGCGACCGGCGCCTACTGCGAAACCTGTTTTTTCTACGGTGATGCCTGGAACGACACGCGAACCGGGGCTTACGCGGGGCCGTACGGCACGACGACCCGGGAGCGCGAGCACTACAAGACCTACATGGTAGGCGGCCAGGTGGACTATCAATTCGACGGCGCGACATTGAGTTATTTGCCGTCCTATTTGTACCTCGATTCCGCGCCCCTGTATTGGCTGAGCGCCATTCAATCGACGAACACGGCGCACTACAATCAATTCACTCAGGAGCTCAGGCTCACCGGTACCGGCAGCGGTCCGCTGCGTTGGTTGACCGGCATTTCTTACTACGATTCGCGCAACAGCGGTGTGGAGTCCCTATTCACGAACGAGCCGTTCGCGTTCTATCAGACGGACGTCGACGGGGATCGCTTGATCGGTTATTCCGCGTTCGGCCAGGTGACGTACAGCATCACGGACTCCTTCAGGTTGACGGGCGGCGGCCGCGCGAGTTCTACGCAGCGAACGGCGCATGGCTATGAAGTGGTGGCGTTGGGCGGCCTGCCTTACGACTTCGACAAAACCTACAGGCATGTGGATTGGAAGGTGGGTTTCGAACAAGACCTCGCACCGGAAGCCATGTTGTACGGCACGATCCAAACGGGCTATCAGCAAGGCACCTTCAATGCGCTGCCCAATACGGCAACGTATAGCAACGAGGTGGCACCCGAAAAGCTGGTCTCGTACACCGCGGGCATCAAGACTCGGTGGTTGGAGGATCGCCTGCAGATCAACAACGAAATCTACTACTACAATTATCACGACCTGATTATCCAGGCCTACGACATTTCCGCACCTTACAACGTCATATTCAACGGCAACAAGGTGGGCATTCGAGGCGATCAGCTCGACATATTGGCGAAGGTCACCCCCATGGATCAGGCCAATTTGAATGTGGGCTACTCCCGTGCGCGCAATGTCGATGTGATCGATCCCTTGGGGATTAATTACGACGGTCTTTCGCCGCCGTATTCTCCGGATTGGACCGCCGAGGCGGGATTCACGCACAGTATCCCGGTCGGAAACGCCGTGGTCCGCGCGCATATCGACTGGCGCTTCGAGAGCTCGTGGTACGCCGACTACGTGCACAACAAAGGCACGGAACAGGTGCCGTCCAATAAAGGCGACGCGTCGGTGACCTACGATGCCACGACCTGGACGGCGGGTCTGTGGATCAAGAACATGACCAACAAGGCGGTCATCGCCGCCACCGCGGCGGCCGGCATACCGGGCCCCGCCACGGCGTATTTGGACGACCCGAGAACGTTCGGCGTCCGCTTTACCGTCAAATATTAGTCGGAGTATCGCTCGATGCACACTGCCATGCCTACGCACGCCCAAATGATCGAAACGCTGTGGACTCGTGCCGAAATCGAGAAGGTCATGCTGAATTTTGGGCGCGCGCTGGATACGGGGAATTGGCCTCTGTATCGGAGCTGTTTCGCCGACCGATTCCGCGTGAATTTCGAGCGCCTGACGGGGCAGCCGGAGGTCCATGTGGACGCGGATCTGTGGACGCGGTTTGCTGAAGTTATCCTGAGCCCGGTTCGCAGACACCATCAGTACTCTAATTTCTCGGTGAACATCGAGGGCGACCGAGCGGATGCCGTCATTTACATGGTGGCGCGACATTGGAAACCGACCGAGACCGGGGCCCCGGAATATACCCAGAACGGCTGGTATGAAAACAGCTTCGCGCGCATCGACGGGCAATGGAAGATTACGCGCCTTCTTCATACGTATCAGTGGATTACGGGCAACGGCGGATTGTTCGATTTTTCCGACCCGGAGCTGATCGAGGTCATGGGACAGGTGTTCGCCCGGGAAAACCGCGTTGCACGGTAGATGACGCATATCCCGCATGCCCAGTCGGAATTGGACCCGCATCGCGCGCGGCGCCTACGCTCATGAACCTGCTTAAGGAACCCAACGCCATGACGCACGCCCAGCAGTTCATTAATTTGAGTCCGGCGGACGAGTCCGCTCCAGGCCGCTATTCGCCCGTGCCCACGGCGCCACCTTTGGCCAATTTGGTCGCCGCGGCCGCGGAACTTGTCCCGGTGCTGAAGGAGCGCGGACAAGCCACCGAGGCGGCGCGGCGGGTCTCGGCCGAGACCATCGAGGCATTCCGGCGTGCGGGATTCTTCAAGCTGATGCAGCCTGGGCGCTACGGCGGCTACGAGTATGGCTTCACGGCCTTCATTGACATTATTTCCGAGTTGGGCCGCGGCTGCACATCGTCGGCATGGAATTGCGCCATCGGCTCCATTCATCAATGGCTAATCGCAGGCTTTCCGGCCGAAGCACAGGACGACGTCTGGAAGAGCAATCCCGACGCATTTGCCTGCGTGTCCTATGCACCCACCGGTACCACGGAAGTGGTGGACGGTGGTTTTCTCATTCACGGCAAATGGCAGTTCGTGTCCAATGTGGATAATTCGCAGTGGGTGATTGTCGGCGCGCTGTTCCCGAGCGCCGACAAGGGAGCTCCGCCCAGCCCCGGTTTTTTGCTGGTGCCCCAGTCGGAATACACCATCGAAGACTCTTGGAACGTGGCCGGCCAGGCGGGCACCGGATCGAAAACCGTGGTCATTGCCAAGCCCACCTTCGTGCCGCAGCATCGCCGCCTCATGATTGGGGATGTCGCCGCGGGTAATTCACCCGGCTCGGCGCTTTACACGAACCGCATTTATCGCATCCCCATGCTGTCGGCGTTACCGGTGTGCTTGGTGTCGCCGCTGCTGGGTACGGCGTTGGGAGCGGTCGAGGAGTTCATTCAGCTGTGCGGCTCGCGGGTGACCCGGGGCGCCGTGGGCGGCGGCGGCAACCGCCTCAGCGAATTCTTTCCCGTGCAGTCCAAGCTGGCCGAAGCCTCGGCGATGGCCGATGCGGCACGGTTAATGATCAATCGCGATACCGCGGAAGTGGAGCGCCTGACCATGATGGGTCGAGCGCTTAACGTGGATCAGCGCATTCGCAATCGGCGCGACCACGCCTTTGCGGCGCGCCTGGCGCGCGATGCCGTGGATGTGCTGTTTTCCGCCGTCGGCGGCTCGGGGCTGGCTCTCGATCAACCGATTCAGCGCATGTGGCGCGATTCCAGCGCCATCGTGCGTCACATCACCTTGAATTGGGATGGCGTGTCCTCCATGGTGGGTCAGCATCTTCTGGGCCTCACGCCGAAGGGTCAGTACTGACTGAACCATGTACTCGTGGACTCTCATCACCGGCGATGTCCCGACTACCGTCGATGCGCGAGCGTTTCGCCAGTCGCTGGGCACTTTTCCGACAGGCGTATGTCTGGTGACCACGGTGTCACCGGGCGGTAAGCGCGAGGGCATGACGATTAATTCCTTCGCCTCGGTGTCGCTGGCGCCGCCTCTCATTCTCTGGAGCATTCGCGATGCTGCGCGCAGCGCCGACGCTTTCATTTCCAACGACCATTTCATCTTGAGCGTCTTGGGTGAGAGTCAGCAGGCTCTCGCGTCGCATTTTGCACGGGCCGCCGCCGACAAGTTCGCGGAGTACGAGCTGGATTTCGACACGGGTCTGGCGGGCTGTCCCAGGCTGCGCCGCAGTGTGGCGACCTTCGAGTGCAGCAGGTACTCGCGCCATCAGGAAGGCGATCACACCATTCTGCTGGGCAAGGTGGAGCATCACACGCGTTCCGCAGATGCCCCGCTCATTCTGCACATGGGCGCCATGGGATCGCTGCAGGATTTGGCGAAAGAGCGAGCGGCTGCCGGCTCCTAGAGTGGTTCGGCGGCTTCGTCGCGCACATCGAAAATCTTAAAGCCGATGCGCTGATAGACGTGCACGGCGGCAGGGTGGTCCCAGGTGTCGGTGTGCAACCAGATGCGGTCGGGGTTTGCGCGCCACTCGCCTTGCAATGCCGTGGACAGCAGCCAGCGCCCGAGGCCGCGTCCCTGCGCATCGGGTATGAGCCCAAAGTTCTTGAGCTCGATCTGGGGAAAGGCGCTGCGGTCGAATTCGCAAAAGCCCAATCCCTCCCCGCGGACATCGCGCAGCACGTAAATGCGCAGCGCGTCTCCCTGCAAAAGCGCATCCAGTTCCTGCGCCGGCATCAACAGGCGCTGATCCCAGCGTAGCGCCTCGCCGACCTGCCGGTACAGGGACAAATAGAGTTCGCGGCTCAGACGCTCCACGCCGATTCGCTCGCTGCCCCAGTGGAGCGCGGGCGGCACCGCGGGCGTGGTTTGCTCCAAATAGGTGACCCGCAGCAGGGTGGAGGAAGTCGTCTCGTTATTCATCGTATGATCGACATGGAAAATTGTGGATGGTTGCAAATTAACCTGTTCAAATTGTTGCAGATTTGTACATATGGGAGAGCTTGGACATGCGGATGATTATGCTGGGCATTTTGATGCTCGCCGGCGGCGCGACCATGGCCCTTGAACCTCTGCATGCCGGAGAAATTCCCAGTCAATTCGACGTCGACGCGCCCGAACTCGCGCATCCGGGTCAGTTCGCGGTGGGAATCCGCCGGCTGACTCTCATCCAGAAGGACCAGGCGGACGTCCTGGCTTTCGATCCTGCCAAAGGAACCGCGCCGCGCCGCGACCGGGTTCTCGCAGTGGACGTATGGTATCCGGCCAGACCCCAACCCGGGGCCGCCCCTGTGGTGTATCAGGCTACCTTGCCGGCTGAGCCGCCAGCGCCCCCGGTGAGTTTCTCGGTGCCCGGCGCGGCGGTGCGCGACGCCGCGGCCGCCGGCACCGGGTTTCCCCTGGTGATCGTGTCCCATGGCTACAGCAATGACCCTGCCGCCATGACTTGGATTACCGAAAATCTTGCCTCCAAGGGGTACGTGGTCGCCGCCATTCATCATGACGATCCTCCCATCACGGATTACGCCAAGTATGGAGAGCCGTTTCTGCGCCGGCCACTGGATATCGCCTTCGTGGCCGATTCCTTGAGGAAAACCCTCGCCGCGGAACATTTGATCGATGCCTCGCGGCTGGCGCTCATCGGCTACTCGATGGGGGGGTACGGCGTACTCACGGCCGCCGGCGCGCGGTTGGACGGCACAGGCCTGCTGGCCCGTTTCATCCCGGCGCCGCTATTGCAGCCCTACGTGAATGGAGGCGCCCACCAAAATGATCTCAACGTCAAAGGGCTGCGGGCGGTCGTGGCGATTTCCCCCGCGGGCGGCGGCCCGGGTGCGGTCTGGGGAACCAACGGTCTGTCCGCGATCAAAACTCCGTTGCTGCTCATGGCGGGTGATGCAGATCACACTGTTAACTACGCGACCGGGGCGCGGTCGTTTTTCGATGGCGTCACCAATGCGCAGCGCTACTTACTCACCTTCAAGGGAGCCGGCCATTCCATTGGCTTGAGTCCCCCGCCGAAGGAAATGCGCGCGCGTCTGTGGGATCAGGACTGGTTTGCCGATCCGGTGTGGAATAAGGCGCGGCTGAATGCCATCGAGGTGCACTTCATTACGGCGTTCTTGAATCGCTACGTGAAAGGCGACGAGGGTTTCGCGGCGTATCTCAATGTGCCGGTGAGTGAATCGTCGGACGGAAACTGGCCAAGTACGGTACCGCCCCTGGCCTATGACGCGTACAGCCCCGCAACGGGCGAGATTACCGTGTGGAAGGGATTCCAGCGCAAGCACGCCGAAGGGCTGGAGTTGCTGCAAGCGGCGGCTGTCGTCGCCAAGCCCTGAGGGCCAAGCGGCGGTTGCGCGCGTTTGATGCGCGAGGCGCGGCGGGGTGGGGCAGGCGCTAAGTGGGGCGCGCTTTTGGCCGCATGAAGGTCAAGGCCAGTAGGGCCGATGCCACCATGAGAAACAGGCTGACAGCGTTGAGGACGGGGGTGGCGCCTTCGCGCATGCGGCCGTACATCATGATGGTGAGGGGTGAGTCCGCGCCCACCAGCATCAAGGTGGTGTTGAAGTCCTCGAAGGACATGAGAAAAGAAATGGCTGCCGAGCCCAGCAGCGCGGGCCTAAGATAGGGCAGCAGGATGGTGCCAAACACGGCGGCCTTGGAGGCGCCTAGATTCAGGGCGGCCTCCTCGAGGGTCCGATCGAAGCGCCGGAGGCGTGCGCTGATGGTCAGCGTGGCGATGGTGGCAATGAAGGAGAACTGACCCAATACCACCAGGGGCAACCCCGGCCGGAGAAAATCCAGTTCCAGTCCAAAAGAGTCTTCTGCGAATTCCGCGATGCGACTGGCAAAGGCGAGTATGGAAATGCCTAGGATCACCCCGGGAATTACCAACGGCACCATGATCAAGATCGACAGAGCCTGCTTTCCCGGGAAGCGGCCGCGCTCCAACAGAAACGCATTGGCTGTGCCCACGCCCACCGAGAGTACGGTCACCCACAGCGCCACCACGCAGCTGGTGACCATGCTGCCCAGCAACTCGGAGTCGGCAAACAATCCGACGCGGCCGCTCGACGTATTGCCGAGGAACCAGTCGAGGGTGAAGCCGCGCCAAGGCGGCGCGGGATACGGCGCGTTGTTGAACGCGAAGATGCCCACGATGATGAGCGGCAGAAACAAGAACAGTAGGAAGGCCGCCACGTAGATCCAGGTGGAAGCGCGCAGCCAAGCAGGACGGGGGAGTGAGGGGATCATGTCCGGCGCATCACGTCACCGAAGCGCTGGCCGGTGATCCTCAGGCCCACCATGACCATCACGGTGGACAGTATCAACAGCAGGAAGCCGAATGCGGCTCCCTCCTCCCAGTTGAAGCGGGTGATGAACTGGGTGTAGATCTGCTCGGTGAACCATTGGGAGTTCTTGCCGCCGAGCAGCGTGGGAGTGAGGTAATTGCCCAAGGTGAGCATGAACACGATGATGCAG
>Ga0302311_10001398_pt1 | contig 28671 bp, 23 predicted proteins | sample III_Palsa_N1_3_FD_200449 | JGI IMG/M metagenome (GOLD analysis project Ga0302311, IMG submission 200449) | Peat permafrost microbial communities from Stordalen Mire near Abisko, Sweden - III_Palsa_N1_3 | ecosystem: Environmental > Terrestrial > Soil > Palsa > Peat permafrost | place: Sweden... | reverse complement strand
ATGATCGCGCACGCTGGTTTCGAATTTACGCCGCAGCAGCGGCAACCCTTCGCTGCGCCGCAGACGATGCCCGATCGGATAATCCACGGCTACCCGGCGCGAGCAGCTGCCGTCGCGATAGAACAACTGGATGGCGTTTCCGATAAAGCGCTTGGCCGGATCGTAGTAATCGCGGGTGAAATCGCGGTTCTCCACCACCTGCATCCTGGCACGCAGCGCGTCGATGCGCGCATCGCGCGCCACCGCGTCATCGTAGTCCGACGCGTTCAGGCGCCCGAAGATCAGCGGCACCGCCACCATGTACTGGATGCAGTGATCGCGGTCGGCCGGGTTGTTCAGCACCCCGGTCTTGTCGATGATGCGTACTCCCGGCTCCTGGGTTTCGATCACGATGCGCTCGATCTGGTCCAGGCGCGATACCGCCTCGGCATGCAGCGTCATCGCCGCCTCGACCGCGGTCTGGGCGTGAAACTCGGCCGGAAACGAAATCTTGAACAGCACGTTTTCCATCACGTAGCAGCCGAACGGCTGCGGTAGCGCCAGGCTCCTGCCCTTGTACAGCACGTCGCAAAATCCCCAGGTCTTGGCCGACAGCGCCGACGGATAGCCCATCTCCCCGCGCAGCGCGAGCAGCGCATGCCATACCGCACGGCTGGTGGCGTCGCCGGCGGCCCAGCTCTTGCGCGAGCCGGTGTTGGGCGCATGGCGGTAGGTACGCAGCGCGCCGCCATCGATCCAGGCGTTGGAGAGCGCATTGATGACCTGCTCGCGCGTGGCGCCGAGCATGGCCGCGACCACCGCGGTGGATGCGACTCGCACCAGCAGCACGTGATCCAGGCCGACGCGATTGAAACTGTTTTCCAGCGCCAGCACCCCCTGGATCTCATGTGCCTGGATCATCGCCTGCAGCAACGCGCGCACCTTGAGCGGCTCGCGGCCGGCTTGCGCTGCCGCGCGCGATTGGTAATCCGCCGCCGCCAGCAGCCCGCCGAGATTGTCGGACGGATGGCCCCACTCGGCCGCCAACCAGGTATCGTTGAAGTCCAGCCAGCGGATCATGGTGCCGATGTTGAATGCCGCCGACACCGGATCGAGCTCGTGCGCCGTGCCCGGTACCCGGGCTCCGCCGCGCATGCCGGCCCCGGGCACCACCGGGCCAAGCAGCTTGGTGCAGGCCGGGAAACTCAGCGCCTGAAAGCCGCACCCCAGAGTGTCAATCAGGCAGTAGTAGGCGGTCTCGCGCGCCAGCTCGCTCGGCGTCTTGTAGCCCAGCGCGTAGTCGGCGATGGCGCTCAGCACCGCATCCGGGGCGGCGCGCTCGGCCGACTTGTAGTCCTGGCTCATGTCTGCTGCTGCCTTCAGCCGCGCCTTTTAGGGTCGGTCGGGCAGCGCGACGAACGGCAGATTTTCCGGGCCGGTGTAATTCGCGCTCGGCCGGATGATCTTGCCGTCGATGCGCTGCTCGATCACATGCGCCGCCCATCCCGCGGTACGTGCCACCACGAACAGCGGCGTGAACATCTCGGTTGGCACGCCCATCAGGTGATAGGAGACGGCCGAATACCAGTCAAGATTCGGGAACATGTTCTTCACCGCCCGCATCACCGATTCGATCCGCTCTGCAATATTGAACAGCGGCAGTTCACCGGCGGCCGCGGCCAGGCTGTGCGCCACGCGCTTGATGATCTCATTGCGCGGATCGGAGGTGGTGTAGACCGGGTGGCCGAAGCCGATGATCACCTGCCGCTCGGCCACGCGCGCGCGGATGTCGGCCTCGGCTGCATCGGGCGAGTCGTAACGCTGCTGGATCTCGAATGCGACCTCATTCGCACCGCCGTGCTTGGGGCCGCGAAGCGCACCGATCGCGCCGGTGATGCAGGAATACAGGTCCGATCCGGTCCCGGCGATCACGCGCGCGGTAAACGTGGAGGCATTGAACTCATGCTCGGCGTACAGGATCAGCGAGGTATGCATCGCCCTGATCCACAGTTCGCTCGCTGGCTTGCCATGCAACAGGTGCAGGAAATGCGCGGCGATCGAATCGTCGTCGGTGTTCACTTCGATGCGCCGGCCGCTATGAGTGTAGTGGTACCAGTAGCACAGCATCGAAGGCAGGCACGCCAGCAACCGATCCGACAGCTCGCGCGCCGCCGCGGGCGCGTGTTCCGGGTTCTCCGGCTCAAGACAGCCGAGCACCGACACGCCGCTGCGCAGCACATCCATCGGGTGACTCGCCCGCGGTAGCAGCTCGAGCGCGCTGCGCAGCGCCGGCGGCAGATCGCGCCATGCCGCAAGCTTGGCCTTATAGGCCGCCAGCTCGCGCGCATTGGGAAATTTCTCGTGAATCAGCAGGTAGGCGATCTCCTCGTACTCGGATCGCTGCGCGATGTCGAGGATGTCGAAGCCGCGGTAATGCAGGTCGTTGCCGGCCAGCCCGACGGTGGACAGCGCGGTATTGCCGGCGACGACGCCCGACAGCGCTACCGATTTCTTCGCCACTTCAGCGCCCCCTGCCGGCGGCAAACAGCCGATCCAGATGCTGTTCGAAGGCATCGTAATCCAGGTACTTGTACAGATCGGCGCGCGTTTGCATGTGTTCGATCATATTGCGCTGCGTGCCGTCGCGGCGGATGGTCTCCAGGGTGGCGAGCGCCGCGGCATTCATGGCGCGGTAGGCCGCGCAGCAATACAGCACGATGTCGACGCCGGCCGCGGCGAGCTCATCGCGGCCGAACAGTGGCGTCTGGCCGAACTCGGTGATGTTGGCGAGTATCGGCACTGCCACCGCCTGCCGGAAACGCCGATACTGCGCAAGTTCCGTGATCGCCTCGGGGAAAATCATGTCCGCCCCGGCCTCGACGCACGCCAGCGCGCGCTCGATGGCGCGCTCCAGCCCCTCGCTCGCGAGTGCATCGGTACGGGCCATGATCACGAAATCGCGATCGGTACGCGCGTCGACCGCCGCCTTGACCCGATCGACCATCTCCGCCAGCGGCACGATCTCCTTGCCGGGACGATGGCCGCAGCGCTTGGTCTGCACCTGGTCCTCGATGTGCAGTCCCGCGGCCCCGGCCTTGGCAAAACTGCGCACCGTGCGTGCGATGTTGAACGCCCCGCCCCAGCCGGTATCGGCATCCACCAGCAACGGCAGTGCGCAGGCGTCGGTGATGCGGCGGATGTCCACCAGCACGTCATCCATGGTGCTGATGGCCAGATCCGGTACGCCGAGCGAATTGGCTGCCAGCCCGCCGCCGGAAAGATAGATGGCACGAAAGCCGGTGGCGGCAGCCATGCGCGCCACGTAGGCATTGACTGTGCCGACCACCTGCAGCGGCCGCTCGTCGGCCAGCGCGGCGCGAAATCGCGCGCCGGCAGATAATGCGTTGGCAGATGCGGTTTCCATCGGTCGAACCCTACACTAGACAATATGGCCTGTCAGGTATCGACTGGCACGCTTGATGAAACCTCGACGGTCAGCGGGAGATATCCGGTGCCCTACCGACGCTCGGCGCTGATGCAGGGTCGACTGGCTGACAATCGCGTGCGCATCATGCGCGCCACGCGTCAGCTGATCGCCCGCGGCGGCTTTCGCTCGGCGCGCATCACCGCGGTGGCTGCGGCGGCCGGCATCTCCACCGGCTCGATCTACCGTTATTTCCCGTCCCAGGCGCAGCTGTTCATCGAGGTGCTGACGGCGGCCGTGAGCCACGAGATCGAGCTGCTCGAGCGCATCACCGGCGCCCACGGGGCGGCGCTGATGCGGCTGAAGAACGCGGTGGAAAGCTTTGCCCGCCGGGCGCTCGAAGGCCGCAATCTGGCCTACGCGTTCATCGCCGAGCCGATCGGTGCGCAGGTGGATGTGGCGCGCATGCGCGCGCGGCGCGAATTCTGCCAGGTGTTCCAGCGCCTGCTTACCAGCGGCATGCGCAGCGGCGAATTCGCGCCGCAGGATGCGGAAGTTGCGGCCGCCTGCATCTTCGGCGCCTTCACCGAGGCACTGGTGGGGCCGATCGCGCCGGGCAGCAAGGCGGTCACGCCGCGCGCGCGCGCGCGCCTGGTCGCGGCCATCAGCCGGTTCTGTGTGCACGCAGTCACTCCCTGACGCGCAGCGTCCACTCGCGCCAGATCGCCAGCGCGACCGCCAGCACCACCGGACCGGTGAACAGTCCGACCAGCCCGAACGCTGACAGCCCGCCCAGGGCTCCGAACAGCACGATCACGAACGGCACATGCGTGGCGTGGCCGATCAACATCGGCCGCAGTACCTGGTCGGCCGGATACACCAGCACCGCACCCCAGGTGAGCATCACGATGCCCTTCCATACCGCACCCGTCGACAGCAGATAGACACCGACCGGCACCCACACGATGGCCGTGCCCACCAGCGGCACGATCGAGAGTATGCCGGTGAGTGCGCCCAGCAGCACCGGCGCTCCAAGACCCACCACCCAGTAGCCGATGCCCGCGAGCACGCCCTGCGTGATCGCCGTGATCAACAGCCCATACACCACCGCGCGCGTCATCTTGCCTGCCGTGACCACGTAGGCATTGAGCCGGTCGGCGAAAAATCCCTCGATCACGTGATCCGCCTGGGTCGCGATGGTTTCGCCGTCGCGAAAGAAGAAGAACAGCGTCAGCAGCGTGAGCGACAGTTTCACGATAGTGCGGCCGACGCTGCCCAGGATGTGCCCCAGATCGCTCGCCCAGCTCAAAAGCCATGCGCTCAGTTGCCGTGTCAGCTCCGACGGGTCGGTCGCGTAGCCGTTCATCGTGTCCTGGATCTTCTGGCCGACCCAGGGGATGCGGCCGAGGAAATCCGGCACCGCCTGCGGCCCCTGTGCCAGATACTTGGTGATGGTCTGGTAGGCCGAGATCAATTCGCCCTGCACCAGCACCAGGATCCACAGCACCGGCAGCACCACGGCGCAGCCCAGGACCAGCGTCATCAGCAGCGCCGCGATCGTGCGGTAACCGTGCAGCAGGCGGCGCAGCCGCCGGTACAGCGGCCAGCTCGCGTACGCCAGGATCGCGGCCCACACGATCGGCGAGATGAAGGGCGCCAGTATCAGCAGGCACAGCAGCGCCAGGCCCACCAGCAGCACCGCCAGCAGCAGTGGCCGAACCCAGGACGAGGCGGGAGGATTCATCGCGCCTGCGCCACCCGCGAACGGGTTGGCCGTTGCAGTACCTCGCAGATATAGCGATCGGCCGCGAGCAGCACATCGAGTCGCACCCCGGTATCGATGCCAAGTCCATCGAGCATGTACAGCAGGTCCTCAGTGGCCACGTTACCCGACGCCCCCGGCGCGTAGGGGCAGCCGCCGAGCCCGGCGACTGAAGCATCGAATACCGCCACACCCAGCTGCATTGCCGCGTACACATTGGCCAGCGCCTGGCCATAAGTATCATGGAAATGACCGGCGAGGCGCTCGATCGGAACCCGCCGCGCCACCGCATCGATCATCACCGCGGTGTGCCCTGGTGTGCCCACGCCAATGGTATCCCCGAGTGAGATCTCATGGCAGCCCATCTCATGCAGCGCGCCGGCGACACCGGCCACCGCCGACGCTGCGACGGCGCCCTCATACGGACAGCCGAGCACGCACGACACGTAGCCGCGCACCGGGATCGCGCGCTCGTGCGCGGCGCGCATCACCTGCTCGAATCGCTGCAGGCTCTCGGCAATGGAACAGTGAATGTTCTTTTGCGAGAAGGTTTCAGACGCCGCTCCGAACACCGCCACCTCATCGGCGCCGGCCGCCAGCGCCGCCTCGAAGCCCTGGAGGTTGGGCGTCAATGCCGAATAAGTCACTCCGGCTCGCCGCGGCACGCCGCGCATCACCGCATCGTGATCGGCCATCTGCGGTACCCGCCTGGGTGACACGAAGGCGGTGGCTTCGATATGGCGCAGACCCGAATCGGCCAGCCGCCGGATCAGTTCCAGCTTCACTTCGGTGGCCACGATCGCGCTCTCATTCTGCAGCCCGTCGCGCGGCCCGACCTCCACCAGCCTGACGCGCGTGGGCATCACGGGCGCGGCGACTCCGGGCGCGGCGACTCCAGCGGCGTGACCTCGAAATCGATCAGCTCGACGCCTTCCCTGACCTGCTCTCCGACCGCGGCCCGAAAGCCGCGCAAGGTGCCATTCGCCGGCGCACAGATCGTATGCTCCATCTTCATCGCTTCCAGGATCAGCAGCGGCGCACCCTTGACCACCGTAGTGCCCGCCTCGACCAGTTGCGCGATGACGCGTCCGGGCATCGGCGCCGTCAGGCTCGCCTCCGCAACGTAGTCATCCGTCGCCGAACGCAGCGCATCGCGCCGGCGCAGCCGGAATTCATCGCTGCCGATGACGATGCGCAGCTGGCCCGCATCCTCCTCGATCTGCACCCGGACGCCGTGGGCACCGAACTGCAGATGAAATATGTCGTCGCCCTCGGCCACGAGCGACGCGCTCACACTGAGTTCTGCGATCCCAAGCCGCAGTCCTTCGGGCCGATACTCCACCACCACGGACGAAGCATCGGCCGCGGCACCGGCACCGCCACCGGCACCGGCCGCGGCACCAGCGGCACCGGGTTCGAATTGCAGTGTCCTTCGTAGCTGGCCGTTGAGCCGCCAGCCATCGCCGCTGTTCCAGACCGAGGCCACCGCGGGGCGCTCCTGCCCAACGATCCACAACGCGGCGGCTGCCAGCACCGGCGCGTCGGGCGGCCGCAGGCTGCCTACCACCAGCTCGCGCTCGCGTTCGATGAAACCGATGTCCAGCAGCCCATTGGCAAAAGTCTCGCTGCCGGCCAGGCGGCGCAGAAACATGACGTTGTTGCCGACCCCGGCGATACGCACCTGCGACAGCGCGGAGCGCAGCCCCGCCACCGCTTCCGCTCGCGTGTCCGCATGCACGATCAGCTTCGCGAGCATCGGGTCGTAATCAATCCCGACCCTGTCGCCTGCCTTGCTGCCGGTCTCGAGCCGCAGCGCGCTTGATGCGATCGGCAGCTCGAATCGGCGCAGCAGCCCGCTCGAGGGCAGGAATCCGGCCTCGGGGATCTCGGCGTAGATGCGTACCTCGATCGCATGCCCGGTGAGCGCGATCTCGCCCTGGCGGCGCGGCAGCGCTTCACCGGCGGCGACCCGCAGCTGCCATTCCACCAGATCGATGCCGGTGATCATCTCGGTGACCGGATGCTCGACCTGGATGCGGGTATTCATCTCCATAAAGTAGAAGCCGCCCGCCGGCTCGAGCAGGAATTCCACCGTGCCGGCGCCGCTGTAACCGACCGCGCGCGCGGCATCGCAGGCGGCTCGCGTCATACGCTCGCGCTGCAGCTCGCCCAGATGCGGCGCCGGGGCTTCCTCCAGCACTTTCTGATGGCGCCGTTGCGCCGAGCAATCGCGCTCGAACAGATGCAGCACCTGCCCGTGGTTGTCGCCAAAGATCTGCACTTCGATGTGGCGCGGATTGAGCAGGTACTTCTCCAGCAGCACGCGCGCATCGTTGAAGCTCGCCGCGGCCTCGCGCTGGCAGGCGGCCAGGCGCTCATCGAACTCGGCTGCGCGCTCGACCACGCGCATGCCCTTGCCGCCGCCGCCGGCAGTGGCCTTGATCAGCACCGGGTAACCGATGCGCTCGGCTTCGCTCTTCAGGCGCGCCGCGTCCTGCGCCTCGCCGTGATATCCCGGCAACAGCGGCACGCCGCAGCGCTGCATGATCTGTTTCGCGCTCGCCTTGGAACTCATGGCGCGCATCGCCGCCACCGAAGGACCGACGAATGTCAGTCCCGCGGCAGCACAGCGTTCGGCGAACTCCGGGTTTTCGGACAGAAAACCGTAGCCCGGATGGATCGCCTGCGCCCCGCAGCGCAGCGCCGCCTCGATGATGGCGTCGATGCGCAGGTAACTGTCACGCGCCGCGGCCGGCCCGACACACACCGCCTGATCGGCCAGCCGCACGTGCAGCGCCCCCGCATCAGCCTCGGAATAGACCGCGACCGTGGCGATGCCCAGTCGGCGACAGGTGGCCATGACGCGGCAGGCGATCTCGCCGCGATTGGCAATGAGCACCTTGTCGAACATGCTTTAGATCCAGCCCGGCTTGCGCTTGGCAAAGAACGCCGCCATGCCCTCGCGCGCCTCCGCCCCGGCCCGCACCTCGGCGATGCTGCGCGCGGTCTGCTCGGCCACCTGCGGATCGAAGGCATCGTGGCCGCGCAGCGCGGCCAGCAATCGCTTGCAATGCGCCTGGGCTTGCGGGCCGGCGCTGCGCAGGTCATCCAGCAGCCCCTCCAGGCGCCCATCGATTTCCCCGCCATCCACCGCCTCGTGAATCAACCCGATGCGCAGCGCTTCATCCGCCTCGAAACGCTCGCCGCTCAGGAAATACCGGCGCGCCGCCCGCTCGCCGATGGCGCCGATCACGTACGGGGCGATGGTCGACGGCGTTAGGCCCAGGCGCACCTCGGTAGTGCCGAAGCTCGCATCGGCGGCGGCGATCGCGATATCGCAGGCGGCCACCAGCCCCATGCCGCCGCCGACCGCCACCCCGTGCACGCGCGCGATGGTGGGCTTGGGCGATTGCGCCAGTGTGCGCAGCATCCACGCCAGGCGACGCGCGTCTTCGAGGTTGGCGTCGTAGCCGGCGACGGCTTGCTCTTGCATCCACGCAAGGTCGGCGCCGGCACAGAAGTTGCGGCCGCGGCCGGCCAGTACGATGGCGCGTACCGCCGCCTCCTGCGACAACTGCGCCAGGCAGCGGGTCAGCTCGCTCACCAGCCCGTCGTGAAACGCGTTGTGGCGTTCGGGGCGATTGAGCCATACGGTGGCGCAGCCGGCGCGATACTCGAGCTGCAGGAACTGGTAGTCGCTCATCGCGCTCTACATCCGAAACACGCCGAAGCGCGTCGCGCCGATCGGCGCATTGAGCGCCGCCGAAAGGCCCAGACCCAGCAGCCGGCGCGTTTGCGCCGGGTCCGCGATGCCATCGTCCCACAGGCGCGCGGTGGCGTAGTAGGGATTGCCCTGCTGCTCGAACTGCTCGCGCGTCGGCTGCCTGAATTGCTGCTCCTCCTGCGCGCTCCAGCTCTTGCCCGCAGCCTCCAGCGCATCGCGCCGCACCGTGGCCAGCACGCTGGCCGCCTGCTCCCCGCCCATGACGCTGATGCGCGAATTCGGCCAGCTCCACAGGAAGCGCGGGCCGAAGGCGCGGCCGCACATGCCGTAGTTGCCGGCACCGAACGAGCCGCCGATCAGCACCGTGAGCTTCGGCACGGCGCTGCTCGCCACCGCCGTCACGAGCTTAGCCCCGTCCTTGGCGATACCCGCGTTCTCGTATTTCTTGCCGACGATGAAGCCGGAGATATTCTGCAAAAACAGCAGCGGCACGCCGCGCTGTGAAGCCAGCTCGATGAAATGCGCGCCCTTGAGGGCTGACTCGGAGAACAAAATGCCGTTATTGGCCAGCACCGCTACCGGACAGCCGTAGATGTGGGCAAAACCGGTGACCAGGGTGGCGCCGTAGCGCTGCCGGAATTCGTCCAGGCGCGAGCCGTCAACAATGCGCGCGATCACCTCGCGCACGTCGTAGGGTTTGCGTGTGTCGGCGGGGATGATTCCGTACAGCTCTTGCGGATCGTAGCGTGGCTCCTCCGCGCTCTGCAGCGCCAGCGCGCCCGCTGGGCGCCGGTTCAGATTGCCCACCATGCGACGCAGGGTCGCCAGCGCATCCGCGTCGCTGTGCGCAAAGTGGTCGGCGACGCCTGAGATGCGGGTGTGCACGTCGGCGCCGCCGAGCTCCTCGGCGCTGACCACCTCGCCGGTCGCGGCCTTGACCAGCGGCGGGCCGCCAAGAAATATCGTGCCGGTGTCCTTGACGATGATGCTCTCGTCCGACATCGCCGGCACGTAGGCGCCGCCGGCGGTACACGAGCCCATCACGCAGGCGAGCTGCGGAATGCCGCGCTCGGACAGCCGCGCCTGATTGAAGAAGATGCGGCCGAAGTGCTCCTTGTCGGGGAACACGTCATCCTGCAGCGGCAGGTAGGCGCCCCCCGAATCGACCAGGTAGATGCAGGGCAGATGATTCTCGCCGGCAATCTCCTGCGCGCGCAGGTGTTTCTTGACGGTGATGGGGTAATAAGTGCCGCCCTTGACGGTGGCATCATTGGCCACGATCACGCACTCGCAGCCGCTCACCCGGCCGATGCCGGTGACGATGCCGGCGCCCGGCACCTCCCCGCCATACATGTCGTAGGCAGCAAGCGCACTGAGCTCAAGCAACGCGCTGCCCGGATCGAGCAGCAGCTCGATGCGCTCGCGCGCCAGCAGCTTGCCGCGGGCGCGATGGCGCTCGCGCGCCGCATCGGTTCCACCCTGCGCCGCCGCCGCGCTGCGCTCGCGCAGCTGCGCCACCAGCGCGCGCATGGCGGCGGCGTTGGCCTCGAACTGCGCCTCGCCGCGCCGGATTTTGGACTGGATGACGTTACTCATGCATGAAGACCGCGCGCCAACTGTACTCCAGCGATGGCAAATAATGAATCTGCATTCACTTTTCTGCCGGCTGGCTCACATGGCCGCAAAGAATATCGGTAGCGGCGAGGCGCTGCCGGTGCCTCGAGGCGTCGGCAGCCCGCCTTGGAGCCACCGCCGCCGCACCCCCCGGCAGCGAGCTTCGAGGTGGCTGAATCTGGGCATAAAAACTGTCGATGGGCGTCCGACATGGATATCGGAAAATTTGCCACTCGACCGTCGCGGGCGCCTTGGTCACAATGGCCGCGATCCGAGCCATCTGGCGTCCTGCATGAGCGGCGCCGGGGCCCGACAGGGGCCCGTGGAGGCTTAATTATTACCGACTGCAGGAGTTATGCGTGGACCCGCGACGATGGTTGCTGCTGACAGTGACAGCGGTCGCGGTCCTATTGCAGCATTCCAGTGCCCTGTCGCCGCGCGAGCGGCCACCGCAGCCGCAACCGCTGGCCCGGTTCGGTTTTGAGAGCGTGCAGCACATCGCGCAGCAGCGCGCCAGCGAGGCCTATCGCGACCGCAGCGGCAAGCTGCCCGACAGTCTGAGCAAGATCAGCTACGAGGATTACCGCAACATCCAGTTTCGCGCCGAGCAGGCGCTGTGGCGCGGGCAGGCATTGTTCGAAGTGCAGTTTTTTCATCGCGGCTTTGCCTACGACCGCCGGGTCAATGTCACCGAAATCGGCGATGACGGCGTGCTGCACTCCATCAATTATGATCCGTCGCAGTTCGAATTCGGCAAAGGCGCGCCGCCGAAGGACCTGCCCGCCGATCTGGGATTCGCGGGTCTGCGGGTGCACTTCCCGTTGCAGCGTCCCGACTATAAGGATGAGTTGATCGCCTTTCTCGGGGCCTCCTACTTTCGGCTGCTCGGGCGCGATCAGAGCTACGGCGCCTCGGCCCGCGGCCTGGCCATCAACGTCGCCGGTACTGGCGGTGAGGAATTCACCTATTTCACCGATATCTGGCTGGTTCGCCCGGCACCCGAGCAGCGCACACTGACCATCTATGCCCTGCTGGACAGTCCCAGCATCGTGGGTGCCTATCGGTTCGAGGTGCGCCCGGGAATGACCAGTACGGTCGAGGTCACGGCAACGCTCTATGCGCGCCAGGGCGTGGACAAGCTGGGCCTGGCACCCATGACCTCGATGTACCTGTACGGCGAGGATCGGCCGCGCCCATTCGACGATTATCGGCCGGAGGTGCATGACAGTGATGGCCTGCTGATGCAGACCGCGGGCGGTGAATGGTTGTGGCGCCCGTTGTTCAGTCCCCACGCGCTGCGGGTGTCGAGCTTTTCGGACGAGCACCCGCGCGGCTTTGGCCTGACCCAGCGCGACCGCGACTTCTCCCACTACCAGGATGAGGATGCCCACTATCAGCGCCGTCCGAGCTATTGGGTGGCGCCGCTCGGGGATTGGGGCAAAGGCAGTGTGGAGCTGGTTGAAATACCCAACGATGAGGATATTCACGACAATATAACGTCGTACTGGATCCCGTCGATGCAGCTGCAGCCGCACAAGCCGTTCACGTTCTCCTATCTGCTATCGGCCTACTCGGAGGCACCGCAGTGGTCACCGGGCGGGCGTGTCATCGCCACCCGCACCGCGCAGCTGCGCGGCCGAGGCGGCGGCGAATCGCCGCGGCGTATCCTGGTAGACTTCGCCGGCGGCGATCTGTCGACGCTGGTCGGCTCGCAGCCGGTCAAAGCCGAGATCAGCTCCCACAATGGCGACATCGATAACGTCTCGATCCAGCGTCTGGTGGAGAACGGTGTCTGGCGGGTGAGTTTCCGGGTGCTGCCAAAGAACAACCAGTCGGTGGACCTGCGCTGTTACTTGACCCTGTACGGCGAGGCGCTGACCGAAACCTGGACCTATCTATGGACGCCATGAACGCCTTGGCCCCGCCGGACATGAATCGGCTCGATGAGCGGTCGCTGCGTCACCAGGCGCTGTGGCGTCGATGGCTGTTCTTCGGCCTCATATTCCTGACCGCGCTGGTGGCGGGATTCCTGATGTCCGACATTCTCAAGGTCAACGGCCAGACGCTGCTCAACTGTCTGGCGTTGCCGCTGTTCGTGGTGCTGTTCAGCTGGATTGCCGGAGCCTTCTGGGCCGGCATCATCGGCTTCGTGGTGCGCTTGAAAGGCCATGACCCGGCGGTGCTGCAACCGCAGCGCGTGCCGACGCAGCCATTGGCGACCCGCACCGCGATCGTCACCCCGATCTACAACGAGGATACGGCGCGCGTATTTGCCGGCGCGGACGCCATCTGGTCGTCACTGCAGCAGCAGGCGGCGCAGCAAAGCTTCGACCTTTTCATCCTGTCGGATACCCGCGATCCGGACATCGCCGCCGCCGAAGAGGCCGCCTGGCGCGCGCTGGTGGCACGACATCGCGCCGACGGGCGACTGTTCTATCGGCGCCGCAGCGACAACGTCGGCCGCAAATCCGGCAATCTGGCCGAGTTCGTGCGCAATTGGGGCGGCGCCTACGACTATATGATCGTGCTCGATGCCGACAGCATCATGTCCGGCCAGGCGCTGGTGTCGCTGGCGGAGATGATGGACGAGCACCCGGAGGTCGGCATCATCCAGACCCTGCCGCTGCTGGCCGGGCGCGACACGCTGTTCGCACGCATGCTGCAGTTTGCGGTGCGGCTCAACGGTGCGATGCTGGCCAGTGGCCTCGCCTTCTGGCAGCTCGGCGAGAGCAATTACTGGGGACACAACGCGATCATCAGGTTGCGCCCGTTCGCGCAGCACTGCGGCCTGCCGCGCCTGCCGGGCGCCCCGCCCTTCGGCGGCGAAATCCTCAGCCACGACATCGTCGAGGCGGCGTTCATGCGCCGCGCCGGCTACAAGGTATGGCTGGTGCCCGAAATCACCGGCAGCTGGGAGGAGATACCGTCCAACATCATTGACTACGCGGCGCGCGACCGCCGCTGGGCGCAGGGCAATCTGCAGCACGTGGGCGTCATGCCGATGCGCGGCCTGCACTGGCTCAGCCGCCTGCATCTGCTCACCGGCATTCTGTCCTACGTCAGCTCGCCGCTGTGGCTGCTGGTGCTGATCATCAGCTCGATCGTCACCTGCATCCAGGCCGTCAGCGGCCATCATTACTTCCAGCCGGGCGCGTTCTCGCTGTTTCCGACCTGGCCGCAGTATCGCGACAGCGAGATCGCCGCGCTGCTGACCATGACCGTCATCGTGCTGCTGCTGCCGAAGATGCTCGGCGCCGTGCTGGTGCTCAAGGATCGGGCGCTGCGCGCCGCGTTTGGCGGCGCGCCCAAGATCCTGGGCGGTTTTCTGCTCGAGCAGTTGATGAGCATTCTGCTGGCACCGACCATGATGCTGTTCCACTCGGAATTCGTGGTGCGTGCATTGCTGGGCCGCAGCGTCGGCTGGGATGCGCAGCCACGCGGCGATCGCGGCGTGCCGTGGCGCGAAGCGCTACGGCGGCACAAATGGCACCTGATCATCGGCCTGCTCTGGGGCGGGGCGATCCTGGCACTGGCGCCCAATTACATCTGGTGGATGTCGCCGGTCATCGCCGGCATGCTGCTGTCGGTACCGCTGACCGTACTGACCAGCCGCTCGGATCTGGGCCGCGCGCTGCGGCGGCGCGGCTGGCTGCTGACACCGGAGGAAACCCAGGAGCCGTACGAGCTGGCGACGGCTGACGCGGCGCGCGCCCGCGGCCTGGCGCCCGCGATCGATATCGCGCCCGAAGCCATGCCGCAGCGGGCACCGCTGCCGATGATGCCCGAGCCGCCGGCCTACTTAAGGCTGCGGATCGTGCCGCGCCGGCGGGTGGCTACCTCTTCCTGATCAGCTAGCGCGCTGCCCTGGCAGCCCCGCGCTGGTCCGGCCGCCGCGGCGCGTCCAGGCCGCCGTGGCGCGCCCTGCATGTATAATCCCTTGTTCGAGAATTAACTCTGAGCTGGAGGCTGGCTGTGAAAATCCTCGGTCCCGACGCCCTGGTGTTCGGCGTCGATGATCTCGATGCGTGCTACCGATACCTGACCGACTACGGGCTGAAGAAAGTGGACAGCGCGCCCAGCGGCGCGCGCTTCGAGGCCCTGGACGGGACCGCCGCGGTGGTTCGCCGGGCATCCGATGCCGGCCTGCCGCCGCCGATTTCCGCGGCGCCGAACATCCGCGACCAGATCTACGGGGTGGCCGATAAGCCGACACTCGATGCCATCGGCGCTGAACTGAGCAAGGACCGTGAGGTCAGGGCCGGCAGCGACGGCGTGCTGCGCTCGGTCGACGACACCGGCTATGCGATCGGTTTCCAGGTGACGCAGCGGCGCAAGATCGACTCGCCCAGGTTCATCAATGTGCCGGGCATGCAGGTTCACCGCCCGGTCAACGAGATCGCCGCGGTGGACGATGGCCCGATACCCATCTATTCGCTGTCGCACGTGGTGCTGTTCGCCCCCGATATCGAGCGTGCGGAAAAGTTCTACGCCCAGCGGCTGGGCTTTCGCACCGCCGACGTGTTCACCAATCTGGGTCCGTTCATGCGCCCGGCCGGCACGCTCGAGCACCACACGCTGTTCCTGATCAAGGCGCCCAAGCCCGGGCTGCAGCATTTCACCTTCCACGTTGCCGACCTGAACGACATGCTCAAGGCCGGCTGGAACTTCGTGAAGAAAGGCTACAAATCGTTCTGGGGGCCGGGACGGCATATCCTGGGCTCGAACAATTTCTGGTATTTCAACAGTCCGTTCGGCGGCCTGATGGAATTCGATTGCGACATGGATCTGCACGACGACAGCTGGAAACCGCGCTACATCCCGGCCAGTCCACAGACTTCGCAGACCTACCTGTTCCAGTTTGCCGAAAAGTGGGCGCCCGGCGACCAGAAGCATTGAGCGGGCAGCCGATGCACTCGAGCGGCGAGCGCGTGCTGTGCCGTCTGGAGGACATCCCGGACGGTCGCGCGCGCGGCTTCCTGCCGGTGAACCGTGACGATCGGGTATTCGTGGTACGCCGCGGCGATCGCATCCGGGCCTATGTCAACTCCTGTCCGCACAACTGGCGACCGCTGGACTATGCACAGGATCATTTCCTGTCGGCCGATGGTCGCGAGATCGTGTGTTACGCCCATGGCGCGCATTTTTCCATCGACAGCGGCGAGTGCATCGATGGCGTGTGCATCGGAGCATCCTTGATACCGGTGCCCGCGCGCGTCGACAATGGCATGATCCTGATCCCGCTGGAGTTGCCGCAGACGCCGGAGTAACCATGGGCCGCATTTTCGAGGTTCGCAAGCACGCCATGTTCGCGCGCTGGAACCGCATGGCCAAGGGCTTCGCGCGCATCGCCAAGGACATCAACATGGCGGTGAAGGCCGGCGGCGCGGACTCGGCCGCAAATCCCACGCTCCGGCGCATCATGCAGAACGCGCGCGCCATCAACATGCCCAAGGACAAAGTGGAAGCGGCGATCAAGCGCGCCAGCGGCCACGACGCCACCAACTACCACCAGGTGCTGTACGAGGGGTACGCGCCGCACGGCGTTGCGCTGCTGGTCGAGACCGCCACCGACAACCCGACCCGCACCGTAGCGCATGTGCGCAACATCATGACCAAGAACGGCGGCAATCTGGGCACCACCGGCAGTGTGAGTTTCCAGTTTCACAAGATGGGGGTGTTCCGCCTCGACCCATCAGGCATCGACCAGGATGAGCTGGAGCTGGAGATGATCGATCACGGCCTGGAGGAAATGGGCGAGAGCACGGGCGAGAAAGGCGAGGCGCAGCTGGTGCTGCGCTGCGCCTTCGAGAATTTCGGCAAGCTGCAGGAAGCGCTGGAAGCGCGGCGCATCGCGCCGCTATCGGCCGAGCACGACTACGTGTGCACCACGCCGATCGAGCTGCCGGAAGCGCAGGCCACCGAGGCGCTGGAGCTGATCGACAAGCTCGAGCAGGAAGACGACGTGCAGCGCGTGTTTCATTCGCTCGCCTGACGGCGCATGAACGCGCCGCTGCCGACACTGCTGCTGCCGGGCCTTGCGGTCACCGCGCGCCTGTATGAGGCACAGATCCCGGCGCTATGGCAGTTTGGTCCGGTGATGGTGGCGGATCATCGGCGCGACGACAGCATCGCCGCTATCGCGCGCCGGGTACTCGAGCACGCGCCGCCGCGTTTCTCGCTCGTGGGGCTGTCGATGGGCGGCTACATCGCCTTCGAGCTGCTGCGTCAGGCGCCCCGGCGCGTGGCGCGACTGGCGCTGCTCGATACCACGGCGCGGCCGGACGCTGCCGTGCAGAGCGCGCGTCGCCGGGAACTGATCGAGCTGGCGCGCAGTGGCCGCTTCGGCGAGATCGCCGATCTGTCCTACCCGCTGCTGGTGCATCCAGATCGCCTGGCCGATCAGCCACTGCGCGAACTGGTGCGAAGCATGGCGCAGGACACCGGCGCGGAAGGCTACATCCGCCAGCAAACCGCGATCATGACTCGATGCGACTCGCGACCGGATCTGACTGCCATCGGCTGCCCGACGCTGGTGCTGGTGGGCGAGTCCGATCAGCTCACGCCGCCGGCGCTGGCGCAGGAGATCGCCGCCGGCATTGCCAGCGCACGATTGATTGTGGTGCCGGCGAGCGGGCATCTGTCGCCGCTCGAGCAGCCGCAGCGCGTGACCGCAGAGCTGGTGGAGTGGCTGGGCGGAGCTTAAGGCGTGATCGACATGAAACACATCACAAGCGTTGCATGCTGCGGCTACCTGGCCATCACCGGCAGTGCGGTGCTGGCCGCGGCCGCAAGCCCGTTTCACGACCAGCCGGCGTCCGTACGCAGTCTTCCCGGCGACAATCTGCCTCCGTTCGAGATGCTCGATGACGCCGGCCGTCTGGTGCCCGCCCCGCCGATGCCGCGCGCCGCCGTGCGTCGCGGTCCGGGTTCAGCCGCCGAGTCGAGCGCGCGCGCACCGGCGCTGGATCTGGCCATCGAGGCCGCTCGCGCCGCGGTAACCAGTTGCGCCGCGGCCGGCTATCGCATCGGTGTCACGGTCATCGATTCCGCCGGTGAGGCACGGGTGATGTTGAGCGCCGACGGTGCCGACGGCAGTCATGTGTTCGTGGCGATGCGCAAGGCCCTGGCTGCACTGGCATTCAAAATGCCAAGTTCCACGCTCAGCGCGCACATTGCCGGCGACCAGGCGCTGCTCGCGCGCGTGACGCCGGCCATGTTCATCGCCGGCGGGGCGCTGCCGATCATTGCGGGCGATGAACTCATCGGTGCGATCGGCGCCAGCGGCGCCGGCGGTGCCGTGCTGGGGCGGCAGGACGAGATCTGTGCGCTCGCGGGCCTGAACCGGATCCGGCCCAGGCTCAAGTAGCCGCGCCGGCCGGCGCGCCATCGTTGGCGTCCAGCGCCAGCAGCCGCGTGTCACCGCCGACCGCGGCGGTGTTGATGCTGACCGACTGTTCCACCAGCAGTCGGTCGAGCGCGTAATCCTCGTTTGCCACGACGACCTGCACGATGGCGCCGTCCGCCGCCGCCAGCTGCTGGCACAATTGCCGCAGCCACTGTGGATGCAGCCGCGCCTCGGCGGCGTCCACCAGCACGGCCTCATGGCGCAGCGCCTGCTCCGGCAGCATCGCGCGTAGCGGTCCCGGCAGCGCCGCACGCAGCGCCGCGGCCAGCTCGGTTTGATCGGCAGACAGTGTGTTGCCGGTCGCCAGTGCCGCGGCCAGCTGCGCCAGCAACGCCGCCGCCGAGCGCGCCGTGGCGCGCAGCACGCCGCGCGGGCGCAGCCGCAGCTCGTTGCCCTCACCGACGTAGCCGATGAGCGTCATACGTGCCCCGAGCAGCGTGGTATCCGCGTAGCGCTCGGCCTGCGCCACCAGCTCGGAGCGCTGCTGGGGCGCCAGCGCCAGGGTGTGGTCCGGTACGTCGCGTAGCCAGGCGATGAAGTGCCGCAGCTGCCACGGTACCCGTACGCGCTGATCGGCGTGCCAGCGTGAGGCAGGCGCCTGGCGCAGCAGGCGGTGCAGGTACAACGGACCGCCGGCTTTGGGTCCGGTGCCCGACAGGCCCTGTCCGCCGAACGGCTGCACGCCCACCACAGCGCCGATCATGTTGCGATTGACGTAGACGTTGCCGACGCGCGCGTGCTCGATAACCTCGTCGATGGTGGCGTCGATACGCGAGGCGACGCCGAGCGTCAGGCCGTAGCCGGTGGCGTTGATCGCATCGAGCAGCGCACCCAGGCGACGCCGATCGAAACGCAGCACGTGCAGCACCGGGCCGAACACCTCTGCCGACAGCTCGCTCACCGCTGCAATCTCGATCAGGGTCGGGGGCACGAATACCCCGCGCCCGCACTCCGCAGTCAGCGGGCTCTGGCAGCGCAGCTGCGCGCGCATTGCGCGCAGATGGGCGTCGATGCCGGCGCGCGCCTGCTGATCGATCAGCGGACCGACGTCGGTGGCAATGTCGGCCGGGTTGCCCACGCGCAGCTCCTGCATCGCCCCTTTCAGCATGGCCAGTATCGGCTCGGCGATCTCGCGCTGCAGGCACAGCAAGCGCAGCGCCGAGCAGCGCTGCCCGGCCGAATCGAACGCCGAGCGCAGCACGTCGCCGACCACCTGTTCGGGCAGCGCGGTGGAATCCACGATCATTGCGTTCTGGCCGCCGGTCTCGGCGATCAGCGGCACCGGCCCGCGCAGCGCCAGCGCGCGTGCGATCGAGCGCGCCGCGGCGGTCGAACCGGTGAACACCACCCCGCTGGTGCGCGCGTCCGCGACCAGCCGTGCACCCACGCGCTCGCCGTCGCCGGGCAGCAGCTGCAGCACCGCGCGCGGCACGCCGGCCTGATGCAACAGCTGCACCGCGCGCGCCGCGGTGGCACTGCTCTGCTCTGCCGGTTTGGCGAGCACGGTGTTGCCCGCGGCGAGCGCCGCTGCCACCTGGCCGGTGAAGATCGCCAGCGGAAAGTTCCATGGGCTGATGCACACTACGGCGCCCAGCGGCAGATGAGTGACGTGGTTGAATTGCGCCCGGATCTGCGCTGCGTAGTAGCGCAGGAAATCCACCGCTTCCCGCACCTCGCCGACCGCATTGGCGAGCGTCTTGCCCGCCTCGCGCACCATCAGTGCCACCAGTGCCGGCAGCTGCTGCTGGTACAGCTGCGCGGCGCGCTCGAGGATCTGCGCGCGCTGCTCGATTTCGGTCTCGGCCCAACCGGGCGCACTGTCGGTCGCGGCAGCAATGGCCGCATCGACCACGTCGTCACCGGCATCGAGCACGCTGCCGAGCAGCTGGCTCAGATCGGCCGGATTGCGGATCTCACGCCGCAAGGCACCGCTCGCCGTGGCAGTCACGGCCGCGCCCGCGCCAGCGGCCGCGCCCGCGCCAGCGGCCGTGCCGGCCACCAGCGGTTGTACCTCGATCATCGGCTGGCTGCCGTGCTCGATCGCCGCCCTCAGGGACGCGCGCACGGCGGCGTCGGCCAGGTCGAGCCCTGAGGAGTTGCGCCGCTCGGGAGCGAACAGTTCCGCCGGCAGCGGTATGCGCGGATGAGGCGTTCCGGCGTAGCGTGCCGCTTGCACCGCAGGGTCGGCGCACAGGCTCTCAAGCGGCGTGGCCGCCGCGGCCACGCGCTGTACGAACGAGCCAGCCGCTCCGTTCTCGATCAGCCGCCGCATCAGATAGGCCAGCAGCGTCGCGCGCGTGCCGACCGGCGCATAAATGCGCACCGGGCGGGCGATCGCCGGTGTCTGCAGCAATTGCCGGTACAGCCCGGTTCCCATGCCAAACAGGCACTGGAACTCGTACTCGCTCGCGCCTTCCGCCGCCGCAATCTCACCGATGGCCGCGACACTCTGAGCGTTGTGGGTCGCAAACTGCGGCACCACCTGCGCATGTGCCGCCAGCAGACGGCGCGCACAGGCCAGGTAGGCGACGTCGGTATAGGCCTTGCGGGTATACACCGGATAGCCGGCCAGCCCGTCCATCTGGGCCCACTTGATTTCCGAGTCCCAATACGCACCCTTCACCAGGCGCACCAGCAGCCGCGCCCGCCGGCGCGCCGACAGCTGCAACAGGTAGTCGATCTCGGCCGGCGCGCGTTTCTGATACGCCTGCACCGCAACCCCCAACCCGGCCCAGTCGGTGAGGTCCGGCGCGCACATCAGCGCCTGGATCAGATCGAGCGACGGCGCCAGGCGATCGGCTTCCTCGGCATCGATCACCAGCGCGATATCGTAGTGCTGCGCCAGTCGCGCCAGCTCGAACAGGCGCGGCAACAGTTCACGCATGACGCGCTCGTGCTGCGTGTAGGCGTAGCGTGGATGCAGCGCCGATAGTTTCACCGACACGCTGCCGCCGGCGAGCGGCCCCTGACCGCGATACGCCGCGCCGACCGCGTGTATGGCCTGCCGGTACGCCAGAAAATAGCGCTGCGCGTCGTGCGCGGTCAGCGCCGCCTCACCGAGCATGTCGAACGAATAGCGATATGCGCGGCCCGCGCCGCGGCCGGCGCGCCTCAGTGCGGCCTGGATGCTGTGACCGAAAATGAACTGATCGCTCAGCGCGCGGATCGCGAATTGCATCGCGGTGCGCACCAGCGGTGTCGTGAGCGAGCGCCAGCCGGGCGCGAGCGGCCGCGCCGCGTCGTTGTCCGGGCCGGACACGCAGGCGCTGGCCAGTCGCAGTGCGGCGCCCAGGGCGCCGCCGCTGCCGCGTTGGCCCCAGTCGACGCGCGACAGCCGGTCGCGCACCAGTCGGTCGGCGTTGGCCGCATCAGGCACGCGCAGCAACGCCTCGGCCAATGACAGCAGGGCCAACCCGGCCGCGCTGTCGAGCGGAAATGCGCCAGTGATCGCCTCGACGCCACGCCGGCTTTGGTAGCGTCGCATGCCTTCAATCAGCTCGCGCGCCACGAGCGCGCTGCGCTCGCGTGCTACGTCGTCGAGCTGCGCTGCCCGGATCAGCGGCGGTACGCACTCGCTCTCATCGGCTCGCCACAGCCGCGCGATCGAATGTGCATCGGCCGGTGGATCGAGCGACGGCATCGCTACCGTGCTGCTCACCGCCAGCGTGCTTAGCTCAACCATCCGAATGCGCCGATGAGCGTGCCGGCGACGGCGCCGACGCCGCCGAGGAATACGAACAAGCGCTTGCGTGACAGGAAGTACAGCGAACACATCACCAACCCGAGCTCAAGAAAGCCCTCGCCGACATCCAGCCGCAACGCGCGCCGCTCGGAATGCTTCGACTCCTCGTCCAGCCGCTGCGCGAGGCTGCCGATGTCCCCGGCCTCCCTGGCATAGCGTTCGCCGTCATCGGTCAGCTTGGCGCTGACGGTGGCCACCCTGGCCGGATCGGCAGCCAGCGCATTCAACAGCGTTGCCCCGGTCTGCGCATTGTGTTCACGAATTTTCTTGGCCTGATAATAGGCCCACTGGTCGTTGGCCTCGGTCTTGCGCACCACCGCGGCGTTGTGTTCACGGTGGCCGAGGATGGTGACGATCGACAGCAGAACGCCGATGACGCCCACCGCAATACCCACCCGCTGGCCAAATGCATCGCTACCTTCCCCGTGGCCGGTATGTATCTCGACCTCCGCCATGCCTGTTCACTCCAAAATGACCTGCTCAGACTGTAGCAGAGCCCGCCCTTTGCTCGAGTCGGCTGGCCACCGCCTCCAGACGCCGCAGCGCCACATCGGCCGGCGCCGCAGGCAAGGCGTGGGCCAGACCGCGATAGACCAGCTCGGTCATCGCATCCGCGGCCGCGTCGGGCGAGAAGTCGCCTTCGCCGCGCAGATACACCCAGGTGTGATGCTCGACGCCGCCGTAGATCATGTCGCGCACCACGCGCAGCGGCAGATCGGCGCGAAACTCCCCGGACTCAATCGCCTGCTGCAGGATCTCGAGCGTGCGGCGGGTATATTCGCGCGTCAGGTCGAACACCGTGGTGCGGCGATATTCGGGCCACGCTCGCAGCTGATTGAATATCAGCCGGCACATGCCGGGGTCATTGTGGATCACAGTGAGGTGGCGCCAGATCATGAATCGCAGGCGTGCGCGTGTGCCCTGCAGCCGTTTGAGCTGCTGGTCGTAGTCGGCCAGGATGCGTTCGTACCACTGCTCGACCACGCGGATCAGCAGCTCGCGCTTGCCGGGGAAGTAACGATAGATCGTGCCTTCGACCACACCGGCCCGGGCCGCGATCTGCGCCGTCAGCGCCTCGCTGTAGCCCTTGTCGCGAAACACCTGCGCCGCTACCTGCATGATTTCCTGCATGCGCTGCGCGCGCGGCAGCCTCGAATGCTGCTTTTTTTTCATTAGTGAGTACTGCTCATCATTGTTTCGGCGCTGTCCGGGGGCGCTGAACCGGCGCCATGTGACATTTTTACAGCCTTTTGCTGCATAGCGGAACCCATTTGCAGCGCTATGGCGAGCAGCGCTCGCGGCTGGCCTGCTATAATAACTGAGTTGAGTTCATTAGTCCCCTTGGAACCGTTCGGAGATCGCCCGTCATGCTCGAAACCGCCACCGCGATGCCATCCACGCCCGCATCAGCCGCCGCCTTTGATCTGAGTGCCGAGCAGCGCGAAATCCTCGACGCCGCCGACCGCTACGCGCAGCAGGAACTGCATCCTCTGGCCAGGCGCATGGACGATGAGGAATGGTGGCCGGCGGAAGCGTTCGCGCGCCTGGGAGCGGAGGGCTATCTGGGCATCAGCATCCCTGCGGCCTATGGCGGTGCCGGTCTGGACCTGGTGAATACCGGGCTGGTGGCGCAAGCCTTCTCGCGCTGGAATCACGCCCTGAGCTTGTCGTGGATCGCGCACGATAATCTGTGTGCCAACAATCTGTATCGCCACGGCACCGAAGCGCAACGCCGGCGTTACCTGCCCGGCCTGTGCAGTGGCAAGCTGGTCGGCGCGCTGGCACTCACCGAACCCGGCGCCGGCTCCGACGCTCTGGGTTCGATGCGCATGAGCGCGCGCCGCGATGGCGATCACTACGTACTCAACGGCACCAAGATCTTCATCACCAACGGGCCGGTCGCCGATGTACTGATCACCTATGCCAAGACCGCGCCGGAACTGGGCACGCACGGCATCTCGGCGTTCATCGTGCAGAAGGATTTCCCGGGCTTCAGCGTGGCGCAGAAGCTGACCAAGATGGGCTTTCGCGGCAGCCAGACCGGTGAGCTGGTATTCGACAACTGCCGGGTGCCGCTCGAGAATCGGTTGGGCGCGGAGAACGGCGGTCTGGGCGTGGTGATGACCGGCCTGGACCTTGAGCGCGCCACGATCGCGCCCATCTGCCTCGGGATTGCGGAGCGCGCGCTGCAGCTATCGATCGACTACGCCAAAACGCGCAAGCAGTTCGGCCGACCGATCGCCGAGTTCGAAATGATCCAGGCCAAGATCGCAGACATGTACGTCTGGGTCGAGACCATGCGCTGCTTCATTTATCGGGTGCTCGCCGCCACCGACCGCATCGGCGCCGATCGCGGTGGGCGCGGCGAGATTCACGCGCTGAGCGCCGCGGCGGTGATGTACGCCTCCGAAACGATGGCCAAGGTCGTGTCCGACGCGCTGCAGATCCACGGCGGCAGCGGCTATATCTGGGAGTCCGAGGTCAACCGCCTGTACCGTGCAATCAAGATGCTCGAGATCGGCGCCGGCACGACCGAGGTACGCAAGCTGATCATCAGCGGCGAGCTGCTGGCCGCCTCTTAAGGTCGTTAGTGACGCTGATCGGTGTCGGCCGTTGGCTGCAGCCGGTTCTTGCCGTGCGCCTCGCCGCCTTTGCGCCCGGCTATGCGCGCGCGTTCGCGATCGTGCCAGAAGTTACCGCGGTTGTTCTCCTTGCCCTGGCTGTGTCCGCCCTTGCTGGCGATCTCGCGCTGGGTCTGCTGGTCCATGGCCGCGAAACCGCGCCTCGAGGGGGCTTTGGCCGGCCGCTCGCCCGCTTTTGCCGTTGACGCGCTGTGCTCTGCGGTGTCCTCATTATTGAATTCGTTGGCGTCGTAGTCCTGCATGCTGCTCTCCTGTCACATTGGATCAGTCATTGAAGCGTCCTGCCGCCAGTGCCTCCTGGGCAAGGTTAAATGGTGCAATCGCTATGCCACGCTATCAGGCGCTTCAATCAAGCTTGTATCAAGCCTATAGCGCCGCCGCGTTGTAATCTTCGGTCAATTTTTTCCGGCATCGTGCACAAATTGCGCTGAAATTATTTCAAGCGCAGGCTTACCCGGTGAGTAGGACAGGCGGCGAGATGCGTAGGACGGGCCGTCCGGATCAGTGCGGCGCGGTCGGCGCGGGCGGCGGGCAGACGTCAGGGCTGCTGGATGAGCGGCAGCACGTGCGTGTCGCCGGTCGCTTCGTACAACGCCTGTAAAGTCTCGAAGTCGCTCTGCTGCGGTTTGCCCGAGACCATGTGCTCGCGGATGATTTTCAGCTGATAGCGCAGGTAGGGCAGCAGCGACTGCTCCGGCGCGCTCTCGCCGCTGTGCCCGGCCAGCAGCGAGTCGCCGTAGGCGCGGTAATATTCGCTATAGGCGCGCTCGTAATGCGCCAGCGCTTCGCAGAACGCCGCATCACCCAGCACTTCCCCGCACAGCGAGCCGGCGCAGATGAAACTGCAGGCGGAGCTCAGAAAAGCCTGGTGTTCGCGCACCAGGCACTGCGCGTAGTCCTGGCTTCCAAACAGCGACCTGATGAGCTTGCGGCGCGTGCTACCGGTGACGTGACGATCGCGCATGTACTCGAACGGCGCCTTGCGGTGCAGCGTCAGAAACGTCACCTTTCTGAGCTCCATCGCCTTGGCTGCCGGACGCGACGGCGCTGCCACGCCGTGCATCAACTGGCTGTGAGTGTGCTCCCAGCGACGATGCAGCGGTCGGTCCTGCAGCAGGCGCGTGGCGATCTGTGATGCCTGGGGCAGCTCCGACTGCGCGGCGCGGGCCAGAAAGCGCTCCGAATACTCCATCAGGCGCGCGGTGGTGAAGCCAGCTTCAACCGCATATCGCGCCGATGTTGCCAGACCGCCGGCCATGATTTCCTCGCTTTCGATTGCAGCCCGCAGGCCGCAATAATCCTCGACTTATATCACCGATGCGTCGAAACGCCAAAGTGCGCTAGCGCCGCAGTCGGCTGCGTCAGGCCGCAACCGGTATCGCGCGACCCAGCAGCTTCTCGATCGCGCGCAGGCGTTCACGTTCGTCGCGGCTGACGAGCGACACCGCCTGGCCGCGCAGGCCGGCGCGTCCGGTGCGACCGATGCGATGCACATAGTCCTCCGGCACGTGCGGCAACTCGAAATTCACCACATGCGGCAGCTCGGTGATGTCCAGGCCGCGCGCCGCGATGTCGGTGGCGACCAGCACCCGAATGCGGCCCTGCTTGAAATCATCCAGTGCGCGCGTGCGCGCGCCCTGCGATTTGTTGCCGTGAATCGCGGCACAGGCCAGCCCGTCGCGCACCAGGCGCTCGGCCAGCCGGTTGGCGCCATGCTTGGTACGAGTGAATACCAGGATCTGGCGCATACCGCCGTCGACGATCAGGCGCGTCAGCAGCGGATGCTTGGCGGAGGAATCGACGTGGTAGACGCTGTGATCGACCAGTTCCGGCGGCGCATTGCGCGGCGAGACGTCGATGATCACCGGGTTACGCAGCAGCGACTTTGCCAGCACGCGGATGTCGTCGGAAAATGTGGCCGAAAACATCAGGCTCTGCCGCTTGGCTGGCAGCGCGGCGATGATGCGGCGAATCGGGCGGATGAATCCCATGTCGAGCATGCGATCGGCCTCATCCAGCACCAGTATCTCGATCTTCGACAGGTCCACCGCCCGCGACTCGAGGTGATCGAGCAGCCGGCCCGGGGTCGCGATCACCAGGTCAACGCCGCCTGACAACGCGTCGAGCTGCGGTTTCGCGCTCACGCCACCGTAGATCAATGCGCCGCGTATCGGCAGGTTGCGCGCCATGTCGCGACAGGCGTCGCTGACCTGCGCGGCAAGTTCGCGCGTTGGCACCAGTATCAGGGCCCGTGGAGCGCGCTGGCGTACCGGGTTCTGCAGCAGCCGCTCCAGCAGCGGCAGGCCGAAGGCGGCTGTCTTGCCAGTGCCGGTCTGCGCCGCTGCCATCAGGTCGCGGCCTTCCAGCACCACCGGTATGGCGCGCTGCTGAATCGGGGTCGGTTCGGTGTAACCGAGTGCTTCCACCGCCTTTAACAGCGGCGGGCTCAATAAAAAATCCGTGAACAAATCTATACTCCGCAACGGCCCTGACCGCCCAAAGGCAGCCTGTCGGTATGGCGCGTTCAACATGAATTGGATCGGTCTCGCCTTTATGACGAGCACTGCGATGGGCTTGCAGGAGGGGCGATAGGTCCCGGAAGATGGCCGCGATGGGCCTTGAAGGGACGCTGAAGAACCTCGGCGCGCGGACCGAACCGCGCATTCGACAAACTCCAGCGAAGTAGTCTATCTCATTGCAGGCCAAAGCGCACATTGCGCCGTTCAGGGCCGAATGATGCCAGTAGCACCAGCAGTACTGCCACGGTGCCGACCACTACGACAAAAGCGAAAGAGAAGTCGGGCTGCGCGCTGCTGCCGTGGTTCTCGGCGATCGTGGTCTGCAGTGTCGCGTTGTACGAGGCCAGCAGATTGCCCAGTTGATAGACAAAGCCGGGAAACGTGGCTCGTATCCCCTCGGGCGAGAGCTCGTTGAGATGCACCGGCACCACGCCCCAGGCGCCCTGCACCATGAACTGCATCACGAACGCCGCCAGCGCCAGGGCCAGCGGTGTGAGCGCGTAGGCCCAGAACGGCAGTACCAGCAACGACAGTCCGGCGGCGATAGCGATCGCCCGGCGCCGGCCGATGCGACTCGACAGCGTACCGAACACGATGCCGCCGCAGATGGCGCCGATGTTATAGACGATGGCGATGATCGATCGGGTGCCAGTGGAAAAGCCACGCTGTACCTCGAGGAAGTGCGGATACAGGTCCTGCGTGCCGTGGCTGAAGAAGTTGAAGCACGTCATCAGCGCAATCGCATACAGGGCCAGCCACCAGTGACCCGACAGCGAGCTCCACAGGCTCCTGGCCACCGGTGCGCTGCGGCCGGCGGTCCAGACCGCGGACTCGGGCACCTTGCTGCGGATATACAGCACCAGCAGCGCCGGTGCGGCGCCGACCATGAACATGCCGCGCCAACCGATATGCTCGAACAGCAGTCCGAACACGATCGAGGCCAGCAGGTAGCCGCACGGATACCCGGCCTGCAGCATTCCCGATACCAGGCCGCGCGATCTGACCGGTATGCTTTCAAACGCCAATGAGGCGCCGACGCCCCATTCCCCGCCCATGGCGATGCCGTAGAGCGCGCGCAGCACCAGGAACACCGTCAGTGACGGCGCGAATGCGGACGCAAACTCCATGCCCGAGTACAGCAACACGCTGGCCATCAGCGCCGGCCGGCGCCCGAAGTGATCGGCCAGCCGGCCGAACAGGAATGCGCCGATCGGCCGCATCGCCAGCGTCAGAAAGATCGCATAGGTGATGCTCTTGACGTCAGTGCCAAAATCCGCGGCGATGCGCCGGAGCACGAACACCACCAGGAAAAAGTCGAACGCATCGAGCATCCAGCCGAGGAAGCTCGCGGTCACGATATGCCGCTGCGTCGGAGTCCAGACTTCGTTCGATTCCATGGTATACGTTCCCCCCTCGCCGTCGAGTCGTCCCGCGGCCGGTACAATGCCAGCCACTCGCTGTCGCGCGTTCCCCCCATTATTGGTGCATCGGTGCTGCTTCGTCTAGATAAGGTCTCGCTCGCCTACGGCTCGCGGCCGCTGCTCGATCAGGTGTCGCTGCAGCTCGATGAAGGCGAGCGCGTCGGCCTGGTCGGGCGCAACGGGGAAGGCAAGTCGTCGCTGTTGCGGCTGGTGCGCCGCGAGGCCGAGCCCGATGCCGGCAGCCTGTGGGTCAGGCCGGGCGCACGGGTAGCCCACCTGGCGCAGGACATCGCCGCACTCACCGGCGAGACGGTGGCGCAGATCGTCACCGGCGGGCTGCCCCAACAGGGTGCGGCGCTGGCGGAATACCAGATTCTGGCAGCGCAGGGCCTGCACACCGCGGCACAACGCCGGCGGCTCGACGAACTGCATCATGCGC
>Ga0302311_10001397_pt1 | contig 28675 bp, 24 predicted proteins | sample III_Palsa_N1_3_FD_200449 | JGI IMG/M metagenome (GOLD analysis project Ga0302311, IMG submission 200449) | Peat permafrost microbial communities from Stordalen Mire near Abisko, Sweden - III_Palsa_N1_3 | ecosystem: Environmental > Terrestrial > Soil > Palsa > Peat permafrost | place: Sweden... | reverse complement strand
TCTATTGCCTGGTCATCGCGCTGCTGCTGCTGTTCGCCAACCCGCTGTTGAAACTGACGCCATGACCATCGACTGGTGGACGCTCGGCCTCCAGACCATCAACGTCGCCGTGCTGATCTGGCTGCTGGGGCGCTTCTTCTGGAAGCCGCTGGCGGCGATGATCGAGCAGCGCCGCGTGGCCGCCGGGCAGATCCTGGCCGATGCCGAGGCGAAGCGGGACGAGAGTACGGCCGCCCTCGCCCTGATCGAGAAGACGCGCGCCGGCTTCGCCCGGGAGCGCGACAAGATCCTGGCCGCCGCCCATGACGACGCCGAAGCCGCCCGGACCGCGCGGCTGGCCAAGGCCGAAGCGGAGGCGACGGCGCTGCAGGCCGCCACGACCGCGGGGATCGAAAAAGACAAGCAGGCGGCCGATACCGCTTGGTCGGCGACCGCGAGCAAGTTGGCGGTTGAGATCGCCCAACGTCTGGCCGCCCGCTTGGACGGCCCGGTCGTGCGCGCGACGTTTCTCGATTGGTTGGTGAAAGAAATCCAGGCGCTGCCCGCGGCAGCACGCAAGGCCGTCGGCGTGAAGGGCGTGGTGCTCGAAGCGATCAGCGCCGCGGCGCTCGATCCGGCCGACCAGGACCACTATCGCGACGCGATCAGTACGGCGTTCGGGGCCAAGCCGAAGATCACCTTCAAGTCGGACCCGGCCCTCATCGCCGGGCTGGAGCTGCGCGGACCCACGCTGGTCGTCAGCAACAGTTGGCGGGCCGACCTCACCCATATTCTGGCGGACCTCGCGCATGACCGACGCTAGCCTGCAGGCGGATGCCTGGCTCGACCGCTCCCGCGCCAAGCTCGGCACCGCGAAGCTGGGCGCGCGGGCCGAACAGATCGGCCGGGTCGAGGAGGTCGGCGACGGCATCGCCCTCATCTCGGGCCTGCCCGATGTCCGGCTCGACGAGCTGCTGCGATTCGACCGGGGCCAGTTCGGCTTCGCCCAGGTGCTGGAGCGCGACCGGGTCGGCTGCGTCTTGTTCGACGATGTCGACGCGATCCAGGCCGGCGACAGCGTGCGGGGCACCGGCGACGTGGTGCGCGTGCCGGTCGGGCCGGGACTGCTCGGCCGCGTCGTCGATCCGCTGGGCCGCCCGCTCGACGGCAAAGGCCCGATCGCGGCCGAGAGCATGGAGCCGATCGAGCGGCCGGCGCCGGCGATCATCGACCGCGAGCTGGTGACCGAGCCGGTGCAGACCGGCCTGGTCGTCGTCGATACTCTGTTCGCGCTCGGGCGTGGGCAACGCGAGCTGATCATCGGCGACCGCGCCATCGGCAAGACCACGGTCGCCATCGACACGATCATCAGCCAGAAGGACAGCGACATCGTCTGCGTCTATATCGCGGTCGGTCAAAAGAGCTCGAGCGTGCGGCGCGCCATCGACGCGATCCACGGCCAGGGCGCGGCCGAACGCAGCATCATCGTCGTGGCGAGTGCCGCGGGCTCGCCCGGCCTGCAATGGATCGCGCCCTTCGCCGGCTTCACCATGGCGGAATATTTCCGCGACCGCGGCCAGCATGCCCTGGTCGTGATCGACGACCTGACCAAACATGCGGCGACCCATCGCGAGATCGCGCTGTTGACCCGCCAGTCGCCGGGACGCGAGGCCTATCCGGGCGACGTGTTCTACGTCCACGCCCGGCTGCTGGAGCGGGCGTCCAAGCTCTCCAAGGCCAAGGGCGGCGGCTCGCTCACCGCCCTGCCGATCGCCGAGACCGACGCCGGCAATCTCAGCGCCTATATCCCGACCAACCTGATCTCGATCACCGACGGCCAGATCGTGCTCGACGCCAAGCTGTTCCACGAGGGCCAGAAGCCGGCGGTCGATGTCGGCACCAGCGTCAGCCGGGTCGGCGGCAAGACCCAGTCCCACGCGCTGCGCGCGGCCGCCGACACGCTGCGTCTGGATTATGCCCAATTCCTGGAGCTGGAGATGTTCACCCGGTTCGGCGGCATGCCGGACACGCGGGTGCGCAACCAGCTGACGCGCGGCGCCCGCATCCGCGCGATCCTGGAACAGCCGCAGCATGCGCCGCTGCGGCTGGCCGACGAGGTGGCCCTGGTCCTGGCGGTTCAGGCGGGGCTGCTGGACCCGCTGCCGCTGACCGGCGTGATCGAATTCCGCCGGGACCTGGGCGAGGCCCTGGATCGCGACGCGCCGAAGGCCGTCGCACAGATGCAAAAGACAGGCGCCCTCGACGACACGCTGAAGCAGGGCCTGCTGGAGGCGATGAAGACATACGCCGCCGCGATGACGCCGGCGAAGGCAGCCCAACCATGACCGAGCGTTTGGCCGATATCAGCGCGCATATTCATGGCATCCAACAGCTGGGCACCGTGGTGAACGCGATGCGCGGCATCGCCGCGGCCCGGGCGCAGCAGGCGCGCGGACAACTGGTCGCCGTGGACAGCTATGCCGCAACGATCGCCGTCGCGATCGGCCGCGCCTTGGCGCTGGCCCCGGCACCCCGCCCGGATGGTGCGCGCCAGGCGAGCCGACCGGCAATCGTGCTGTTCTGTGCCGAACAGGGCTTTGCCGGGACCTTCAGCGAGCGTCTGCTGGATGATGTGGCCGGTGATCTGGTTGGAGCCGACCTGTTCCTGATCGGCACGCGCGGCAGCACGGTCGCCCGGGAGCGCGGCATCGACGCGCGGTGGACCAGTGCACTGCCGGCGCATTCGTCCGGCATTCCCAAGCTCGCCGACCAGATTCTGGAGGCGCTCTACGCGCGCATCGCCACCGGCGAGATCGACCGGCTCGACGCCGTCTTCGGCCAGTGGCAACCCGGCCGCGGCGGCAAGGTGGAGCGCCGTCAGCTGTTTCCGTTCGACCTCGCGGCGTTTCCACCCTCGGCCGAGGCCAATCTGCCCTTGGTCACCCTGACCGTCGAAATACTGCTGAACGACCTGACCGTGGACTATATGCATGCCCAGCTCTGCACCGCGGCACTGCACGCCTTCGCGGCGGAGAACGAGGCGCGGATGGAGGCGATGGCGGCAGCGCGGGCGCAGATCGACCGCCGTCTGACCGATCTGCGGGCGACCCAGTCGCGCGTGCGGCAGGAGGAGATCACCATCGAAATCATCGAACTGGCCGCCGGCGAGACGGCCAGTCGGGATGCCGTGCCGCTCAGGAATTGAGGTCGCGGAGCGCCGCCGGCCGCTTCAGCCGGATCTGCCGTGCCGTCGAGAACTCGATCACGGCGTCCCGCTCGAACTGGGACAAGGTCCGCGAGACGGTCTCGATCGTCAGACCCAGATAATCCGCGATGTCCTGGCGCGTCATTTCCAGCGTGACGGTGCCGATATCCGCCGAGTGGGTCGCCCAGTCGACCAGAAAGGCCGCGACCTTTTCGACAGCACTGCGCCGCCCGAGCAGCAGCGCATGGACCTGGGCCCGGGCCAGGCTGCGCATGGCATACGAAAACAGATGCTGGGACAGGCCGGTATCCGTCGACGCGGAGGCTTCGAGGCCACGGCGGCGATAAGACACGACCGTGCAGTCGCAGACCGCTTCGCTGGAAAAGCTGTAGGCGGCACCGGCCTCGACACCGAAGACGTCGCCGGCGATATGGAAGGCGTCGATCAGGCGGCGGCCGTCGCTAAGGAATTTGCAGGTCCGCACCACGCCGGACACGACCTTGAACAGCGCGTCGGCCTCATCGCCCTCGCCATAGATTTCCTGATCCTGGGTGAAATGCAGCACCGGGCCGATCGAGGGGTGTCCGGTCTCCATGGTCCAGGGCGTCCGCATCGACAGTGCCTGGGCGGCGGCAGAGGAAACGCTCGTCGAGGGGGCAAAGGCTAGGGACATCGAACTCTCCTGGAAGACGCCACGCGATGCGTTCTTTGTCTGCCTGGAGAGGCTTTTCGGAAATTGTGTTAGATCCTACGGGATTCTACGTAGTCGACGGCGTTCGATAGCCGAGCAATTCATGAATGCTGTCGACCAGCGCGCCGTTCAGGAAGGGTTTTTCCAGCACATGCCGGACCCCGGCCAGGACGGCCCGACGACGCAGGCTGTCGGTCAGGTGGCTCGTCATCAGGATGATGGGCGCCTGAAAATCATGCTGCAGCAGGCGATCCAGCACCGAGAGGCCGTTCACCAGCGGCATCTGGTCATCGAGCACGAGGCAATCCGCCCGGCTCAAGTCAGGATGGGTCGCCAATTCCAGCCCGCTGCCACAGAGATGGACGACGAAGCCTTCGATCTCGAGCGCGAATTTGAGGGCTTCGCGGACCGCCAGGTCGCTATCGACGACGAGGACGACGTCCTGTCTTGGGGTCATTGCCCTGCGCTCCGTCGGCTCTCCCGAGCCACCTTGTGAAAATGCAGAAGGCCGACCCTGGGCGTGATTTGCCGCCGTCGCTTTGATGTAGCGCAAAGACCGGGCGTCAGCCGGATGGCCGAAGTCCTGCCACGAGCGACATGCGCACGAGTTCGGACAGGCTGGTCGCCCCCATCTTGGTCATCAGGCTGGCCCGATGGACCTCGACCGTCCTGGCACTGAGCCCCAGGTCATAGGCGATCGTCTTGTTCGGATGGCCCGCCAGCAACCCGTCCAGCACCTCGCGCTCGCGGGTCGACAGCGACTTCAGCTTGGCCTGGGTCTGCGCGATCTCTGTCTCGCGATAGCCGGTCTTGTCGTAGAGATCGAGAGCGGCGCGGATCGCCGACAGGATCAGCTCGTCATCGAATGGCTTTTCGATGAAATCGACCGCGCCGGCCTTCATGGCCTCGACCGCCAGCGACACGTCGGCATGGCCGGTCATGATGATCATCGGCAGCGTGACGCCCAGGGATTTCAGCCGGCGCTGCAACTCCAGCCCGTCCATGCCCGGCATCCGCACATCGCTGACGATACAGCCCGGCTGCAGCGACGGCAGCGCGTCCAGAAACGCCACCGCCGATTCATGAACCCGCACGGCCAGGCCGGCACTGCTCAACAGGAACGCCACGGCCTGGCGCACGCCCTCGTCATCGTCGATCAGATGGACCACGGCATTACTCGCCATCGGCAGCGCCCTCCTCGCCGATCGTCTTGAGCGTCAGATGGAATGCCGTACCACCGCCCGGGTTGGGCTCGGCCCAGATCCGGCCGCCGTGGGCCTCGATAATCGTGCGCGAAATCGACAACCCGACCCCCATGCCTTGCCGTTTGGTGGTGACGAACGGTTTGAACAGCTGCTCGGCCACCTCCGGCGCGATGCCGGGGCCCGTATCCACCACGCTGATCTCGACGGTTTCGTCGTCGAGCTTGCAGGTGGAAATCGTCAGTTGACGCACCGTGGTTTCCTGCATCGCCTCGACCGCGTTACGGATCAGATTGAGCAGAACCTGCTGGATCTGGACCTTGTCGGCGAGCACGAATTCGACTTGGGCATCGAACTCCAGCGACGACCGAACCCCGGTTTCCTTGACGCCGATCAAGGCAAGCGCGCTCGCCTCCTCGACCAATTTACTGAGATTCTCGACCTGCCGCTCGCTTTCGCCGCGGGCCACGAATTCACGCAGGCGGCGGATGATCTGTCCCGCCCTGAGCGCCTGATCGGCGGCCCGGTCGATCGCGTCGCGCACCGCCGGCAGGTTACCCGGTTGATTGCCGTCGAGCAGCCGGCCGCAGCCTTTGAGATAGCTGGCGACCGCGGTCAGCGGCTGATTGAGCTCATGCGCGAGCGTGGACGCCATCTCGCCCAGGGCCGTGAAGCGCGACATATGGATGACGCCGGCCTGCAGCTCCTGCAGCCGTTGCTGGGTCTGCTGCCGCTCGGTCAGATCCCGCACGAACCCGGTAAAGAACCGCCGATCGCCCGACCGCATCTCGCCGACCGACAGCTCCATCGGAAAGGTCGAGCCGTCCTTGCGCTGACCCACGACCAGACGGCCCAGCCCGATGATGCGACGCTCCCCGGTCGTCCGGTAATGGTCCAGGTAGCCGTCATGCTGCATCTTGTAGGGCGCCGGCATCAGGATGCTGACGTTCTGGCCGATCGCCTCCGCCGCGGTATACCCGAACAGGCGCTCGGCCGTGGCGCTGAACGACTGCATGATGCCGACCGTGTCGATGACGACCATGGCGCTCGGCCAGCGCGGTCAGCGACCGCTTCGCGGCGGTGATGTCGCGCACGACCTTGGCGACGCCCAGGAAATGGTTGTCATTGTCCCAGACCGGCGAGACGGTCAGCGAGACATCGATGATCTGGCCGTCCTTGCGTCGCCGACGCGTTTCGAAATGGTCGACCCGCTCGCCCCGCCTAATCCGGTCGAGAATGCTGGCGGTCTCGTCCTCCTGGCCTGGCGGCAGCAGGATGGAGATCGACTTGCCGATCATCTCGGTGGCCGAATAGCCGAAAATCGTCTCGGCGCTGCGGTTCCAATCGGTGACGATGCCGTCGAGCGTCTTGCCGATGATGGCATCGTCCGACGAGGCGACGATCGCGGCCAACCGGCTGTTGGCCAGTTCGACCGCCTTGCGCCGCGCAATCTCGATCAGAATGCCCCGGCTCTCGACCGGATGATCGTTATCGGCGAAGGGGCGTCCCCGCATCCGCAGCCATCGTTCGGTGTCGCCCCCGACGACGAGGCGGAAATCGATATCGTGCTCCTGACCATCGCGAACGCTCGCCTGCAAGGCGCGATCGACGCCCTCGCGGTCGTCCGGGTGGACATGCGCCAGGAATTCCCGGAGCTGCAGATCCGATCGGCTGGCCCCCAGCAAGCCGCGCGAGCGACCGGACAGGCGAATCACGCCGCTGGCAAAATCCCAATGCCACGTCCCGGTCCCGCCCGCCTCCAAGGCGAGCTGGCTTTCTTTATCGTCTTCGACCGAGGACAAGGGATCCTGGGGTTTCGAGGCCAACCTGGTGCTCCGATCGCGAGGGAGTGCGGTGCGCTTGCGGAACGTCGCATCTTTGTAGCACGGGCGGATAGCTCGAACGGCGGCCCATCTCCTTGATCCGGATCAAGGACGCCCGGTCGCCACTGGCGCCTTCATGCCTCTGCTGATCAACAGGAGGCAGGCATGGCCAAGATGAAGGCGGCGATCTTCGCGGAACCCGGGCGTATCGTTCTGGACGACAAGCCCATCCCGGAGGTAGGTCCGCTCGACGCCCTGTTGCGCATCACGACGACGACGATCTGCGGCACCGACGTCCATATCCTGAAGGGCGAATACCCGGTCGCCCGCGGCCTGACCATCGGCCACGAGCCGGTCGGCATCATCGAGCGGCTGGGCAGCGCCGTCGAAGGCTTTCACGAGGGCCAGCGCGTCATCGCCGGCGCCATCACGCCGAGCGGCTATAGTGCCGCCTGCCTGTGCGGCTGCGCGGCCCAAGATGGTGCCGGCACCAAGCATGGCTTCAAAGCGGCCGGCGGCTGGAAGTTCGGCAATACCATCGACGGCTGCCAGGCCGAGTATCTGCTGGTCCCCGACGCCATGGCCAATCTGGCGCCGGTGCCGGACAATCTCACCGACGAAGATGTGTTGATGTGCCCCGACATCATGTCGACCGGCTTCAGCGGCGCCGAGAGCGGCGAGATCCGCATCGGCGACACGGTCGTCGTGTTCGCCCAGGGGCCGATCGGGCTGTGCGCCACGGCCGGCGCCAAGCTGCGCGGCGCCACCATGATCATCGCGGTCGACAGCGTGCCGTCGCGCCTGGCCGCGGCGCGCCGTCTGGGCGCCAGCCATACGGTCGATTTCACCGCGGTCGATCCGGTCGCCGAGATCCTGCGCCTGACCGACGGGCGCGGCGTCGATGTCGCGATCGAGGCGCTGGGCACCCAGGTCACGTTCGAGGCGGCGCTCCGCGTGCTGCGGCCGGGTGGGACGTTGTCCAGCCTCGGCGTCTATTCGACCGACCTCACCATCCCGCTGGCACCGTTCGCGGCGGGCCTGGCCGATCTGAAGATCGTCACCACGCTGTGCCCCGGCGGCAAGGAGCGGATGCGCCGGCTGATGTCGGTCATCGCCTCCGGCCGGATCGACTTGAAGCCGCTGGTCACCCACCGCTTCAAGCTCGACCAGATCGAGGCGGCCTACGAGCTGTTCGGCCACCAGCGCGACGGCGTGCTCAAGGTCGCGATCACGCCCTGACGGCTCAGCCGGGACCATCGACCTTTTACGCGACGGCTCCCGATGCGATATGGATTTTGCATGGGGTCAAAGCGCCCTCATCCGTTGTGCATTTGCACATTTGGAGAGAGTGCGTGTTGAAATCTGTTGGAGCTGCCCTGCTGCTGGCCTCGGGGCTTGCCGTCACCGCCGGTCCGGCCCTGGCGATGCAGACGATCGTGACGCAGGTGGACAAGAATACCGACGGCTCGATGACCTACCATTTCGCGGTCAAGCTGGATCCGGGCGAGACCCTGTCGCCGGGCGAGGCCAAAGTGCCGGCCGACTTCGTCACGGTCTATAATTTCTACGGCATGGTCGATGGGTCGGTGAAGTCACCGGCGGGCTGGGCCTTCACATCCGAGGAGTTCGGCCGGACCCCGAGCTTGAACGGCTATCCGGCGGTCCTGCCGCTCGATGTTCCCAACACGCCCAACCTGACCTGGACGCCGACGAAGCCGGTCGCTGCCGGCGCCCAGATCGATGGCTTCACCGCGACCACCCGGGTCGCGACCATGGTTCAGGGCCAATATTCCGCCCAGGTGACGCGCCAGATACCGGCGATCGCCGGCGCCGCGGCGAAGCCGTCGAAACAGGCGCTGATCGGCGCGCTGCCGACGCCGAGCTTCCTCGCCGACGTCAAGTAAGGCCCCCTCAGGCCAGCAGATGCTGCCCGCCATCGACCGGGATGATGTTCCCGGTGATGTGGCGGGCGGCATCGCTGACCAGGAAGGCGGCGAGATTGCCGACATCGACGATATCGACCAGTTGATGTTCCGGCGCCCGGGATGCGGCTTGTTCCAGCAGGCTGTCGAACCGGTCGATGCCGCTGGCGGCGCGGGTCCGGATCGGACCCGGCGAGACCGCATGGACCCGGATGCCCTTCGGCCCCAGCTCGGACGCGATATAGCGCACGGTGCTTTCCAGCGCCGCCTTGACCGGACCCATCAGATTATAGTGCTCGACCACCCGGGCCGAGCCATAGAAGGTCACAGCGAGCAGGCAGCCGCCCTTGGCCATCAGCGGTTCGGCCAGGCGCGCCATGCGGATGAAGGAATGGCAGGACACGTCCATGGCGATGCCGAAGCCCGCGGCTGAGCAGTCCGTCACGCGACCGTGCAAATCTTCGGTCGGCGCGAAGGCGATCGAGTGCAGCAGGAAATCCAGACTGCCCCACTCGGCACGCACCCGCTCGAACACCGCTTCCAGCGCGCCCGGCTCGCGCACGTCGCACGGCAGCACGAGCGGACAGGGGAGCGCGTCGGTCACGGCCCGCACGTAGCTTTCGGCCTTGGCGTTCAAGTATGTCGCCGCGAGCGTGGCGCCGGCGGCGGCGAAGACCTCGGCGCAGCCGGTGGCGATGCTGTGGTCGTTGGCGATGCCGACGATCAGCCCGCGCTTGCCGCGCAGGTCGATGATCGGCGTGATCTGGGTGCGCTCGGTCATATCGTCTCCAGGGTGTGACGCACGATCATGGCTTCCTCGTCGGTCGGGATGACCCGGACCTCGACGCTGCTGTCGCGGGTGCTGATCCGATCGGCGTGGCGGGTGTTTGCGACCGGGTCCAGCGCGACGCCCAGCCAGGCGAGACGCGCGCAGACCGCCGCGCGGATCGGGGCGGCATGCTCGCCGATGCCGGCGGTGAAGACGAAGCCGTCGAGGCCACCCAGCGAGCCGGCAAGCGCCGCCGCCTCGCGCGCAATGCGGAAGACGAACAGCTCGACCGCCTCGCGCGCCTCGGCGGCCGTGCTTTCCAACAGCACGCGCATGTCACTGGAAATGCCCGAGACGCCCAGCAGGCCGGAGTGTTGATAGAGCAGGGTTTCGATCTCGGCGGCTCCGAGCTGTTTCTGCTGCAGCATGTAGAGGATCACACCCGGATCGATCGTGCCGCAGCGCGTGCCCATCATCAGCCCGTCGAGCGCGGTGAAGCCCATGGTGGTATCGATGCTGACCCCGTCGCGCATGGCGCACAGGCTGGCGCCATTGCCCAGATGGGCGACGATCACCCGGCCGCTCGCGATCCAAGGGGCGGTTTGGCGCAGAGCGCCGGCGATATATTCATAGGACAGGCCATGAAAGCCGTAGCGCCGGACGCCCTCGGCTTCGTACGCCCGCGGCAGGGCGAAGCGAGTCGCGACCGCAGACAGCGTGTGATGAAACGAGGTGTCGAAGCAGGCGACCTGCGGCAGCCCTGGCCGCATTGCTAGGATCGCGCGCACCGGCGACAGGCTGTGCGGCTGATGCAGCGGCGCCAGCGGCGTCAGCAGATCGAGCGCCGCCAGCACCGTGTCATCGAGGCGGACCGGGCCGGTGAAATCCCGGCCGCCATGCACGACCCGATGGCCGACCGCGGCGAGCGTGTCGGTGCCGAGATGCGCGTCGACCCATTCCAGCAAACCGCCCAGCAGGGCTTCGTGATCTGCCGATGCATCGGGCCAGCGCCGCTCGCCGATGACGGCACCCTGGCCATCCCGTGCGATGAAATGCGGCGCGGTGCCGATGCCTTCGATCTCGCCGCGCGCGATCGGGCCGTGCCCGCCGATCTCGAACAGACCGAATTTGATGCTGGAGGAGCCGGCATTGAGGGCAAGGATGGCGTTAGGCATCAGACCGCTCCCGCCGCGCGCGCCATCAGCACGGCAATGGCGCAGGAAGCGATGCGCGTGCGCTCGGAATCGGCCCGGCTGGTCAGGATGATCGGCACACGCGCGCCGAGAACGACGCCGGCGGCGTCGGCACCCGCGAGGAAGGACAGTTGCTTGGCCAGCATGTTGCCCGCCTCCAGATCCGGCACGACCAGGATGTCGGCTTGGCCGGCGACCGGCGAGACGATGCCTTTCTGCTTGGCCGCCTGCGGGCTGATCGCATTGTCGAAGGCGAGCGGTCCATCGACCAGGCCGCCGGTGATCTGGCCGCGGTCCGCCATCTTGCACAAAGCCGCGGCATCGACCGTCGAGCGCATCAGCGGATTGACCGTCTCGACCGCCGCCAGGATCGCGACCTTGGGCAGCACCGTCCCCATGATATGGGCGAGGTCGATGGCGTTCTGGATGATGTCGCGCTTTTCCTCCAAGGTCGGCGCGATGTTGAGCGCCGCATCGGTGATCAGCAGCGGCCGGGGATATGACGGCACATCCATGACATAGACATGGCTGAGCCGCCGCTCGGTGCGCAGGCCGGTGTCATGGGCGACGACCTCGTGCATCAGCTCGTCGGTATGGAGCGAGCCCTTCATCAGCAGTGCCGCCTCGCCGGACCGCACCAGCGCCACGGCCGCCGCCGCCGCGGCATGGCTGTGCGGCACGTCGACGATGCGATAGGCGAAGATATCGAGCCCGGCGGCCGCCGCGACCGCGCGGATTTTCGCCTCGGGCCCGACCAGGATCGGCACGACCAACCCGGCCTTGGCCATCTCGATCGCGGCGCCCAACGAAAGATCATCGCACGGATGGGCGACCGCGACCGGCACCGGCGGCTGGCCGGCGGTGCGGATCAGCAGATCGCGGAAGCGCTGATGCCTACTCAGCCGCACATCGGGCAGTTCGATGCGCGGACGCCGCACCTTCTCGGTCGGTGCCTGCACCTCGGCCGTGCCGGTGATGACCGCATGGCCGGTCTGGTTGGTGCAGACGCAATCGAAGACGATCCGGTGCTTTTCCGGCTTCTTCTCCCGTGCCGTGACCGTGGTGGTGATCGTGTCGCCGATCGCGATCGGTGCGCGGACATGCGACAGGTAGATCGTGCCGGGCCCCGGCAATTTAGTGCCGAACACGGCCGAGATCAGCGCCCCACCCCACATGCCATGGACGATGATCTTGTGGAATAGATCGGTCTCGGCATAGGCCGGGTCCATATGCGCCGGATTGACGTCGCCGGACACGACGGCGAACAGGTCTATGTCCTCTTGGCTCAAACTCCGCACGCTGGTGGCGCTGTCGCCGACCGCGATCTCGTCGAACGTGCGGTTCTCGATCATGGGATCTTTGGGCGCGGCGTTCAAATCCATGACGTCCCTCACTTTTCGAACACGTAGCTGCCGGGCGCATCGGGGCCGTTCCCCAAGGCCGGCGGCCGCTGCGCGCGCCCGCTGCGCTGGTCGAGCCAGGCGGTCCAGACCGGCCACCAGGACCCGTCGCGCCGTTCGGCCACGGCGGCCCATTCGTCCGGATCGACATAGACGGCACCGGCCGCATGGGTCCCGAGCCGGAACGAGCGATGGGCATGGCCGGGCTCGCTGACGATGCCGGCATTGTGGCCGCCCGAGGTCAGGACGAAGGTGACCTCGCCCGGGTTCAGCAGGTGGATCTTGTAGACCGAGTGCCAAGGCGCGATATGGTCGGTCTCGGTGCCGATGACGAAGAACGGCAGCCGAATATCGGTCAGCGATACCGGTTTGCCGCCGGCGACGAAACGCCCCTCGGCCAGCTCGTTGTTGAGGAACAGGCGCCGCAGATATTCGGAATGCATCCGCGCCGGCATGCGGGTGCCATCGGCATTCCACGCCATCAGGTCGCTCGCCTCGGCGTGACGGCCCAGCATGTAGCTGTTGATCGCCTGCGACCAGATCAGGTCGTTCGACCGCAGCATCTGGAACGCGCCGGACATTTGCGCGCTGTCGAGCGTGCCGGTTTGCGCCATGACATCGTCGAGGAAGGCCAACTGGCTGTCGCTGATGAACAGCTGCAACTCGCCCGCCTCGGTGAAATCCGTCTGGGCCGCGAGCAGGCTCAGGCTCGCCAAGCGTTTGTCACCATCCCGCGCCATCGCCGCCGCCGTGATCGACAGCAGCGTGCCGCCTAGGCAATAGCCGCAGCCATGGATCGGCACGGGCCCGCAGATCGTTCCGATCGCGTCGAGCGCCGCCATCGGCCCGAGGGTCCGATAATCGTCCATGGACAGATCGCGCTGGTCGGCGCCCGGATTGCGCCAGGAAATCGCGAACACCGTATAGCCCTGGCCGACCAGGAAGCGGATCAGCGAGTTATGGGGCGACAGGTCGAGGATGTAATATTTCATGATCCAGGCCGGCACGATCAGGATCGGCTCCGGCCGGACCGTTTCGGTCGCGGGCGTATATTGAATGAGCTCGATCAGCTCATTGCGGAACACGACCTTGCCCGGCGTGATCGCCAGCGTGTCACCGACCGCGTAGATCGGTGTGTGCCCGGGCTTGCCGGTCGTCTTCTGGCGCAGGTCCTCGAACAGGTTGGCCAACCCCTCCGGGATATTGTGGCCGCCGGTCTTCAGCGTCTCGGCCATGACCTCGGGATTGAGCCAGGGCAGGTTGGACGGCGAGAAGATATCGAGCCACTGGCGGATGCCGAACGACACCACCTGGCCATTGTGATGATCGACGGCATCGCCGCCGTCGCTGGCCGCGGCCCACCATTCCTCCATCAGCAGAAACGCCTGGTGCAGAAAGGCATAGGGCGGCTGCTGCCAGGCCGGATCGCGAAAGCGATGGTCCTTCGGCAGCGGATCGATGACATGCTGGCCGGTCGCCGCTTCCAGCACGCGACGGCTCTGCTTGATCGCCGTGCCGGCAAGCTCCGCCCGGCGGAACGGCGCGTTGGCCAGATTGAGCGCCCAATCGGCATAGGCGAGCCACAGGCCGACCGGCGATAGGCCCGAGGTCAGCCGCGCCTCGGCGGCATGAAACATCCGGTCCAGATCGCGCAGCGCCGGCCGGCGAGCTTCGTCCGGCGGTGGCAGCACCACGCCGGAAACAGCCCTCGTATCGGATGCGCGCGCCGTCTGCCTGTCCAAGCCGTCCATGTCTGCCGCTCCCTCATCGATGAAGGCTCGATTGTGCAGTGCACGCTCTCTGTTGGTTTTGATCTCGATCAAGGGACGGGGCGACTTTCGCCCCTAACGTCCGGGCATCCGAATAGAGGGACGCCCGAGCATGTCAGTACAAACGGCTACCGCGCCGCCGATCCAGAGCAGTCGGACCGCGTTCATCGTCGCCTGGGCGTTCTGCCTGATCTTCTATTTCGGCCAATATGCGCTGCGCTCGGCGCCGGGCGTGATGATCCCCGAACTGACCGGGACGTTCGGGCTGACGGCCTTGGGCGTCAGCGCGCTGATCGGGCTCTATTACTATACCTATTCGACCTTCTCGATCCTGGCCGGCGCGTCGCTCGACCGGTTCGGCGCCAAGTCGGTGATTCCGATCGGCATTCTCATGACGGCGCTGGGTGCCGTGCTGTTCGGGCTGGGTTCCGCCGCCGGTGCCGAGACCGGGCGCCTGTTCCAGGGCGCCGGCTCCGCCTTCGCCTTCACCGGCGCGGTCTATCTGGCCTCGCACGGCTTTCCGGCCAAGTATCTGGCGACGGCGATCGGCTTCACCCAGTGCTTCGGCATGCTGGGCGGCTCGGTCGGGCAGTTCGCGGTCGGCCCGCTCATCCATGGCCCGATCAGCTGGCAGCATTTCTGGATCTTCGCCGGATTGGCGCTCGCCGTCCTCGCGGTGCTGATCTGGGTCTCGACGCCGGCCGGCCATGACGCCCGACCGGCCGGCTCGACCAAGCTCCTGTCGATGTTCACGCCCTACAAGACCGTGCTGACCAATCCGCAATCCTACCTGTGCGGCTTTACGGCGGGCCTGTTGTTTCTGCCGACCACGATCGGCGACATGATCTGGGGCGTGCCGTTCCTGCGCGAGGGGCTGGGCGTCGAGTATGCCGATGCGGTCAATCGGGCGACCATGGTGCCGCTCGGCTGGGTCATCGGCTGCCCGCTGCTGGGCTATGTGGCCGACCGGATCGGCCGGCGCAAGCCGGTACTGATCGGCGGCGCGCTGGTCATGCTCGCCTCGGCCGCCACCTTCGTCTACCTGCCCGGCGTCGCCCCGCCCTATCTCTTGGGCCTGCTGCTCGGCATCGGTTCCGGCGCCGCGATGATCCCCTATTCCTCGATCAAGGAGGTCAATCCGGACCGGGTCAAGGGCAGTGCCACCGGTGCCATCAATTTCCTGGTCTTCACCTTGAGCGCGCTGGTCGCCCCGGTCTCCGGCTGGCTCTTGACCGACCTGGCGGGCGGCGCGCCCCGGACGCTCGGCGTGTTCCAGGAAGCCGGCGGCGTCGGCATGGCGGCGATCGTGCTCGCCATCGTGCTCGCCTGCTTCATCCGGGAAACCGGCTCCGCCGTCCCCCGGAAGGTGCTGTCATGAACTATCATCGCCCGGACATGAGTCCCCTCGTCGAAATGACCCGGAGCCGGGTCGTGGGGCCGACCCGCACCAGCCGCCCGGCCTATGTCGACCTGCTGCCGCCCTGTAACCAGACCTGTCCGGCCGGCGAGGATATCCAAGCGTGGCTGAGCCTCGCCCAGGCCGGCAAATGGCAACAGGCCTGGGAAAGCCTGATCCGCGACAACCCGCTGCCGGCGGTGCACGGCCGGGTCTGCTACCACCCGTGCGAAAGCGCCTGCAATCGCGCCGAGCTCGACAGCAGCGTCAGCATCCATTCGATCGAGCGCTTCCTGGGCGACAAGGCCGCGGCCGAGGGCTGGTTGCCGCCGCGCGATGCCGCGCCCAGCGGCAAGAAGGTGCTGGTCGTCGGCGCCGGCCCCAGCGGCCTGTCCGCCGCCTATCACCTGGCGCGTCTCGGCCATGATGTGGAAATCCGCGACGCCGGTCCGCTGCCGGGCGGCATGCTGCATTTCGGCATTCCAGCCTACCGCCTGCCGCGCGACGTGCTGATGCAGGAGATCGCGCGGATCGAGGCGATGGGCGTACGCATTACGCTCAATCACAAGGTCGCGGACGTGCTGGCCGAGAAGGCCGCCGGCGGCTTCGACGCGGTGTTCGTTGCGATCGGCGCCCAGGCCGCCCGCCATGTCGACATCCCGGCCCGCGATGCCGCCCATGTCGTCTCGGCCGTCTCGCTGCTGCACGACGTCGACACCGGCACCGCGCCCAAGCTCGGCCGCCGCGTCGTGATTTATGGCGCCGGCAACACGGCGATGGATGCCGCCCGCACGGCCAAACGGCTGGGCGCCGAGGAAGCGCTGATCGTGTTCTTTTCCGATCGCGCCCATATGGAAGCCCATGCGTTCGAGGCCGAGGAGGCCTTGAGCGAGGGCGTCAAGATCAAGTGGCTGAGCAGCATCCGCGAGATCGGCGAGACCGATCTCAAGGTCGAACTGATGGCGCTCGACGCTGAGGGCGTGCCGCAGCCGACCGGAACATTCGAGACGCTGCAGGCGGACTCGATCGTGCTGGCGCTCGGCCAGCATGCCGAAAGCGACTTCCTGAAAGACATCCCGGGCGTCGAGCTGACGTCCGACGGCACCGTCATTGTCGGCACCGACATGATGACGGGATCCCCCGGCCTGTTCGCCGGCGGCGACCTGATCCCTGGCACGCGGACGGTCACCACCGCCGTCGGTCATGGCAAGAAAGCCGCGCGCCACATCGACGGGTGGCTGCGCAGCCTGCCCTATGTGCCACCGCCCAAGCACGAACTCGTGGGCTTCGCCGATCTACATCTGCCGATCTACAGCGACGCGAAACCATCGCTTCAGCCGGAACTTCCGGCGGCCCAGCGCATGGATTTCGCCGAGGTGACCGGCGGCCTCTCCGAGACCGAAGCCCTGCACGAGGCACGGCGCTGCCTGTCCTGCGGCAATTGCTACGAGTGCGACGGCTGCTTTGCCGCCTGTCCCGAAACGGCGATCGCCAAGCTGGGCCCCGGCCGCGGCTATGAGGTCGACTTGGCGCGCTGCACCGGCTGTGCCGCCTGCTTCGAACAATGCCCCTGCCACGCGATCGACATGATTCCGGAACGGACATCAGCATGAGCACCCGGACCACGATGGACGGCAACACGGCCGTAGCCCACGTCGCCTATCGGGTGAACGAGGTCTGCGCGATCTATCCGATCACGCCATCCTCGACCATGGCGGAACTCGCCGACCAATGGAGTGCCGAAGGCGTTCCCAATATCTGGGGCAACCTCCCCGTCATCCAGGAAATGCAGAGCGAGGGCGGCGCCGCCGGTGCCGTCCATGGCGCCCTGCAATCGGGCGCGCTGACGACGACCTTCACCTCGTCGCAGGGCCTGCTGCTGATGATCCCGAACATGATGAAGATCGCCGGCGAGCTGACCTCGACCGTGTTCCAGGTCGCGGCCCGGTCGATCGCGACCTCGGCCCTGTCAATCTTCGGCGATCATTCCGACGTCATGACCGTGCGCACGACCGGCTTTGCACTACTGTCCTCCGCCTCGGTGCAGGAGGCGCATGATTCGGCGCTGATCGCGCAAGCGGCCACGCTCGAGGCGCGCATCCCGTTCCTGCATTTCTTCGACGGCTTCCGCACGTCGCACGAGCTCAACACGCTGGAACTGCTGTCGGACGCCGATATCCGCGCCATGATCGACGACGATCTGGTCCGTGCCCACCGATCGCGGGGCCTGAGCCCCGAACACCCGTTCATCCGCGGCACCGCCCATAATCCGGACACGTTCTTCCAGGCGCGCGAGGCGGTGAACCCCTACTACGACCGGGTGCCCGCCATCGTCGAGCGCGCCATGGAGCGCTTCGGCGCGCTGACCGGCCGGCACTATCGCCTGTTCGAATATGAGGGCGATCCCGATGCCGAGCGGGTGCTGGTGCTGATGGGCTCCGGTGCCGAGACCGCGCGCCAGACCGTGGCGGCACTCCGGGCCGCCGGCGAGAAGATCGGCGTGCTGCAGGTCCGGCTCTATCGCCCATTCTCGGCCGAGCACCTGCTGGCGGCGCTGCCGCTGTCGGTTCGTCGCATCGCGGTCTTGGAAAAGACCAAGGAAAGCGGCGCCACCGGCGAGCCGCTGTTCCAGGACATCGTCACCAGCCTGGCCGGCGCCTTCAGCCGAGGCGAGCGGCCCTCGCTGCCCCTGGTGATCGGCGGCCGCTACGGCCTGTCGTCCAAGGATTTCACGCCGGCCATGGTCAAGGCCACGTTCGACGCGCTCAAATCCCCCAAGCCGCGCACCGGCTTCACCGTCGGCATCAACGACGATGTCGGCCATACCAGCCTGACCGTCGATCCGGACTTTACGATCGAGACTGCCGCCGTCACCCGTGCCGTGTTCTATGGATTGGGGGCCGACGGTACGGTCGGCGCCAACAAGAACAGCGTGAAGATCATCGCCGAGGATGCCGGGCTCTTCGCCCAGGGCTATTTCGTCTATGATTCCCACAAGTCCGGCGCCCAGACGATTTCCCATCTGCGCTTTGGGCCGGAGCCGATCAAGGCGCCCTATCTGATCGCCCAGGCCGGCTTCGTCGCCTGCCATCAGTTCGGCTTTCTGGAGCGGCAGGATCTGCTGCGCATCGCGGCACCCGGCGCCACCTTCCTGCTGAATGCGCCCTATCCGGCCGCGGTGGTCTGGGACCATCTGCCCCGGCCGGTGCAGCAGACCATCATCGACAAGAAGCTGCGCCTGTTCGTGATCGACGCCTCGTCCGTGGCGCGCGAGGTGGGATTGGGCGGACGGACCAACACCGTGCTGCAGACCTGCTTCTTCGCCATCTCCGGCGTGCTGCCGCGCGACAAGGCGATCGCCCATATCAAGGAAGCGATCCACAAGACCTATGGCCGCAAGGGCCATTCCCTGGTCGAGAAGAACTACGCCGCCGTCGACGGCACCCTGAAGCAGCTGCACGAGATCCTGGTCCCGGTCCAGGTGACGAGCCGTCTGGAACTGCCGCCGCTGGTGCCGGCGGGCGCGCCCGCCTTCGTCAAATCGGTCACGGCGCGCATGTTCGCCGGCGAGGGCGACGAGATCCCGGTCAGCCTGATGCCGGCCGACGGCACCTTTCCGTCCGGCACCAGCGCGTTCGAGAAGCGCAACATCGCCGATATCGTGCCCGACTGGCGCGACGATCTGTGCATCCAATGCGGCCAATGCAGCTTCGTCTGCCCGCACAGCGTCATCCGGTCCAAATATTATGGAGATGACAAGCTGGCCGGAGCACCCGCGGGCTTCAAGTCGGCGCCGGTCAATGCGCGCGGCTATCCCGAGGCACGCTTCACGCTGCAGTTTTATGTCGAGGATTGCACCGGCTGCGGCCTCTGCGTCGAGGCGTGCCCGGCGACCAGCCCGCGCGAGCCCGACGTCAAGGCGATCAACATGGTGGCGAAGCTGCCGATCCTGGAGCGGGAAAAATCCAGCATCGCGTTCTTCGAGACCCTGCCGATCAACGACCGCGCCCAGGTCGATTTCGCCAATGTCCGCGGCGTGCAGTTCCTGCAGCCTTTGTTCGAATTCTCCGGCGCCTGCGGCGGCTGCGGCGAGACGCCGTACCTGAAGCTCTTGAGCCAGTTGTTCGGCGACCGGCTGCAGATCGCCAACGCCACCGGCTGCTCCTCGATCTATGGCGGCAACCTGCCGGTGACGCCCTGGACCGTGGACCAGGACGGCCGTGGGCCGGCCTGGTCGAACTCGCTGTTCGAGGACAATGCCGAATTCGGCCTGGGCTTCCGCCTGGCCGCCGATAAGCATCTGGATCTGGCGCTAGGGCTGTTGGCCCACCTGTCGGACAAGGTCGGTCCGGAGTTGGCCAAGGCGATCGCCATCGCCCCCCAGATCCAGGAATCCGAGATCCGCGCCCAGCGTATCCGCGTGGCCGAATTGAAGGTCCGGTTGCTGACCCTGTCCGAACCGGCGGCGCTCGATCTGCTCTCCGTGGTCGATCACCTGGTCCGGCGCAGCATCTGGATCGTCGGCGGCGACGGCTGGGCCTACGACATCGGCTATGGCGGGCTCGACCATGTGCTGGCGTCGGGCAAGAACGTGAAGGTGCTGGTGCTCGATACCGAGGTCTATTCGAACACCGGCGGACAGGCGTCGAAAGCGACGCCCTTGGGCGCCGTGGCGAAATTCGCCGCCGCCGGCAAGCGGACCAACCGCAAGGACCTGGCGCTGCAGGCTATCGCCTATGGCAATGTCTATGTCGCCCAGGTCGCGATGGGCGCCAACCCGCAGCAGACGCTGGAAGCCTTCCGCGAGGCCGAGGCCTATGACGGCCCCTCGCTGATCCTGGCCTACAGCCATTGCATCGCCCATGGCATCGACATGCGCTTCGGCATGAAGCAGCAGGATCTGGCGACGGCGAGCGGTTATTGGCCCCTGTTCCGCTTCAACCCGATGATGCGGACCGTGGACGAATCCCCCTTCCGGCTGGACTCGCCCCGCCCGCGCATCCCGTTCAAGGACTATGCCTATAACGAAAGCCGCTATCGCTCGCTTGCCCAGACCCGACCGGCCGAGGCGGACGCGCTACTGGCGATGGCCCAGCGCGCGGTCGATGAGAAATACCGGCAATACGAGGATCTGGCGCAGCGCGACGGCAGCCGCTTCAACGCCGATACCCATCCCGAAACCGCGGCCTGAGCAGGCAAAGGAGCATCGCCATGTCGCTTGCCACCCATTATCTGGGCCTGTCGCTCAAGAACCCGCTGATCGCGTCCGCCTCGCCCGCCAATGCCGAACTCGATCACCTGCGCCGGCTGGAGGATGCCGGCGCCGCCGCGGTGGTATTGCCATCGCTGTTTCAGGAGCAGATCGAAGCCGATGCAGCGCTGGAGGAGTTGATCCTCGGCCGCATGGCGCATAATTCGCCCGAGGCCTCCAGTTATCTACCCGCGGCGGTCGGACCCTATGGCCTTGGATCGGACACCTATCTGGATCTGATCCGGCGCGCGCGCGAGGCTTTGTCGATCCCGGTCATCGCCAGCCTGAACGGGGCCAACGATGCCGGCTGGACCGAATATGCCCAGTTGATGGAGCAGGCCGGCGCCAATGCCATCGAGCTCAACATCTATTTCGTGCCGATCGATCTGGGCTTGAGCGGCCAGCAGGTCGAGGACCGCTATGCCGGCATCGTCGCCGGCGCGCGGCGGCACGTCACCGTGCCGCTCTCGGTCAAACTCTCGCCCTATGTCAGTGCGCTGGGTAATCTGTCTGAGCGGCTCCACGACAGCGGGGCCAGCGGGCTGGTGCTGTTCAATCGCCTGATCCAGCCGGACTTCGATCTCGCCGACATGCGCCTGACCCATGGCGTGCATCTGAGCACGCCCGCCGAAATGCCGCTGCCGCTGCTCTGGACCTCGCTGCTGGCGGGACGGACGAAGCTGTCCCTTGCGGGGTCGACCGGCGTGCACAGCGGCGACGACGTGGTGAAATACCTCTTGGCCGGCGCCGATGCGGTCATGACGACCTCGGCAGTCCTGCGTCATGGGCCAGGCCATATCACCGAGATGCTGAATGATCTCCGGGTCTGGCTCGAGCTTCGCGAATTCCACTCGGTCGCCGACATGCGCGGCCTGTTGAGCTGGGTCCGCTCCCGCCATCGCGAGCAATATGGTCGGCCGAGCTACATCAAGATGCTCGAAGCCGGGCCGGCCGCTTGATCGAATGTAATCTGCACAGCGACTGCGGCTGGGACCGGCTTTGGGCCGGCAACAGCTCGTTCGGCGGCCGGTCGCCGTCACGCGGTGGAGAACCGTGCCCTTGGTCGCATGACGAACCCTTGCACTCTCTGCTCGATCCCATGGGCGATCTGGCCGGCGGCCCGGCTGACCGCCCAGAGCGCGAGAGCGGATCGCCGCGGCAGGCCGAGCGCCATGGCCAGGGTCACGAGCCCGACGGCCATGCCCGGATAGGCCGCACAGTTCTCCCGAGCCTGGTCCAGAAACCACAGCGCATGCTTCGCCGGCTCGGGTAGCGGATCGATTCGTCCGGCGAAGTCGATGAGCACATAGGCCCTCGGGTCGCCTTTCGGAAAATACGGGTGATTGAAGCCATAGAGCTTGCGTCCGAACATCTGCAGCATGTCCAGCTTGCGTCGCAAGGTCGCCTCGTTGCTGTCGAGCAGCAACTCCTCCGCCTTGTCGCTGCCCCGGCCGGTGAGTACGCCGGCATGGGCGCTGATACCGGCCGCGACGCAGGCATAGAGATCCGATCCGGCCGAGGCGGCGACCCGTGCCGCAAACGTTCCCGGCGTGAGTTCGAGATCGGCGCAGAGCACGAGGGCGGCGTTGATCAGATGCTGAACCTGCTCGTCGGTTCCGGCGCCCAGCGCCCGCGTGATCTGGGCGGCGACGCTCTCGCCCTCGATCGGCGGGACGAACCGATAGGGCGGATGCAGGAAGCCGCAGCAGCCGGCAAGGGTCTGGATGATCTGCTGGCTCGCGGCGGCGGTTCGCCCGTCGCTGAACTCGGTCAAGCCCCGGTCCGGTAGCCCGATGGCAAGGGCGATGATGGAAAAAATCTTGAGGACGTCCGCGGGCGGCATTGGTGTCGCGAGAGCGGCCAGAACCGCGTCCGGAACGACGGAGATCGGCTGCGGCCGCCACAACAATGCCTCGTCCGGCATCACGCCGGACCAGAGGAAGTTCGCCACCGCCTCGAACGACGTGCCGGCTTTTGCGAGTTCGATCGCCGAACGCCCCCGGTATTTCGGGCCTTCCGGTGTGATCTCGGTGATCTGGGTCGTGATGATCGGCTCGCCCCAGCGCATCGCGCCCTCGGCACGCGCGGTGACACCCGAATGAGCCTGGCTGCGCGCCTGCAGGCGCTCGACGTCCTGCCGCAGGAAGCGATGGTTCCGAGAGCCTTCGGTCGCGACGCTCTTGATCAGCCCCCGGCTCACATACGTGTAGAGGGTCGCGGCCTTCACACCCAGAACCCGCAGCACCTCCTCGCGGGTCAGGTAATCCGGCCCTTCCTGGTCGGGCACAGCTGGTTGCCGGCGGCGCTTCAGCGGCTTTGGCAACGACATTCGGGACGCTCTCTCGGTCATGCGCCGCGGCGCTGGTCATGTTTATATCGATCATCGAATCGAGATTGATCGATATTCGATCCTGCAAGCATTCTGCGCCGAGCGACGCCAAAAGGAAAAGGCCTGATACATGCGGATCGACATCCACGCCCATCAGATCGACCGTCGGTTCTATTCTGAGCTGGAGCGTTTGCCGGGGATCAGCGTGCGCGACCCCGGCGACGGCCGGCGGGAGCTGCGCCGGGGCCCCGCGACCTACATGTGGTCCCGGCCGGAGTGGTTCTCGCATGACCATTGCCTGCGCGACATGGATGCGAAGGCCATCGACATCCGGGTCCTGTCGCTGTCCGCGCCCAACGTGCATGCGTTCGAGGCCGCTCGGCAACCCGACCTGGCCCGCGCCTTCAACGACGATCTGCTCGCGCGTTGTGAGTCCGCGCCCGATCGGTTGCGCGGCCTCTGCTGCCTGCCGCTCGCCGACATATCGGCGGCGCTGGACGAGCTGGAGCGGGTGCGGAGCCATGGCCAGTTCGCCGGCATCGCCATGGGCTCGAACATCGGCGGCCTGCCGCTGAACCATCCGGTGCTCGAGCCGGTTTGGGCCCGGGTGAACGCGCTTCGGATCCCGGTCGTCGAGCATCCGATGTACCCTGAAAACACCAGCGGGCTCGACGAATACGAGCTGCCGATCCGGGTCGGTTTCATGTACGAAACCACGACTGCGCTGACCCGGATGATCTATGGCGGCGTCTTCGAGCGGTATCCGGACTTCCCCTATGTCGTCGCCCACACCGGCGCGGCGCTGCTCGTCCTGCTGGAGCGGCTCGACAACGGGTATCGGATCTTCCCGGACTGCCGCCGCGACATTACGCGGCTGCCCAGCAGCTTCGTGCGCAATCTCTATTTCGACACCTGCGCCTTTTCGGAACATACGCTCCGGCTCGCCTGCGCCGTGGTCGGCCCGGAACGGCTGCTGTTCGGCACCGACTATCCCTACATCGACGCGGATGCCGGGCATGTCGAACGCCTGGCGCTCGGCCAAGCGGACGAGCGCGCGATCCTCGGCGGCAATGCCGCCCGGCTGTTCGGCATTGCCGGCGGCCTGGTCCGGCCCGATCAAGCAGCCCATGGGGAGAACCGGCCGTGATCCCCGCGGTCGACGTCGGCGCCGCCATCGACGGACAACGGCGCAATCCCGTCCGCATGATCGTGGCCGTGCTGGGCGTCCTGGTGATGTTCCTGGACGGCTATGATCTCAATCTGCTGGGCTATGTGGCACCGGCGCTGATGCAGGAGTTCGGTGTCGGCAAGGCACAGTTCGGCGCCACCATCAGCGCCGGCTTGATGGGCTTCATGGCCGGTGCCTTCCTGCTTGGCGACCTGGGCGACCGCTTCGGGCGCAAGCGGCTGGTCGTTGCCGGGGTCCTGCTGTTCGGCGCCCTGACGCTCGCCGCGGCGGCCTCGACGTCGCTGACCATGCTGGTGATCCTGCGCTTTAGCGCCGGGGTGGGCATGGGCGGCGCCATTCCGAACATCATCGCCCTCAATACCGAGTACGCGCCGGCCCGCGCTCGCGCGGCGGGTATCGGGGTGATGTTCGTCGGCTATAGCATGGGGGGTGCCGCACCCGGTTGGGCCGCCGGCTGGCTGCTACCGCACTATGGCTGGCCGGCCGTCTTCGTCGCCGGCGGCATCCTGCCCTTGCTTCTGCTGCTGCCGATCGTCGTGCTGCTGCCGGAATCGATCCGGTATCTGGCCGCGCGCGACCCTGCGCATCCGCGGATCCGGGCAACCTTGGCCAGGCTCCGGCCCGACCTGTCGCTGTTGCCGGACACCCGGTTCACGTCAAGCGAAGAGACCAAGGCGGGATTGCCGCTGGCCCATCTGTTCAAGGATGGCCGGGCTGCCACCACGCTGCTGCTGTGGTCCGCCTTCGTGGCAAACCTGATGGCATTGCTGTTCGTCATCAGCTGGACGCCGACCCTGCTCGCCATCGACGGCATCGCGCCAGAGCGTGCCGCGGTGATCGGTACCATGTTTCAGATGGGCGGCGCGCTCGGCAGCCTGCTGATCGGCCGGTTCCTCGACTGGCTCGGCATCCGCGCGGTGGTGCTGGCCTTTGTCTGTGCCATCCCCAGCGTCGCCGCGATCGGCTTGTTCGGGACTTCGGAGCCGGCGTTGATGGCGCTGCTCTTCGTCGCCGGATTTTTTGCCGGCGGCGGACAGATCGGTCTCAACTCCATCGCGGGCATATGTTACCCGACCTTCGTCCGCTCGACGGGGGTCGGTTGGGCCTTCGGCATCGGCCGGGTCGGATCGATCATCGGGCCGCTGGTTGGCGGTATCCTGATTGCCGCTCAACTGCCGGTGACGGGTCTCTATTTCTGCGCTGCCGCTCCCCTCTTCGTCTCGGCCGCCTCGGTTGCGCTGTTGGGGCGGGCGATTCGGCAATCGGCCGGTTCCGCAAAGGCCGAACATGCAGCTGCGCGCGCCGCACGGTCGTCAGTTTGATATGGGTTGCGGAAGCGGGTGACTGGGCGGGGTAAGATCCCACGCGGGCGAAAGGCCCGACGGGCTGACGATCCGGCTGTCGGTTTCGGCCAAGCCATGAATGGCGGCCATTTCCGCCGGCGTGAGCGCAAAGTCGAAGACCGCGGCATTGCCGGCGACACGCCCCGGATTGGTCGTACGGGACAGCGCGATGACGCCCTCCTGCTGCAGCAGCCAGCGCAGGACGATCTGCGCCACCGTCCTGCCGTGGGCCCGGGCAATTTCCTCGAGCACCGGGTCGCTGAACACCCGGCCGACGGCCATGCCGCAATAGGCCGTGACGCTGACGCCCAATCGGCGACATTCCTCGATCAGCAGCGCCTGATTCAGATAGGGATGATATTCGAATTGGTTGGTGACGATGGGCGCCGCCGAAAGTTTCACCGCTTCCGCCAGCAGGGCCCGATTGAAGTTGCTGACACCGACATGGCGGACCTTACCGGCCTGGACCGCAGCATTGAGGCCTTCGATCTGCTCGGCGAGTGCGGTCGCGGTGCTCGGCCAGTGCAGCAGCAGGAGATCGACATAGTCCGTGCGCAGCTTGCGCAGGCTGTCATCGACCGAGGCCGCGAACGCGCGCGGAGGATAGTTGGCGACCCAGACCTTCGTCGTCAGGAACACGTCCTGCCGTCTCAAGCCCGAGGCCGCGACGCAGTCGCCGACCGGGGCTTCGTTCCCGTAGATCTGCGCCGTGTCGATGTGTCGGAAGCCCGCGTCGAGGGCCGCCGGGATCATCCGCAGCATGTCGGGTCGCGACATGCCGTAGGTGCCAAAGCCGAGCGCCGGGATGGCCGCACCGTTGGCGGTGACGAGCTGCATGGGTTGTCTCCGAGGGATGAGATGCGGGTTCAGCGACGCCGCTCAGCGGCCAGACGGCGACGGATGTGCTCGATCTCGGCCTCGCCGGCCTGCAGCGCCTGCGCCGAGGTGTGGACCGAGTAGTAGCCCAGCACCAGATCGTGGGGGTGCGGCACCGCCGACCCGAGCACGAACTCGGCACCGTCCTCAGCGACGAATTCGACCGCATCGGTTCCCGGCTCGAACACGACGATCTCGCCATGCTCGAGCAGGGCCGGTGCCCGGACCCCGCCTTTGCCCATGGCCAGCCACAAGACGGTGTGGCCCTCGGGCGGCTGGTAGCGCCAACGGTCGCCGGCCTTGAGCGTGACTGCCAGGTAGTTGATCGGCGCGGGTGCCACGATCGCATTCCCGACGCCGTCATGACGACCGAGCAATACGCGTGCCGGACCGACCTGGGGGATCTCGGCAGCACTCTGATAGAGGCTCTCCGATGGGCCCAGCTCCAGTTCCGGCGGCAGGGCGATCCAGAGCTGGAACCCCCGGGTCAGCCCGGGATCGCCGGCACCACCGGCGTGCCAGACGCCCTTGCCGGCGCGCATCCATTCGACGCCGCCGGCCCGGAGAGTGCCGGTGGCGCCGTTGGTGTCCTGGTAGCTGACGCTGCCTTCGGCCACATAGGTCAAGGTCGCCAGGCCGGAGTGCGGATGCAGGCCGAAGGTCGGAAACGTGGCGCCCTTATTGTCGAACAGGTCGAGGAAAACAAACGGCTTGAGGATTTGGCCCAGATCGCCGGGGCTCATCAGCCGGGTGATCTGGCCATGCGCATCTCCCCGGGAGCGATGGACGATGCGGCGGATGCGATCAAACGCCGGCGTTGCAGCGACGGACATGACGGACCTCGATCATGAAGCAAGGAATGGGAAGAGCCGGATCTCCGGCAGGCCGCCATGGGCCCACCGGAGAGAGCTGCTCACTGCGCGGCGGTGACCGTACGAGCCGACGGCGCGGCCGAGCGACCGAAGCGGCGATCGAGGGAGAAACCACCCGCACCGAAGGCCGCGACCTGAAGCAGACCGCCGACAATGGCGATGTTCTTCATGAAGTGGATCATCTGGTTCTGGTCGGCGAAGTTGTTGTGGAACAAGACCGCGGTGAGCAGCGTGAAGACCGCCAAGGCAGAGGCGGTCACCCGGGTCTGCAGGCCGATGATCAGGAGCAGGCTGCCGATGACTTCCACACCCGTCGAACCGAGATAGGAGACGAGAGGCAGGGGCAATCCCATGGCGGCAATGTAGCCCTGGGTCGCGGCCGGTGCGGCAAGCTTGCCGAGACCGCTCATCAGGAAGAGCACGCCCAGAAGAACGCGCCCGGCAAGGGCGATGGTGTCGTTTTGCTTCGTCATTTCATGTGATCCCAAAGCTTGGCCCGTGGATCGATGACTCCACATGGGCGAGGTGGTTTTCAGCGTCTGCGGCGGATCCGCTTGGCTTCGAGATCAAAGATAGAGATTCCGATCCGACAGAAAACTCGTAAAATACCGGAGATTATCTTCAGGAAATTCGAAATGTCCGAACCTGGATTCCCGAGCTTCGATCAGCTGCGCGTGTTCTTGACGGTCGTCGAGACCGGCAGCTTCACCGCCGCGGCCAAGAAACTCGGCCGAGCGATTTCGGCCGTGAGCTACACCATCGCCAATCTCGAGCAGCAGCTCGGTATCTCTCTGTTCGACCGCGAACAGACGCGCAAACCAAGGCTGACCGAGGCGGGATCGGCGATCCTATCGAAGGCGAGCGTCGTCGCCGTTGGGGTCGATGACCTGAGGGCGAGCGTGCGCGCGCTGCTGAAGGGCCTCGAAGCGGAAGTGGCGCTGGTCGTCGACGTGATGTTGCCGAGCGCGCGTCTCATCGATGCCGTCCAGGCGTTCGAAGCGACCTTCCCGACCGTCACGCTGCGCCTGCACGTCGAGGCCTTGAGCGCCGTCGCCCAATCCGTCCGGCGGGATGGTACGCTGATCGGCGTCGGCGGCGGACTGCTCGAGAGCGAACCCGACCTGGAACTGATCCATGTCGGTGGGGTGGAGATGATCCCGGTCGCGGCACCCAATCATCCGCTCGCCCGGAGCCGACCGGTCGCACCCGGCGCCGCCCGCCGTCATCGGCAGCTGGTTCTAACGGTGCGGATGCCGTTCTCCGAGGGTCCCGATGTCGGCATCTTCGCGGCCGAGAGCTGGCGTGTCGCGGATCTCGGCGCCAAGCACGCGCTGCTGCTCGCCGGTGTCGGCTGGGGCAACATGCCGGAACCGAACATTCGGGCCGACCTGGCGGCCGGCCGGCTCGTGCGGCTGGAGCTGCCCGAGGCCAAGAGCGGCACCTATTCCTTCCAGGCGAAGTACCCG